>Ga0075118_10000790_pt1 | contig 26267 bp, 34 predicted proteins | sample AntAceMetag02UKE_FD_69794 | JGI IMG/M metagenome (GOLD analysis project Ga0075118, IMG submission 69794) | Saline lake microbial communities from Ace Lake, Antarctica - Antarctic Ace Lake Metagenome 02UKE | ecosystem: Environmental > Aquatic > Non-marine Saline and Alkaline > Saline | place...
GGGCGCTTGGTGGGATCCCTCTCATGCCGATGCCATCGCCAACCTTCGTGTGCTCCGCGCCAACGGCCAATGGCTCACCCTCTGGCGCAACTAATCACCCATCACTTCTAATTACACCCGTGGCGCAGGTAGGGGCGAGGTTTATCCACGCCCGCGGTGGAGTGGGTAGAAACCACGCCCGAACGCGGCACGACGAACCGGCGGAGAGGCAGGTGTTTTTTAACCACGTCTATGAACGGAGTGAATGGTATGACATGGACACGAATGGCTTCGTCTACCGACTACGCGCTGAAACGTTTTTGAGGGCACAGCGGATGAGATAAGACGGGATCATTCCGAATTGTTTGGCGATTGCTGTAGCCGGGGTCGCTGACGCCGGTGCTTCGGTTGTGAGGTGGGGAAATCATCCAGCGCCACACCGCCCCGATCTTTAACATTTGCGTTTGACCCCTTCGGCCGCCCGCGCCACACCGCCCCGATCTTTAACATTTGCGTTTGACCCCTTCGGCCGCCCTTTTGCGTTTGACCCCTTCGGCCGCCCTCTGTTACCTATGTCCCTGGTTCATACCCTTTGAGGCCATGGGCCGAAAAGGTGGTCCGAAACGGCAAGAACGGCTTCAAACCGTCGCTTACGCCGATCTTTTTAACTCGCCAAATTCCTGAAATGCCAATGAATGGCACCCGTCAATGGGCTACGGTGGTTTTCCGGCTTCCGCGCCCGCTTCGCGTCACCGTTAATTTTGCCCTTTTGATGGAAACCCTCCCCCGAACCCCCTCCCCCAGCGAGGCGCGCCAAAGGAATTTCCTATCAGTAGTAGTAATTTCCGCACGGCACCAGCTCTAGATCAAGAAACTGCTAAAAGTGAGCCTTCAACTTGCCAAGCAATGGCTTATTCCCTCTTTGACGCTCATGCATCCTTTTTTTCGGGTGACCCACCTGCCCACCTCATCCCGCAAGACGAAAAAATGAAAACTGCAATTCGCCCCTTCTCCGCCATCTGCCTGTCATTGCTCTACTCTGCTCTCGCCGTCTCCAACGCAAACGCGCAGGTGCAACTTTCCAACATCGGGGTAGATGGATTGACTGGAACATCCCTAGCCTCATTTCCATGGCCAGGACAAAGCTTCGGAGTGGCCGGAGGTGACTTTAACCTGATTCAGATCGATGCTTGGATGGATGCTAGCACGGCGGAAGGCTTCTATGGTAGCCTGTATCTGGCCGATGTCGGAGGTGCGCCTACGGGAGCTCGCTTAATCACCCTGACTCAATCAAACACGAGCACGGAACTCAACGTCATCGAATTTATACCCGACGCCAGTTTCACCCTTATCAACTCAATCAACTACGTTTTTGCCATCGAGCAAACGGTCGGAGGAGCTGCCACAAACCTATGGGCAGTCATAACTGGCACGACCACCTTGAATACTGGCCCCAATGGATGGAGCGTCGGGAACGCGTCTCGCTCTACTGACTTCGGCGCAAGTTGGTCGGCCCTCGGCCCCGGTGATTTACCCGCTGGTCAGCGCCAAGCGCTGAGTGTCTATGCTTCAGCCGTCCCTGAGCCATCAGCATTTACGTTCCTTGCCGGCATGGGTGCCATTGTCTTCGCCGGTTTGCGAAGGAACCGTCGGAGATCCTAACAAGAGGGCTTCAACCCCTCCCTCTAAGGCAATGCTTAATTTTAGCGGTTACCCTGAACCCTGATTTTGGGACATCAGCCCCTTGCCTCCCCTGATTTGGGGCGAGTGAGGGCGAGTGAAGGGGCGAGTGAAGGGGTCATTCCGGAATGGCGCTTAGATAAGGGGGTTGATCGTCTATTTTAGTCTCCGAGATTCGGATACACGCATGATGGCGCGCGGTTTGTTGAGCAGCTGGAAGACTTTAGGTCGTCGTTTCACGGCGCGAGGTTCGCTGCGCCCCGGTCGCAGCGGCACCTCATCACCCGCCAGTGCCAGCAACAGATCCGTGAACGCGTGTTTGGCGTGGTTCATGAACAACGGGGCGAACGCTCGCAGAGTGCTCAGAGCTCCTTTAAAGGACAATCGAGCGGGCGGCACATCGTGCTGCCGAGCGGTCTCGATGAGCAAGGCGCGCACGACGTTGTAGGGCGATGGCGTGCACATAGAGTTCCTTCTCGATCATCGCGGGGGTTTGGGTGCGCAAGATGTCCATACCCATGGCGGTCTTCAAGTCACGGAAGTTGAGCTCCACCTGCCAGCGGCGCAGGTAGAGTTGCGCGATGGCGTCGTCCGGATACTTCTTCTCATCGAGCAACGTGGTGACCACCGCGATGTGTTCGGTGCGGAAGCCTGGTGCCTCGACGCGGAAGCGCACCACCCGCAGTTGCAACTGCTTGGGCAGCTCGCGCCACTGCTCGATATCCCACTGCGCTTTGCGCTGGGGACGATCCCAGCACACCGCGCCCGTGCCCGTCTTGCGGGCTTGATGCAACCGCATCACCACATCGACCTTCTTGCCCTGTAACAGGCCAATTAAAAACCAATTACTGAACCCCCGATCAACCAGTAAGATCTCCCCGGCCTGCATCCCCTCGATCAGTAGTCGGGCCATGGGCGGCTCGCCGGTGTGCCACGAGTCGTGCACGAACTTGATCAAGTGGCCACTCGCCAAACTGAACAATCCCACGAACTTACCCGTGGGAAAACCGCACCCCGGTTTTTGGCCACTGGCATACGGAAAGACCGCTCGATTGGCATCCGTATCCGGCATGGAAAGCCCACTCCCATCGATGACTTTTACCGTGCGACCCAACCAACGATCCGCCTGGCGCGAGCGCTCGGCGCAGCGCTGCTGGAGTTGGGTAAAGGCCTTCTGCAACAACTGCACCGGCAAACGCCCCCGAACCTGACAATAGCCTCCGCTGCGATCATCCACCGGGCACCGCGACCCGATCACTAAATGCCACGCCTGCACGCGGCGCACCGCATCACGACAACTCGCCCGCCGTTCGAGCACCTGCCCGAGGAACGCGCAAAAGGTGACCCACGGGGTGTAAACCCGTCGCCGCTCACCCCAACCCTCGAACAGCTTAGCGGGCACAAATCGGTTCACCACCGTGGCCAATCCATCCAGCCGATGGGCCCGGCTAGCCAAGTCCTGCACCGCGCGGCGTGAGCGCCGCCCACACAGCCGATGCGAGAATCCTGGTAGATATAACGTGTTGATCTTCATCGCGTTACGATGAACCATACCGTGTTTTACATCAAGCTATCAATCAACAGTTTACCCAATTATTCACGGTCCCATAATTTTGGTTTCCGTGCCTATCTAAGCGCCATTCAAGCCTGACCCAATCGGCGCGGCCCCATCGGCGCGGCCTGACCCCATTGGCGTGGCCCTGTCTGAGCTGAATCGTTGGCCAGAAGAATAGAATTGATCTCGTGGGCGAACTGTCCAGTATTCTGGACATATGAATGCGATCACATACACGAGTGCCCGGGAAAACTTGGCGAAGACGATTGAGCGAGTGGTCTCTGATCGAGATCCGGTTATCATCACGAAAAAGAACGATATGTCTGTGGTCATGATGTCTTTAGATGATTTTGAATCGCTTCAGGAAACAGCCTATCTTCTCCGTAGCCCAAAAAACGCAAGGCGCCTCTTGGACTCCATCGCTGAACTGAATGATGGGAAAGGTATCGAAAGGGAAATCAGCGCATGAAGCTGATCTTCTCCGAGAATGCGTGGGAAGAGTATCTTGATTGGCAGCGGACAGACAAAAAGGTTCTGAAGAGAATCCATGCGCTCATCAAGGACACCAAACGAAACCCCACGGATGGCTTGGGTAAACCTGAGCCATTGAAGCATGCCCTAAGCGGATATTGGTCACGCAGAATCACTGATGAACATCGGATGGTCTACAGATTTATCGATGATGCGATTTACTTGGCTCAGCTCAAATACCACTACTGAAGGGCCGAAATGGGGGGTATGAACCGGGGACATAGGTAACAGATAGTCTAGGGACATAGGTAACAGTTAAAAGGGCACGATGCCCTAAAGAAGTAACCTCAATGGACCAGAAGATACAGTTTGTCAGTTTAGCGGCCACCGGCCGCTTCAGCGTCTCGCAGTTGTGCGAAGACTTCGATATCAGCCGCAAGACCGGCCACAAGTGGCTGAGCCGTTATGCCGCCGACGGCTCAACCGCATTGGTGGATTTGTCGCGTCGGCCCCGCCATTGCGCGCACCAAACCAGCGGGGCCTGCAAAAGCGTGAGTTGGTGCCCTTTAAAAAGGGGTCAAACGCAAAATTTAAAGATTTATCAGCCTGGGGATCTTGTAAGCTGGGGCGACTCGCGCTTTCACCGTGCCTAGATCCTTGGCTGCGTGTTCGGCGCGCTGCGGCGAGCGCGCCCTACCTTTTCCCGACATGCCCTATCGTTATAATCTGCGAAAGGGGCCTCAAAAGGGGGCAGGCGGGCCATGCCGCGAACAACCATGGACCGACTCAGCGGATTGATTAGCAGCCCTTCGTATCGCTGCGACTCGTCCCAAACTCGAGGGTGGAGTGATCGATTTCAAAACGTTCTTTCAGGAGGTCTTTAATCGCCTTTTTGATCGAATTGATTTGCTCGATTTGCGTGTGGCTCGCCACGAGAATGTGCGCTTCCAGAGCGTTGCGACCTTCGTCCAGTTCCCAGACGTGGACGTTGTAAAGGGATGAAACGCCTTCCACCGCATCGACGGCATCTTTGAGGGCTTCGATGTCCATTGCCTCTGGGCTGCCTTCCATCAGGATTCGAGATGTCCGGAGAAGCATACCCCACGACATCCAGAGAATATAACTGGCGATGACTAGCGTCAGCGCGGGGTCGATCCAAGTCCAGTTCAGCCAATGAATGGCGGCGCCGCCAAGCAAGACGGCCCCGGAGGCGGCGGCATCGGTCAAGTTGTGCAAAAATGCCGCCTTCACGTTGAGGCTCCCTTTCGACATCGACCAAAGAAGCCACGCGGTGACGAGGTCCACCAGCAGAGCGACGGTTGCTGCCGCCATAATCCAGCCGCCCTGCAAAGGCTCTGGGTTGAAAATCCGGTGGGTGGCCTCGTAGATTAGGCAAAGCCCCACCACGATTAGGGCCGTCAACTGAATCAACGCGCCGATCAATTCGGCTCGTCGGTAGCCGAAGGTAAACTGCGCGTCGGCTTTTTTTCGCGAAATCTTACGAGCGATGTAGGCGATCAAGAGTGCGCCCGCGTCGTTGGTATTATGCAGGGCATCCGCCATCAGCGCTACGCTCCCGGAGATAAGCCCGGCGACGAACTCAAAAGCGGACAGCCCCAGATTGACAATCACTGTCCAGAGCAGCACGGCATCGCTAACATTTTCCGTGCCGTGTGAATGGGTATGTTGGTGGGAGCCCATAAATCTACCTCTCGGCAAAAAGGTGTCGCAAAATTTATTCCTCTGCCGTGCTCAACCAGTGCCGAGCTTCACCCAACTGATCCATCGAGAATGTTCTGAATTTAGTTGAGACCAGCGCTCCCGCTGCTTTCGAAAGGGGGCTCATCCAGCCGATATCAGAGACCACCGCAACGTGGCTGATGTGTTTGAGATGCTTTATATCGAAGCGGATGCCTTTGAAAATGAGGCCAGCTGCCATGCCCTCGAAATTTTCGATAACTTCGAGGAATTTAATTCGGCCGTGCTGTGCCGTAAAGGCTTCCAGCTTCGGGGCGATGATATCGAAATCGTGCTCAGTAACTTTTTGGGAAATGCGTAGTTCGACCAATTGCTGTTCGGGGCATTCTTTATAGTCCATGGGGGAAACATAAGGCCAAGCCACCTTGATTCAAACCCTTGGGCCAATTGCTCAAAACAGGCCGAAGGGACCCAGAAAACGGGGCTTTCCGTAATGCTTCCAATTGTCCGTAGAAAAAAAGACATCGCCGTGAGTTAGGCGTGCGGCCTCTGCGGGGCGGGCAGCGCCCCCGGTTACCGCGATTCCGACTCGTCGGCTTTGCGGCGATTTTTGGCCGAGGGGGCGCGCGGCTTGGCGGGGCGGGCGGCTTTTTTCGCGGCGCGCTTGGGTTTGGGCGGCTCAAATCGCGGGCAGGTTGCGCCGTCGAACCAGGTGCCTTCCACTTGGGTGCGGGTCGGGATGTCTGGGGTGCCAAATTTGTGGTAGTGGAGCTGGCCGGCGAGAATTTCGATGGCGAGCTCGCCGACCGCGTGGTGGTTCTGGCGCACGCCGGCGACCGAGCCGTCTTGATCGGCCTTCTCGAGGAACAGGTCGATGAAGGCCACATCCTCCGGGACTCTGAGCCCCATGGCGTCGAGGCTGGGTTGGATGAACGAGCGTTTGCTGAGGATCACCTCGGGGCGGTATTCCTCATACCACTTGCGGAACTGCTCGGGGTCCGCGACGACATCGTGTTTGGTTTCGGCCATCCAATCATCGACAGCTTCGGCCGCGGGAAAGAGGTGGATCGGAATGCGCTCCTCCGGGGGATGAAACGCGTGGGAGATCAACAACCCCGCTTCCCAGAGGTGGTCCACCGCGTGGTTCCAGCCGCGATGCATGACGGCGCCGATCCGTTGGTAGCCGTGGTCTTGGGCCCGCTGCATGGCGAGGCGGATGATCCCGCAGTGGTCGTTGTTGACCTGATGGAGCTCGGGCTGATGCGGGAAGTAGTCGATTTTAACGCCGCTGAATCCCGACCAATCAAAATGCAGGTTCACATCGGAAGCGCGGCGGTGCGAAGCGATGATGATGCCGGTGATACCGCGTGCTTGCAGGATTTTACTCATGCGGGTGTGCGAGAGACCGGGCTCGCCCATCCAGAAGTGGTCGAGTTTGAAGCCGAGTTCTTGGGCCTTGGCCTGAGCTCCCTCGAAGAACTGCGGATGGGCGGTGATTTCGCGCCAGCCGTCTTTGGTATCCCAGTTGGTGATGTAGGCGAGGGTGGGCGGATTGCGCCGCTCCATTACTTGGCCACGATAGGCGACGAGGGCCTGTAACACGGGATCGGGCTGGTAGCTCATTTCCTTGGCGAGCTTTTGGATGCGGGTGCGGGTCCTTTCGGGCAGTCGCGGGTGGTTGCGCAGCGCCAACGAAACGGTGGTCACATGGACTTCGGCGCGCTTGGCGATATCGGCGAGGGTGACGCGACGGGGGCAGACAATACGGGCGGTGGGACAGGGGGTTGACGATCCGGAGCGCCCCCAGACACTCTGGGGTCTCTGGTCGGAGTCAATTGTTAGTATAGGCGGTGCGTTGAGAGGCTACCACTCGCGCCAGTTCATCGTTGTCCCCGCCGGAGACTCACCCTTACCCAACCTCCTCCTCACTCAATGAAGTCACAACACTTTGCGGCGTTCCCGCAGATACCTTACGAAGGTCCGGGCACGGACAACCCACTGGCATTCCGCCACTACAATCCCGACGAGATCTTCGGCGGTAAAACGATGAAGGAGCACATGCGCTTCGGTATCGCTTACTGGCACTCCTTCCGTGGCACCGGTGCTGATCCGTTTGGTCCCGGCACGATCGTGCGTCCGTGGGAAACCGGCCGCGACCCGATATCCATCGCCAAGAAGCGGATGGATGCGGCGTTCGAGTTTTTCCAAAAAATCCAAGCTCCGTTCTGGTGCTACCACGACCGCGACATCGCGCCCGAAGGTAAGTCCCTGCGCGAGTCCAACAAGAACCTCGACGTCATCGTCAAGCACGCCAAGGCCCACCAAAAAGCCTCCGGCGTGAAACTCCTCTGGGGGACGGCCAGCCTCTTCACCAACCCGCGCTACATGTGCGGTGGTGCCACCAACCCCGACGCCCACGTCTTCGCCTACGCTGCGGCGCAGGTGAAGAAGGCCATGGACACCACGCTCGCCCTCGGCGGTGAGAACTACGTGTTCTGGGGCGGCCGTGAAGGTTACGAGACCCTGCTCAATACCGACATGAAGCGGGAGCAGGATCACCTCGCCGCGTTCCTGCACATGGCGGTCGATTACGCCAAACAGATCGGTTTCAAGGGCCAGTTCCTCATCGAGCCCAAGCCCAGAGAACCGACCAAGCACCAATACGATTTCGACGTCGCCAGCAGCGTGGCCTTCCTGCGCACCTACAAACTCGACCAGCACTTCAAGTTCAACATCGAGACCAACCACGCGACGCTCGCGGGGCACAGCTTTAACCATGAGATCGAGGTCGCCGCCGCGCACAACATGCTCGGCTCGATCGACGCGAATTCCGGCGACACGTTGCTCGGTTGGGACACCGATCAGTTCAATACCGACGTCAAGGAACTCACCCTCGCGATGGTTTCGATCCTGCGCGCCGGCGGCCTTGGTTCCGGTGGCTTCAACTTCGACGCCAAACTGCGCCGGCCCTCCACCGATATCGCTGACCTGTTCTACGCGCACATCGGCGGCATGGATGCCTACGCGTTGGCGTTCAAGATCGCCCGCCGCATCCTCGCCGAAGGCAAGTTCGAGGAACTCGTCAAAGCCCGCTACAGCTCGTTCAACGTCGGCTTCGGTCGCGACATCGAGAAGAAGAAGATCGGATTCAAGGAGCTCGAAAAGATCGCCTTCAAGCTCGGCGAGCCCACCGCCGCCTCCGGCCGCCAAGAGTATCTGGAGAACCTGCTCAACACTTACCTGCACGGTTGAGCTGTTGTTAGACTTTCAGGGGCGTCCACCACGGGCGCCCTTTTTTTATACACCTTTTGATCGCGTCGGGCATGCCGCCCGATCACCGTTCTCCTCCTGCGCTGCCAGCTGATTCCCCTGATGAATCGACGATTATTGATCACCGCGTGTTTACTCGGGTGCGGGTTGGTTTCCGCGTTTGCGGAAGACGGCTATCGGCTCTGGTTGCGCTACGATCGCTTCGAGAGTCGGGCTGATCGCGACGACTACCGGCGCCCCCTGCAGTCACTCGTGATCAGCACGCCGACCGGAGCGGAGTCCGCGATTATCACATCGGCCCGGGCCGAAATCGCGCGCGGCCTTGATACAATGTTGGGGCGCGAGCTCACGACGGTGCATCTCGTGAGCGGTGCGACCGATCTGGCGCTCGGCGCGGAAGGTTACGCCCTAAACAACGTTTCTGTGGATGGCGAAACGGCGGTGCGCATTCACGCGAACTCCGATGCCGGGGCGCTCTATGGCGTATTCGATTTGCTGCGACGCATGCAGATGGGCGAACCGGTCAACGAACTCGATGTGGTTTTGGTCCTGAAAATTGAGCGTCGCCTGCTGAACCACTGGGACGACCTGAACGGATTTGTAGAGGGCAGCACTATCGGGCGAGTCACCGATGGCTCATTCTACGGCCACGAACTCTCGGCGATTGCTGGCGTGGCGAACACCGGTTCGGACCGCAACTGGACCGGCCATCCGCGGGCGTAGGCGAACTGGTATGCGTTTGGCCGCATGGCCTGGGACCACACCCTCGGCGCCAAAGAGATCGCCCAAGAATGGGCGCGTTTGACCTTCGACGCCGACGATAAAGCCACTGCCGAAATCGTGGACCTGCTCATGGGATCGCGCGAAACGGTGGTCAACTATTCCATGCCGCTCGGGCTTCATCACATCATGGAGCGCGGACACCTCTACGGCCCTGGTCCTTGGGTGGAGGGCGGTCGCCCGGACTTATTATCACCAAGCGGATATCGAGGGCATCGGCGCAGATTGCATGGCCTCCGGGTCCAACGCCATCGAGCAGTATGCGCCCGAACTTCAAAAGTTGTGGGGCAATTTGGAAACCGTGCCGGACGAACTGTTGTTATGGTTCCACCACGTGCCGTGGGACTATGAAATGAATTCTGGTCGCCCGCTCTGGGACGAACTCGCGCTGCGCTATCAACAAGGCGTCGACGAAGTGCGCGCCATGATCACGCGGTGGGATGGCCTCCGCGGATTGATCGACCGCGAACGCTGGCAAGCCACTCGCGCCCGGCTCGTGGTGCAGGGAAAAGCCGCCCGCGAATGGCGCGATGCGTGCCTGTTGTATTTCCAACTGTTCTCGCAACGGGCCTTGCCCGCCGGGGTCGAACCACCGGCGCACGACCTGCCACATTACATCGACGTAAACCGTCGCTATCTCCCCGGTCACCCGGGCAACAACTGATCCGATCAGCCGCCGATTACGCCGATGTCTTCAGATTCAGTTCTTCTGATTCTCCCTCGTGGCTTCTCCATTCAGAATCTCGCCGTGGGTGGCTGCAGCTAGGCTCGGTGAGCCCGGAACAGTGGGAGTGAGTCATCGTTACTGAGAGGCAGCCTCCGAGGTCAGCGACCCCAGCTACAGTGGCCATTTGAGTAGTGCGTCCCAACTTATATCGGACCCGTCAATCCGAGAAATCTGCGGTCAATTCCGACTCCTATTATGACAAAATTAATTTGGATCTGCCTCCTATCCTTTGCAGCCGTCGGCGCGGTTCATAGCGCTGAATCGACCGCCTTGGTAATTACCGCCGATCGTGATGATGGCGTGTATGCCGTGGGCGAAAAAGTGCGTTAGACGGTCACGTACGTGGAAGTCGAAACTGCGCTCCCCGTCGAACTGAATTATACCGTCAAGGCCAGTGGATTCACGGAAACGGTGACGGGCTCGCTCGTATTAGCGGCGGGGGTGGCGACGCTCGAATCTACGTTCACCGAAACCAATACGATGTTGTTGGAAGTCTCTTGGTGGGAGGATGACGAGAGGCAGTTTGTCGGCGGCGGAGCGGTGGCGGCTCCAGCGCAGATTCAACCGGCTTCCGCGCCGTCTGATGATTTCGATTCGTTCTGGGCCGCCAAGATTGCCGAGCTCGCCACGGTGCCGGCAAATCCGCGAGTACAGTCAATCGAAGTCGAAGCGCAGGACGTCGACTACTGGCAGGTGACGATGGACAACATCCGCGGAACTGAGATTCGGGGGCAGTTGGCCCGCCCGAAAGAGAGAGAGACGTTCCCCGCCGTATTGATTCTACAATGGGCCGGAATTAACGTTCCGGAAGACGGATTGGGGGACCAGTCGGGCGCAGCAGGGTTGGTTGGCGTTGAACATCTTGCCCCATGATCTGCCGATTGATCAGCCAGAGTATTTTTACGAAAATCAGCGAGCAGGGGCATTAAAAGACTACGGGTCGATCGGTAATGAGGATTCGGATACGAGCTATTTTTTGCGCATGTATTTGTCCTGCTATCGAGCGGTGGAATATCTGCGCGGTCGGTCTGACTGGAACGGCGAGACTCTCGTGCTCATGGGCACCAGCCAAGGTGGGCAACAGACCCTCGTCACGGCGGGGGCTGCAACCGGACATCACGGCGGCGATGGCGTTAGTGCCGTCGGGTAACGACCGGCTCGCGCCGGCAGCCGGACGGGCGATGGTCTTTCCCTATTGGTTTGGGCATACCGCCGATAAGAATGCCGACGCCGTGCATGCTGCCAGCCGTTACTTTGATTCGATCAATTTTGCGCCGCGCATCAAAGCCCCGCTACTAATCGGCGTGGGATTGCGGGATCGCTCGTGTCCACCGAGCGGCATTTTTGCGATGGTCAATCACGTGAACGGATTCAAGGAGGTCTCGGTGCTACGCGACTCCGCGCATCAAAACCACAACGGTGCCCAAGACATCTACAATCGGCGCCTCGACGAGGTATGGTTGCCAGCGCTGCAGACGGGTTCGGTCCTACCGAGTATCCCGGCAGGGGTCCGGCCCTGAGGGCCCACCGCGCTGCTCAACTGACAGAAGTAAGCTGGTCGCAGTTTTTGTAGTACGGTGAATTGCCGCTAGAGCAGAGCCGACCATGATTCATGCTCGACCATAGAGCCCGATCCAAAGGTAGGAGGCCGGAGATTGGGTGAATGAGCGACCTGCGGCGCTCATCCCCGGACCATAGGATTTTGGAAGGGTTAAGATGAAGTCGTTTCGAGCGTCTCAACCGCCTTCAATCGCGTATTATTTATAAGGATACGTTACCCGCCGTCTCGCGTGGCGTTGTATTCGTTGAGGGCGCTGAGGATGGCTTGGATATTCTCGCGGGGCAGGTCGGGGCTGACGCCGCCGCCGCCGGAAAGGATGATCCGTTCGCTTTCGCTTTTGTTGAGCACGCTTAGGGTCGCTTGGTGCCCTTCGGCCGGAGTGCGGCGCACGCCGGTTTCCAAGGGGTTCACATTGCCCATGAGCGTTTCCTTCGCAAAACTTGATCAGTCTATCGCTCTAAAAGGGAGGCTAGATGAGTGATTGACGCCTTGCGAAATTCCTAAAATGGTAAGGCGTGATTATTAAGATGACCAGTAAGCGGCAAGTCACTTTCCCTCGTCAGGTCGCTGATCGCCTGGGTTTGCGAGCCGGTGATTCCCTCCAGGTTTCCGAAACTGCCGACGGCATCGTTATAAAACCGTATCGGTTTCAGCCGGATAAACTCGCTCCCTTGCGGGATAAGATCAGCCCGAAACTTCCGGCCCCGAACTTCGACGAGATTCGTCATGCCGTCACGCGCGACCCCCGTTTACGGGATTGATACCTCGGTATTGGTCCGACTCCTCACCGGTCACCCAGTCAAGGATTTCGCTGCGACGTCCGGTGCTTTGCAGAAGCTATTTGCCCGCGAGCCGACCGTCGAGTTAGTCGCCTCCAATCAAGTGATTGGCGAGACCTACATTACGCTGCAGCACCACTACGGGTTGCGTAAACCGGATGCCCGCGAGGGGTTACGATCATTCCTCGCTGGCGGCATCGTCGCCCCGATGAATGGAGCTATGGTATTGGATATATTGAGGGAGGAAAGCGGGGCGGGGCTGATGGATCGTTTGATCGCCCAAGATTATGAATCGAAGGGCCTAACCGTTCTCACCAACGACCGCAGCATGGCCAAAATTGCTGGAGTGCGATTGCTATAAGTAGAGACAGCCTGCTCGCCTAATCTGTGAGGCAGAGTTTCGGATGGCCCAGCGGTCCGTCCCTACCTTTTGAGGAGGGCGGAACGGTGCAGGTCCCTATCTCACCCCGCGCAGCGCTTCGCAGTGGATGCGTTGAAGGCGCTGAGGATGGCTTGGATATTCTCGCGGGGCAGGTCGGGGCTGACGCCGCCGCCGCCGGATAGGATGATCCGCTCGCCTTCGCTTTTGTTGAGCACCACGTCGTGGCTTGGTGCACTTCGGCCGGAGTGGGGCGCACGCCGACTTAGCCCGGGATCCACGGACGGTCGATGATGAGGGCCATCGGGGATGTTATCGAGACGTTCGCCGTGGGTGGCTTCCTTGAAATTTTCCCATTATCCGGGGCGCATTGTTTTGACGGGTAGAGGTTGGGGCAGAGGTGAAAACTCTGTGGGCAAAATCAGCGCAGCGTTTTAAGACCGGCGGCCATAAAGCCGAGGGCGTAAGCCATGCCGGCGTGCCAGGGCGCGTCGCATGACATCTGCGGAGCGTGGTCGGGAATCACGACGCCGTCGAAGCCGTGGTCGTGGAGAATCCGCATGATGCGCAGGACGTCGATGTCGCCATCGTCGATGAACGACTCTTTGTAGGTTGGCACTTTGCCCACGACGTTACGCAGGTGCACGTAGCCGATGCGGTTCTGCCGTGCGTAGGTTTCGACGGCTGCGTAGACGTCACCCTCCGTCATTTCGGCGATGGAGCCGACGCAGAGTTCGAGGGTGTTAGACGGACTGGGATTGATATCGATCAGTTTCTGATAGAGGTGCGGTTGGTAGACCAACCGCGGGGTGTCGCGGATGGTGGGCGTGGGCGGATCGTCGGGGTGAGCCGCTAGCTTCACGCCAGCCGCTTCGGCGGTAGGCAGGACGTCGTTGAGAAAGCGCTCGAGGCGGTCCCATAACTGATCGGATGAAATGGGCGGCAGCGGCTCGGTCAGTCGCGATTCATCGATGATCATGTTCCACGCCATGCCAGCGGGCATCGGTAAGTCATAGGCGCCTTCCATGCCGACAGAGGGTGCTCCGCCGCGTGCGTAGGGCCCAGTGGTGCGACCGGCGACGCCCGCGATGGAGAAGTTGTAACCCATCGTGGGAATACCGGCGGCGCCGAGATTTCGCAGGATGGTTTTGACGTTCTCGATGTGCCGATCGCGTTGCGGTCCGTCCAAGAGGATGTCGTGCCAGTGCGCGGGATCGAAATTCTCAATGGCTTCGAGGGTCAGTCCAGCGGCTTCAATGTTTTCGCGAATGGTGGTCAGTTCCGCGACCGTCCAGAGTTGATCAGGATCGCCGGCGATGCCCCAGCCGAGGTCGGTGCCCACGGGTTGGTCTTCGGCATGCGCATGATCGCCGCCGCGGAAATAGTCGACGAGATGCGCTACGATGTGGGTCGCTCCCGCTTGGCGCGCGAAGGCAAAGTTTTCGGGAGTGAGTAGGTGCCGATAGAGGCCGAGGCCGAGTTTCATCATCGTCTCGATTCGAGCGCGAACAGCAGACGCGACGCAATGACCGTTCAGGGCTTGGCGTCGAATTTGGCCGGCCCGGAGTTGCTGACGAAGGCGATGCGTTGGCTGTCGGGTGACCAAGAAGGGACGTTGATCGTGCCTTGGCCGCCGTAGACATAGGCGATGATCCGCGGCGGCGTGCTGCCATCGAGCGGCATGAGGCGAATCGTCACGGGCTGATAATAGGGGTGGTCGGTGGGGGCGACATCGGCGCCGTAGGAAAGGAAGACGAGCCATTTGCCGTCGGGCGACGGATGCGGAAACCAGTTGTTGAGCTCGTCGTCGGTGACCTGCTCGAGCGACGAACCGTCGGGGTGCATACGCCAAATCTCCATCGTGCCGCTGCGGGCGGAGTTGAAGTAGATCCACTTGCCGTCGGGCGTGTATTCCGAGCCGTCATCGAGCCCTGGATGGTCGGTCAACTGGGTCTCGGTGCGGGTGGCGATGTCGACTTGGTAGATGTCCCACTGGTCGTTGCGTTGGGCGGTGTAGATGAGCTTGTCGGCGGCGGGAGACCAGCCGTGGAGGAAGGAGTGGCCCCAGGCGGGATCGGTGATTTGCACGGGCGCGTCGGAGCCGGTGGCAGGGAGGGTGTAGAGGGTCGAGATGCCGGCGTCGCCCTCGTGGTGGGAGATCGCGAGTCGGGTGCCGTCGAAGGAGAGCACGTGATCGTTGTTGTTGCGCACCGCCGGGCCGGTGGGGAGGCGCGCGATCTCGCCGGTCGCGAGATCGATGGTGCGCAGGATGCCTTTGTTGGGGCCGGAGCCGGACACGTTGATGATCAGTTTCTGGCCGTCGGTGGTCCAATTGGGGGCCTCGAACGGTTCGTCGCTTTGGAGGATGCTGGTGATTTTGCCGGTGGAGACTTCAAGGATCTCCATGGTGGCTCCGAGGTAGTCGTGGTAGGGCCGAAAATCGGGTGCGGCCGGTGTGATGATGCGCACATCGCGGAAGATTACTTGCTCGACGACCGCGGCGTTGTGCGAGCAAAGGAAGAGGCCGACGTGAACCCGGTCGGGCAGATCGATGGCGTCGAGTGTGACGGACTTGAAGGGCTCCCCGTAGCGGGCGGCTGAAAAAATGAACGAGCCGCCGCGCCGCTCGAGTTGGAGCACGTCGGGGTAGGTGCCGTTGAGCAGGTTCTCGAGGATCACCTCGGCGGTTCCGCCGTCTTTTTCGGCACGGTATTGGAGGGAAGTCAGGCCATCGCCGTGCACACAACTATCGGCGTAAACTGAACCGGTATCGAGATCGGCGCGGACCATCCAACCGGCCTTGCGATGCGGGTCGACGCCGTCGCCCAGAAACTCGACGCGAGCGCGCAAGATGAAGTCGACCTCCAGCTGATTCCAGACGAAGTGAAACTCGTCCTCGCCGCCCCAGAGATTGGTGCCGGCGGCGGCCATGTGATACGATTGATCAGACGCTTGGTAGGTCACGGATCCGGCGATGGTGGGCTCACCGATGTCGCCTTGGTGGGCGAATACGCCGACCGGTTCGGGGGATGCGGCGGAGGCGGAACTGAGGGCGTTGAGCGAGGCGCACATAAGGCTAAAGAGGAGCGTTGAGCGGGGGACCATGGGGGGGGCCGTTGAAGGTGAGTCGGGGGGGTGCCGCTAACGAGCCTGAGTATGGTCAACCTTGAACGGATGGGTCGTCGGCGTTGGTGGATGTTGTAATTGAATGGTGAAAGAAATGCGGAGACTTGGCCTCGCTCTCCCGGGAGGTTTGAGTGCGAGGCCATGAATGATGCTGAGCTGAATAACTACCGCGAACGCCTTGGCGTCGCGGGTGATATTTCGGCGGTCGATTTGGAGCGGGCTCACATGCGGAAAGCGTTTGCCGCGCGCCAGGCGGGAGATGGGGCGCAGGTCGCCGCGTTGAAGGAAGCGTTCGATGCGCTCCGGCCGGTAGTGCAGGCGCGCGAGCAGTCGGACGCGCGCCAGACGATCAACACGGCGCGGAGTGCGAAAGCCGAACGCGAGTTCGCGGAGAGGGCGGATCAAGGGGAGCTCGAATATTACGGGGATATCCCGTCGGATTGGGACCCGCGGAATTTTCACAGTCCTTGGATCAACCTGCTGGCCCTACCGGTGGTGACCGGTATCGCGTGGTTGGTGAATGCCTCGCCGCTGCAATTCATGCTGCGGGCGTTCTACATTTGGATTCATGAATTTGGGCACGCGACGGTGGCGTGGATGGGCGGCTACAAGGCACTGCCGCTACCGCTCGGCTGGACCAATATATCTCCGGCGCGGGAGGACTTCGTCTATTGGGGCGTTCTGTTTCTACTGGGGGTATTCTTCGTGGCGGGATGGCGGGAGCGCCGAATCTGGCCGCTCATCATTGCCCCGATCCTCGCGGCCGGGCAGTGGTGGATGACGTGGCGGATGGAAGACTGGCAAATCGAGATGTGGATCGATTTTGCGGGAGTGGGGGGCGAGTTTTACCTGAGTGCGCTGATGGTGGTGCTGTTCTTTGTCGATCTGCCGGACAAGTTCCGCTGGGGCACCTGCCGTTACTTGTTCCTCTTTTTGGGTGCCGCCACCTTCATCGAAACCTACATCTTCTGGCGGGATGTGTATGTGGGTCTGGAGGAGATACCTTGGGGCTCGATGATCCATGGGGAAGGCGATGAAGGCGGGGACATGAACAAGCTTAGGGACGGCTGGGGCTGGTCTCGTCAGAAAATTTACCGCACCTACAACAGTCTAGGCCAAGCCTGCCTCCTCGCCGTCGGAGGAATCTATTTCCTAGCCAACGCCACCACCCTATTCCGCCGCCTCCGATCCTAAGGGGTCAGGACGTGATATGTGAATTAATTCAGAAATTATCTCAGTGGAATGCGGTAAATGATCAGAGAAAGAACAGATTAATTATGGATAAAAAATTCACATATCACGTCCTGACCCCGTAAAGCGAAGCTGGGATCGGTAGGTTTTTGGCTACTGCAATTATCCGTGAGGTTGTAGCAAATTTTACGGTTTTTATGAGTAATTGAGCCTGAATCGTCGTTTTTGGTTATACTTTCATAGATTTTTATATGTTTCCGGCTATTTGGGTCCGATTTTCGATATCCATGAGACTTTGGCTACCCGGGAGACCGAAAGTGTATTATTGAGCGGCTCCCGCACAGGGCCCGCACCGGAGATCAATAACTGGGGTGGCCGGCATGGAGTTAGAGTCCCCAGAGGGCAAATCTGGCTCCGAACGGATCTGATTTTAGGCTGGGTGGTCCAGCGGCTTGGTCGTTTACCCTCCCAAGGTCCCATCTAATAAGGGGTTGCCATCCTAGGGCTCGATCCTCTTGGTCTGCGGTTTGCTCTGCGTGGTTTCATTACCTCCTCGGCGGCAAATTTCGTATTCACCGGTTTTGGCGTCGACCCCGCGTTGACGCTTTTTTTGTCGGCTGCGACCGCCCTGCCGCCCGCCGTCTTCCTTCCTGCTCATGTTTAACCTATTCACCAAAAAAAACGGTAACTTCAAAGACGACACCTTGTCGGGCTTGACCGTCTCGCTAGCGCTGGTTCCCGAGGCGATCGCCTTTGCCTTTGTGGCTGGAGTGCCCCCGTTGGTGGGACTCTATGCGGCCTTTTTCGTCGGGTTGATCACGGCGGTTTTTGGGGGTCGACCGGGCATGATTTCCGGGGCGACGGGCGCGCTGGCGGTAGTCATGGTGGCGCTGGTGCAGGAAGGTAACGCCAGAGGCGGCGAGGGAGCCGGGCTCGAATACCTGTTCGCCACGGTCGTGCTGATGGGAGTGATCCAGATCGTGGTGGGGGCGCTCAAGCTCGGCCGGCTCATTCGGTTGGTCCCGCATCCGGTCATGATGGGTTTTGTGAACGGGCTCGCGATTGTGATATTCCTCGCGCAGATCGACATGTTCAAGGAGCGCAGCGGCGCCGAGGTGGGGGGCTGGCTGACGGGATCAGCGCTTTGGATCATGCTCGGGCTGGTGGCGCTGACCATGGTGATCATCCACTTCTTGCCGCGATTCACGAAAATTGTGCCGTCTTCGTTGGCGGCGATCCTGGTGGTAACCGGCATCGCGTTTCTCGGCCTCAATACGCAGGTCGTCGGTGACCTGGCTTCGGTGCAAGGCGGCTTGCCGCAGCTGCACCTGCCCAACGTGCCGTTTAACATGGACACGCTCGCGTTTATTTTCCCCTACGCGGCCATTCTCGCGGCGGTGGGCCTGATCGAATCACTCATGACGCTCCAGTTGATCGACGAGCTCACGGAGACCCGCGGCCAAGGTAATCGCGAAGCGGTAGCCCAAGGTGCGGCCAACGTCGTGACCGGTTTTTTCCAAGGCATGGGCGGCTGTGCGATGATCGGACAGAGCTTGATCAATATCCGCTCCGGCGGCCGCGGTCGGACGTCGGGCATCGTGGCGGCTCTCGGGCTGTTGGCCTTCATTTTGGTGGGAGCGCCCTTCATCGATAATATCCCGATCGCGGCGCTAACGGGGGTCATGTTTATCGTGGTGATCGGCACCTTCGAATGGGCGACTTTCAATACCATCGGCAAAGTGCCCAAGAGCGACCTTCTCGTGATTGCGATCGTCACGGGCGTCACGGTTTACGCGGATCTCGCGATTGCCGTGCTCGTGGGCGTGCTCGTATCGGCCCTCGTGTTTGCGTGGAAGAGCGCCCAGCACGTGCGGTTGATCATCACGCAGGACACCCATCGCCAACGCACTTATCTGATGAGCGGGTTGCTTTATTTCGGCTCGGTCCGGGAGTTTGCGGAGCAGTTCAACCCGAAGGAAGACCCCGACGATGTGGTCATCGATTGCCGCGACACCCGTGTGTGTGATTTGTCCGGTCTTGAAGCGATCAATGCCCTCGCGGAGCGCTACCGCAAAGCCGGCAAGGTCCTCCACCTGCGCCACCTTTCCCCCGACTGCCGGATCATGCTGAAGAAAGCCGGCTCTCTCGTGGACGTCGAGGTGATGGAAGACGATCCTCACTATGCCGTGGCCCGCATCAGTGCCGAGGGCAAGCTGGAGTAGTCGACCGGCTCAGGCCGGGTATCGGCCCGCAAGGGCACAACTTACCTAGCGGTCTGAGTGCAAGCGGTCGCGGGCGGCGACCTGCCGACTTTGAGGCTGGGTGTTTTTTTAACTACTAATGGCCACTAATGGCTTCGTCCACCGACTCCGCACTGAAATCTGAGGGAGCACCAGAGCGCGGCGGATCGAGTAGCGGCCTAACCTCGTTCCCTCTGTTACCGTTGTCCCCGGTTCATCCCCGGGAGACTCGACGTCCTCAAATTCCACCAAGAGATCAATGTTGCTCTGATCGTTGAGGTCGTTGCGCGTCGCGGAACCGAACATAGAAAGCCGCCTGATGCCGTGGGTCTCGGCCCAATTGGCCAAGGCGAGGGCGACAGCGTTTGAGGGTCGGGCCCAAGGTTAGGAATTACGGGTTTGAGACGATCAAGGTCAACTGGCGAGCAAGCGCCCGACAATCTGGATTTTAACCGCCACGAGCGCGGAGTGCTCAGACTCTACAAGGCGATCAATCTCCGTTGCTGGTTTCGTCACAGAGATCGCGGAGGAAACACAAAGTTTTAAGAGAGAGGACTTATCCTGGTGACTATGTGGTGGTAGATGACACGGAGGTCATGCCCTCCGTGGGTGCAATGGGGTGGGAGGGGGCGGCTCCATCCGGTCGGCAGTGGGGGTGGGTAGGGGTGCTGCTTGACGGCACCCGTTGCGGTGGGGTTCATCGGGCGGCGTAGCTCCATTATCTCTGTTACCTTCTGTGCAAAAACAGCGTCGGGGCAGGTGCGGACTCAGTCACAGAGGTCACAGCGGGAGCACCGCCTTTGGCGAGAAACGAATTTCTGGAACTTTGTCCGGATGGGCGGTGGCCCAAAAATGAAACTACGGGAGTGGGCCTTCCGTGCGGAGGCTTAATTCCTAACTGCGGTTAAAAACAACAAATGCGGGTGATCCTGACTCGCTAATCACTCGCAAAACAGTTCACCTCGCGACTCTTTCCCTCTGCTGCCTTGCCACAGTGTGATCCTGGGCGCGAACGATTTTCTTACCCCCTAATCAATCGTCATGAAAGTTATGCATACCAGCTCCGCGCCCTTCACTGATATGAAGCAGTCCAAGGGACCGTTGTCTTCGGAATTTCCCCCCGCTGCAGCCGAAAAATCATGAGCCGTTAAACTGATCCCTTTTCGACCCCGACCTCCTAAGCCCCCCTCCCTTTCTGCCTCTTCAAATCTACCCCCGGGTTTCTCCACGGTTTTACATGAAAAAGAACATCATCCTTCCACTGCTTTCGAGTGTCATCCTGTTCGCAGGCTGCGCGACGGAAACCAGCCAATCGGTTGAGCCGATCCAAGTTAAAGCTGCGATGCGCACCTACGAGGGGCCCAAGGCCCAAGTAGCGGTGGGCAAATTTGATAACCAATCCGCTTACATGCGTGGCGTCTTTAGCGATGGGGTCGATCGGCTCGGAGGTCAGGCGAAAACCATTTTGGTGACTCACCTGCAGCAATCGGGACGTTTTGCCGTATTAGATCGTGAGAACCTGGATGAGATTCGACAAGAGGCGGCGTTTAGCGGTGCTGTTCAGTCGATTAAGGGAGCGCGATATACGGTGTCCGGTGATGTCACCGAATTCGGCCGCAAAGAAGTTGGCGATCAGCAGCTCTTCGGTATCGTGGGCTCGGGCAAGCAGCAGATTGCTTATACGAAAGTCAGTTTGTATGTGATTGATGTCACTACCTCCGAGGTGGTTACTTCGGTGCAAGGGGCAGGTGAATATAAGCTGAGTAATCGTGAGGTGCTCGGTTTTGGAGGCACGGCCAGCTATGATTCGACGCTTAACGGAAAGGTGCTCGATCTAGCGATTCGCGAAGCAGTTGATCGCCTGAGCGAAAGCATGGAACAGGAAACTTGGAACCGCGCTCAAAACTGATGAAAACCGTTTTTTTAGGACTCATGCTGCTGGTTCTGCTGGGAACGACCGGATGCGAAACCACCAAGCCACTGTATCACTGGGGTGACTACACTTCATTGACCTACCTGCAGTATACCAAACCGGATAAAGCGACGGCAGAGTTTCAGATCGAAAAACTGAACGAAGACCTCGAAAAAGGCGCCGCCAAAAACCTGGGGGCACCTCCGGGACTTCATGCTCACTTAGGCTATCTTCATCTTCAGACCGGTCAGATCGATAAAGGAGTGCAGCATTTACAGACCGAGAAGCGCCTGTTCCCCGAATCGGCTCAAATGATTGATGGTATGATTGAAAATCTTCGCAGAAAGGAGTCATCATGAAACGACCGATTCTCCCGCTTCTAATTGTCGCCTCTGCTTTGTGGTTCTCCGGGTGTGCTACGGTTCCGCCCCAGGATTATACGAACCTTAGAGCTAGCCAGCCTCGATCAATATTGGTGCTGCCTCCAACCAACGAGACGACTGAAATTAACGCGACCTACGGCATGATGGCAGCGTCGACGCGACCGCTGGCTGAGCTGGGATACTATGTATTCCCTGTCGCGGTGGTCGACCTCTACATGAAGGAAAACGGACTTTCCGTCGCGGATGAGATGCACGCTGTGCCGTTGGATAAGCTACGCGAAGTATTTGGCGCAGAGTCCGTCCTCTACATTACCGTTGAGAGCTACGGTAGTAAGTACCAAGTGATCTCCAGTAACACCTACGTTCACGCTCGGGCCCGATTGGTGGATAGCTTGGATGGCACTGAATTATGGAACAGCCGAGTAGAGATGGTTTATTCCGGATCGTCTGGGTTGATCGAAGCGCTGGTTGAACAAGTGATTAACAATTTGGTGGATAAGACCAAAGGGGTCGCGGATATGGCGGCCGTGCAATTGTATGTCATGGCGGATCAAGGGCTGCTGAAGGGGCCCTACCATCCGGAGTTTGGCACGGACTAGTAGAACCCAATTAACCGTCCACATCCTCTGCCCCTATGAACCTGAGCAATCGCCTAGATGTTAGCATGCCCCGCAGAAAGTTTCGTCGCCGTCGAACCCTCCGAAGAAGTCCACCTGCAAGCAGGTGATCCGTTCCTGACCACAAACTACAACGCCTGACCCCTTTCTCGCCTTCAAAACTAACAAAACTCTCCCAGGCTCCAGTTTCAGACCCATTTTTAGACGCTCCCATTTTCGGGCGCAGCTTCAATTTCCCAATCCGACTACAGTTTTATTTTAAAACGCTTTAGTAAAAAAAGGCGATCAAGTCTGGGGTGCGGCGGCGAGGGTTTGGCGGAGCATGGTCTTGGTGACAGCGCAGCTGGGGCGGGCAAATTTCCAGCGCATGGTCACGCCTTCGGCGAAGACGGCGACAATCGTTTCAAGCACGGGGCAACCGGGGTCGCGGCAGGAGAACTCATTGACGGTGATGACGTCGTCTTCGGCTAGGCTGAGGATGTCGCGCGTCCAGGTTTTGATCGCGGCGAGGTGCTCCGGAGAAGAACGCTCGTCCTCGGGTGTGGTGGTGTTTGCGGGGTCGGCGAGGGGCACGAAAACGTGGCCAGGGCGGCGTTCGCCGAGGTAACGGGCGGTGGCTTTGGCTGCGGGCACAACGACCTCTCCACGTAGGATGGCGGCGCGGAAAACACGCAGGCACTCGATCCACGTGGGGGCGGAGATGGGCACGGGGACTTCCTCGCCGTGGAGCAGGCGGGTATCGGTGAAAAGGTTGGCGGGTTGTTGGATGAGTTCTTCGTAGAGGCTTTGGAGGAAGTAGCCTTCAATCTCATCCTGCTTCCAATCGGGGAGGGGGCCGTCCGTGGCTTCGGCAAGGGCGGCGTCCACCGCGCGGAGGAGGTGGTCGGGGGTGGGTTGCAGGCCGAGACGCGGGGCGGTGGCGAGGTGGTCGGCGCAGAGCTCGGTGAGGCGGCGCACGGTGGCGATGAGGTCGGCGGAGGCGGCGGGCGGCTGGGGGGCGGGCACTTCGCTGGGAGGCACGCCGCAGGCGGCGCCGAGGGGAAATGCGGACGCGGCGAAAGGGCGGGGTGATTCGTCGCCGGGCAGGGGAGGGAAGTGGAAGCGCATGGTTAAAACCAAGTCAGGATGAGGGCGAAGGCGAGGGTGCTGGCGAGAGCGGTGAGGGCTTGGCGTCCGGCGAGGGCGGCAGCGGTGCGGAGGCCGAGTTCGCGGGTGATGGTGGCGAGGGTAACGAGGCAGGCCGAGAGAGTGGAGGCGAGCCAGACGAGAACAAAAACCTGACCGATGGAGAGGGTGTTGAGGATCGCGCCGCCTTCGGCGTTCAGGGCGAGTAGACCGTCTTTGCGGATGGTGGAAAAGATGACGCCGGGGGCGGTCTCGCCGGGCAGGCCAATGAGCGCGAAGACGGGGGCGACAGCGCGGGCGAGGGCGTCGAGGGCGCCGAGGTGGGCGAGCCACGCGCCAACTAGGCAGATGCCGAAGAAGATCGGCATGGCTTGAAAGATGAACTGGCGCAGGGTGCCGCGCACGCGCCACCAGACGGCGCGGGGCGCGGGGATTTGCAGAAATGCGCGTTCGGCAAAGGGGCGTGTGGCGGCAGGTGTGAGCGGGCGATGCCAGAGTCGGGTGTGCAGGGAACCGACGAGGAAGAGCGCGACGAGGTAGGGCGCGAAGAGCAGGCCGTGGCCGCTCGCGCCGAAGAGCGAGAGGGTGGCCCCGATTTGGTAGCTGCACGCGGAGCCGAAGGCGATGAGGCTGACGCAGGCGCGGCGGGTGCAGGCGGAGCAGGCGCGGGTTTGTTGCACGGCGACGACGTTGCAGCCAAAGCCGGTGAGCACGGGCACGAGATCGCGACCGGCGAGGCCGATGCGGCGGAGCCAAGGATCGAGCGCGTTGGTGATGCGATCTTTGAGTCCGCTTTCCTCACCAAGCGCGACGGCGAGGCCGAGCAGGAGCACGACGGGGAAGGCCCAGAGAAAGGAATACCAGCCGAGGGTGAGCACACCGTAGCCACCGGTGAGCAAGGCGGCGGGTAAAGGCGGGAGAAAGGCGAGACCTTCGACGAGCGGGGAGATAAATGCGGCGTCGGCGAGGGGTTGAGCCCAGGATGCGAAGGCGTAGGCGAGCCAGACCGGGAGGGCGAAAAGCGCGAGCACGGCGGCGAGGGCGAGCCAAGGCCCGAGGCGGGGGCGATCAAACCACGTGAGGGCGGGATCGCGGGTGACGCGGAGCCGCGCGGGGGTGGGCGACGTGTGGGGGGCGGACGTGAGCGGTTGAGCGGTGGCGAGCGCGGTGAGGAGGGCGGTGCGACCGGTGGCATCGAGGCGGCGGGCGTCCACTACGGCCACGGGGATGCCGAGGGTGACGCGGTAGTGGGCGGCGAGTTCGGTGAGCTCGGGCGGGGCTTTGTCGGCGAAGGTGAGGGCGAGGGCGGAGCGGCGACCGGCGAGGGAGAGTTCGCGTAGGAGAGTCTCGACCTCGGTGGCGGCGTGGGTGCCCCGGGCGACGAGCAGGAGGGTGTCGGCCTGGGCGAAGGCGTCGAGGGCGAGGCGGGTGGCGGCGGTGTCAGCGGCGGTGCGAAGGCCGGGTGTATCCACAATCTCGTGACGGGTGGCTGCGATGTGACCGGTGCGGCAGGCGATGGTGGTGCCGCGGACGTTGGCCTCGTCGCCGGTGGCTTCTCCGGAGAGGCTGCGGAAGAGGGCGGATTTGCCGACGGATTCCAGTCCGACGAAAGCGATGCGCGGTGGCGAGGGGCGGGCGCTTGAACGGGTGGCGGTCAAAGGCGCGGCGGTTGGCGAAGGAGGAGGCATGGCGGGTGAGCCTCGCAGCTTATCAAAGTCGTCAAGGGGGGGGTGGAACTTGGTTCAAACTCGCGAAAATCCCTGGACCCCGGCGCCAGGACCCGCGGGGAGCGAGCTGGTGACCATGATTAAATTTTGATGTTTTAACCGAGGGGAGCGTCGGAGAATTGGCGGGGGGAGCGGATGCGGATGCCGGTGTAGGTGTCGAGGACGAGCAGGTCTTGGTCTCCGGTGATGATGAGGTCGGCTCCGGCGGCGAGGGCGGTGGCGAGCACGAGGTCGTCGTCGGGAACACGACAGGCGGGAGCGGGCAAGGGCGAGAGGACGACGAGGCCAGCGCGTTGACGATAAACGAGGTAGAGCGGGGTACGCTCGGGATCGAGGGCAAGTTTGCCAGATAGTTTTTCGGCTAGTTCAGCGAGCAGGCCGGCGGAGGTGAACCATTCGTGCGCCAGGGCGCGGCCTTTTAGCAGCTCTCGGCAGGAGCCGGGCACGAGAATGGCTAAGAGCAGGACGTTGGTATCGAGAACGAGTTTCAAGCGAGGCGAGCGTGGCTTGGGTCAGGAGAAGAGTTTGTAAACATCGTCCTCTGTCTGGATGCCGAGAGCAGCGGCGAGGGCGGAAGTCTCGTCGAGTGCGTCAATCCAGAGCTTGGCCTCGATGGCGTCGCGAACGTATTGGCTGAGGTTTTGACGTTTGCGCTTGGCGAGCAGGGTGAGGCGGGTGCGGCTACCTTTGGGGAGTCGCAGGGTCAGCACTTCATCGTTCATGTGTATGACAATGTAATACGTGCTGATAGGGTTAAGCACGGGACTCTGCGTGTTAGCGTTCGCAGATACGCCGAGCCGAAGACGTCATACCTTGACTTTTGACAGAATAAGCCTCGTGTCGGTTTGCATTTCAGTTTTTGTCAAGAGTCAAGGTATGACGTCTTTTGGTTTGTTATGACGTCTTTTGGTTTGTTACGGGGCTTGCATCCGAAATGAAACGTAGCTGCGAGCGTGAGCGAGTGGAGGTTCGGGGCGGTAGGCATCAGCGGTGTTAACCGCGAAGAACGCGAAGGCCCGCGAAGTTCAATCCCGGCCCAAACGTGGGAGCGAGCCGACGGGGTCAGC
>Ga0075118_10000792_pt1 | contig 26243 bp, 24 predicted proteins | sample AntAceMetag02UKE_FD_69794 | JGI IMG/M metagenome (GOLD analysis project Ga0075118, IMG submission 69794) | Saline lake microbial communities from Ace Lake, Antarctica - Antarctic Ace Lake Metagenome 02UKE | ecosystem: Environmental > Aquatic > Non-marine Saline and Alkaline > Saline | place...
CCGCGAATTCCGACAAGTATTGTGCCGTTCACCGTGGCGGAATACTTTCCTGATCCCGAGGTGACCGGTTTCGTTGACCCGCGCCAGCACGCGGTGAGCCTGTGTTACATCGTGGCCTGTGATGGCGACTGTGTTCCCTCCCAGGATGCGCTCGATCTGGCGTGGGTTACCCCGCAGGAGGCGCTGTCGTACACGTTCCAAGCGGAAATGACCGGTGGCCAAGGGCGGTTGGTACGTCTTGCACTTGCCCACTGCGGTTATCTGGACTAGGTCGCGTCCGGAAACTGAACGGGCCTACCAGCAAGTCGAGCCAGGAGCGCATCGGGCAGATCAGGCCAGGTAAACGAGCGCGACATCATGTCAAGGCTGTGGGTGAGATGGGTGGCGAAGTCGTCATTTCCAGCCGCGCTCAGTTGCGCCTTAATGGCCGCCAACGATGCGGGGGAGCAGTGTGTAGCTACGTCGTGGGCCCAGGCCATTGCGGCGGCGAGGGGGTCTTGATCAATACGGTGAACCAGGCCAATCTCTAGGGCTTCACTCGCCGAAACTACCCGCCCACTCAGCAGGATCTCCTGGGCACGACCGAGCCCAACCTGTCGTGTCAGCAGCCAGGCCACGCCATATTCAGCGGTGAGCCCCAGGCGCGCAAAAGCACTGATGAAGGAGGCGTCTGGGCCGGCGAATCGCACATCGCCAGCGAGGGCGAGCACCATTCCGATGCCGGCGGCGGGTCCGTTGACCGCCATGACCACCGGCACCGAAAGATCGCGAGCAATGGTGGGCAGATCATGCAAACTTTGACCCTGAACGAATCCCTGCAGTGCATCGGGTCCCTCGGCCAAGATGGAAAGATCAGCCCCTGAGCAGAAGCCTTTCCCATTGCCGGTGACCACAATGACCCGCACCTGGGGATCAGCATCTGCCCGGCGCAGCGCCCGGGCATAGTCCAGGCCCATCTGCGGCACGATTGCATTAAGTTTCTCGGGTCGGTTGAGCCGAATAAGGCAGACCCCGAGTTCTGTTTCGGTGGTGAGGAAATCCGAGCCAGAACTGGTCATGGCAATTTCCCCGTCATCGTCTCTGTCATCGCCTCGCGTTAATTCCCATAGGGATCGATGCCGAGCAATGTCTCGTCTTCAGCCGTAAGTTCACTTCCGGGCCGGTCGAAGGGGTCGATATCGGGATCATCATCGGCGGCCAGATCTGATAACCGGTCGTCACCTAAATCATCGTCGCCATCAGTTCCGCCGCCACCGATCACATGCATGGCCGCCTGCTCAGCAGGAATCCAGGCTGCTGGCTGAAGACCACCGGCATGCATCGGGTCGTCGCTACTGTCCTCCGCGTCCTCCATGGCGAGCACCTCCTCGGTGTCTTCCAAAGGATAAAGCAGACCCTCGAGGGAACCTTCGCCCCCGCTCAGTCCTGCCCGACCAGCGGCAATGGCTTCAGCCTCCATGACCATGCTGAGGCGCTCAGCTTGGTCGGCCGCGTCTCCCGCCACGTCATCGACGTCCTGGGTTATCCGTGCAACATGTTCTGGGGTGGCGGAGTCGCTGGCTTCGTCGGGGCTCATGGTCGGGTACTCACAATCTGTCGGTAGTTGACACTTCAGCCTACCTGCATGCACCCATTTTCCAGGCCTGGTTGTTATGCTGACGCCATGTCACAGGATGCCGCAAAGTCGCAGAAGCAGGGTCCCGGCGTTGTCCGGACCGTCGTCATCGTCATCGTTTCGGTGGCCGCGGTGCTGCTGGTGGTCTTCAACTCAGAATCTACGCAGATGTGGTTGTTCGGCTTTCAAGTCACGCTGCCGTTGTTCCTTATCTTGATCCTGATGTTTGTGCTCGGCATGCTGCTCGGCGGTGTTGTTCGATCTGGGCTGCGCAAGTTGAGCGGTAAAGAATCAACCGCTAAGTAACCGCAGCAATCTGGCCCATGGCGGTGCTCACCCATCGGGTCCATTGCGGATCCGGTAGCCAGTAGTCGGCGGTGTGGTGCCCCCTTCTGGCCGCGACCGCTGCACTCACCTGTGTGATCATTTCCGCGTACGCATCAACCGGTGGGAAGGTTTCGGTCACGGTGCCTTCCGCCGAAGTGCACGCCAAGGTGCTAGACGACAGATAAGACGTGAAGGCCGGATCTGATAGCGAGATGGTTCCGTGTGACCCACGAATGAGCACCGACTGACTCTCCGGCTCGATAAAAGAGGCACCGATCGTCACGTGCACGCCAGCGGCGCGCAGGCTCGCGTGCGTCTGCAGATCGATGCCGCCTTCGTGCACAACCCGTTCCACAGATTGGATGTCAATCTCACTGTGGTCAACGTCGATCACCGCCGCCGCCAGCATCAACGCATAGCAGCCCACATCGAGCAGGGCCCCACCGCCACGTAGCGGATCTAGGCGATAGTTGTTGTGCGGCACCGAGTCGAAGGTGAAGTGCGCATCGATGCTGGTGACGACACCGATGACACCAGCGCGAATTAAGGCGAGGAGACGCTGGGTCCGTGGATGCCACAGATTCCACGCTGCTTCCACCAAAAGCCCGTCGCGCTCATGGGCCCGCGCCAACGCCCGGTGCGTTTGCGCAGGGTTCATGGTGAGCGGCTTTTCACACAGCACCGGCTTTCCGGCGTCGAGGGCTGCCTCGATCCAGGGCAGATGCCCCGCGTTGTCCAGTGCGATGTAGATCGCATCTACCTCCGGGTCATCCACAACCGACCGGTAGTTGTCCTGGGCCCCACCCATCGGCCCAAGCGCAGCCGCCCGGGCGGCATCACGCGCGCCCACCGCCCAAAGAGTGGCACCACTGGCTGAGTTCATCGCCGGAACGATCGCGCGCTGACTGATCCACCCAGCGCCCAACAGTCCCCACCGAATGCTGGTCACCGAGGTGTGGCCGGTTGACCGTTATTGAGGGCTGACTCTTCCGCGGCTTCCAGCATCGCCACCGTACGACGGGACTGATTAGCGCTGACCTGCATGGGGAGCCCGTCGGAGAAGTAGGCGGACAGTTCGGTGTGGAACGCGAACGGTTTCGGCTGGATGCCAGGCAATTGCGTGACGCGGCCATCCTCACTGAACAGCGTCAGGTCAGGGGGTGAATCAGCGGCAGCAAGCACATCTTCGGCTAAGGTTCCCACCGCAGATCGAGCGATCACACGCTCGTGGCGCCAATCTCCGATAACTCCGCCGTGGGTGCCCAAGACATACCAGCGCGGCTTCATTGCAGCGGCCAGGTCTGAGTAAACGAAACTTGCCTCACGCCCGTCGTCGTAATGCAAGGTCATGCGTGAATGGTCAGCATTGGTGACATCGTGCCACCGTCGCTTGTGATTCACCGCCGTCACGTATTGCACCTGGCCCGGCATGAGCTGCAACACCTGGTCCACCACATGGGAACCCCAATCGAACAGCGCACCGCCGGACACATCACGGTCAGAGTGCCAGTAGTTGCACGGGTGCTGGTGGGTACCAACGAAACTTTCCAGGTGAAAGACCTCGCCGAGTTCTCCGTCATCGATCACCTGTTTCAGAGCTAAGAAATCCGGATCGAACCTGCGGTTCTGGTACGCCACGGCAAGCTTGCCTAGGCTCGCTGCGGTTGCGACCACCTCATCGCATTCAGCCGTCGTCAGCGCCATGGGCTTTTCTAGAACCACATGTTTGCCGGCGTTTAATGCGGTGAGCGCCCATTGAGCGTGCGTGTTCGGCGGTGTCGAAACCACGATGAGGTCGACATCACTGGAATCGATGAGATTCATCGGTGTCGAGGTGGTGCTGATCCTGGGTGAAAATTCCAGTGCTGCTTCCAGTCGGGATTCCTGGGTGTCGCACACCACGGCAAGTTCCAGGCCGGATACCCGCGTGATGGCCGCAGCATGTTCGTGACCGATTGCCCCATAGCCGAGGAGCCCTACCCGCACTGACTTCATCGATGCTCGCGCACACACCTGGTGCAGTAGGCGATGAATCATGCGCAAAAAGTCAACATTTAGCCACGTTTGCGGCCTGCTGCCCAGCCCCAATGCCACCCAGGCTGCATCGACCGGCCCCGCCGCAACGGCGTAATCATGAAACCCAATATTGGCGGTAATCAGCTCAGCATCTGATGGAAGTTCGGTGGGTAGGCGCATGACCCGGTCGGTGATGATGAAATCCTCGGGGACTCCCAGATGCTGCGCACGGACTCTAATGTCATGAATCGGCGAATCGAGATCGCTATCGCCACGACCAACCACCACGGTGGGCTGTGTGAGATCGATACCCCGCTCCACGGCAGATTCCGTCCAGTTTGCCCAGGAATCGCGGGGGCCGAGGAAAACCAGTTGTGACTCTGCCGCGTCAGCCGTCACCGTGATACCGGCGGCCTGGCGCCACGGCGCAGAAGCGAGAGCAGCCGACAGATCAGGACGTGCAGGATCGGCGAAGATACGTAGCGTGGTCACGGGAGAACTCTAGGTCAGTGCCGCGAAGTCGGCGAGAACAAGGGAATTCCGACGGCAGACGCGCCCGGCAGGAATATCGGTGTTGCCGGCTAGCAACAGCGACAGGGCTTCCCTCTTCTCTGCACCTGTCACCAGCCACATGCGTTGGTGCGCAGCATCGAGCACCGGAAAAGTCAGGGTCATGCGCCGGTGACCCTGATAGGGATGCTCGGTGAGGGCCACCCGCTGATCGGTCACGTTGAGAACGCCATCTTCGGGAACCAGCGACGCCGTGTGGCCATCGGGCCCGAGGCCAAGATGAATGATGTCGAAGACACCGGGTAGCTCCTGGGCGTATTGCTCCATCGCAGACACCAGATCCAGTGCGGTCACCGGCATCGCCACAATGCGGGCTGCGCAGGAACCCAAGGCGGTACGAATGTGTGAAATATTTCGAGATGGATCGTCATCGGGAGCAATCCGCTCATCCACCTGGTAGAAAACGACACTGTCGAAGGGCACCGGCAGCGTCGCAAGATGGTCAAGCATGATCCAGGGCGATCTGCCACCGCTGAGTGCGCAGTGAGCTACCCCGTTGACATCGACAGCCGCAGACAAAGCAGCGGCGAGGTAACGTGCCGCAGCACGTGCTACCTCATCGTCAGTTGCGTATGTCTCTACGGGCAGGTCGGTTGCGCCGTGGCGGTTGGTCACGAAAGCCCTGACCTACTTCTCAGTTGGCTTGTCGGTTGGTTTTTCGTCGTGGCCACCGAATTCCGACCGCATGGCTGACATGACCTTGCCGGAGAACTCGCCTAGCCCGCGGGAGTCAAACCGGGAGTACAGGGCAGATGTGATGGCCGGTGCCGGAACCCCTTCTTCCACCGCTGCCAGAACCGTCCATCGACCTTCACCGGAATCAGAAACCCGTCCGGTGAACTCGGACAACTCAGGGGAGCGCGCTAGCGCACCGGCGGTGAGGTCCATCAACCATGAACCGATCACCGAACCCCGACGCCATACCTCGGCGACCTCGGGGATGTCGATCTGAAACTGGTAGTACTGCGGGTCACGCAGTGGAGTGGTTTCGGCATCAATTTCTTGAGTGTGCAGGCCGGCATCGGCATGCTTGATAATGCTGAGACCCTCCGAAATCGCGGCCATCATGCCGTACTCAACCCCGTTGTGAACCATCTTCACAAAGTGGCCGGCACCGGACGGGCCGCAGTGCAGGTAGCCGTCCTGGGCCGTCTTGCCTGCATCGTCGCGCAGCGGAGTGGGCTCACCTGTTCCCACGCCCGGGGCAATTGACCGCCAGATGGGATCTAGGCGAGCCACGGGTGCATCCTCACCGCCAATCATCAGGCAGTAGCCACGTTCCAAACCCCACACACCACCGCTGGTGCCGCAATCAACATAGTGAATGCCGCGCTCTTTAAGGCCAGCGGCACGATCAATGTCGTCTCGATAGTAGGAATTTCCGCCATCGATAATGGTGTCGCCGGCATCGGCAACGGCTGCTACCTGCTCCAAAATATCGCCGGTGATGCCTGCGGGCACCATCATCCAGATGGCTCGCGGGCCAGTCATTTTGCTCGTCATGTCCGCCAACGAGGTGGAACCGACCGCACCCTCGGCGACGAGTTCGGCAACCGCATCTGCGTTGACGTCGAACACCACGCACCGATGACCATCACGCATCAGCCGGCGCACAATGTTGGCGCCCATCCGGCCGAGACCCACCATGGCGAGTTCCATCGGGTGCTGTGTCGTCATGACTTTGCCTTTCGGTTGAGTTGGCCCATCACACGATAGCGATGGATCAGTGCATTGGTCGACGAATCGTGCTCAAGTACGGGTTCGTCGACACTTTCCAGTTCGGGAATGATTTGCTGGGCAAGGGCCTTGCCCAGTTCGACGCCCCACTGGTCGAATGAGTTGATGTTCCAGATGGCACCCTGGGTGAACACGCTGTGCTCATACAGGGCCACGAAGGTGCCAAGGCGGTAGGGCGTAAGAATTTCAGCCAACAGCACCGTGCTTGGTCGATTTCCGGGCATCACCTTGTGGGGTATGACATCGGGCGGTGTTCCTTCGGCGGCGATTTCCGCAGCTGTCTTGCCGAACGCCAGCGCCTGGGATTGGGCGAAAATATTTGACATCAAGATGTCATGATGACGACCCAGCGGAGTGGGTGTGGTAGCAAAGCCGATGAAGTCAACCGGAATTAGTGATGTGCCCTGGTGCAAGAGTTGATAAAACGAATGCTGACCGTTGGTACCCGGCTCACCCCAGTACACCGGCCCGGTGTCGACCGTGACTTCGTGGCCATCCAGGGTTGTGTGTTTGCCGTTGGACTCCATGGTGAGTTGTTGCAGGTAGGCCGGGAAGCGGCTGAGGTATTGACTGTAGGGCAGCACCGCAATGGTTTGTACGCCGAAGAAGTTGCGGTACCAAACGGCGAGCAAGCCCATGAGAACCGGCAGATTTTCACTAAAATCGGCTGTTCGGAAATGCTCGTCCATATCGTGAAATCCACGAAGCATCTCTGCGAAGCCCGGTGGCCCGATGGCGATCATGGTGGACAGCCCGATGCTGGAGTCCATCGAGTATCGCCCACCGACCCAATCCCAGAAACCGAACATGTTGTCGGTGTTGATCCCGAACTGAGAAACTTTCTCCGCGTTCGTCGACACAGCCACACAGTGGCGCGAGATCACGTCACCCTCTGTTTGGCCGCTGCTCGGTGTGTGCAGCGCAGCGAGTAACCATGCACGTGCGCTTCGCGCATTCGTCATCGTTTCCAAGGTGGTGAAGGTCTTGCTGGCGATGATGAACAGGGTTTCGGCAGGATCTAGGTCGCGAGTAGTTTCAACGAAGTCGCTGCTATCGACGTTGGAGATGAACCGAAAGGTGAGCTCTCGATCGCTATAGGCCTTCAGGGCCTGATACGCCATCACCGGCCCTAGATCCGAACCACCGATGCCGATGTTCACCACGTTACGGATGCGCTGTCCGGTGACACCAGTCCATTCACCCGTACGAATCTGATCAGCGAACCGACCCATATGGTCTAACACCTCGTGCACCGGTGCGACCACGTCTTCGCCATCGACAATCAGCGTAGAACCCCGCGGACTGCGCAGAGCGGTGTGTAGCACGCTGCGATGCTCGGAGACATTAATTTTATCGCCCCTAAACATCGATTCAATGCGCTCGGTCAGACCACACTCATGAGCGAGTTCAACCAAATGCGCCACGATGTTTTCGGTGATGAGGTTCTTGGAAAGATCGGCGTAAATGCCGCAGGCATCCACAGTGAAGCGCGTGCCGCGCTGTGCATCCTGGGCGAAGAGGTCACGCAGCGTGACGTCCGCGATGGTGGCGCGATCCTGGGTGAGGCGCTGCCAGGCGTCCGTGGGACCCGGGTGATGGCGAGCAGTACCTGAATTACTGGAGGGCATCGGCGCACCTTCGCGAGGAGGAGATGGTCATGAGTGTGAAGGTGATCCTGCCATGCCTTGCGTGTCCGAGGGGGGACTTGAACCCCCACGCCCGATAAAGGGCACTAGCACCTCAAGCTAGCGCGTCTGCCTATTCCGCCACCCGGACGAGTGAAGTCAGCCATTGCCGACCGGCAGAGACTAGCAACCCCGCGTGGGTGCAGGATAGGCAGATGACTCCAGAGCCACATCCGCAGCAGGCTGACCCGATCGGTATCGCCGAGTCTGATGCGGTCGCCATTTTGGTGGACCTCATTCGGATCGACACGAGCAACGATGGAACAGATGCGGGCCCGGGTGAAATTTTGGCGGCGGAGTATGTGCACGAGTTGCTGCGAGAGGTGGGTTACGACCCCGAATTGATCACCACGACCTCGGGGCGTCGGGCTGCCGTTGCGGTGCGGGTTCCGGGGGTAGACCCCGCACGGCCCGCACTTTTGCTCCATGGTCACCTCGATGTCGTTCCTGCCGTTGCGGCTGACTGGAGCGTGCCTCCGTTCGCTGCTGAGGAAGCTGAGGGCATGATTTGGGGCCGCGGTGCGGTCGACATGAAGGACACCGATGCCATGTTCCTCGCGCTCCTGCGCTGCTGGGCACGCACCGGGTATCGGCCGCCTCGAGACATCATCGCCATCTTCACCCCCGATGAGGAGGCGGGTGGCAGGCACGGCGCCCACTGGCTGGTCAAACATCGCCCAGATCTGTTTGCCGGGGCAACCGAGGCCATCGGCGAAGTGGGCGGATTTTCCTGGAGTCTAGATGCCGATCGCCGCCTGTATCTGATTCAGACAGCTGAAAAGGGCATCACCTGGTTGCGCGCGAGTGCACGAGGTCGGGCCGGTCATGGCTCCATGTTGAACAGGGAGAACGCGGTCACCGAACTGGCCCAGGCAATTGCTCGGGTGGGTACGCATGATTTTCCGGTATCGCTGGGACCCACGGCCACGGCACTACTCGCTGAAATCGCAGAACTCACCGGACTCAGCATGGCTCCCGGAGATGAAATCAACTCACTGATGCAGCTGGGACCACTCGCTAGTTTCGTCGGATCCGGACTCAAAAATACGGCAAATCCAACGATGCTGGCCGCGGGCTACAAGGTCAATGTCATTCCGGAGGTTGCCACCGCGCATATTGACGGTCGATTCCTGCCCGGACAGCGCGATGCTTTCCTCGCAGAGGTGCAACGTCTCGTGGGCGAGGGGGTCGAACTCGAAGTACTGACCGATGACGTGGCGCTCGAGGTGCCCTATGAAGGGGATCTAGTCAGCGCCATGGCGGCTGCGTTGCGGGCGGAGGACCCGGGCGCTTACCCGGTGCCGTATCTGATGTCCGGCGGCACCGATGCCAAAGCGTTCTCGCGGCTCGGGATCAAGGGCTACGGCTTCGCACCACTTCGTCTGCCCGCGGACTTAAATTTTGCGGCCCTGTTCCACGGCGTTGATGAACGCGTACCGATCGATTCGGTTCGTTTCGGTGTGCGAGTACTTGATCGCTTCTTGCGCCACTGCTGAACCGAACTACCCCAGCGTGGACGACTGTGATGTCCACATCGTTAGATCTGGACGAAGAATTCGCCGGCGCAGCCGAACTGTGCGGCGACCATCTGGATAGATTCGATGCCGATCAAGTTCCCAGCGACCGTATTCAGCCACCTCCGTCAACGCCGACTTTGCTGCCGACCGGGTAGCCTGTCGGGGCAGGGTGAGCGTGCGGTACTCAAAGACCGAAGCCGTGGGTGCCATGCCTTCACCCCACCACGTTCGCCACGACGAGGCAAGCACCGGAGCGCCCCCGGCGGTCAAACCCGGATAGGCTCGGTCACGAAGCGTGCCAACAATGGATGCAGGGGCTCCCAGCGGGGGTCTTCACGAGAATAACGCGAGGGGCAGATCATGAAACTGGGGATCAATCTCGGCTACTGGGGTGCAGGAAACGATGCGGACAACCTGGCACTAGCCCGCGAGGCGGACCGGCTCGGTTACGCCGTGGCCTGGGCCGCGGAGGCATACGGCTCCGATGCCGCAACGGTGTTGAGTTGGGTGGCAGCCCAAACTGAACGCATTGATGTTGGCTCGGCAATTTTTCAAATTCCCGGACGCACACCGGCCAACACCGCCATGACCGCAGCCACCCTGGATACGCTCTCCGGCGGCCGATTTCGGCTCGGGCTAGGCGTATCGGGCCCGCAAGTGTCTGAAGGCTGGCATGGCGTGCGATTCAATAAGCCGCTGGCCCGAACCCGAGAATACGTGGCGATTGTGCGCAAGGCACTCGCCCGCGAACGTCTCGTCTACGACGGTGAATTTTTCACGCTGCCGCTGCCCGACGGCCCCGGTAAGGCGCTCACCCTCACGGTGCACCCGGTGCGTGAATCTATTCCGATTTATCTCGCGGCAGTCGGTCCAAAGAACCTGGAACTAGCCGGTGAGATCGCTGATGGTTGGCTAGCAATTTTCTACTCTCCCGAGTACGCCGGTGAGCAAATGACGCATCTGCTTGCTGGCCGGCAAAAACGGGGAGAGGACATGACCGGTTTCGACGTCGTTCCCACCGTTCCCGTTGTGCTCGGCGATGACCTTCAGGCATGTGCGGATCCTGTTCGCGCCTACGCGGCTCTCTACATTGGCGGGATGGGTTCTCGGGAAAAGAATTTCTACAACGATCTCGCCGCTCGCATGGGGTACGAGGAAGCTGCCACACAGGTGCAAGACCTCTACCTTGGCCGTGACTACGCCGGTGCCGCCAACGCGGTGCCAGCAGACTTCATCGATCGGACATCACTGATCGGACCACCAGAGCGTGTACGCGATCGCCTAGGAGCCTACGCCGAATCCGGGGTCACCACACTCACTATCGCGGTGTACTCAGGCTCACTCGAAGAGCGTCTCGCAACGGTGCGCCGGATGCCTGAGCTGCTGGCCGAAGCAGGTTTAGCCGAGTGAAACCTCGACACACTTGAGTTTGTTCGAGGCCATCGTTCTCGGTGTACTGCAGGGGTTGACCGAGTTTTTGCCTGTATCTTCCAGTGCTCACCTCCTCGCAGTTTCACAAATTTTTGGCTGGCAAGACCCGGGCGCGGCGTTCACCGCCATCTCCCAGATCGGCACCGAGGCCGCTGTGCTTATTTACTTTCGCCGCGATATTGCACGTATCACTGTCACCTGGGCGAAATCCCTCCGACAGCCAGCACTTCGCTCCAGCATTGATGCTCGCATGGGCTGGTATGTGATCTTGGGAACTATTCCTATTGTGGTGCTGGGAATCACGTTCACCAGCCAGATTGAAACGATCGCACGTAACCTGTGGCTGACCGCAGCAATGCTGGCTGGCTTTGGTTTGCTGCTCGGCGCTGCTGATCGATGGGGCCATCGAACACGTGAAATTTCAACATTGCGCGCCAAGGACGCGATTCTCCTTGGCGGTGCCCAGGCATTGGCGCTTGTGCCGGGAGTTTCACGTTCGGGAGCCACAATCACGATGGGCTTAACCCTCGGGCTGACTCGGGAAGCAGCCACCCGCTATGCCTTCCTGCTGGCCATTCCGGCGGTCCTCGGTTCCGGTGCCTATGAGGCCACCCGCATCAGCAATGACCCCGACGTGGCCTGGGGCGCCATCATTGTGGCGACCGCCATCGCTTTTTCCGTTGGTTATTTGGTTATCTCCTGGTTGATCCGATACATCGCCACGAACTCCTATCTTCCCTTCGTCCTCTACCGACTCGGTTTCGCCGGCGTTCTTGTGGTGCTGTTACTTGCCGGAGTCTTGAGTGCTTAGGCTAGGCCGGTGACCATCGTGCTGCTCGTCCGTCACGGTCGGTCCACCGCCAATACATCAGGTGTCCTGGCCGGGTGGACGCCGGAGGTGTTCTTAGACGATGTCGGCAAGAAGCAGGCCGAAACGCTGGCGCGTCGACTCACCCCGGTGAAACTATCCCGGGTTGTTTCTAGTCCGCTTGAACGCACACGACAGACAGCTGATGCGCTGGTGTCGGGCCAGAAAAAAAAGGTAACAATTGAGGTCGACGATCGCATAGGCGAGTGCCGATACGGTGATTGGACCGGTCGGTCCCTTGTGGACCTGGTCAAGGAACCGCTCTGGAAGTCAGTGCAGGCGCATCCGAGTTCAGTGCGTTTCCCGGGCGACGGTGGTGAGGCCATGGTGACCATGCAGTCCCGAGCCGTGACGGCCATCCATGAGTGGAATCACCGCTTGGGACCACGTTCGATCTATGCCGTGGTGAGCCACGGTGATGTCATCAAGGCCATCCTGGCCGATGCACTGGGGATGCATCTAGATCAGTTCCAGCGCCTTCAGGTAGACCCATGCTCGCTATCTGTCATAAATTACACCCCCCAACGTCCATTCGTATTGCGAATGAACGACTCAGGTTGCGATTTAGACTTCATCAAAGCGCCGAAAAAGAATGCGCACGGCGCAAACGATGCTGCCGTTGGGGGAGGCGCCGGCCACACGCCGACGGGAAAGAAAGACTCTGCATCGAAAGCGAAGGATAAGGTGCGCAAGTGAGCCGGCAGATCTGGACTTTCGTCTCACCCATCCGATGCGTGGTGGGCACGGTAGGGATGCCGGGGGATCGCACGTTTTATCTGCAGGTGAGTGACACCACCCGGATTATGTCGTTGCGCATAGAAAAGCAGCAGGCCGCTGTACTTGCGGTACGCACCATGGAACTGCTCAGCGAGGTTGAGGCGGGCGTACCGGCCGACGAGTTCATCAGTTACGACGCCGAGCCACTGGCCACCCCCATCGATGAGGATTTTCAAGTCTCGGCGATGGCACTGGGTTGGGATGCCAACCTCGGCAGTGTGGTGATTGAGGCGCATGAAGACTCCGACGGTGAGATCGCCGATCTCGGTGACGATGACGACGAAGCCGCCGACACCGTTCGCATTGTCTTGAGCGCGGCGGCTGCCGCTCAGTTCGCTTCACGAACCGAGGTCGTTGTCGCCGCCGGCCGGCCCCCCTGTCCGCTGTGCGGGCTGGCACTGGAGGTTGAGGGGCATATCTGCCCGCGCGCCAACGGTTATCGACGACGCTAACCACAAATGAGCGCGTCGATTGATCTCGCCCATGTACTTGCCACGGCTGACCTACGCATCAATGGTCAGCTAGCCGGGGCCTCAAATGCCACCCTGTCTGCCACCATCGACTCGGGGCCAGACCAGATTTCGTGTGTGTACAAGCCCAGGCGGGGAGAGCGGCCGCTGTGGGATTTCCCGACCGGAACCCTGGCGCACCGCGAGGTTGCCACCTATCAGCTTGATCAGGCACTTGGCTGGGGCCTGGTGCCGGTGACGGTGTGGCGTGAAGATGGTCCTTATGGGCCGGGCATGTGTCAGGTGTGGATTCAAGACGAGGTCGATCGCCCGACATGTGATGTTGTGGTGCCAGACGATGTGCCTGCGGGGTGGCATGTCGTACTCGAGGCGGAAACCTACGATGGAACCCCGGTGGTCGTAGCCCACGACAGTGATCCGCGGGCTCAGCAGATGGCCATTTTCGATGTGTTGGCCAACAACGCCGATCGCAAGGGCGGGCACATTCTGCGCGATCAGTCTGGCGCGCTATACGGAATCGATCATGGGCTCACCTTTCACGTTGAACCTAAATTGCGCACCGTTTTATGGGGTTGGTCCGGACAGATCATCCCTGACCCCCTGATCGCTGATCTTCAACGCCTATCTACGTTGATGTCGGCGTCTGGGTCTGCAGGCGCGCTTTTACGCATGCACCTATCTGAAGCAGAGATCGACGCCTTATGCCAGCGCCTTTACAACCTGATCAGCGCCGGTGTCTTTCCGCTTCCGGGCACCGACTACCCACCGCTTCCTTGGCCGCCGATGTAGGTGTCTCATGGGTCGCTAGGCTCTGCTCATGCAGTCTTGGCCCGCACCTGGCGTCCCCCATCTGGCCCAGAGCGGTACGCAGTTGAGAATGTATGACACCGCTACCGGGCAGGTTCGGCCTGTCACCACCGGGCCCACAGCGACCATGTACGTCTGCGGCATTACTCCCTACGATGCAACACATTTAGGGCATGCGTTCACCTACCTCACCTTTGATTTACTTCAGCGACAGTGGCGGGCCAACGGCCTAGACGTTAACTACGTGCAAAACGTGACCGATATTGATGACCCGCTGCTAGAACGCGCAATTGCACGCGGAGAAGACTGGCATGACATTGCACTGCGCGAGACCGAACTATTTCGGCACGACATGACCGCTTTGTGCGTTTTGCCACCGCAGCACTACCTCGGTGCCATCGAATCCATCCCGTCAATCGTTACCTACATTGAGCAATTGCAGCTCTCTGGCGCGGTATATCAGGTGGACGATGATCTGTACTTCGATTTGACCGCGTCACCACGTTTCGGAGAGGTGTCTCGCTGGAGCGAAGAACACATGCTGGCGGTATGTGCAGAGCGGGGCGGTGACCCAGAGCGGGCAGGTAAGCGCCATCCTCTCGACCCGTTGATGTGGCGCGCGAAAAGGCCGGAGGAGCCAGCGTGGGACACCTCACTCGGCCACGGGCGCCCCGGTTGGCACATCGAGTGTGTAGCCATTGCACTTGACCACCTCGGCATGAGTTTTGATGTGCAAGGTGGTGGCAACGACTTAGTTTTCCCCCACCACGAAATGGGTGCCGCACACGCGGAGGCGATCACCGCATCATGGCCGTACGCGCGACATTACGTTCACGTGGGCATGGTGGGATATGAGGGTCACAAAATGAGCAAGTCACGCGGGAATCTCGTTTTCGTTTCACGGTTACTCAGCGAGGGGGTCAACCCCAACGACCTTCGACTGAGCCTGATAAATCACTACTACCGCCACGATTGGGAGTGGACCTCAGCGGAACTGACAGCGGCCACCCAACGTCGCGAAGTCTGGGAGCAAGCCGCAGGCTCAGGTCACACCTCTGGGGCCGCACACACGATCTCGCAGGTGCGGGAAGCGTTATCCGACGATCTAGACGCACCTCGCGCACTGGCCATGATCGATACCTGGGCCGCCACGGCACTGACGCGTAGATCGGGACCACCCGATGATGGCCAGGCCATGATCACCGCGGTTGATGCCCTTCTCGGCGTTGCCCTCACACCCGGCTAGGACAGTTTTAGTTGGGGTCAGGGTCTCTGCGACGCAGGTACCTCTCAAACTCGCGTGCGATGGCTTCACCACTTGCTTCGGGGAGGTCGGTTGCGTCGCGAGTTTCCTCGAGTTGGCGAACGTAGTCTGCGACCTCTTCATCGTCGGCGGCAAGTTCATCAACGCCGTCCTCCCATGCGCGTGCCTCTTCAATCAGTTCGCGTAGGGGCACCGCGACGTCAAGGAGTTCTTCAATCTCGCGGACGAGTGCGAGTGCAGCTTTTGGAGATGGCGCCTGGGCGACGTAGTGGGGGACAGCGGCCCACAACGAGATAGAACCAATTCCGCGCTGCGCACACGCATGCGAAATCACACCGTTAATTCCGGTAGGTCCTTCATAGTGCGATGCCTCAAAGCCGAAAGCTCTTCCGGTTCCTGCGTCGCCAGCGGTTGCAGTAATGGGCACCGGTCGTGAATGTGGGCTATCGGAAAGCAAAGCACCGAGCGTGATCACCAACTTCACGTCCAATTCACTGACGAGCTCAACCAATTCTGCGGTGAACTGCCGCCAACGCATGTTGGGTTCGATTCCCTGGACCAGCACGATGTCGCGATTGGCGAGGGGAAGGCGGGCGATAAAGATGCGCGTGGCCGGCCAGGTGAGGTTGCGGATACCGGAAGAATCAACCTCAATGATGGGCCGATTGACCTGGTAGTCGTAGTAGGACTCAGAATCCATTTCGGCCAGGGGTTGTGCCGCCCAGGCATGAATCAGATGGGTGAGAGCACCGGAGGCCGCCTCGCCCGCGTCATTCCAGCCCTCGAAGGCACAGACGAGGACGGGATCTAATAGCTCAGGTAGAGATTCAAACTCGATCATCGTTGCGGCACCGCCCATCCTTGGTTCCCGGCACCCCTGCCGGACACACCTCGGTGAGCCTACGGCAGCGATTGATCCCCGGATTGAACGGTCTAGTCTGACCCATCATGACAACGACGTCTGCGCCTGTCGCGCGTGGCAGTGCGCTCCGCGAAGCCCTCGCCCGCCATGTTCTGGTCGCCGATGGGGCAATGGGCACCATGCTGCAAGACGCCGACGTGAGTTTGGCCGACTTCGAAGATTTCGAAGGCTGCAATGAGATTCTCAACGTCACCCGGCCAGACATCGTTGCTGACGTTCATGACGCGTACTTATCTGTCGGTGTTGACTGTGTTGAAACCAACACTTTTGGTGCCAATCTCGCGAATTTGGCCGAGTACGGCATTGAAGACCGGATCTATGAACTCGCTTACGCTGGCGCACGCATAGCGCGAACCCAGGCAGACATCTGGAGCACACCCGAGCATCAGCGTTTCGTTCTTGGATCGATAGGCCCCGGTACGCGCCTACCCACGCTGGGCCACATCACTTTCGCGGAGCTCCGCGACGCATACGCAGAACAGGCGCGGGGTCTCATCAACGGAGGGGTAGATGCACTTCTCGTCGAAACCACCCAGGATCTGCTGCAGGCCAAGGCGGCGATTATCGGTTGCCAACGTGCGCGAGCCACCGCCGGCAGTGACGCCTTGATCATGGTGCAGATAACGGTAGAGATGACCGGCACCATGCTGCTCGGTTCCGAAATTGGTGCCGCATTGGCCGCACTCGAGCCACTGGGTGTGGACTCCATCGGTCTCAATTGTGCAACAGGCCCGACCGAAATGAGTGAACATCTCCGCACGCTCAGTCGTACCACCGCGCTGGTCTTGACCTGCATGCCCAACGCTGGGCTTCCGGTCCTGACCGCCGACGGCGCCCACTATCCACTGTCCCCAACCGAACTGGCCGACGCGCACGAATCATTCGTCACCCAATTCGGACTCAACCTCGTGGGTGGATGTTGCGGTACCACCCCGGAGCATCTGCGCTGTGTGGTTGACCGAGTCGGACACCGACCCATTGTCGCCCGCTCTCCCCACCCGGACGCATCCGTTGCCTCCCTCTATCAAGCCGTGCCACTGCGCCAAGATCTCACGTACCTGTCCATCGGCGAACGGACAAATGCCAATGGCAGCAGGGCTTTCCGTGACGCAATGCTGGTGGACGACATTGAGCAGTGTGTCGATATTGCTCGCGATCAGGTACGCGAAGGAGCCCATCTTCTTGACCTGTGTGTGGATTACGTGGGGCGAGACGGTGCAGCAGATATGTCGGCCCTGGCCCAGCAATTCGCAACAGCTTCAACCCTGCCACTCGTGCTCGACTCCACCGAGCCGGCCGTCCTCCAAGCCGGGCTAGAGCGCCTCGGTGGTCGCTCGGTCATCAATTCGGTCAACTACGAAGATGGCGACGGTCCGAAATCTCGCTTCGCTCGGATCATGCCGCTCGTGGTGGAGCACGGGGCCGCCGTGATTGCCTTGACCATTGATGAGGAAGGCCAGGCGCGAACGAGTGAATGGAAGGTACGCGTCGCCGAGCGCCTCATCAATGATTTGACGCTGAACTGGGGCTTGGCACCTGATGACATCCTCGTCGATGTCTTGACCTTTCCGATCGCCACCGGCCAGGAGGAGACCCGTCGTGACGGTATTGAAACCCTCAACGCCATCGCGCACCTAGCCGCTCATCACCCACGAGTCCACACGGTCTTGGGACTGTCCAATATTTCCTTCGGTCTCAATCCGGCGGCACGTCAGGTACTCAACTCGGTCTACCTACACGAGGCCGTCAATGCCGGTCTCACCTCCGCCATTGTGCATACGTCAAAAATCTTACCCATTGCAAGGATTCCCGACGATCAACGCGATGCCGCCCTTGACCTCATTTACGACCGACGAACCTTCGATTCCGACGGAGAAATCCGATACGACCCGCTCACCCGGTTCCTTGAAGTGTTTGAAGGTGTCGATGCTGCGAGTACTGCCGTTTCACGTGCCGAAGAACTCGCAGCGCTGCCATTGTTTGATCGGCTCGAACGCCGAATCATTGATGGGGAGCGCCAGGGCCTAAAGGACGATCTTGATGAAGCCCTGGGCACTACTCCTGCGCTGAGCATCGTTAATGACACGCTGCTACCAGGAATGAAAGTTGTCGGCGAGCGCTTCGGGGCAGGACAGATGCAATTGCCCTTTGTTTTGCAAAGCGCTGAGGTGATGAAGCTAGCGGTCGCCCATCTTGAGCCACACATGCAAAGATCAGAAGCCACCGGTAAGGGCCGAATTCTTCTCGCCACTGTCAAAGGTGACGTCCACGACATTGGCAAAAACCTGGTCGACATCATCCTGAGCAATAACGGCTACGACGTGGTCAATCTGGGAATCAAGCAGCCCATTACCGCCATCGTCGAAGCCGCCAAGGCGCACAACGTAGACGTCATCGGAATGTCTGGCCTACTCGTGAAAAGCACCGTGGTCATGAAGGAAAATCTTCAGGAGATGAACGATCGCGGGATCGCAGATCGATACCCGGTGATTCTCGGCGGTGCCGCTCTCACGCGGTCCTACGTGGAACAGGATCTAGGTGCGGTCTATCAGGGACAGGTGCGCTACGCGCGCGATGCATTCGAGGGTTTGGCCCTCATGGACACGCTCATGGCCATCAAGTCCGGTGATCCAGAAGCAGCATTGCCCGCTCTACGCGAACGTCGTGTCCCCGCAAGGGCCGCAGCAGGTCGACGGGACAGTCCACCGGTGCTCCAATCCACAGTACGGTCTGATGTGTCCGCTAGTAATGCGCTGCCAACGCCACCTTTTTGGGGCACGCGCGTCATTCGAGGCATTGCTCAAGCCGACTACGTTCCCTACCTCGATCATCGTGCGCTGTTCATGGGTCAGTGGGGTTTGAAAGCGGTGCGAGATGGAGTCGACTACGACGAACTTGTCGCCACAGAAGGTATGCCTCGGCTTCGCGAATGGCTCACGAAGGTACACACCGAAGGCCTCGTTGAGCCGGCCGTTGCCTATGGATATTTTCCGGCGGTAAGCGAGGGCAATGATCTGATTATCCAGTGGCACGAGGGACCAAACCAAGGCCAAGAGCGCGCTCGCCTCACGTTTCCACGCCAAAGCCGAGGCCGGGGTCTGTGTCTGGCTGACTTTTTTCGTTCGGCAGATTCAGGCGAGACAGACGTGGTCGCGTTTCACCTCGTCACAATGGGTGAGGTCGCCAACCAGTCAACGGCAAAGCTTTTCGCCGACGACTCATATCGTGAATATTTGGAACTCCACGGACTCACGGTTCAACTTACCGAGGCACTCGCAGAAATGTGGCACGCACGCATACGTGAAGAACTGTCATTTGCAGGCGAAGACAGTTCTGACATGCACCATCTCATTAGCAAGCAGGGTTACCGAGGGTCTCGATATTCCTTTGGCTATCCCGCCTGCCCAGATCTTTCCCAGCAGAAACTGCTCATGGGTCTGCTGCAAGCCGATCGAATCGGAGTGTCTCTATCGGAAGAGTTCCAGCTGCAACCCGAACAGTCGACCACTGCCATCATCGTTCATCATCCCGAGGCCAAGTACTTCAATGCCACCTAAACCAGCGGCAGTGCTATGGGATCTGGACGGAACCTTGATCGACTCTGAAGGCGTGTGGCTGGCTGCCGAGACCAAGTTGATGGCCGACCTGGGCGTGGACTGGACCGAGGCGGACCAACGCTGGTGCCTTGGTGGCCCGATGGACAGGGTCACCGCATACATGCGCGATCGGGTGGCCAGGACAACCGGCCACATCCTGCCTGAAGAGAACTTCAGAATTGAACTGCTGCAACGCATGGAAGACATGCTTTCCAACACACCACCGGAATGGCAGCCCGGCTCGATCAGTCTCCTGCGCGAACTTGTTGCGGCAGAGATACCCCTGGGACTGGTGACGGCCTCACATCGCACCCTTCTGCGCGCCCTGGAACAAGTTCTTGACGTGGACCTGCCCGCACTTGTGTCTGCTCCGGGTAATCCCGCTTCGGCCATTTTCCAGATTACGGTAGCCGGGGACGAGGTAGAAAGGACCAAGCCTGACCCGATGCCCTATTTATTCGCGGCCCAAAGCCTTCATGTGTCCATTGCCGACTGCATCGTGCTGGAAGACTCACCCACCGGTGTTGCAGCTGGGGTTGCCAGTGGTGCCATGGTGATTGCTATTGAACACCTGACCCCTATCGAAGCCGGGCCACGTTGTCATGTCGTGTCAAGTTTGACTGATGTCGATGTGAACTATCTGACAACGGTCTTAGACCTCAGTCCTGCCCAATCCCCGGATCGGAACGTGCACCTATGACATCACGACCGGATCGTCGAGCACCGGGGGAGCTACGCCCCGGAGACATCGTTCAGTTAACCGATCCCAAGGGCCGGCCGCACACCATCACGCTGACACCAGGGCGCTCCTTTCACACCCATAAGGGGGGCATTAATCATGACGATCTCCTTGCCGCAGGAGAGGGCAGCGTCGCGATGTCGACAAACGGCACGGGGTACGTCGTACTGAGATCCCGCCTCGAAGACTTCACCCTCGGCATGCCACGGGGAGCAGCGGTGATTTACCCCAAGGATGCTGCCCGCATTGTGAACACCACCAACCTGGCGGCGGGATCATGGGTTGTCGAGGCCGGGGCTGGGTCAGGTGCGCTGACCGCACACCTACTCACCGCGGTCGGCGATCAAGGTCACGTCCGCTCAATCGAGCGTCGGGCGGACTTCGCTGAAATTGCCCGTGACAATGTGCGCGCTTGGTTCGGGCACCTGCCACCGTCGTGGGAACTACAGGTGGGTGATTTCCAGGACGCAAACCTAGAGAGTCAAGGCTTTGATGCCTGCGTTCTCGACATGCTCGCTCCCTGGGAATGCATCGAGGCCGCTGCCTCGGCTCTGCGACCGGGGGGAGTGCTCGTGGCTTATGTGGCCACCACTACGCAACTGTCGCGCATCGGGGAGGCATTGCGTGAACATGGCGGTTGGACCGAGCCGCGGGCCGAGGAATCGATGGTGCGCACCTGGCATTTAGAAGGGCTATCGGTACGTCCGGATCATCGCATGGTGGCCCACACTGGTTTCTTACTCATCACTCGTCGACTCGCCCCCGGTGCGGTATTACCCGCCCGTCGGACGCGTCCCGCTAAGGGTGCCTACGGTGAGGATTACACGCCTGCGGGCACGTAGGCTGGAAAAGAAGTAGGGTCAAACGACACATACAGGCGCATTAGCCGCATTACTGCGGCGTCGTGCTATCAGGGAGGTGAGTCATGACCGCAGACGGCGCCAGTGGGCCCCAGCAGGGTGGCTCCGGCTGGAATGGGTCCACGCAGGAGAGGCTCACTTCGCTGCAACGAGAAATTGCCGCCATTCAAGAACACAACTCCAGGCTGAGCTCCACGCTGCGCGATGCACGTGAACAGATCGTTACGCTTAAGGCCGAAATCGACCGCCTGGCTCAACCACCGGGTGGCTATGGGGTTTTTCTCGAAAAGCTCACCGAGGGCGTTGCTGATATCGCGATCAGCGGCCGAAAGATGCGGGTCAGCACCAGTCCCGACGTCGATCTTGAACAACTCGTACCGGGCCAAGAAGTGATGCTGAACGAAACGATGAACGTGGTGGGGGTTCGCGATTTCGAACGTCTCGGGGAAATCGTGATCTTCAAAGAGTTGCTGGCCGATCATGAGCGGGCGCTTGTGGTGGGACGGGCCGACGAGGAACGCGTCGTTATGTTGGCGGAGCCACTGCGCACTCTCACGTTGCGCGCTGGCGACTCGCTGCTGCTCGAACCGAAGTCCAATTACGTTTACGAAATTATTCCCAAGTCCGAGGTTGAAGAACTCGTCTTGGAAGAGGTCCCCGACATCGATTACCGAGATATCGGTGGCCTCGGCTCGCAAATTGGCCTCATCCGCGACGCGGTGGAGTTACCCTATTTGTATCCGGACCTGTTCAAAGAGCATGAACTTGCCGCCCCCAAAGGCATCTTGCTCTACGGCCCACCCGGATGCGGCAAGACACTCATCGCTAAGGCGGTGGCAAATTCACTGGCCAAGAAGGTGGCCGAGCGAACAGGCAGCGAGGAAGGCCGCAGTTACTTCCTCAACATTAAGGGCCCTGAACTGCTGAACAAGTATGTGGGAGAGACCGAGCGACACATTCGGTTGGTTTTTCAACGGGCGAGAGAAAAGGCATCCGAGGGAACGCCGGTCATCGTCTTCTTTGATGAGATGGACTCGCTGTTTCGCACCCGCGGTTCCGGAGTGTCCAGCGACGTGGAGAACACCATCGTTCCCCAGCTGCTCAGCGAAATCGACGGCGTAGAGAGCCTGGAAAACGTCATCGTCATTGGTGCCTCCAACCGCGAGGACATGATCGATCCGGCCATCCTTCGCCCCGGTCGACTCGATGTGAAAATCAAGATTGAACGTCCCGATGCTGAATCCGCGCGCGACATCATGAGCAAGTACCTCACCGCACGGCTACCCCTTCATCCCGAAGATGTTGCTGAACACGGCGGTTCGCCCGAGGACACGTGTGTGGCCATGATTCAACGGACTGTCGAACGCATGTACTCCGACATCGAAGAGAACCGGTTCCTGGAAGTGACCTACGCCGATGGCGATAAAGAGGTGTTGTATTTCAAGGACTTCAACTCCGGTGCCATGATCGAGAACATCGTCGCGCGAGCGAAGAAGATGGCTATCAAGGATTTCATCGATACGGGCGAGAAAGGAATCCGCGTAGGACACCTGCTCAGTTCCTGCGTTGATGAGTTTCGAGAGAACGAGGACCTCCCCAACACCACCAATCCTGACGACTGGGCCAGGATCTCGGGTAAGAAAGGGGAGCGCATCGTGTTTATTCGCACCCTCATCTCCGGAAAGCAGGGCACCGAAGCGGGACGTTCCATCGACACGGTGGCCAACACCGGCCAGTACCTGTGATCATCGCCGCATGTGATGGTCGCCTGACGTGAGCGTTCATCGAGTGATGGGCATCGAGACCGAGTATGGGGTCTCTGTTCCCGGTCAACCACATGTCAACGCCATGATGATGTCCACGGCCGTCGTCACCGCCCACGCCGGTCGTAGCGTGGGAGATCGGGGTGCTTCGCCACGCTGGGATTTTGAGCAGGAAGCCCCCCTGCGTGATGCTCGCGGCTACGACATGAGCCGGGCAGAGGCGGATCCATCCCAACTGACCGACGAAGATTTTGGCTTGGCCAACCTCGTACTCACCAACGGAGCGCGCCTTTACGTTGACCATGCGCATCCAGAATATTCCAGCCCCGAGGTCACCAACCCCCTCGATGCGGTGCTGTGGGACCGGGCGGGCCAAGAAATCATGTGTGCTGCCGCCGAGGCAGCCACCACCGCTGGCCCATTCCCGATCCGGCTCTACAAGAACAACACCGACAACAAGGGCGCTTCGTATGGCTGCCACGAGAATTACCTCATGCGGCGGACCACGCCCTTCGCCGACATTGTCAAGCATCTCACCGCTTTTTTTGTTACCCGCCAAGTCTTTACCGGTGCCGGAAGAGTAGGCATTGGCCAAGATGGTCGCACGAACGGATTCCAACTATCCCAGCGCGCAGACTTCTTCGAAGTGGAAGTGGGGCTCGAAACCACGCTCAAGCGGCCCATCATTAATACGCGCGATGAGCCACATGCGGACCCGGAGCGATATCGGCGCTTGCACGTCATCGTTGGCGATGCCAACCTTTCCGAAACCGCGACCTACCTAAAAATGGGCACCACCGCACTTGTTTTAAGCCTCATCGAAAATAGCGCGATCGGCGATGACCTCAGTTTGGCCGATCCGGTGGCGGCGATGCACGCGGTGTCCCACGACCACAGTTTGACCCAGCGGCTCCAACTTGCCGATGGGCGCGAAATGACGGCGATCGAAATGCAACGTTGCTTCGCCCGTGCCGCGCGCGAGTTGGTGAGTACCCAACCGGATTCACGTTCGGACAAGCAAACGCAGGACGTCTTAAGTCGCTGGGAAGCAACGCTGGAGCAGTTGGAAGTCGATCCAGCTGCGTTGGCCGACGAACTCGACTGGGTAGCAAAACTTCGGCTCCTCGATGGCTACCGGCGCCGTGATCGCCTCGGCTGGGATGAAGCACGCTTAGAACTGGTAGATCTTCAGTACTCAGATATCAATCCGTCCCGCGGACTGGCCCTACGCCTGGAATCATCCGGGCGCCTGAAGCGCCTGGTGGATCCAGAGCGCGTGGCACACGCGATGGAATTTCCGCCGGACGACACTCGCGCGTACTTCCGCGGTGAGTGCCTTCGACGCTATTCCGGTTCTGTTGCTGCCGCCTCATGGGATTCGGTCATTTTCGACGTTCCCGGCTATGAAGCCCTCCAGCGCGTCCCGACGTTGGAACCGGTACGAGGTACGCGGGCCCAACTAGAGGCCTTACTTGATCGGTGTGAGACCGCAGCAGATCTACTCGCTGCCCTCCGCGGCTCCTAAGCCGCGCCTCGGCCGCCGGTCAGGGTTAGGGTGGTAACCATGACGACCCAGGATTCGGGCCAGACGCGACCTACTCCCCGCGACGATGCTGCGGAGGACGATGTTGCGGCAGCGGTCGTTTCTCGCGAAAGTTCCAGCAGCGACATCGATGCCGACGTTGACTCAATCCTGGACGAGATCGACGGGGTGCTCGAGGTCAACGCCGAAGACTTTGTTCGATCCTTCGTCCAAAAGGGCGGCCAGTGACAGCCTCTCGCAGTTCAGACTCCCATCGCGGTCCCACCGGCCTTGCCAACGCCTACACGTCGGCAACGTCGAGTTCGTTCGCTGATTTCTTGACCGCGATCGGCCACGACCGCGAAGCACCGACCCATGCGGCCGGCCGATCAAGCGGCCAAGCCGGCCTCCAAATCCCGCACGGCACCACCATTGTGGCCTTGACCTACGCCGATGGCGTGGTGATGGCTGGGGACCGCCGAGCCACTATGGGCAACGTCATCGCACAGCGGGACATTGAAAAAGTGTTCCCAGCTGATGACTTCTCCCTTGTGGGCATCGCCGGTGCGGCGGGTATTGCCGTCGAACTCGTGCGATTGTTCTGTGTTGAGTTGGAGCACTACGAAAAGATTGAGGGCACCGCACTGACCCTCGACGGCAAAGCTAATCGCCTGTCGGGACTATTGCGGAACAACCTTGGTTTGGCCATGCAGGGGCTGGCAGTCGTTCCACTTTTCGGTGGCTTCGACGCTGACGAGCAACGCGGCCGGATTTTCTCCTACGACGTCACCGGAGGTCGTTACGAAGAACGAGAGCACCATGCCGTGGGCTCAGGATCCTCCTTTGCTCGTGGATCGTTGAAGAAGTTGTATCGATCGGGAATGTCGGCTGATCAGGCCGTCCTAGCCGCCATTGAAGCGCTCTACGACGCGGCCGATGATGACTCGGCGACGGGCGGCCCCGATATGTCCCGGCGCATCTTTCCGGTCATTGGCGTGGTCGATCAACGCGGTGTGTCCATGTGGAACGACGAGGCAACGGGTGCGCTAGTTGAGGCGGTCGTTAACGCACGCATGTCAGCCCCTGATGGTCCTGTTGCACCACTGACACCAAACCCGGGGAAGTAGACCACGATGAGTATGCCGTTTTATGTGTCACCTGAACAGGTCATGCGCGATAAAGCGGACTATGCACGGACAGGCATCGCAAGAGGTCGATCAGTTGTGGTGATGCAGTATCGCGACGGAATCGCATTCGTCGCCGAGAATCCGTCGCGAGCACTGCACAAGATCTCAGAGATCTACGATCGTATCGGCTTCGCCGCGGTGGGTAAGTACAACGAATTCGAAAGCCTCAGGGTCGCCGGAGTTCGATTAGCTGACCTACGCGGTTACTCCTACGACCGGCGCGATGTCACGGTGCGCAGTCTGGCCAATGCCTACGCCCAAACTCTAGGCACGATCTTCACCGAGACACCAAAACCCTACGAGGTCGAAATCGTGGTCGCTGAGGCCGGCACCACGACAGAGACAGACCAGATCTATCGGTTAAGTTTCGATGGGTCTGTGGCCGATGAGCACGGATTCGTCGCTATGGGCGGCCAGTCCGATGTTGTGCAAGAAATTTTGACCCAGCGTTGGCGCAGTTCAATGGATCTGAACGAGACGCTGGCCCTTGCCGTCGATGCACTGAGTGCGGCATCAGCAACCACGGCACACGGCGATGAAGAACCCGATGTGTTGCTGGCGCCCGCGGGC
>Ga0075118_10000794_pt1 | contig 26235 bp, 26 predicted proteins | sample AntAceMetag02UKE_FD_69794 | JGI IMG/M metagenome (GOLD analysis project Ga0075118, IMG submission 69794) | Saline lake microbial communities from Ace Lake, Antarctica - Antarctic Ace Lake Metagenome 02UKE | ecosystem: Environmental > Aquatic > Non-marine Saline and Alkaline > Saline | place...
AGGAAAGGGTTTTGATGCTGGATTCGGTGTATGCAGTGCCCATGTAGGTGTCGGAATGCGTCAGATAGGTTCGATTCTGAGAAAGACGGCCAGACTATGAAATCGGTCCCGCTTCACTGACCAGCCTTATCCTTCATAACCGTCGGATAAGGTCGCCCGGCGATCAATTGCTCACCATCCGTGAAGCCTTCCGGTCTGCCCTTGAGCTCTTCGACCATGCGCTGACGCCATTTCGAGACGCGGCTCGCACAGGCAGGATCAGCCGTCAAATCGCGCAATTCCATCGGGTCCTCACGCAAATCAAAGAAGTGCTCGCGCCCGTTTTGCGTGAACCAGATGTATTTTTCCTGCCCGTCGGTCAGCGTGTGATGGCCGATGTCGTCCTCACCTTCGAGTTCCGAATGTTCGATGTGCAGTTGCTCGCGCCAATCAACTTCCTCCCCTTTCATGAGGGGCCAAACACTGCGGCCATCGATATCAGGCACCGGCTCCTCGCCGATCATGTCGAGCAGAGTCGGCATCAAGTCCTCCAGGCAGACCGGTTTATCAACCACCAGACGTTTCTTCAGACCAAATCGCTCGGGCGCGCTTATCATAAACGGGATTCGTGCCGAGCCTTCGAAGGGCGCAGTCTTTCGCCAACGGTAATGATCGCCGAGCATCTCACCGTGATCGCTCACGAAGATGATGATCGTATTGTCGCGATCCACTCCATTGATCGGGTTGAGCAAACGGCGCATCTGATCATCGATGTGATTGATCATCCCATAATACGCCGCGCGAGCTGTTTTGAGAGCGAGGCCCTGTAAATTCACACGGTAGCTCTCGGGATCATCGCCCTTGCCTCCATGCTCAGGTGGCTCGGCCCAATCGCCGATGGCGGGTGCCGGTAACTCCTCGTGTAAATAGCGATCAAGGTAACACGCCGGTGGCACCAGAGGTGGATGCGGCGCTAAAAAAGAAACGGTCAAAAAATATGGGCACGAAGGGTCACGCGTCTGCAGAAACTTCAGCGATTCGTTTACGGTCCAGTTCGTGTGATGCAGCGATTCGTCGAGATGCCAAGGTCTCGCCGTCCAATCGTTGTTCATAACGCCCGTCGCGTAGTAGTCGCCCATCATGCTGCCACCGGATTGATAGGTATCCACATCCACCTGCCGCTCCAGCCATCGACGATAATCGTTCAACACGACCATGTGATCGTAGCCGTAGCGCTTCCGCACGGGATACTGGTGCATGTCGCGCCCCGTCAGATAGGTGTGGTAACCGGCATTGCGCAGCACGTTGGGCAGGCTGTTCTTAGGATCCCATTCCTGCCCGTCCTGATAACCCACCACGCCATGCGTTGAAGGGAATTGACCGGTCATCAAGGAACGCCGCGCCGGGATGCAGACCGGACAAGTGCTATAGGCCCGGCTGAAGCGCACGCCGCTTCCCCCAATCGTATCCATCGTCGGCGTCATCAACACGGGATGATCCTCGATGCTCAGGCAGTCGCCTCGCTGCTGATCGGTCATGATGAGAAGGATGTCCGGTTTGCGCATGATTTTCAGGGGTTGGGGATGACAACAGATATCAGAAATGTCTTCCGATAGATTAAACGATGACATCGGCCAAATTGTCGAATCGAGCCAAATCTGCCAATCACAGGCTTGCTCCGTCAGGCCCCCCTGATGCAACCTGCCTGCAACCCTATGAATAAAAAACTGCTTATCTCGCTCGGTTCTATCGTCGGAATCCTGCTCATTGTATACTTCGGTCTTAGTTTTTTCCTCGGCTCAGTCGTCAAAGCCGGCGTCAACAACTTCGCCCCTAAGCTCACCCAAACCAAAGTGGAGCTCCAAGGCGCTCACATCTCCCCTTTCACCGGATCAGGCAGCCTCTCCGGTCTCACCGTCGGCAACCCCGAAGGGTGGAGCGATAACAACGCAATCTCCCTCGGCAAGATTCACGTCGACGTGCAGACATTCTCGATCTTCGGCGATCACATCGTCATCAACGAAATCATCATCGATCAGCCGGAGTTTCACTACGAAACTAAACTCATCTCCAGCAACATCAAAGACCTGCTCAAAAACATTGAGGAATTTGCAGGAAATGGAGGCGAAGAGCCCGAAACCGAGAGTGGTGAGCCCATCAAGTTTGTCGTGAAGAAATTCCGCCTTACCAATGGCAAAGCCCGTCTCGGCGTAGGCGCAGGCGCGATTCCGATCCCTTTGCCTCCGATCTCTATGGATGACTTGGGCGTAAAAGAAGGTGGCATTACACCTGATCAACTCGCGGGTGCAGTCATGAAAAATGTCTTGGGCGGAATCGTCTCCGCCACAGGCAAAGCCGCCCTCAAAGTGGGTGGAACCGTTGGTGCCGGTGCGGCCGATGCCGCTGGTGGAGCCGTCAAAAAGACCGGCGCAGGTATCAAAAAACTCTTCGGTAAATAAGCCGACTGAGGAGTCTTTGCCAGTTCACTGAACCGCCTCCTCAAAAGGGGCGGTTGCTACCTTGGGCGAGAGAGCGCAAATCGCGATAGCGCACGCTCAATGCAATCAGGAATACCATCACGTGCAGAAGAAAACCAGTGCGAAACGCGAGTAACCCCGGTCCGACCGCAGGCGCTTGAGCTAAAAACACCGCGACTAACACCATGCCACAGACCGTGAGCGGCAAGCTCGCATAAAGGAATTCCTTCGCCCCCGGCCGACGATCATTGGTCGCGATACTGGCTAGAATTACCGAGCTAATCAGGTTCACCAAATTACAGGATAAGATCGCCCACTCGCTACCTAAAGTCTCGTTGCAGAAGAAAGCCACGCCCCACCAGACAACTACGATTCCGTAAGCCCACTGCATCCCGGTCAAAAACCGATGCCACCCCACTCCCTGTGTTTCTACTCGGAAATACCACTTCACAAACAATAGATAGGAAAACGCATAAGGTAGATGCATGAAGTTATTCAGGAAAACGAAGTTCTCTCCCCAGCGCTCCGAAAACCACGGCTCAAACACGTGAGTAATCAGACTCATCATCCCCACCATCCCGACGTAGCCCGCATAATAAAGATAGGTGCGGTCTTCCAATCGACGCCACAGATAGACGGACACAAATACTGAAAAGCTCACCATCGCATACCACGCCACCGTAAAACCCGGTGCGACCTCGGAACTAGTCGCCATAGCAAAAGTGGTTAGACTGAAATCCATCTCACGCGAGGCTGGTAGAATCTAGTTAAAGTGCAAGTTCGTGAAATTTGTTAGCTAACCATGGATTGACCAACGTCCTTCTCGCGTAACCCTCAACGAGATGAGCACGGCAAAAATCAGCATGACCTACTACCTGGATATCATGTCGTCGTGGTGCACCTACGTCGACCCCCTGTGGGATGAGCTGCAGCAATCCTATGCGGGGCGCGTAAACTTCGATTGGAAAATTGCGCTCATGAATCGCGAAGCTTTTCCCGTCTCGGCGAAGCAATGTGCGTGGTTCTACACCCGCAGCAAATGTATGCAACCAGAGGTGCCGCAACTTACGCCGGGCTGGTTTGAAGCTGATCGACGTGGCGATTACGAAGCGCCGCATCTCGTCGCCGAAGCCGGACGCGACCTCGGGATGGCTGATGATCGGCTACGTCGCGCCCTCGCTCATGCCGCTTTGCAAGAAGGTCAAAAAGTAGGCGATCTCGACAACTCGGTCACCATCGCCGCAGAGCTCTTCAATCTTGATCCAAATACACTTCGCACCGCGGCAACCTCCGATTCGGTTCGGCAACGAATCGCAGCCAGCACGGCTGAGTTTCACGCTCACCAACTCACCCAGCGACCGGCCTTCATCATCACCAGCTCGATCGGAGATAAGGCGGTATTTTCCGGCGTCATAAATCGCGAAACCCTCGTCAACACGCTCGACAGTATGCTCACCGACCACCAAGGCTATCAGTCTTTCTCTGATCAATTCGGGCCGATGCCCACCGATTGATTTCCATTTCTTTCTCACCCAAATAAACACCCACAGATATCATGCCTCGTAAGGTAAAAATCGGTCTCATCGGCTGCGGTAGTATCAGCAGAGCCTACTTCGCTGGTTGTAAACGCTACGATATCCTCGAAGTCGTCGCCTGCGCCGACCTCGATCTAAAACGCGCCAAGCAAGTGGCCAAGGTCAACGGCGTGCGCGGTTGCACGGTCGATGAATTGCTCGCCGATCCGGAAATCGATATCGTGATTAACCTCACGATTCCTCAAGCCCACGCACCGGTGAATGAACGCATTCTCAACGCCGGTAAGCACGCTTACGTTGAGAAACCCTTCGGTCTCGACCTGAAAGAAGCACGTCGCGTCATCGCGCTCGCGAAACGCAAGAACCTGCTCGTCGGTGGAGCACCCGACACTTTCCTTGGCGGCGGAGTGCAAACCTCGCGTCAACTCCTCGACGACGGCCTCATCGGCAAACCCGTCGCGGGCACCGCCTACTGCATGAGCCCCGGCCACGAATCATGGCATCCCTCTCCCGAATTTTATTACAAGCATGGCGGCGGTCCGATGTTTGATATGGGGCCCTACTACATCACCGCGCTCGTTAATCTCCTCGGTCCGGTCGCACGCGTCAGCGGTGCCACCGCCGCGTCATTCAAGCACCGCACGATCACGAGCAAGCCGCTAAACGGCAAACGCGTGAAAGTAGAAGTGCCGACGCATTACAGCGGCACGCTCGAATTTGCGAACGGCGCGATCGTCACCGTGATCATGAGCTTCGATGTCATTCGCGGCGTTGATCAACCGCCCATCACGCTCTACGGCAGCGAGGGCACCATGCTCGTGCCTGATCCCAATACCTTCGTCGGTCCCGTTAAGGTGAAGCTCAAGGGTGAGACCGAGTTTACGGAACGCCCCCTCACCCATTCTGATCAACGGCTCCGCGGCACCGGCGTGGCCGATATGGCCTATTCTATTCTGCGCAAACGCCGCAAATACCGCTGCAATGGCGAACTCGTCACTCACGTAATCGAAGTCATGTCTGCCTTTGAGAAATCATCCAACAGCGGTCGCCACGTGAACATCAAGACTCCGATGACGCGCCCCAAATTGCTCGTGCCTAATCTGGCCGACAACGTGCTCGATAAGTAACTTCGAGTTATGAGCGACCCCACAGTTCGGCATCTCCCCAAAGAGAATCGCTACGAGTTTCGTGACGGCGAGGCTCACGCGATCCTCACCTACCAGCGCGATGGTGATCGTATCATTTACGATCACACCTTCGTCCCCGTGGAGTTCCGGGGGCAAGGCGTCGCGGCGAAATTGGTTGAGGCTGCCCTCGCCGATGCGCGGAAAGAAAACCTCAACGTCATCCCGCAGTGTTCTTACGTGGAAACTTACATCGCGCGCCACAGTCAGCATCAGGACCTGCTCTCCACGCGTTCGTAAATCGAGGGATCGCGTCCTTGACACGTTCTGCGCCGTTCTCCTTTTTCCAAACCTGTTACATGATCCTCTCCGGTAAATCGCTTCTGGCAGTTGTCTCCGTCCACGTCTCCGTGGTCGTCGTCTCCGCCGTAGCCGTTATCACCGCGCCGCGAGGGTATTGAATCGTAACTTAACTCGAATCTTTCCCCTTCGGTGCCACACCGGAGGTTTTTTTATGCCCCGGTCGAAGCATTGGAGTGGTCAAACCAACCACACACCATGCATCCCATCCTCGCCCAACCGCCTCTTCGTCATCGTCGACCGAAGAGACTCCCCACCATCGTTCCGCCACCGCGAACGATTCGCGCCCACTGCGCCAAGTCGCCGGAGCCGTGTCACGATTTTCTCGTGCCCAATCAGCGGCCTGACTTGGCAGCTGACTCGGCCATTACCGAGCCAGCAATCAACGAGCTTTAGAATTAGTCGCTTGAACCAACGACGTCTTCAGCCGCTTCAAGAATATCAGCCGGATCCAAACGCAACTTGTAGTTGGGGTTCGTATGCACGAATCGCACCACACCCTCTGCATCGATCAGAAAAATCGCGGGCACGGGGAGCCACTTGGCGTCTGGGTTCCCCGGCACGGATGCCAGATCAATCCCATAGTCTTCGTATTTCGTGCGGATATCTTCCGGCACCACAAACGCTACTCCGTAACTATCCGCCGCCTTCATCTCGCGATCCGAAAGCAGCTGATAGTTGAGCTCATTCTTTGCCATCGTCGGCTGCAAAGCGGCGGGTTGATCCGGGCTCACCGCGATAATTTGGAATCCCAGCTCGAGTAAGTCTTCTTCGATTTCCAGCAACGCTGCGAGGTGACGATTGCAATACGGGCACCAGCCACCGCGATAGAAAATCAGCAACGTCGGCTGTTCGCGCACCGCTGCACCGAGATCAAATGATTCCCCTTCTGGGGTGAGTAAGCTGACTTGCGGAGTAGCTTGGCCTGCTTTCAGAGCTTGAGCCGTTTCGGCGCTATTGGCAGGCGATGCTGATGCCATCAGAGGAAGTGCGAGCATGCAGCTAAGGATCGAGATGAGTAGTTTCATGGTAATGTAAGAGTGAAAGAGCCTGTGAGTATTCCGCAAATCAGTCTTGCGACCCCTGATAATCCTTTTCACCGGCCCTTACGGCGATCGGCAGCACGTTTTCCGCTGGAGGCAGAGGGCAAGTCGCAAACGGCGTGTAAGCACAGGGCGGATTTAGGGCCGTATTAAAATCGATCACCACTTTCCCATCCTTCGGCGCATCTGCGTAAACGAAACGAGCCGCCCCATAAGTCTCTTCGCCACTCGTCTCATCCGCGATGATCAGAAAAAGCGGTGATCCCAAATCATCTTGAAGGGGCAGCAGCTCAAAAGTCTGCCCCTCGCGCTCAAATACGACTTTGCCCAACACCATCGCTCTCGATTCCTGACCGAGAATGTTTTTCATCGGCACACTCCTCGGCTTCGCAAACGGCACCCACTGCGCCTCGACTCTCCATGAAGGATCGATCGGGAAATAATCGATTCCCACAAAGTCGCGTCGCCGCGCTGATTCCCGATCCTTCACCCGGAGCGCCTTTTTCCCACCGCGCTCGATCATGTAGAAACTCATCGATCCCGCCGTCACCAACGTTGGTTTGTTTTTGCGACCATCCGCCAAATCCGCCGAGAGCATTTCCACGCCGTCCACCTTCACATCCTGCCCCGGATTGATCTGTATCTTTGCCCGGGCATATTTTCCCAGATGAACCGTGCCGAGATGTTCCGGCCCCGCCGCCAGCACGATATCGTTATCCTCCGCGCTCCCGACCGTGTTGTCGCCCTCCTCCAAGAAATGCAGGCCAATCAAAGACAGCCAACCGCTCTCGCTCGTGAGTCGCTCGGTGCGCTCTGCCCGCCACGTTTCGATTTCTGATTCATACGTGGCCTCGGGTTCAACCTCAGCTGACGCCAAGCTTCCAAAAAGCAAAAATCCCAATCCGATTCGAAGTAACATCTTCAACATGACCGCAACATGACCCCCTTTGTGCCCCTCCGCGAGTCGAGTTTTTAGGCGCTACCTGCACGATGTCGGACCACTGCAGCCATAGCTACATCTGGAAAATCACAAATCGGCATATCTAATCCCAACGGACCTACCGCGTAATCGAGCAGTGCAGGCAAACGATTTCCCGTCGGCAATCCTTCGTGTTGAAACGTAAAAGAAGCCACCCGCAATCCGCAGTTCTGAGCGAGTTCCACTAAACCTGTTGAGCGTGGCGGCTGGTTCGCTTCCAGTGTAATCACCTGCGGTAAATGCGTGCCAATCCATGTCGCATATTGCGCCACTTCTTCCAACCCCAACGGCGTTAGTAATCGCGCGTAATCGAAATCGCTCTCACCCCATTCCGGCTGACCAATCAACTGCAGCATCGGTGACTGCCAATCCAGCTCGCGCCGCATCCACTGCAAAGTCGTCGGCTCAAAACTCATCATCAAACAACGCGCCGCCGTATTGTTGTAACCGTGGGCCGTGAGAATTTTCGCCACTTTTCCGGGTAGGTCGCGCCCTACCTTCGCGTGATAAATCGGTCCCTTTAACTCCACGCAAATCCCCACTTCACGTCCGGCGGCGCGGTTCAACCGTTGCATCGCTTCGATCCATTCCACCAGGGAGACCAAAGGTTGCGGCTCTGGTGGTGTCGCGAAACGCCCCTCGTAAAGCACGTCGCTCAAATCGTGATTCAACCTCACGCGACTGCGTAAACACCGGACCTCTTCGAGCGTGAAATCGATGGCGTAGTAACGACCATCCGCCCGCGCACGATCAGGATACTTCATCGCTACATCTGTGACCGAATCCAGTTCCACATCGTGCAGCACGAGCGCTTCGTTATCCTTAGTCAGAACAACATCACACTCGATCCAATCCGCCCCCTGCTGATGCGCCAGCTCGACTGCCGCCAGCGTGTTCTCCGGCAGATAGCCTGACGCGCCTCGATGCGCGATCACCTGCGGATACATGGCACTCATTGCGTTTTGTATTCCTTGAGAATTCGTGCATCGACCACGAATGGACCGGCCGGCAAGCAGCTCGCAACAAGCACCAGCAAAGTGCGTTTCCAAGTCCAATCATGTTCCAGCGCCGCCTGAATCGCGGCCCACACATAGAGACAGAATAAGACCCCGTGTGCCATGCCCACCACGCTCACGGCTTGTGGTTGACCCGCGATATATTTTAAGGGCATCGCAATCAATAAAAGCACGAGGAAGGACACGCCCTCCCAAAATCCAATCACCCGCAGTCGCCCAATACTGGTCTTGATCCATTGCATAATCCTCTCATCAGCAACGACCCGCTATCAGCCGTCAAGCGCACTCGATTCGATTAGAAAATTAACGCCGCCCTGTAACCAACCAATCCCACGGCAACTCTTCCCCAGGCGGTGGCGCGTTGATCCCTTCATCGATCCACGGATACCACACCTTGCACACCTCGACCGATTTCAATCCCACGGCCTGAGCGAGTTTCGCTGCCCCGGCTTCACTGAAAAATCGTTGACGACGATCATCGCGCTGAACCACCGCCGAATCACCACGTCGCACTGGCGCATGCCCGTTCTCAAGTCGTGCCACCCGATCATGACTTTCCAGGGCTGGCTGCACGAGCATCACCCAACCGCCCTTCCGTGCGCAGCGCGCCACTTCGCTCATCGCCTTCCGACAATCAGGCATCGAAACAAACGTGATCACATTGGAACAGACCACCAAGTCGCCCCTCCCTTTCATCTCAGCGGGTAGCGCTTTCACATCAGCCTGCTTCCATTCGATCTCTTTTTGCCGATGGCAAATCCGCGACGCGATATTCAGCATCTTCTGAGAATGGTCAGTGCCCATTTTCTCCCCAAATCGTGATCCGTATTTCTTAAAAAAAGAACCGATCCCGCAGCCGACATCCAGCACGGTGCGATCACGATCCAGCAAACCACGCTCCTCCAGCCAACCGATGATCACCTTACGTCGATCTCTGACGAAGATATCGCAGACCTCACTCTCATAAACGGCGGCAAGTCGGTCCCAGTCTTTTTCCGTCATGCGCTAAACCTAGCCCAACCCTGCGTAAAACACACGGTCCAAATCGAAGCTCGGGAGTTCACTCGTTCCACCAACGGCGCAGATCGCTTCCAATGATCTTCGCATCTTCCCACACATCGGGAAAACACGACAGACCATAAGCTGGCGCCGCATTACCCAATTCCGGCACCATGTGAATAGCAGTCGCCGTGCCTTCGGCTTTAATAAACTGCATCATCGACTTCGCGTAATCCGACCACAGCTCGTATTCAGGCGTGCGTTTCGCGCCATCAAACGTCGCGGGAATCTGGCAGTGATGTCCATTGCAAGGTCGCATGTGAAACCGCGGACAGACCTTCAAAACATCCGGCCGCTCATTCAGTTTGTCCCAATACGGTGCCGCGTAATGTCGCACCACGACGAAATGCGAATGATCAAAACACACCGGCATCAACTCGCCGGTCTTTGCGCGAAAACCATCATAGAGCGTCCACATTTTTTCCGGCGTTTCCGTAAACGTATCGCGATGACACTCGATCGTTACCGGCACATCCGCCTGCTTGGCTGCCGCGACGATTCCGACAACCGCATCCACCGCATCTCCCAAGGGCGTATCGACATCGCAGGGTTGAATCGTCGCATGGGTCGCGCCCAACGCTTTCACTTGGCCAAAGTAAGCCGCGTAATCATCCCCCACTCCCATGCTACCCATCGCCCAGTAATCCAAATCTCCCCGCCCGCTCAATTCCTCCCGTGGCGGTGACATGATTCCGGTAAATCCCGCCTCGCGGATCGCATCGAATTTACGATCCCACGACCACTCGGCTTCTTTGCTCGGGTATTCACGGAGCGACCAAGCCGTCGCGTAGGTATGCAGTTTCGTGTCGTTCATCATTTGTTTTTCTCCTTTTCTAATCGATCTATCAAGACCGCGATGTAGGCCGTGAAACCGTGATTACAACTCGCGGTTTCATTGAGGTGTTCCCAGAGCGTCCCTGTCGCTTTCGCCATCGGCAAGTAGCTGATCAACAATTCACGTCGCGCCGCGTTGAGTTCACCATGCTGGATCAACAACTCCAATCGCATGAGCTTTCCGACAAACGCATTCGCCGGATAGAGCGGGCCGTAATCCGCCTTCACCAATCGCTGCCACAGCTCATTCTGTCGCCGAGGTGAAGCGGTGCCGAAGTAGAACGCATAGTATTGGCAGACCTCACTCGCGTGATCGGTCACCACCAATTCACCCGCTTTATTGCGCACCGCGTTATCGGCGAACCGGCCGTCTTTCCACGCGAGTTGACGTATCGTGCTTTCGATTCGTTTCGCCTGCTGTGCCAACTTCGGCTCGCCCAGCAAACGCGACGCCGACTTCAGTGTAGCGGCATAGAGCATGTTCGACGGAAAGTTCACGTCCTGCACCAACTCGTTCGCTTTCGACCATTCGACAAAGACCCAGCTCTCCAATTTTTCGAGCAAACCGATCTCATTTTCAAATCTACGGAAATACTCCACCAGCCCACGCACGCGCCGCTCGATCAGCGGTTGCCATTCGGCAGACAGCCGACGCTTTCTCATCGCTTCATCCAATTGGATCACCAGAAACATCGCCCAATTCGGAATGAACTGTTGGTGCAACGCCTCAGCCGGATAACACATCGGCACTATCCCCTTCGGCAGATCCGCAAACTTCCCCGGCCGCAAATAGTTCTCCAAAAACACGCGCTCGATCGGGTTATCCCTGCACAAGTGCCATTCCGCTCGCGCCGTAAACAAGCTGTCGCACAGCCACCCTGCGCGTTCCCGTCCTGGGCAATCCATAAAGATATCCAGCGCATTCTGACGAAAACTGGAGAGAGCCGCCTCGCGCACTTTCATCGCCGATCCAGTTAATCCCTTTGCAGCCTTCCGCAGTGGCAAGCCATTGCGGAAATGACGTAATCGAAAATCCGACACTTCAGCCTCACCACTCCAGATCACGACTTGCAGGTAGCGAAAAGTATAAGGCTCAAACGCTTCAAAATCGATCCGAGCCCCTGCCTCCAATTCGATCCAAATCGCATTCACGCAATCCCCCCACGTGAAATCCACTTGCTCATCAATGAGAATTTCATCGAACACCAAGAGCAGACGCATCCGCTTGTTGGCCGCGACCTGCAACATCGGAAAGCCTGTATGATTCGCACCGAAATCAAGCCGCAGACATTCACGCGCCTTCAGGAGCGTGCCCAATGATTTCCGCAGCCGAATAGGAGAGGTGTTCGTGACCCGCATTCCCGCCAGGGTCTTAAACAGGGGCCACGCGACCTGATTGAGCGGCCATCCCGCGGAGGTCTTCGGCACGTCGCATACCTGTCTCAATTTCGGTGCCGACTTGACCCACTTTCGATCATAGCTCGCGTGGCCGCACATCGCTTGAGGTCGCGCCTTCAAGACCGACAGATCCGGCAACGCCACCCCACGCTCCAACCAAGTGCGACGATACTTCACGCGCGACACCAAGATCGGTTTCTCCGGTTGATAACCCGGCGCCTGCCATGACAACCCGCTCGCTCCAAATTGGTAGCCTTCCACAAACGCGCGTTGATAACTGTAGCGCTCCACTTGCTGCACCCGTTCAGCTCGGCGCTCCGCCGTAAAACCGCCACCTCGCGAGGACGTCCAAATGAGAGGCGATCCATCCGCGATTAACTCTGCACAAAGAAACGCCGGTTCATGCGTCGAGCAAAACGTCGGCACGCCATAATTCATCACCTCGATCACGAGATCGAGTGTCTCTGAATTATCATCCGCCAAAGCCCACTCATCGACTCTGGCATGGCCATGCGCCGTGCGCGCCGGACCGCGCCCAAGCAGAGCCCCGTTGGCCCAAACCCGATACGCCTGCGCCGCTGCAATCCGCAAAACCCCACGATCCCCCGAGGGCAGCTCCACTTTAGCGTGGAAGCTCAGCCCAACATTCATCTGTCCGGCCAAGTCCGCAGACCATACCGGCGTAGCTCGATCAAACGAAGAAGTAGAATTCATAAAAGGTTAAGCGAATGGGTCAGCCTGATCTGTTTGAAAATAGACCGACGATTGGGGCCAAAGAACAGCGCAAACGCTATCCCCGCATCCCGATGCCACCAAGGAAACCTCGCACAAATTCCTGCACGTCATCTATTAGTTGACGCGTAATTTTCCGAATTGATTGCATTGCGATGAGAGTCGATCCCGCCACGTTGGCCGCATGTCCGCGAGCGAACAGCAGACCCCACACGACCATTCATCCGGCGATACCGCGATGACCGTGCTTGTGGCGTTGAGCGTGTCGCACATGCTCAACGATATCATTCAGGCCATCGTGCCCTCGATCTATCCGCTGCTGAAAACCAAATTCGTGCTCAGCTACACGCAGATCGGATTGATCACGCTCGTGTTTCAATGCACCGCGTCGCTCCTGCAGCCGTTGGTCGGCAACTATACGGATCGTAAACCGATGCCCTACTCGCTGCCCGTCGGCATGGGATTAACTCTGTGCGGCCTCATCATGCTCGCCTTCGCGCCGAGCTATTCCGTGATTCTGTGGTCGGCGGTTCTCATCGGCGCGGGTTCTTCGATCTTCCATCCCGAGGCCTCGCGTCTAGCGCGACTCGCTTCCGGCGGCAAACACGGTTTCGCCCAATCACTCTTTCAAGTTGGCGGGAATTTCGGTAGCGCACTCGGCCCGCTTCTAGCCGCGCTCGTCATCATGACGCGCGGGCAAATTCACGTGCTCTGGTTTGCCCTCCTCGCGTTCATTGGAATCGGCGTGCTGATCAAAGTCGGCCACTGGTATCGAGCGCGACTCGTGGAGCAAAATATCTCCCGAGCCGGGGCCAAATCAGTCGCCGCGACATCCCCGCTTCCGCGTAACAAGATCATCCTCGCGCTGACGGTATTGGCGCTGCTGATTTTCTCTAAATACATCTACCTCGTCAGTCTCACGAGCTACTACACGTTTTACCTGATTGGTCGCTTCGGGGTGACCGCTCAGCAGGCCCAGCTCTACCTCTTCCTCTTTCTGTTCGCGGTCGCGGCTGGAACGATTCTCGGAGGACCGATCGGTGATCGCTACGGACGCAAGAAAGTCATCTGGGTCTCGATCCTCGGCACCTCTCCGTTCACCTTGCTGCTGCCCTCGATGGGGTTGGTGGGCACGGCTCTGCTCTCCGTGGTCATCGGCGTGATTCTTGCCTCTGCGTTTTCCGCAATCCTCGTTTACGCTCAAGAACTCATGCCCGGAAAAGTTGGTCTGATCAGTGGCGTATTTTTCGGCTTTGCTTTCGGCGTCGCGGGCATCGGCTCAGCCTTACTCGGTGTGCTCGCCGATCACACGAGCATCGACTACGTTTTCCACCTCTGTAGCTATCTGCCGCTCCTCGGATTACTCACCGCGTTTCTGCCCAATCTCGAACCGGGAAAGCATTAATGTGGCGCGGGATCGCCGTATCCCGCCAACGACTAACCAAAGACTCACAAGGCGGGATCAGCGATCCCGCCCTACAATTCTGCACTGCACTTTGAAACTCTTAGTCAACTATTAGTTGACGTATCAGAATCCTCTTCAGCATTTCGATTCAACGTATCCAGCAGCCCTTCCATCACGTTGGCCGCAGCCCACGCATTGTAGCTCCACCACATGCTCGATGGCTCGCCAGTGTCTTCGAACGTTTCGATTGTCAGTCCATCGCTCGGGCAATAGCGCTCAGTCATCACACCGTAAGGTCCGTAGCCTGAGACTTCAGGATACAATTCCAAAGTCTGTAGCGCCCAAGCCACGCCATCCTCGGCACGATCATGATAATAGTCATCGCCCAGCTGATCTGCGAGATAGTGCAGTGAATCAGTAATCACGAGACCCATGGGGTGAATATGCGGATTTGAAACCGAGGTCACCGAACCTCCGCACGAGTTCCAATCCGTGCACTTGAGCGGTGCGTATTCAGGTCGCGCCTTGTAAGCATAGCGCCAGAGCAATTCGTAATCCGCACCTGCTTGCAAATAGGTGAGCCACTCTTCTTCACCGGTCACCTCATGCATCAGACGTGCAGCCTGCACAAATGCCAGAATGCCTTCCTGATCGACACTCTTGTAGGTATCCATGGGAGTGCCGTAGCAATTCAGCTGAGCCACCGCACGACCATAATAACGCAGCGCCCGACGCGCCGCTTTCAGATAATAATCGTTCTTTGTCATCGCGTAGGCGATCGGCAACGCCGCGGCAAACCAACACCCGGCAAACCCATCCCAATCGACGACTTTGCGGTGACTCGCGCTAAACAAATATCCAAACGCACCATCGGTCCGCTGCAGTTCTATCGCGGTATCCAACACCTGTAATGCCCCATCCTCCCACGACGTCGGATCGCCTCCGGCCCGTCGCACCAAACGCGCACATTTCATCAGATAGTAGGTCGCGTTGCCATTGGTGTAAGCCGTATGCCGGTTCATCGTGTGAGGCATAAAGCCCGACCACCAACCGTTGATCCCGCCCTCTTTGATTTCGCCACCTTGTCCGGGCACACCGACTAGACTCGGACCAACCACATCATTAAAGAAACCACCCTTCTCATTAAACGCTCCCACGATCTGATCGAGAATCGCTCCGCCGGTTTTCGGAAACTTGATCTCCGGCATGCGCGCGGCCGCCATCAGCAGCGGATAAGCAAACACCCCACCGCCCGACCAACCGATCTCCGAAACCGGCCGCCACGATTTGAGCACGGTATCGGTCGGCACCCGGCAAGCCATGTTCGTGTAGTTTCCGAATTCCTCGCTCCAGTTCACCTGAGCAAATCCATCCGCCAATGCGCGCGCCGCTTCTTCCATCGATTTCTGATGCTGCGGCTTTTCACGCAAACGCGTGTAAAGATCGCGCACGATCTGATGCGCTCCACTGCGATCCGCGCCGCTCAACCAATACAACGAACCTGTCGCCTTCGCGCCCACGGATCGATGGGCAGTCGGCTCACGAAACATGATCTTATTCACATAGGTCAGCGGATCGTTGCCGTATCCCAAGCTCACGCCACCCGCATTCGGCAGCGCCGAGTATAGACCATTGCGGATAAACCCCTCCTCCACCACCGCATCATCAGAATACGGATCGATCGATAAGCCCACCACCCCACTTGCCGTGCAAAGCATTGAGACCGGACACGCCGCCCGATCAGCACGAAATTCCCACAGCGGCGCCGCGGCTTCATTGCCTTCGACTGCCTCATGCAAAGTCGGGAATTCATTCGGGCGCACCAACTCGTGATTATTATCACCGAAAATGCACGCGGGGATCAGATGGAAACCCTGCTCCTCGCAACTCCACGAAAACTCCAGCCGCAACCTCATTGGCTCATCCGACGTAAACGCCAATTCGTAATCGCTCCGTTCTTTCGTGGCCGGCGTCCATGCCAGCGAACCGCGCACGCCGTTTGCATCGAAGGAATAGCGATCCGCACCGTCCGCATTCAGCGGCAACTCATGCCACTCGCCATCGGCGGCACTTGCAGTTAAGTGCAAGCTAACCGTCTCCGGATCGGAAGGCAGTGACAGGCGACCCTTTTCTAAAATAAGCGAAGGCATCCGCCTTTCTAACGAACTTCCCGATGGCGATCAACCCAGTAAGCCCAAATCACCAACAACCACTGCGCCTGCCCGACCCATGCAATCGCCGTCACACTTGGTGGCGGTGGTCCCAGCACATTGCCCACTTGGATCACGAGAAGAAATGCGATCAAACCCACGAACCCCCAACGCCCTCTTCCATTCAAAGCTTTGGTGACCCGCGTATAGAGAAACACCCCGAGAGCGAGCAAACTCAACTCCACCACTTGGGTCCACCCCACCGATTGCCACAACCCCAGACCAAGCAGCGGACTATCCCCCGGATAAAGCGGCAGATCGGGCACATGCACCACCAGATCGAGCACCCAATGACTTATCACGGCCACTCCCAGCACGATCGCCCCACGCAGTTGCTTCCTCAATAAATAGTAAACCAGCCCCAGCCCCACCGCCCAAAGCACAACCCCCAGTAAACTATGTGAGATCGGATAATGCTCAAACACGAGCGGCACACCCGGCGTGATTCCCGGATCAATCCGCACCCGCTCCCATCCGAGCAGGAGCAGCGTAGGCCAGATCAAATCGATAAACTGTGCCCCGAGAAACAACGTCCCCAATGACACCTGCTTTGCATATTTCTTCGCTATGAGACCCGCGCCGAAATGACCAATAAACATACCTCTCAGTATGTTTCCGCAGCGCTCTCGACAAGCACTGATCCTCAACTCGACTTACGCGATCGCAGCACCAACACCAGCGGCAGCATCAAAGCAGGCGCGAGCGCCGAGACGGCCAGTCCCCAATGCAGGTCGCGCCAGTCCGCCACCCAGCCGACCACCCACGGCATGCAAATCCCGCCAACATTACCCAACGCGCCCAACGCGCCATACATCGTAGCTCCCCCATCAGGATAACGATCAGCCGTCACCGCCAACATCGTTGGCCACAGACAACTCCCGGTTAAGCCCACGAGCACACAGGCGATCAACGCAATCGCGGGCACCGGAGAGAAAGAACCGATCACGAACAACACCACCGAAGAACCACATCCCCAAGCCATCACCTTATACGGATCCCAGCGGGTGCCCATCGCCGCCACCAGCATGCGACCGGCCACCATCGCCACCGAGAAAAACAACAACGCGGAACCACTCATCCACACCGGATAACCCAACGAAGTCTCCGCATAGGCCGGCAACCACTGCGACATCCCTATCTCTGTGGCGCCACCCAGAGCGATGCAGAGCAGTGCGACCACAAACCAACCTCGCTTCACCAAAGTCCGCAGACGCAAACGACCACCCTCCACGCTCAACGCCGGAAAATGCAAAGGAGCAAACGCCACGATCAACCCCACCGGCAGTGGCATCAAAACCAAACAGGCCGTGCGCCATCCATAACCGAGATACAGCGCCAGGGTGCCGACGAGAATCGTGACCACCGCTCCCACGCAAAAATAGGAATGCAGCCAATTCATCGCCGCCGCCCGACGCGTCGGATTGAGCGCCGCGACCACCGGACTCAAAATCATATCCAGCACCCCCGCCCCCATCCCCAGAAAAAGTAGAGCCACTCCCAACCACGCATAACTCGGTGCGAAGGCCGCTCCTAGCAAACTCACCCCAATCAAACCATTGCCCAATTGAGCAAATGGTTTCGCTCCCCATCGATCCGCCAGTGGACCCGTGACCAGAATACCGATCACGAGACCCGCAAACGCGATGGCACCCAACCGACCGAGCTGTTCCTGCGTGAGCCCATCAACTCCGCCATAGGTCGCGCTCAATGTCGTCAAGAATACCGGCAGCAAATTGAGCCCGAGGGAAAGGCTCATCATCGCGAGATAGCAAAGGTTCGTCAGCAGACGCGGCGCAACAGACATCGCCCGAGCGAGTGCGTTCTCCCGCCGAAAGCAATCCTCATTCAACTCCATCGCCGCTTAGCCGAAGTGTAGGCTGCGAGCTCGCTCGCGCAATAATCATGCGCATACCTATCCACTCCCCGCGCCTGCAAGCAGGCCGCCTACATTTACCGGTTCCTCAGGTGGGTGCGGTTGTCCCCAACCGCACTTGATCGATGCCAACCTCCCGACAGTGCCGTTAAGGATAACAGCCCACACCCCGATCTCATAGGGGTGAACGCGCAATCCGACCGCCTACTCCAGCCCATTCCGCGCCATCACCCCCGCATACCATTCGGCGGATTTCTTTGGCGTGCGTTTACCCGTTGCGAAATCCACGTGGTGAATCCCAAAGCGCATACTGTAGCCCATCGCCCATTCAAAATTGTCCATCAGTGACCACAGGAAGTAACCGCGCAAATCAACGCCATCTTCGTTGATCGCTTGATGACACGCTTCGAGATAACCATTCACTAGCCCGATCCGCCGGTCGTCATTGATCGCCACGGAAACGTCGTCCTCATCCGAAGCGGCGTAGCCATTTTCCGTAATATAGATCGGTGGATGCTCATAGCGCTCATTGATCCAGTTCAGCATATTGCGGCAGCCCCACGGTAGGATATTCCAATTCATCCCGGTCTTCTCCCAGGTCGGATCCTCGGAGAGCTCCACGAGTTGATCCTCGGCCATCCCGCCATTACCCGCCGGTGCTCCGATCGTGATATCTTCGCCCGTCTTCGGCTCGGCGGCATACATGCCCGTGTAGTGGTTGAGCCCGCAGAAGTCACTTGAGCCCTTCACCAACGCGAGATCCTCATCGCTGAATCGCGGCATGCGATCGCCCACCCGCTCATGCATCACTTCCGGGTAGCTCCCCAGATAAATCGGATCGGCAAACCAACCCATGAAAAACTCCATACTGCGCTGCGCCGCCGCCCTGTCCGCCGCGCTGTCCGTCTTTGGCTCACGCCAATCGCAATTGTTGGTGATCCCGATCTCACCCTTCTGCTCCGCTTGAAACTTACGGCGATACACATCGACGATCTTCGCATGCGAGCGGATTAGATTGTGTGCGACGATATACGGCTCGGATCGGCTCACGCGACCCGGCGCAAAATAGCCGATCCCATGTCCGAGCACCGCACTGCACCACGCCTCGTTGAGCGTGATCCAGTTTTTCACCCGATCTCCAAATCGCTCAAAACACACCTCGGCATAGCTCGCAAAAAAGTCAGCCACCTCAGGATTGAGCAAACCGTCCTTTTCCATCTGCAAAGCCAGTGGCAGATCCCAATGATAAAGCGTGACCCACGGCGTGATATCATTGGCCAGCAACGTATCGATCAACCGATTGTAAAACGCCACGCCCTCCTCATTTATCTCGCCGCGACCCAAAGGCAGCAGGCGGCTCCATGAAAACGAAAACCGGTAGGCCTTGAGCCCCATCGCCTTCATCATCGCGACATCCTGTTCCATCTTATTGTAGTGATCACAGGTCACATCCGCCGTCTGCCCCAAATTCGTCTTCCCCGGCGTATGCGTAAACGCATCCCAAATACTCGGGCCACGTCCGCCCTGATTCCACCCACCCTCGATCTGATGAGCCGCCGTAGCCGATCCCCACACAAAATTATCCGGAAATTTTTTCATAAGCCGGAAAGCCTCTCAGAAGATTGGATAGGATTCCAATCCGATTAAATGTGGAAAGCTGGAAATCAGGAACAGAAGAGACTAAAGTCGCATGTAGTTATTCCTGCTTACCAATGAACCTCTTATAGGACGCCCCATGTTCTCAATCAGATAACTTCATCCCTATGCCTGAAAACGATTCACTCGCCGATTCGCCATTCAATTTTGTGAACTCTAAATCGGGACGAGTGATGATCTACCGAGCAGGCAAATTAGCGATAACTCTTGGAAATATTGAAGCTGTGCGATTCATAATGAAGATACAAACCGCTTCAGACCGAGAAGCCCAACTACTAATGGCCAGAGCCACCGGCCAATACAAAATAGGGAATGAACGTCCGGGCGATCTGGGCAAGTAATCTCGAACTACAAAGTCAGGATCGCCAATAAACCCCAACCATCATGAACGAAGAACTCATCCCTATTTTGCACGCGAAGGACGCTCATAAATCGGCGAAGTGGTATCACCGTTTGGGGTTTGAGATTGAGGGTGAACACCAGTTCGAGCCCGGGCTACCCTCATACCTCTTCCTGGCACGCGGCACGAATCGGTTGCACTTATCCGAACACGCGGGAGATGCGAAACCGGGAACGCTGCTCTACTTCTTCGTTCAGGATGTCGATTCAATCGCGACGGAATTTGCGACAGAAGTTATCGAGCAACCTTGGGCTCGTGAGGTGCATTTGACTGATCCCGATGGCAATCGACTGCGGATCGGCGAGCGCAAAGCCTAACCACAACCTAATCGTCTCCACGACATGCATCCGGCATTCCAATCGATTGAGCACCGTCCCTGGCCTCTGCCATCGGAGACATGGTGTTGGCAGCAGTCGTGGTTGGACTTGGCATTCTTGCATTACCGGGTTTCAGCGAAGGAGGTTCGCGCACTGCTTCCACCGGAAGTGAAGCTGCAGGAATTCGATGGTTCGGCGTGGGTGGGCGTCGTGCCGTTTCGGATGGCCGGATTCATGCGCAGGCCTCCCCTCGACATTCCGCTGCTCAGCTCGTTTCCCGAATTGAATCTGCGCACTTATGTGAAGGTGGACGGAAAGCCCGGGGTGTGGTTTTTCAGTCTCGATGCCGATAACTGGCCCATCGTCTTGGTCGGAAGAGGGCTTTATAATCTGCCGTATTTCAAAGCTGATATTCGGCTCGAGAAGCATGATGACTGGTTCGAATGCGCCAGCGCCCGGCGCAAAAGTGAGGTCGCATTTAAAGCACGTTATCGTCCGGTCGATGATCCGTTCATTGCGGAAAGCGGCAGCTTCGAAGCATGGGCCACTGAGCGCTACTGTTTGTATTCACAATCTAGCAAGGGAGACATTCATCGGGTGGAAGTGCACCATGTGCCGTGGCCGCTCCAGCAGGCCGAAGCGGAGATCGAAACGTGTGATCTATTCTCCGCCGCTGGTTTCTCCCCTCTCGACCCGACTCCGGTGTGCCACTATTCCGCCGGTGTGCAGGTGGTTTCTTATCCGAAAGTAAATGCCACTGAATCGATTGAGTTGAGCCCCGAGATAATCGAAACTCCTGCGGTCGGTTAATCCATTCTCCATGAGCTAAGCACTCATCATCAAATCCCCCAGAAATAACCCCATGACCCAAGACCCCATCCCCTCATCGCAGAATGAAGATTTATCTAAACCGTCGCTACCGGTCTGGTTCTGGATCGTAGCAGTAGTCTCACTCTTGTGGTATCTCATGGATACCTCGGCCTTCGCCATGCGGCTTTCTCTGACTGACGACATCATCGCTACGATGCCTGAGAATCAACAGCACCTGTATCGAAACATGCCCGTCTGGGTGAATGCCGTGTTTGGCATTGAAGCGGTGGGTGGCCTGCTCGGTAGTCTCGCCCTGTTGGTCAGAAGGAAATCCGCTTTACCCTTATTCGTCATGTCCATTCTCGGGGTGATCGCCCAGACATCGCACATCTGGTTTAACAGCGATGCGGTGAGCACCATGGGCGCACCTGCGATCGTGATGCCCTTGGTCGCGATCATCATTGGAGCCCTCATGATTCTTCTCACGAAATCAGCGAATGCCAAAGGCTGGCTACGCTAACAACAGACATGAAGATCACCACCGTTTGCCACGGCAATATCGCCCGCAGTCAGGTCCTTCATCACTATCTCGCCGAGTATGCGAATCGAGCTTCATTGCCCCTCGACCTGTTCTCGTGTGGCACCGCGACGCGTGAGACCTATCCGGATGCAGATCGTCTGCTCGCTGAGGTGCGAACCGAGCTAGAACGTCGAGGCCTCAACCCTCAGGTCCATCGCAACGTGATCGATGAAGACGCGAGGCAACAACTGATCGATTCGGATGTGATCCTCGCCGCCGACGGAAATCGCCGACGCGAGCTCATTGCCCTCCTCGGCGATCAGGTCGCGACGGCCAAAATTCAATTGTTCTACGAATACATCGGCGAAGGTTCTCACGATTTCGTGGATACCTATGATGCGAAAAAAGGAGCTCAGGATCCGGTGCGATTCGCCAAGTGTTTCGATGAGCTGGAGCGAATCGCTCGTCTGATTGTTGAACATATTCTAAACCCAAAATAACCCCGTTATGCTCTTATCTTCCCTCTGCGATTTTCCCGACGACGCTCTTCATATTTTCCATGAGAGCACGATGTATGCGCTTATGGCGCGGCTGAAAAAAGCCGGTGCCACTCGGGTCTGCATGCAATACTACGGTAATCGAGACTACGGCCACTTCTGGGATCACCATGCGCCTTCCCATCGAGGGTTTGTTGAGACGGCCAACAACATCCCTGAGTTTAGCCGAGTGTTCGTTGAAGCAGCGAAAGCGCACGGTCTGGAGACGGTTGGCGTCATGCGTCCGCAAGAACAAGGGCTGTGGCTGACCTACTCACCCTATTATAAGGAGGCTCGGGAAACCCCGGGCATCCCTTATTGTGGCGGTAACATCATGATAGCGTCCAAATTTCTGATTCAGAATCCCGACCTCAGAATCAAACGCCGGACATGGGACATCGACCCAGATGCGCTCAGCAAGACCATCGGCAGTATCAAGCTCTACAAACAGAACAAAATCCGCAGTCGAATCGAGAAGCAGAACATCACGATCTATACGTCTCCGGACAACGCCAATTACGAGAAATACGACGGAGATTTCAATTTCTCCGTTTCCACCGAATCCGCTAAAGCCGATGTCGTCATCTCGAGCTTTAAGGTCGATTATCCCGTTGAGACCATCACCCAGGCCGGCGATCCGATTGAGGTCATCACCTTAAGCGGTTTATCGATCGACGATCGCTATGTTGCCTTGGAAGTCCGCTGCGACGGAACCGCCGAAAGCGATGTGCAGTTCACCAATACCGCGATCAACTTTATCTCGATTTACACGGCTGAGGGTGATGAGATCTGCGCGACTCCCGGCTCATCCGGATGGGACAACCCGACTGGCGATCCGCACATCAAAGCAGGTTTTAACTTCAATGATGGCTTCGGCGAGTGCTTCAAACTCACGCTCGATCCCAACGACAAGCCCGGCTACGTCGCCATCTGCAAAGGTAAAGATGAATACGTTCATGCTGCCATGTGTGAGTGTGAACCGAAGGTTCAAGCCTACTGGATGGAGTGGTTGGAGAAAGCTCTGGATGACGGCTATGACTTGATCGGCCATCGGATCGAATGTCACTCGGTCCATGTCGATGAGCCCTTGGCCTACGGCTACAACGACTGCATTAAGGAGGAGTATTTCAAACGCTACGGTCAGTGCAGCGAAGAGGAGATGGAGCTGAGCAAGATTTCCAAGATCCGTGGCGATGCCTACACGGAGCTCTTCAAGGAAGCAGCCCGCAGGACACGCCTAAGAGGTAAAAAGGTGATCCTGAACCTCAACGTAGATATGCTCCACGATCCGATTCCGCTCTCTCGTCATTGCGCGTATCCGATGAACGTCGAGTGGCAATGGGAACGCTGGATGGAGGAAATACAGCCCGATGAAATCAACATCCGCACCTACTACACTTCCATCGATTTTCTCTTCTCAGATCCTCAGTGCCAAAACCTCATCACCAAGGCTCAAAGCCAAAACGTCCCCCTCACGTTGGAGAGATACGACTATTGGGATTTTGGCGCCGAATTCGAGCGAGTCAGAGACACCGGGATCTTCACACGGATGACTCACTACGAAACCAACAACATCATCCAGAGTGATGGCAAAGGTGGCATCGTTGAGATCAAACCCGAGCTATTGGCACAGCTCGAGGAGCTCACTAGCCAATCGAAGTAATCTTATCGGATTGAGTGAACAGACCGCGCCTAACGCGTTCCGAATACGTTACGCACCGCCTGCAAGTAGCGATAGCCATACCGCATATCCGGTAGGAGATAGCTGCCTTCGGTCCATTCGTTCCAACTATTGATCGTGACCAGCGGCGCTTGATTGGGATGTGCGTCGAGATAACGTTTCGCCTTCCATAAACAGGCTTCGAAAGCATCAGGCGTCGCTCGCTCTACACACGTCTTCATCCCCGGATTGCGGTGCGTGTTATCCCAGCCAATCGAGGCGTGCGGGTAGTAAACACCGTAAGCCTTTTCAAATTCAGTCCATAAGGAAATCGCCTTGCTGGCCCAGGGCACGAAGTCGCCGTCCTGATCCGAATCCATGACATATTGGTAAGTGGTCGCGCTATCGAATGCCAACGCTTGGGCCGTCTGAAATTCCGTGCCGCTGGCCAGAGCTACCCCCGCTTCCGTGCCACCCTCGCCCAAACGGGCAATCGCCTGAATATCCAATCCGGGCAGACCTTTCTCCACACAACGACCTCTCATCCAGTTGAACGCATCCTTCGTTTCCGCGACTCCACCGAGACCGCCCACCAGATTCCCATACGCAAAAATGGAAAACACCGGTTTGTCATCAATCCGGTAGTAATTCTCGTGTCCAAAATACTTGTCGACCAAACGATCAAACATGGGCTCCAGCACCTTGCGATCCACTTGACCGCTCATGATCTGCGATGACGGATCGTTAATCGTATCCGTGTGCATATCCCAGAGATTGTTCACGTCATGATTGGCCCACATGATGTAGAATTTGCTGTCCGTGCCCTCGAGCGCGGGAATTAGTCCTTCGTTGAGCTGACGCTCAAAACACGCGGCATCCTCATACCAATACCAGTCCATGATGAACACGTTGATGCCATGCGCCCGCGCCAATTCGACATGCTCGCGCATGACGGCCGGATCAGCTTCGTCCTGATATCCGAGTAACGGAATTCGCGGCATGTCATGTCCAGGGAAACGAGGCGTGCCTCGTCGCACCGTATACCATTCTCCATCCTTCTCCGGCCAGAAATTCTCCATCCGCGGTTCGTAATGATACGAAGGCCAAATATACGCTGCGACGTCGTAGGTTTTCATCCCGATCAGACTTAACCCCGTATCACTTGAGTGGAAGTCGAATTGATACCTGCAGCTCACTATCCTTCTAAATCATGCTAATCGAATGGTGAGACTGATATGAAATTGACCCTCAACCCGTCCCCACCTTCCATCGATTGGAGAGGAATACCCCACCATGAAAATCCAATTAATAGGCACGGCCGCCGGAGACTTTCTCCGGGTCGATGATCCGGAAGATGACTTCGAGTCACTCCCACGAGTTCGCGAACTGGGAGGTCGCAATCTTCGCCGTCCCTGCCAAGCGGTAGTCTTTCCGGATATCCTCGTCGATTTCTACGACGGCGACCAATTAGGGAAATTCGGCATCGCGCGGGAGACGATCAAGCACCTCGTGATCACCCACATCCATTGGGACCATTTCAGGCCGCTCAAGATACTGGAATTCGCTGCCTCACTCCCGCACCAACTGCAAATCCACGGATCGCACAACGCGATCGAAGCCCTGCAATTCGCCGACACCTACGACTTCAATCGCGAGACCGGCCGTTTTATCACGCGTGAATCGCGCACCGATATCGGCTATCACACGCTTGAACCGATGCAAACCTACGAGATTGGCGAAACATCCGTCACGCCCGTCCACGCCAACCACAGTCTCGATAAATCTGATCACATGATCATGCAGGACCTGTGCTTCAATTACGTGTTTGCTCAAGGTAGCAGCACGATGTTCTACGGCATGGATTCGTCCTACACCTTTCCCCTGACCTTAGACTTTCTACGACGATTCAAGATGGATGTAGCCGTGTTAGACGTGACCTTCGGGCGTCGTGAAATTGATCCAGTAAAATCCGGCCACCACAACATTCCGATGATCAAGGAAACCATCGCAGAGTTTCAGGAAGCCGGAATCTTTCATGCTAAAACAAACATCGTAGCATCGCACATGGCCTTAGCTTACGCGGAACCCTATGTTGATCTGGTCGACGTGATGGCCGAAGCCGGCATCACTCTCAGCTACGATGGGATTGAACTCGAAGTTTGATTCAATGTGGAAAGCTGGAAATCCGGAACGAAACCATCAAGTGCGCTGGATTTGCACGACTACTAAACATGCCTAACCTTCATCAACGAACATGATCGTATTCGATGTAGACGGAACCCTGATAGACGGTGAGAGAACCGACTGGGCTA
>Ga0075118_10000795_pt1 | contig 26194 bp, 27 predicted proteins | sample AntAceMetag02UKE_FD_69794 | JGI IMG/M metagenome (GOLD analysis project Ga0075118, IMG submission 69794) | Saline lake microbial communities from Ace Lake, Antarctica - Antarctic Ace Lake Metagenome 02UKE | ecosystem: Environmental > Aquatic > Non-marine Saline and Alkaline > Saline | place...
GAATAACTTGAAAATAGCACCTATCAAAGTCGCTTTCAAACGAGGAATTTGGGAGCATCACCGCCTGGTATTTGAAAAAGTAAGTGATTAAATTAATTGCAGATAAATAATGGTAATCCGCTTCGCTGAACCTAGAAACGTGGTTAACTATCGGGATTGTCGTTGGTGGTTGTTCGTTCCCAAGCGTCTTGATAATGTTCGCAGAGAGTGAATTTATCCTGCTCAGGTTCGTTAATTGGAATGAGTTCGTAATTACGTAATTTATACTGAGTATCTATATTTTCGTCTGGTTGTTCGGGTGAAAAACTCATAACTTGGCAGTTAACACTCCAATTTCCAGCTACAAATCCGTTCGCTTGACTACACCCATGATAACTGAATCTAAATGTGCTGTCTTTCAACAAAACTAAAGACTTACTATAAAACCCAAAGTCTCCACAATAAGAGTTGAGAACCTGTGAGTTTTGTTGTTGGTTGGTGAACAAGAGTAGAAGACCAGAAAGTATAGATACCAGAGTTATGATGCCAATTAGGTTTGTCCGTTTGTTGGAATGTCTAGATTTTCTACTATTTGAAAAATACCTACTCATTTTGTTCTTAGCTATGAATCGGGCGTTTTGATATCTTGTTTGTTTCGGTTTCAATATAGCCAACCCTCTGATTTGGTCTATACATTTTTTGATTTCTGCTAGAGCACATCTGAGATATGGCGGGGCTTCCAGAATGCAGGAAACTTCAATCTAGAAATCCCAAGCATGATTTCGACAGAATGTTAGGCTCACTTTATTCTTTAAAGTTGTACTCAAGGGCTTGGATCAACTGTTCTGGCTCTGGAGTTCCCACCATCACGGACTTACTTTTTCCGTTCTTTAAGTATTTAATCATTACCGCCTTTGATCCTTGGATATTATACAGCATTCCCTTTGGAGTTACTCTTATTCCTAATCCGTAATACCACGGCGTTTTAATTATCTGTGTTTCTATAAGCTTGTCAATTTTGAACCGTATCCTAATCAATCCAATTCCATAGCTCAATCTGAGAACAGATTCATCGAGCTCAATTGTCAGCTTGTAAAATAAAGAGCTGATGACAATAAAGAGTCCTGTAATCGCAACAAACGGAATAAACGGAATAGGATTATTGCCCCATTGGTTCGAAAAGGCTAGATAAAGGAACAAAATGACTGAAGTAAATATTCCAATTGCAACCCATCCCATTTGGGATTTTTTGTATTTCATATGCTATTTAGATATTGTGCCTACAATTTTGTAAATGCCACTCGTGGCATTTACCCGTCCTTTTTCCCTACCAAATATAAATGATTTTTACTTTGGTCAATTATCTGTAAAGGCTGCTTTTCAATTAGAAATTAGTGAGGATGATAGGAGCAAAGAGGTGAACCAACCTCTGTAGGTATCCTTTTGTGAACTTGATTGAGATAATGAGAAACTGGAATATCAGGAAACGGCCATTTTAAAGATGCCAATTAGAAAGGTGTTTTTCTAACGTCAAGCTAAAATGAGTATGCGCTTCGTTTTGTTAGAAAAGATAAAGTTTGAATTTAGCACAGACCTGTCAGAAAGCTCAGTTCGCCTATTCATTTTTAGCCTCTGTAGGCTCTTTTATTATTTCACTTTGAATGAATTCTACAAGGAAGTTCGCAGGATTCTCAGTTGGAAGCTCAATGAAATCAATTCCTAGTGCCTTTAGTTCGTTTTCAATGGCCTCATTTGCTGCGACTTGTAATTCTCGATCTTTAGGCCGAATGTCATCTTTAACTAAGTTCGTGCTATATATGGTTGAAAGTTTGAACATGTAATTGTATGTGCTGCAATATTGTTTTGCGAAATCTTCCATCGCTTTACAGTATGATTTGGCTTGATCATCATCCGGAAAAAAAAGTCTTGTATACATAAGAATATCAACAATACTTCGATCACATAATAAAAGATCACAGTTGCGGGATGCTTCCATTTCTTCAGAAATTTGCTTACCAAACAGATCAAGTTGCATTGTTGGAGTGATTTCCTTACTCGCCAAGAAAATGCTTTTACGGGCTACTTCCACAGTCATATTTACCCTAATATTCTTCTTTTTCACTCTCGAATAGACTTCACTAATTAAGGTAGACTTTCCTGATCCGTGAGTTCCTGTTATCGCAATTTTAGTTGTCATTTCATTCTATTTTGATGTTCTCCAAGATGTAGTGATCCTCAATGGATTAATTTTTTCTCCAGTTTCGACAGGAGTAGTACCATGAATAAAAAGGTTGTTGTTAAAAATCAAAGCATCACCTTGCTTAATGTTAAAAAATTGTCGCTTTGACTTGTCCTCATTGAATATGGTTTTCCCATCTTCAGATGCTTCACCGAATCTGTTAAGGAAAAATTGACCAGCCGTGAAATCGAGTTCGGGTTGTGAAATCATTACAACTGCCACGTAATCATTACTTCCATATCCAACATTTCTTCCTCGATGCTCTTTTATGAATTGACCTTTTGAGTATATGAAGATTGGTTGACAAACAGAATTAATATTATTTGACCATGAAAATAAAGTCAAGTCTTTCAATCTATTCATAACGACTTGAGATAAATTATCGGATTGCTCAGTTTTTAGATAACCATAGGACATAGGTGATCTTATTGAATTGTATAAAATGTTACACTGATTGGTGCTATCATTAAGCAGCAATGGTTGTTGCTTAAGTTTAGACATCTTCAGCATTTCAATTTCTTCAATTAACATAGAGCATTGCTCCTTATCAATCAGATTTTCCACATATGAATAACCTATTTCATTCAGATCTCGAGTTATTGGCTTTTCCATTTTGTTGTGTTTGTTCGTTAAGGCAGATGGTTTACAAAGTTAAAGTCACATCAAACCCAAAGTCTAATGATGACAAATAAATTATTGAAATCATATCTTTTCCAAGGTTTTGATGTTTCAAATACAATGGTATAAATATGTTAGATATAAAAATCTGGTTGTTATTTTCATTAATTCCAGCTCGTATAAACATTGTATTACCTCCATCTGCCTTGTTTTCAATTCCGTTTATTTGAATAGCAGAATCGTAAAAACTTGATGAAAAACTATAATCAGGACTTAACTTTTAATTTAAGTACTTTTCAAGATTGTGTATGACAACATTTTCTATTTTTACCTCCATAGTTTAATGTTAGTTCAGTTTTTTTCAGCTTGCACATAACATTTCAGTGTGGCATATTTATTTTAATGTCTTTTGTATCAAACTTAGTGAATCGAGAGAACTTTCTAATCGCTTAATAGGCGATTAATGCCTGAGCAGCCGAAAAGGTAAAGTAGCGTAGATGTTTTACAACTTCTCAAATATTATCAACATCAGTTTGAGCACTTGATTGAGATAAAAAAAAATTACTATCCCACAAACGGTCCAAATGAATAATCATAAATAATTGCGATCTAGTTACATATTATGTAACTTTGGTACATCAATGAGAGTAGTAAGCAGGAAGAAAGTAGTTGATTATTATAACAAGCATTCGACTAGTAAAGTAGCATTAGAAGACTGGTATAAAAAAGTTAACAAAGCAAAGTGGGTTAATCTAAATCAACTTAAGAATGATTTTCTAAGTGCTGACTATGTAGGAAATAACCGAGTAGTATTCAACATTAAGGGAAATAATTTTAGACTTGTTGCTATCATCATTTACGTCTCTCAGAAAGTATATGTTAGATGGATAGGCACTCATGCTGAGTACAACAAAATAACCGCAAAGGAGGTATAAAATGGAAGCAATTAATTCTATAAGTGAATATCAGCAAGCATTAAAAAAGATTGATGTGCTAATCTCAAAAGTGGGTGAAGACCTTACTTACGATAATCCTGAATTTGTTATGTTGGATCGACTTTCTGATCTGGTGGCAGACTATGAGGATGAAAACTTCAAAATTGAAACACCCTCTCTTATTGATGTTATCAAGCTTAGAATGTATGAAATGGATTTAAAACAAACAGAGCTTGCCGATACGCTCCAAATTCCAAAGGCTAGAGTAAGTGAGTACCTAAGAGGTAAAAGAGATATTACTTTAGATGTAGCTAGAAAGCTTCATCGCGAACTTAAAATTGATGGCGACATCATATTACAATAAGCGTACAAAACGATTGCCAATGTCAATAATAAATCAAAGTCTTGAAGAGCAAATTTCTTTTAGAATAAAGGAAGTCGAAAATGTGTTGGGCTATGTAAAGGCACACGTGTCTTCTGGTGCAAAACAGAAAGCTTTAAAGGAATCTTCCAACCTAGAGGATCAAATAGGCCAGCTCAAAGAATTACTCAAAGCCCCATAAAGCAATGCGTATAAATGGAAAGGAAATTAACCATTGTGCTGAAGTGCTTTTTACAACAATAAATTGATGATCAGGTAAACCTATATCGTTCTCTGAGCTTCTTGATAAAGTTTTGAAATTAGGCGCCTGGATGACTGGTATGGATTAACAAATTTATCATTTAGGTAATCAATGGTATAAGGATCTGCCAAGTCGTTGTTTACGAGCTTGCACAACATTTCACATTCCCAAACATCTGTTCTTCCTTGTTTCAATTTTTGAGAGATAAGTTCTAATTTTTTAAACATGACCATAGAATTTTAAGTGTTGGATGATCTTCTCAGATCGTTCTTCTATGGAGTTCCGTTAATGGAGTTAAGGCAAAACAGGAAATTGAAAATAAGGGAGTGTCTGCCCGTAGGTAGAAACCCGATTTTCGAGGAAACTTTTTGACTGGGAACGTAATGGAGGAAACTTTGAAGAAACGACCCTGGGTAAAAAGATCAGACAGCAATTACCCTTAAAGTTGTGGCTGTGTTATGTGGTTGTGTTATAGAACGATCTTGATGACAATGGAAGTAGTTAGGATGTTGTCATTTGTATATCCAGGGCCAACCAAATGCCTTTGCCTTTTATAAATAATGGTTTTCTAAAAGCCTTCTCTCCTAGTCAATCAGTCTTTATTTATTGCCTCTTTCAATGAAACAGCTATGTATTATCACTCCTCAAATAGTTTACCAAAGCACTTCTTGTTTTTGTGGCAATGCCTTTCGGATTTGCTGTAAAGTAGGCGTTGATTTTTTGGGGTTTATGAATGCATGATCGATTGCTGTTTCTTTATCGATGTAGCGATCAAAATTCTCAGGGTCTATACTGGCACTACAGTTTAGGTCTGAGCGGTTGGACATGATGCATATTTTACAAGAATGACGGGACATTCCGGCTACATACGTCCAGACAAAAGGCCAATTGTTCAGTGCTTCCTGCTTATTTCCCAAGCGATACAGTGACCGTCTTCTTTGCAATTCTTCTAGGGTTATGCCATAAGTTTCAAAAACTGTTTTTAACTGGTAATCATGGATAGGCAACACATTAATTACTGTTCTGTAGCTGCAGGTCAGCTTTTTGTTGGGTTTAATAGCTGGTTGTTTGGCCCTTGTGTGGGATTCTGAAGCACGTAGGCCGATGCAATTAAATACCAAATCATAGTTATGCGCTTTGCAATAGTGCCGTATGAATTTGGAAATTGGTGCTGTCTTCAAATCAGAAGTACATTGGCGGAACTTAGGGCTTGGCCACATGCCACGGCGGTCAACCATTTCAAAAAAAGTCTTGTTGGCCTGGACAATATGAACAGGAATTCCCAAAGTGGTTTTATGAATATGATCAATGGTCCCCTCCCACTCTACCTCCGGCAGATGGGCATGGACCACTATAAGCTGGTGATGTGGCACATGATCATAGAGCCACTTGAACATGGCCTGGCTGTCCTTTCCTCCTGAATGGTTGCAGACATATAAGGCTGTTGGGTTTTCCTTTAGCAAGGTTTCTCGGCCAATCATGATTGATCATCATTAGCCAACCTTAAAACCTGGTCTTTGAGATAGCATATGCATTGAAAGCATGTCTCTGTAACGATCCGAAATAGCTCCGGGCGATCTTGTTCACCTACAGAAATATGAGCTGATTTTTGAAAGTATAACTCCTTCATAACCGGTGAATCTTTTTATTATACATGCTTAAAATATGCGCTTCGGCTTCTGGATCCAGCCAGTAGGGTTCATAGAGGTGGTATTGAATGTCCTTTTGGGAAACTTCTATGATTTCATCATAGTGATGAAGTCCAAAATCTAGTGCCCTTTGAATTTTATCGTGGGTGATGGGCCCTGAGCTGAAAACCATTATGTCTTCGCCGGTATGTTTAAAATTGATAACCAATGTTGAATTCGTGTAATCCATGTTTTTTTAGTTTAAGAATGTGAGGCTTTGAAAAGGATGGCCCATAACTGCTATTCCGCCAATCGAGTCCCGTCTTTTGAGTTCAATGTGACAGGGGATAAATCCGGTGGTTTTACCGATGATAAACCTTGAAGTTTGGCCGTAACAATCTGTGAGAAGAACCCGCCTTCCTTCATTGCCGATGAACTCGGCAATGAGTTCGGATTTGCTGCGCCACCCGGTTTCCTTGTTGCGGGTTCTTGCAAGGCCTACAAGTTTCATGTAAGCGGCATAAGCGGCTTTTGTTCCCTTCCTGAACCGAACTAGGTCTTGCCCAAGTTCTTTGGCAAGTGAAACAGAACGCTTATGGCATACCTCATAGCCAAGACAGCTATACCCTTTGCCACAAGGGATAATATAGAGGCGTTCTTTGGGGTTTAATTGAATGTTTTTCATCAGCTGGTGGTTATTTGTGAAAGGGCCTTTTCAGCACGGTCTACATCAGTTACTGTGGGCATATCCATGCCCAGAATAGTTAGGACCATTTCGGTCCTTTGTCGATCGGTAAACCGTTCGGCATGCTGTTCGACGATCTGGTGGATCGTTTCATAATTGTCAAAGATTTCTGATCTCAACTCCTCGAGCAGTGAATCAACGGTCATGTTGGTTATCATATCTGGTGTTTTAATGATTGATTTGATTTTGACTGATGACAATCCTTTTAAGAAAAAATTGATCACCAGCCCTGGCCCCTCCTGTATAGACTATCCCCTTTTCTGTATGGGCATATGGTTCGCTGTTAATGAACCATCTCAAGCGGTCTTCCTTGTAGTCCCTATGGTCCATGGTAAGGGGTGGTACACAACCAAGAAAGTGATCGTAAGTACTTTCAGGGATTTCTATGGTATGGCCGACATCAATAGATTTTAGCATGAACCCCCAATACGCTTTCGGGTTAAGGAGCCATAGTTTGAAATTGTTTTTCTGGAACCAGCCCTGCCATTGGTCACGGCTTTTGAAATTCTCTACCGGTTGAAACCCTTTGGCAAGCACCCAGTGATAGAAACACTGATCAGTGGTCACAGATAAGTTTTCTGACTCTTGGGTCTTGGTGTTGATCAGCGTATAATGCTGGGTAAGCGCATTGCTTTTAGGATCCACGGAATGGGAATAAGCGTTTACTACCTGATGCCCCTTCTGATAGAGGTTTCCTCGGTGTTCGATGAAAAACAGGAATGGATCATAGGGCTTGGATATTCCTGTCAATAGTGCTTGCTCTCCAACACTAGAAATACCAACAGGAAGCCCCAACTGTTCTACTTTTAGGCAATCGGTTTGAAGTTGCTGAACCATTGCAAGCAGTTCTGACGCCTTGATAACACCGAAAGAATAGTGCTCTACCCGTTGACCTTTGAAATAAACGTACCCCTGATGGTCCCTTGTCATGTGTTCCACACCACAGAGGAATGGCTTGTGATATTGCCTATCAACTACTACCTGTTGATACAGGGTCTCAAAGAACTGTTTTCCTTGATCGGTCAGGTGGTTGTTTACTGCTGCTTGCAGCAATTCCAGGTGGTATGGCTCCAATTGATCACCATCCAAAGTAAGTCTGAGGATTTCACAGGCTTTTTCACCCATAGGGATGTTACTGAAATTTTTCATATTCTTTTTTGCAACCAAAGCGGGCGCGCTGGGATTAAAAAGGCAAAAGGAACGCTCAGAAATACTACGGGTGGCTCGTGCGTTTTGGCCGTGGAGATTTCTGTGACCCTTTTGACTCTGGGCAGGCAGCAACATTTGCAATAAAAAGACTATGGAAAATGTTTGAGTTTAATCTTTTATTTTTTGGTCCTTATTGATCTTTCGCCCCATGGGGGCAGTTCTCTGGTTGGTCTTGGTTAGTCCTGGATGGCCTGGTTGTCCTTGGATGGCATGCTCCTGAGGAGAAATTATGGCTTTATTGCGTCAGCTTCAGCTTCAGACTCGATCAGGTTTTCAAGTCTGTTCACCTCAGTTTTGAGTGAAGTGATAAGTGCTTTTTTATCGAACTGTGCCGTTAGCTTTTTCTTGTAGTAGGTGATTTCTTCGATGGTTTTGGCAATATCCTTTTTTGCGTTTTCATAGAGGTTTGATTGCCCATCCAAAGCAGCTTTGATATAAGCCCCAGCAAGAACAGGATTATCGTTGGGAACACCGAAGGAATAGGTATACCCGATATTGCCCGGCCCTTTGATAATCAGTTTCGCCGAAAATCCAGAACGTTGTATTTTAAAGGGCCCATAAGCGCCAAAAACAACATCATCGGCAGTAGCTGCATCTATGTCTTTAAAACCTTTGAGCAACCAGGCACCTACTTGTTTTACATCATAGTATTGCCTTCCATGGATTGAAACTGGCTTGGGATAGTAATACCGCTTTTCTGGTTTGTTTACCCCATCAGGAAATTGTTCAAGGTCTTTTCTTGCCGCTATATCGAGTTGCAGGTTTTCAAGCAAGGTTTCTTTTTTTGCAATGTGTTGCACACGGCGGTCGATGTTCCATTGTGCCGATGATTGTTCGGAGATGAAATTGTTGTATTGCATTTCAAGGTCTTTGAGTTGTTTGTCAACCTTGACTTTTTCCAGCAGGTGGGCATTGCCACTGAGAAGGGCTACGTATTCGGCAAAATTCATTTGTTGGTCTCCTCCCTCACCGGCCATTGACCCTTCATCGATCCTGCGGGCTTTTATCGAATTGTCTTTGATCTGGTCAATGAATTTCTGTTTGCTGGACAGCAGGTTGAATTGGTAGGAATCCAGCGAGCGTTCAACGGCATAGATATAATTGTCCACCACGTTATTGTTATGCGCTTTGGCCATCAGATTTCCAGGGCGCCCTCCCCTACCGGTACGTTGCTCAAAATCCGACGGCCTCCATGGGATATCCAGGTGGTGCATGGCAATGATGCGTTTTTGAACGTTCACCCCTACCCCCATTTTAATGGTTGATCCAATGATTATCCTGACAGTCCCCTCATTGAGCTTCTCAAAGAGCTTCTCTTTTTGCTTAGGGTTTTTAGCCTCATGGATAAAGGCTATTTCATGTAATGGAATATTGAATTTATGGTGCAACAGGTGGCGTAGCTCATCATAGGCATTCCATTTTTCTGCTGACGGTGTGGAAAGGTCCAGGAATATCAACTGTGTCCCTTTGTAGGGTGTGCAAGCATGATAAACCTCAGACACCTTTTGTGAGCACCTATCGAGTTTACCCCCTTGCTCAAACGGGATTTCAGGATCGATCAACCGCATATCAAGGCTCATTTTCTTGGCCAGGTTAGTAGCAATGAGCATGAAGGCTTTCTTTTCATCTTCGGTAAGGAAAGGTTTGCCGATATAGTGCCCTTGTTGGGTTTTGGCAAATTGTACCAGATTCATCATAAAAGAATTTTGGTTTTCAGTCGGTGGAATGTTTACCACATGGTTTTTGACGATTGGCTTGTCAACGGTAAAGTTTTTGAAGTTGACCACATCGGTGATCTCTGTGTAGAAACCCGCCAGTTCTGGAACTTTGATGAACTCGCGGAACCGCTCCTTCCTTTTGACTTCATTGGTGATCCCGAATTCAAACTCATAGCTCTTTCTTGCATACACTTTTGCCCATGCATCGAAAGAGCGAATCTGAAGGCGTTCCAACGCATTAGGCCGCAAATATTTGAACAACAGGTACAATTCAACCAGCGAGTTGCTGATCGTTGTTCCTGAAAGAAAAGTGATGCCCTTATCTACATTGCCCAATTGGCGTTGGATCGTCCTGCAGGCCAGCAATAGATTGAATGCCCGTTGTGACCCTTTCGGAGTGCCTAACCCAGATACCTGACTGTGCCTTGTGGTATACAACAGGTTTTTAAACTCCTGACTTTCATCCACAAAAAGGTGGTCGAAACCCATTTTCTCAAAATCCATCAGGTAAGGATCTCTGATAATGGAAGCTTCCAGTTCATTGAGTTGCGCTTTCATATTGTCCTTTCGCTTTTCAAGCCCTTTGAGCTGCCTGGTAGAAGCGTGTGTTTTTTCCTGGGCATTAAGGGTAGCCAAGTCAGATTCAAGCGCTTCAAGTTCTTGTCCAATAATTTGACCTTGGACTTCCCGGCTTTGGGGTATCATCTTAAATTGTTCATGGGAGATGATCACACTGTCCCAATCGTTGTTCATGATCCGTTGAAAGAGCAGCCTACGGTTTTTAGGTTTAAAATCTTTTGGTTCTGGATGCAAGACCTTTGCCTTTGGGAAGGCCAAAATGAATTCCCGGTATATGGCAGATACATTGGCATTTTTGGCAATTATCAACGGCTTATTGGCCACTCCAAGGCGTTTCATTTCATGGGCACTTATCGCCATGACAAGCGTCTTGCCTGCCCCTACTATGTGGTCATTGATCCCTCCGTTTTGTTGAAGGTTCCTGTACACCGCATTTTTCTGGGTATCATATGGGGTATAGAGAGCCAAGCTTTCAAAATTGAGGTGTGCCCCATCATAACAGCGTGGAACGGTATTGTTAAATAGCCTGTTGTATTTTTCTTCGATGGCCGGTCTCCATTTTTCACTTGACCCCATCCAGGTGTTAAAGCGCTCATAAATGATTTCTATTTTCTGTTGTGCTGCCCTGACCGCTTGGTGGTCAGTGATCCTTATTTGTTCCCCTTGATCGTTTGTCGATGGGTAAGTTATTTTAGGGGTGGTATCACTGAAGGCGTGTTCCATGAGCACACGGCCTGAAACAACGGTTGTCTTTCCTTCTACTACAAAGTCTATTTTGGAAATATTGCTTTCCTTGTTGAGTTTGATTTCATATTTGTCTGACGAAATCAGGTAAATAAGTGCTGTATCGACTTGAAAAAAATCGTTCAAAAATTCATGGTAAAGCCGTTCATCTATCCAGCGTTCCCCCAGGTTAATATCAATTAGCTCGAATGGTATCCTGGAGGGCAGTGATTCGGATAGGCTATCAAGGTGGATTTGGCGCAGGTCCTCATATTCGATAGGAAATGAATTTTTTACCGCTTCTATTTTCTTATAAATATCCCCGGATACAAACAGGTCTTTGGTTACTGGTGCCCACTGGCCACCGACCCTGTCCATTCGGTCAACCCTGTCAACCCTGTCAAGATAAAGCAATTGCTGTTCCACCCCCTGGTAAATGATTTGTGGGCCAGTCATACCCATCAGTTTTTCAAGTGTCTGGAGCTTTATTTGGTTGTGGGTATTCAGGGAGTAAATGATCGCATCCGAGAGTGATTTAGGGGCTTCAAGGACTTTTTTATCATTGGTTACCCTTTGGGTAAAAATATCGGCCTTGGTGAATGTTTTCCCTTTGCGGTTTTCGAGTGAAAGCAGTAAATGGCTCTGGGAGTCTTTGTTAATGACCTTGATATTGGCCAGGTCATTGAGGTTTCCGAATTGAAAATGAAAAGATTCATAGTGTTCATTTAGCCTTTTTCGCAATTGCTCTGTTAAGCCTTCCGTTTGTTCGGCTTTCAGGAGCAAGGTGTACAGGATCCGCAAATTGATGATCCGCATCACCCTGTCGGTCGCTTTTAGATCCCTTTTCAATTCGAGGTAAAACCCTTGCTCATCTTTTTCAATGCGATAGGTTTTGTAGTTGCGCACAAACAGGTTGCCTAGGATGAACTTGTCTTCTAGGTCTTGCTCTGATAACCGAAGGGAATTGTCGATAAAGGATTTGAGGACTGCTTTCGGTTTAGATGGGGTGAGTGGAACATTGAAATGTTCTTGCAGCTGGATTTTGACAACCTGCTTTAACTGATCTGCTATTTGATCCATTGGGTTCTCACAGCTAAGTGATAGTTGGTCATTGCCGTACTGACCTTTGGTATGTGGAGTACCGATCATTAAATCAGTCTGGTTGGATAGAAACCCATTGCATGGTACGGAGGTATTGTCCACTTCTATTTTCACCGATTTGATAAACAGTTTGTCTTTCCAACTCATCGGATTGTTAGAGCGCTTCTCAAGGATTATAATGTCGGTGGTTGGCTTGGTACCAGCGGCAGTAAAAACTTCCCCTGGCAGGCGCACAATGGCTGCCAGTGTGCTGTGTTTGAGTAGGAATTGACGGGTAGCTTCATTACCGGGTGAATCAGCAAACGCCGAAGAAACAATAAAGGCTACAAGGCCCTGTTGGGTCAGGTGGTCAACCGCTTTGACAAAGAAGTAATTGTGGATCCTTGTTGTAGAAGCAATTTTGTCTTTGTTTCTGGATGCGTAGAATTGGTTATCGAATACTTTAACACTTCCAAAAGGAATGTTTGAGACAATCAGATCGTATTTGGAAAGGGTGGTTTCTTCAAACGGCTTGTTGAACGCATTGATCCCTGGGTACAACTGGGTAAGGACTTCAAAAGACAACAGATCAGGCTCAAGGGCTGTAATCGTTGGCCCATCGGGCAAAGCGGCAATGAAATTACCAGTGCCTGCGGACGGGTCCAAGATGCTGTCGATTTTTTTGAAATCAATTGCGCTTACCAACGCCTGGACTATTTCTGGTGGCGTAAAATAGCTGCTGATGGAAGCTCTTTTAAGGCTGTCAATAACTTTCCTTGAGCTTCCATTGTAGCGTTCAAAAATCAGGTCATAGATTTCTGAAACAATCGGTTGTGCTGGTTTTAAATAGTCAGGCCATAGCGCTGGGGTTGCCGGGTTATAGAGCAGTGCTGTAAGCTGGCCGAGCCCCCTGTAAAAGATACTTTTTGTGTTGGCAGCATCGAAGCAGCCTGTTTTAATGAATGACGCTAGGTCATAGTAATCCTGTGTTTTCATAATCGAGAACAGTTTTTTGTTGAAAATTTTTAGAGATTTGCGGGGGTTACATTCGCCAGGTTATGCCTTGAATATTGTTTGAGAAGGCCCTACCCGCTTGGGGGTAATTGATTACTGAATGATTCACTTTGTCCATATTATTTTTTGGAAAACAGACAGCTGTGTGGTGGCCATTTCGCGGGGTACAAGGCAAAAGGAAAGTGCACAGAAATTTGTGTTGTGGCATTGAGGGAAGGAAATTTCTGGTAAGCGTTTTGACTGGTAAAAGGGAAAGCTACTTTTTGGAGAAAAATGGTAGCGGTCAAAGCTGAAACTGAAGTTCGTTGTTTATAATAATCATGATTACAATTTGATGGGGTTTGTATGCAGGTTGACAAGGCTGATAAAAGCCCCATTATAAATGGTAAACCCATCTTTGAGTAGGCGCATTAACAGCGTTCCTGAAAATTGTGCGACCATTGAATTAATGAACAGGTCCTGTTTGCTTAACGCCTGTGCCACCGAGCACGTAGGCCCTTGTAATGCTTCGGTATCGTATTTTTCTATGTCTGGATAAAGGTCCAATAAATGTGGCAGTTTACCCACACAATCAAATTGGCTCTGATCAGGTTGCGCGATTTGCTTGAGGCTACCAATAACCACCTGTCCACCGTCTTTGGTGTTGCCCGTATCAAGCCAGTAAAAGATTTTATATGGCTGGGATGGCTGGGATGGCTGAGATTTAGCCGTGTAGTTCTTCAGCACTTCATGTATTTCTATCCTCGCTTTTGCAGAATCAACACAGGTAATAACAATATTGTGGCCTTGAAGCTTCCGGTTGGTTTTGGCGGAAAAATCCTCGGGAATGGCCTTCCAGTTGGTACCGAAAAAACGGTTCATTCTTGTTACCAGTGTTATGGCTTTATTTAAACCAATTTCCGCTGGTGAAAACAGCTGTCTTCCTATGTTTGACTCGCTTATTATATCCCCGTCAAAAACGGTCACGTGTAACCCTGGGTGACCAAGCTCTTTGAGCGAGTAATCAATTCTTGCCAGTTGGGTGACCAAGTTGGTACCGGTGCCACCACAACCAATAAGACATATTGTAATCGGGTGGGCCGGTTGCTGTAAATAGGGATCTATGTAATGGATTTTCATAATACGTCATTTAAAGTTTTAGTAGTGGGTATAAGTGCCTGTTTGGGAAAAGGCGTCTTTTTGGTGATGCATTGTTCAAGGATGGCGTTCAGGTTTCCTTTTACAGGATTGCTTCCGTTCAGGTGGGTGAAATACGAGTTGAAGAAAGCGTTTTCGGCTCCCTGTATCAGGTCTTCCCAATAATTGGTGTTGGTTATTATTTTGACCGTGCCAAGGCAAACACCAGCCTGATCGGTGTTATGGAAAGGGGCCAAATACATGCGGCTTGTTGATACCAGCTCTGTGTCTGTATAGGCAAACACCGAAATACGGGAAGGGTTCAGCGTGGCAGTAAATACCAGGTTAGGGAGCTGTACTTCTCCTGTGGGAATGTTTAGATCTTTAGAAAAGTACAGGACTCTTTTGGGCTCATTGAGGAACCACGAGATTTGTTTCTTGTTTTTGTCCTGTCCGGCAAAAAGGATATTGCCTGCAATACGTTTGCCTTTGAAGGTGAATACTTTTTCCTGTTTGATTTTTCGTTTGCTTAGAAATTCAGCCAAGCTGTCAAGCAAGTTTTTGGTGACCGGTTTACCGCTACCAAGGTTGAAATTGTCAGTTTCTGGGTCCTGGTCGAACTCGAAAGCTTCCAAGTAATGACTGTCTAGGTCATTAGATGATTGTTCGTTATCGGTTAACTCATAGACCACAAGGGCAATTGAGGGATGGTACTTTGTTGAAAGGTTATTAAGAAACATAGGATTGTTATTGGTATAAATCACTGGTGACCTGATGGCCATCACTCAGCCAGTTGTAGAATGTGGTGGCTTTGCCAAAAAGTTTTAATGGATCTGAGAGGTCTTTTTTGTTGACGATCTCGAATTCTAATAAGGGAATGATGCCAATATTTCCGGCATTCTCACAGATTGAACTGGTCACCCCCTTTCCCAGCGCATCTTCACTGCTCCAGATAAAACGGATATACCGGTATGGCTCGAGTTCCCCATTGTTATAGAAATCTTCAGGGATGATAAAAGGGCAATCGGCTTCCCGAAAGTTGAAGCCTGAACGGTGGATTTCTATCGCACGGGCCATCCATTTTTTAAATCTTCGGTATTTCAGTTTCCGAGGTTTATAACTTTTGAGTTGCTGGGCGAAGGCTTCCACGGAAATGTCATTTCTTATGACTTTTTTAGCATACTGGCCAACAGCATGTTTTTTGTAATAGGTGATACTCTGGCGCAATTCCTTAATTTCATTGTCATCGAGTTCGGTTCCGTACTCTTCGGTGTTAGCCAGCTCTTCTTCGAGATACTCAATGTGGGCTTCTTCGTCCCATTCATTCCAAATGGGCATGTGAAGTCGATGGAAACAAAAGGAGAAAAAGTTGATGGCCAATTGATACAATTCTCGGTGTTTCCTACCCAGGGTGGGAAGCCAGTCACAAGGCAATAAATTGCCATATGAATAACAGGCATCACACTCCTTTATCCAATAGGGTGTTACTTCCAATTCGGAGACATGAAAAATTACAGATAGATCGGCAGGAGTAATTCTTTGAAACTCCGAGATCACATGACCGAGTACCTGCCCAATATCATCCTGTGGCGTCCATTCTTTGTCTTGAAACTGTGGATGACTACAAACAAGGGGAGCTACCTGTAAAAGAAATTTGGCCATCCGGTCTTGTTGGATGGCCAACTGTGCCTGAGAAATGGCCTTCAGGGCCCCGGTTACATGACAAAAGGAATCATTTCGGGGACCATCAGCTGGCGTGTTACCTTTTCGGTTTGAACGTGGTTTAAATCCCTGCTTTTTTCCAATCTGATTGTATTGATCAGGTTGCCGATCTCGTATTTTGAGAACGGCTTTCCTGATTCTTTTGCCTGCCCGTCCGGAAGGCGGGGATTGCTTAATGGCTTGCATATGTATTGATTTATGTAGTCAATCGTTTTCATCCTTTGTTACCAAGAATTGTTGAAAAAGTATACACCCGTTTATCATTTATGATTTCGGGCCCAGTCCAGTTCGCTGTGGTGAGTTCGGGGTATTTACCCGAATAGAACTGCATTACTTCACCGACGGTGAAGCCCTGATTGGGATCCGGTAAAGTGATTTCTGCTCCAGCTACTGAAGCGGTGAATTCCCTAAGTATTTCAATGACTTCCATGGTTCTCTGTGTTTGATTCTATAAAAATATGATCACTGGCGATTTCATTCATGTTGGCACCTTGTGCTACATGAGCTTGATCTGGTTGAGTTGACTGAGCTGGTTGATCTGGTTGAGCTGGTTGCCCAGGTAGATAAGTGGATTGCGTTTCTGTAGCTGTTGTTTTGGTAGCATCCTCGGTTGCAGCAGCTTGTTCTTCTGGGATGTTGTCGAACAGGCCTGCTCCGAGCCCTGCTTTGCTTTTGGCCTGGATCAGCAACTTGGTTGCTTCCGGATAGCCAGGATAAATTATCAGGGCTTCCTGAAAAACAGAAATTGCCTGTCTTGGTTTACCAGCTTCGAGAAGTTCTTTGCCTTTATCAAGTTTACCCTTCGCATCGGCTTTCTTTTTGCGGGTTTCATCTTCGGTTTTACGGGCCCGTTGGGTATCCGCTTGTGTAGCGGCCATCTGTGTTTCGAACTTTTTCATATCCAATGAAAATTCTGAAATTGCCGACATTGGCTTTTGGATTTCAATGAAAAAGTGTTCGTCCAGTTCTTTGGCAGTAGCTACGAAATTGAGTGGCGGTATGCGCTTTCGGGCATCATCATCAATACGCGGTTCACTAAAAACGGCAAGTGTCAGTTTACCAGCTGTCTTTTTAATGGTCACCTGAAGGTCAAATCCTTCGATCATAGGACCTAACTGTGAAAAGAAATTTGTTTCCATAATAATATTGTTTTGGAGTGAATAAATAAACTAATTGAGATAATCATAAATGGCTATATCGAGAAGCTCATCGAGTCCGTAGGATTCATTGAAATTCTCTTTAAGAATCTGGCACACTTTGTTTACTTCCCTTCCTACCAACAGCTTGTTATAATGCTCTACAGCATAGTTGACAATAGCCTGCTTGTTTAGGAATCTGAAAACTTCGGATAGGTTCCTTAATTCACCTATTAGCTCATATAATGATTGCTCTTTCATAGTTATAATTTTTCCTTGCTTTGGTGCGGGCAGGATTTTGTGTGGCAATGCACTATACCACAAAAGGAAGCCTAATTAAAAGGAGGGCTACGCCCGGTGCTGGCCTGATTTTGTGGGTTTTAATTCGGACCCATTTTTGGTTTAGGGTGGCCAAACCACCTTTGGAAACAATTATAATGTCGAAAGAGCCGATCTAGATTGAATCGCGATTGGTGGTCTTTAAAGGGCCCCGATATATTCATTTCAGGTGGTTATTTGTCAAAAGAAGATGCCTGTTATCGAATCAGCCCTGCTCCTATTTCTCTTTCTTCTTTCCTAGGATATCCTCAAAACAAAGCCCGTGCTTTGTTTTTATGAGGCTCCTTTTACATTGAATGGGGATGGCCAGGGCGAAACGAAAACAAGTGGTTGACATTGGTACCCTGGAGATCGAATTGGTAAAAATTTTATAAAAAGTGTTCCCTTAAAACTATACTGGCATTGTATCTTTTGGATCGGTCATACAATAGGCATATGTGTAATTAATATTCCTTTTAAAATACAAATGTGTTGCCTTGTTTAGTTTTGGCATCTTGTGGTTACTTCGGTTTTTTAGGTTTCCTTTCGCCCCCGGCAGGGAAAAGGCCGTGGATTTTCAAGCCTTCTGCCTTTCCGTTCCTTACGCATTTAGCAAAGCAATCCCTTCGGGCACTGTCATAATTAGGGCCTTGTGTGTGGGTTAAATAGTACCGACTCGTCGGTACGGCTTTAAGGTGCGCAAAATTTGACAGTCTCCGAAAAGGGGGATTGCTAACTTTGCCGAAGGCGGGGGTGAAAGGCGCAGAAAACCACCTGGGCAAGCCATTTGACTTAAAATCCTAAAAAGTGATTTAGGGAAGAACTTTTTAGTCCTTTGTTTTTTGGCTTAATTGACTTGGCTTACGCTATTATAGAGATTGGCCTACTAACCTGTAATGGACCAGAGCAGCCATGAGAATTGTGAAAATACTTGGGTTGTCAAGGTGAAGCGGTCAATTGTATGATGTGGCCACGGGGATAGTAGCCTTTGGTCAAGATCACCCGTAGGGAAGCTTGATCCCTTGGGACAATAGCCCGGTGTGGCTTTTTTGTGTGCTGGCGCCCCTAATTTTATTTGATTAATCAATGGTGTCATGTATACCTTGATAGAGGTTGATTCCTTTCAAGGTCAATCCAAGGAAAAGAGCAAGTTGGGGTTTACTGCTTTTTATCTCTTAAGAAGTTGCCTTTATCAACTTGCTGATCGGGGTTGTAATAGTAATTCTAAAAAACAACGCTAGGTCTTGTTACTGACTGCTCATTTTTCGCCCACCCGAGACAAAACAATATCAATAAGGTTATTGGACAACCAAAATCCATTTGCAATGAGCTTGTTCAACTCTGGTTTGAGTAGATCAATAAAACCGAGATCTTTAGCTAAAATGAGTATCCCAATGATTCCAATTGGTTTTAACCCAAAAGTACTGGCCGTTGATCTAGCCATATTATCATCCATAAGGATAATTTTTGCTCCTAATTCATGGGCTAAAGCAATTGCTTCAGATTCGCCTGCATCCAATTTTTTATTTAGCTCGAGTACATGCGCTTGGTTTGTACAAATTTTAACATGGATAAACTCAGCAGACTGGACCTCTAGTGACCCGGGTTTATCAGAATTCGTTATTTCATTGTAAACCATTTCAGGAATTACAATTCCTTCTGGAAATACGCTTGATAATAGATCGAACCTATCAATTTTAGCCGCCATTATTAGTGGCGAACTATTGGATACTATCATTGGTAAGATCAGGAGTTTAGGAATTCTATGGCATTAAGATCCTGGGCAAGATCTTCTTCAGTATAGATTGATATATTTTGTTCGGAAAGGAGTTTCATAAAATCAAGTCTGTCCTTTTCCGCTAAAGAAGCAGCTTTAGCAGCGGAAACAGCTTTTCGTTGATACAACCAGATAGCAAATTCCGTTTTTTCAGCCTCAGTCAGCTTAGATATTTTTATTTCGTCATCGGTAGTAACAACTTTCATAAATCAAATTTACTAACTATAACGATTATTCTGAAATTGTTGTTCTTGAATGTTTGGTGAAAAGCGCAGTAAACCACCTGGCCAGTTATTTATCGGTTTTTTCTATTTTACCCCTCTCCCACCCTTGGGCATGTCGTTTGGCTCCTCGTTGTAAGCATTTACTTTTAGAACTTCTATGTAAATAAAGCAGTTGTCTGCGAATTCGACCATTAATTATTGTAATTGCTATAGGGTGGAGTTGATGTTGTGAATAATCGCCCAAAAAGATTCGACGATACAAAGCCTGTCAGCGACCTTAGGCTCAATGAAAGCCCAGAGACCAAGGGAACATCTTGACCCTAACACAGCGCAATTAAAGCCATCCTCAGAGGTTTTATTTCTAACCATGCCGCCAATAAATCCATAAACCGTTTTCTATTGGAAATGCAGTGTTTTCAAAGTTTATATTTTACTTCTCGCTTTGGATGCTGGGTTGGCTTACTGGTCCTTTTTATTGATTGTCATGCATGTATCGAAAAAGTTGGTCTTTATATCGAGCAGTTATAAAAAAGTGAAAAGTAGCAAACCTGTCATTTTGTCTCCTTACGATGGTTGAACCACCAGATATAGTCTTATCAAGTTTAAACCCTAAAGATGCTGTAAGTGAAAAAGCACTGATAAACTTTTTAAAATCGGCTACTTTTGTGTCTATCCAAGTTTGACTTCTTCTCCCTTGAGCCTATGCCGTAGGCTAATATTAATCGTTAATTTTTCGGATTGTTATGATTATGTTTAAATTTAGCAGCTATGCCAGAAAAATTATCTCCTTGTTTAGGAATACTTGCTTCACTACGTATGACCCTTCCCTAACTGGTATGTTTATTATTAGGTATTAGTATTATTATAGGATACCGTTTAGGGAAGGGTGGTTTTAGGAAAAACCTACAACACAGGCCTAGAAGCTAATATTTGGTCCTCTGAGCATATACCAGTTGGGGAAGGGTGTATATCCAATGTATTTCTAAAAACAGCACAGGAGCCCCTGAAAGGACGATTACAGGAGCCCCATCAAATAAGCCTAAAATACCACTTAGGGAAGGGTAACCAGTACCGGAAGGGTAAATACCAGTTGGGGAAGGGTGATACCAGTTAGGGACAGCAAAAATCCAGTTAGGGAAGGGTGAATACCACTTAGGGAAGGGTATTATACCAGTTGGGGAAGGGTAATGTGCGGTAAACCAATCAGAATTCGAACATAAATGTCTTTGGAAGCCCCTTATTTGGATAAGGATGGCAGTAATACTTGTATGTTATTGGCTTTAGGCTGTTGGGTATGATGCGCATTAGACAAAAAAGAACGCTAATAGGCCTTATATGGGCATATTTTGAAATAAATACCAGTTAGGGAAGGGTAAATACCAGTTGAGGAAGGGTTAAGATACCAGTTGGGGAAAGGATGATGCCAAAGGGGATTCTGGTTGTAAAAAGCCCTTTCTAATGATTTGAAAGCAGGTAATTAGGGTCAGAATACCAGTTAGGGAAAGTGTAATACCACTTAAGGAATGCATAAATACCAGTTAGGGAATGCTAAAACTGGCTTTAAATACCACTTGGGGAAAGATAGAGTCGTTTGAAAGCGGTAAATAACTAAGAATACTTTGAAGTGAGTGGTTAATTGTTATTGAGAAAATATGACCTATCAAATTCATGGTTCCTAGTATTAATAAATTTCTGTACCTGAGCATCTGTTGGTTTTACAGTTCTGTTCCAGAACAGTTTATGGGCTTCACAGTACGCTTTTTCTTTCTCTGGGCGGTTTACCTGATCACTATTCATCCATCTTTTAAATAGTATTTTGAAATCATTGTCTTCAATAACCGTTGGATCGATTGCTAAAAAAGTATTACTCCAAAAATACATGACGATCGCATCGAACATTTTTAGTTTGTTGTACTGTGCTATATCGGTCGTGTCTTTGGGGTTATTTATAAATGAAATGACGGGCTTATAGTTGTAGTTCCCGTTGTTGGCAAAGAAATAATGAAAATTAAATTCAGGACAGGTTAACTGGATTTCTTTAAAGTATTGAATAAGTTTTTGTTTTTTCCTTGCTTGAGATGTATAGTTATGAATCCCTACTATCTCACAGAGGTTATCAAAGTTTTGTGCATAACCAGACAAGCCCTTGGTTTTAATATAATTTTTAGTCGCTGAAAGATTCAAGTAAAGGGCATTCAGTCCTTTCATTTTGGACCTTGATAGTGCTACAAAATGAGTCGAGCTCACCATTAAATAAGTCCTGGTAAGGTTTTCAAGGAAGAATTTAGAAACTTCGACTTGGTAATATTTCTTGTTTTTAAATTTTAGATCCTCATAGATTTCAAGTTTATCCAAAAGCCTTACATTCTGAAGGGTGTATTTTCTTTTTGTGCATTGTATTTCGGCATGGTGTAATTCCATTTCAATAGAAAATAGCTTATAGAGTACATTTTCAAATTTTGTTTTAAAGAAGAAAGTGTTTGGGCTGTTTTTAATTTCTTCTATCTGCTGTAAGCTTTTTCCTTCTAGTTGATATGGGTTTTGAACCACTTCGTGGAAATGAGATTTGGTTTTATACCCTAAGTCTTTGGCAACCTTGTTTGGGTTTATTTTAACATAGCCAAACATATCTGCACTAGAAAGCTCATGACATAACCAAAAAATGAATTCTAATGCGAGTTGAGCATCTTCTTTAAATACATCAATGCTTACCGGTTGTCTAGCTATAGAATGGTTGAAAAATGTATCTAAAGTTAACGCAGTGCTTTGTGGTTTTACTATTGGAGTGACCGGTGTCTTTACTTCTGTATTTTGTTTAGCCATGATAAGTGGTTATGGTTTGGAATAATCCAAAGCTTTGTTTTTATAAAGTAGAATTAGATCATCTGTGAAATCTCCGTTCTCTGTTTTGGCTGATTTTTGCGAAAATATACTTAAAAGTGAGAATATATTAATGAGATAATCTGACAAATAATTAAGGCTCAATGTATCGTTTTTGATGTTGAACTTGAAGGAGCTATTGATATCATGCTCTATTTCAAAGTATTGACTTTCTGGTAGTTGATTCAAGTATTTTTTGAGTGTTTCGTCATAAAATAAGATGAGTGTGGAATATTCCTTTTTCCGGGATATGGTAAAAGAAGCAGTTGATAAAAAAGTGGTAATATAAATTAACAGAATATTAAGGTTGAAGAGCTGGCCAGCGATGTCATTGTCTCCAGCCAAAAATATGTTTAGCGCTCTGTTATATTTTTTTTCATATGCTCGATGTATGCTAAGGAAATAGGTGATTTGTTTTTGAGAAGGTGAACCCAAGGTTGAAAAAAAGATCATTGGGTGTTTAGTTCTGGTTATTTGCTGATAAGCAAATGCATCCTTTGGTGATTCTAAGATCATAAATGAAGTGGCACCAGGAATGGGGTTTGATTGCCATAGCCCTTCTGTTTTTTGCGATCCTTCGATGATGTGTTTGTAATCTTGGTTTCTAATCTCCTGCCCTACTACTTTTTCTAATCTGTAAATGGGGAATATTGTGTTAAAATATCCATTGTGTTTTCTTGATCCATTGAAGACCCTGTTTTGAAAATATTGATTGTTGAGTTGTCCGGGTTTAACACCGCATTTAGGATGGCATAAATAGGTTTCTTTGGTAACCGGAAAAGTCTCAATTGATTTGAATGCTTTTTTAGGCGCTTCTATCCTTTTAGTTAAGTGACTGGAAAGTCTTTGGGCTGAAGTAGGGTCAATTTTTGAAAGAATGGATATAGCCGTTTTTGTGTTCTGCGCATAGCCTTTATGGACGAGAAAATTAATGATATCGCCGCTATCTGTTGGGTTATTACAAGTCGTGTAATAGTAGGATGAAATGTCACTGGATGTATTGTAATAAATTAGAATTTTATCATAATCATTTTCGTAGTAAGCATAGGATTTTGAAGACTTTCTTTTGTCAAAGGCATATCCGAAACGCTCAGCAAGAGCCGTAAGTGAAATAGATGATTTGAGGTTTTGGATTATTGACATGTCAAATGTAAACAAATGAAAATCGGTGGGAGATACCAAAGATTTCAGTGAAGGTATTGATAAATATATCGTTGGTAAATTGATGGTTATGAAAACATATTGTCTTTAGGTTTTTATTGAATGAATTACCAGAAGTTTGAAAAGTATAGAAGTTGGTAAATTCATCAGTTTCTTCAAATTTCATGCTGGGTGCTATTTTAAGGCGCTCTCTGACGGTATTATTCAAGCCTGTAGTAAGTTTCATGAAATTGATATTGAAGTCCTTGCTGGCAGATTGGATAGAGATCTCGGTATGTTCAAAGGAATTGATGTTGATGTTGATATCAGGCCGTTGTTTTATGATGTCAAGAATCAAAAATTTAAAGCTTAATTGAAAGTTGCTCGCGTGCGGTCCAGCTATTAGTATGCTTTCCTGTATGGCCGAATGATGAAGAAATTTATGGATGGCCTGCAGGTAATTGATACCAGCAAATGGAGGGATAATTAAAATCTGATAATCTAACGGGGTTTTGTTTGCTAGAAATTTTAACACCTGCAATAAGTCGGTTCCAATAATTACTTTTTTTGCATTGTTTGGATTGTTTGAAATCCAATTGCAGTTATAAGATGTATTGTGATAGGTATGATTATGCTGTGTTTGGTGGTAGAAGTTTAAAATAGAATTTTTAACAAAGAGTGGCAATGAAATTTGGTCCTTGCTGATGAAGATTTTATTCTGGAAAGTTTCACTTTCCAGAATGCCTCTTTGTTGGTCATTAAGCCAGTCAATATGTTCATTTTTAAGCCGTCTAAGATCAAATAATAGTCTTATGATTTGTGTTGATTTGGTTATTTCAGATATGTTTAAATCATTTTGTTTGAAGCTTTGATTACTGATTGTTTCGATAAGAGACTGTTGTTCTTTTATTAAAGTTGCTGGCTGGAGTAAAATTGACAATTGATAAGGGCTATAGTTGTTAAAATTTGTGAGGTTGATACAACTGAACTTCATTTCATCAATTCTATAAATAGCCAGGTCCAGTGATCCAAGTTTATATTGATTGAATCTCTTATTCCTAGATATTTGTTCAAACCCAAAATGAAAAAGTATTTTGGAGTATGAAAGTTGATTATAGTCTTTAGATAGGTTCATTTTGATTTAATAAATTGGCTATAACCTTTTTGCAATAGTTGGTTAATGTCTTGCTTGACCTGTTCATAATTCTCGTCTACCAGATTATTAAGCAGTGTTTGTGCTTCTTGTTCATCTTCGATGGGCATGGGCATGGAAAAGAAGGGAATGTCTTTTGTTTTATAATCGAAATAGTCAAATTGAGCTTGGAACATGGGGGGCTTCCCTCCTGCTATTTTACCTGAAAAATGACCTATATCTTGCCCGGTGATGTCACTGATTTTGGTAACCTTTTCTGTTTTGGTATTTAAGGTTTGTGATTCGCCTGAGTCGGAAGATGTTTGTGCCGTGTGAGGTTTTTCATAGTCGCCCATCATTTTACTTAATTTTTCAGCTGTTTTGGTACTGGCCATACCAACAATCTGATTCCCCATGTTGTCTACAATAACTTCACTATTTTCCTTTCCATAATCTCGCTCAAGCTGCGCATAGGTTTGAGCTGCTAAGATGGTACAAACTCCTTTTTTTCTTGCTTCAGCAGGCAACTGATCCAATTTGTCGATATATACTGTGGGCAACTCATCGACAAGAAATATACTTTTGTTTTTACCTAGTTTGTTCATTTGCATTTTACATACCTGCATGATAGCTCCGATGGCAGGTGCATAAGCATTCCTTAGTTCAGGCGAGTTCCCAATGGATAAAAGAACAGGCTGGTCTTTGTTGGTAATGTCTAAACTAAATTCATTGTCATGATCAGGGTTTAACACCCAGTATAAGTTCTTGGACCGTAGTTTGGTCATTGGCAGTTGTGTTGAAGCTTCAGCACCTGCAAGTTGACCTGCAGCATCTCGTTTTAAAGCACCAATTACTGGGGCTATCATTTTGGCGGTATCATCATCGGTGGCTAAGATATTAAGCACTTGATAGAAGTCATTTAGAATGAATTCAGTAATGTGGGGAATGGTGCAAAATTCGGGATGATTCCTATGGAAAAACCATACTGCGGCAGCATAGGTGGCTATGGCATTGTTTGCCCAAAAGTCTCTTTTTTTCGCCCAATCCTTTTCTAGATTAAACATGATGATGGTGGCAATTTCCAGGGCGTGGTCTGATGACTTTATGTATTGTGGACCAAAAGGATTGCAGCGCATGGTTCGGGATAAATCCGTAAAGTTTATGAAAGCAAATTTTACGTTGGATTTTGATTGTTCAATTGCGGTATAGGCAACTTTGGTGAGCAACCCCCCTCCTTCTGTTAGGTCTCCTTCAAAATCATATATGAGTCCTGCGAAACCTTTGTTTACGGCTTGAACGATAATTGGAATAATTACTGAGGCTGATTTACCTGCACCTGCTCCCCCTTCGACCCAAACACCTTGTCTTGGGTTGTTGATAATAAGTTTCCCTTTATTGGTTTTAAAATAGAAGGAGTATTCTTCATCCTCTTTTTTTGATATGCCGGTAGGTTTTTGGTTTTCTGCCGTGTTGAATTGAATAAATGAAAATGTTTTAGGGATCAAGTAGAAGGCGCTAACAAAACCAATTGGGAAAATAATTATGTTGTAATAGAGATAGGAATTATAGCCCAAAATTAATACCGCAGCAGACAGTAGGGCTATGGTAGAAATGACCATTTTATAATTGGTACCTCGTTTTTTGAATTCATTTTTTTGA
>Ga0075118_10000796_pt1 | contig 26185 bp, 21 predicted proteins | sample AntAceMetag02UKE_FD_69794 | JGI IMG/M metagenome (GOLD analysis project Ga0075118, IMG submission 69794) | Saline lake microbial communities from Ace Lake, Antarctica - Antarctic Ace Lake Metagenome 02UKE | ecosystem: Environmental > Aquatic > Non-marine Saline and Alkaline > Saline | place...
ATTGCCAAGAGACTGCGGCGGGAGACGACGGTCGGAAATCCGTGGATCGCAGAGCGATTGTCGATGGGGCACCGAAACCATGTGAGTTTGTTGGTAAACCGGGAGTGATGTTGATATTAACCGTTTGACCCATCTTATGTCCATTCGAGAAATGGCGCGAAGATCACGCCCCGCTTCCCGTCCAACGTCCGCGTCCGCGGAAGGTCAAGGAATGGAAAGAGGAGATCGTCAGTTACTCGCCCGAAGAGGTGGAGGAGATCCGCACCAGAGGCATCGCATATATCAAGACGATAACGGCGCGGAAGTTGTAGGCAGACCTTTCCGATTGCGGTCAGACCGAGGGGGTTGGGCTTTGTGGTTATCAACGGGGGGCCATCAACTTGGGGGCGACGCTAAACCAAGCGACCGCGCCGATGAGCATCAGGGTCTTCAGCGTGGTTTCCGAGAGTTGGTCGGTGGCAAAGAGGATCGGGCTCACCAACGTGATGGCCAAGGCGAGTCCGCCGATGACTTTGAGGAGAGATTTCATGACGAGGAAACGGGGGTTGAACGAAGCGCGTTCGGCGAGTTGAGCCGGGTTAGAAGCAGATAGAGCCCGCCACAGACAAGCCAGCAGGGCAGGGGCAGAAAGTGCGCGGGGATCGCGTGGGCGAAGTGGAGATAGAGGCCGATGCCGACCGGAACGAACCAGGCGATGAGGACGTTGTTGTTAAAACTGATGCCCGCTTTCCGCGCCGGTTCGGTGGGAAGGCCTAGGCGCGCGGCGAAGCAGTAGTCGGCGAAGATGATCGCGCCGACGGGAGCGAGGATCGTGCCGTAGATGCCGACGAAGCCCAACAGGTTCATGGCAAAGGCCGGGAAGATTCCGGCGACCGTGCTGACCAGTCCGGCGAGGATCGTTGCTTGCGTTCGGGTGAGTCGGCGCAAGGCGCCCTGAAACGCTAGGCCGGCGCGGTAGATGGTGGGATTGGCGGTGGTCCATCCGGCGATCACGACACACAACAGACCGGCCCAACCCACGGCATCAAACACCATCGGCCCCGGCGCCACGCCCTCGATCGGATCGGCTCCCCGCGCGCGCACCCAATAGACCAGCAGCAGGGCCGCGCAGATCCAGGCGACATAGTGCCCGAGATACATGCCGGCGGCGGAGGCCCAGCCGGAGGAGGACTTTTGGGCGTAACGCAGCACGGACATGTCGGCCATGCCGAGGTGCATCGCGGCGTTACAAAACCACGAGAAGAAGACGATGCCCCAGAAACCGATTTTTTGTTCGGTGCCGGGTAACGGTTCGAGCAAAGCGATGACGTCGGTTGATTCGAGTTTACCCAAGGTCACCACGCCGCAGGCGACGAAGATCAAAAACATCCACGGCGCGGCGACGTTCGACATGCGGGCGACGAAGGCGTAACCGCGCACGGCCACCAAGGTGATAACGAGTCCGGTGGCGATACACGCGATCGTCCAGGCGAAGCCGGTCGGATAGAGGTCGGCGAATGTGGGCATTTCGATGCCGGGAAACGGGACCCCAATGGCGGTCGCGGAGACGGTGATCATCGCGCCGGCGAGGAAGCAGAACAGGAGCCCGTTGGCGGAGTTGTAGAGCACCGCGAGTTTGGTTCCGCAAATTTTCTCCAGTTTAAAATAGAGCGTCTCGCGCGTGCCGGTCGCGACGGTCGCGGTGACGAAACGCCAGGAGAGCACGGCGAGAAAATTGCCGAGCAACAGACCGGTGATGAGGTCCCATGCGCCGACGCCCCACGCGACGAAGAGCGGGCCAATCATGAACTCGGTGCCGGCGGTGTGTTCGCCAGCATACATGCCCCAGAATGATCCGGGACCTTTCTGAGCGGACGCCGGCACGGGCTCGCGCTCGTATTCGTTGGGCGGTTGCACGGCGGGGGTAGAATCTTCGGACATAGGAGGAAAGGCGCGAGGGGCAGGGATTAAGCAGCGGGGTGCGATGGAGACTTCACGGGTAGTGAGACGACGCTCGGCGGTAGGGAACCGAAAATCACGGTGCTTGCGTTTTGCGGATGGCGAAGCGTTGACGCATTTCGGCGAGCCGGGACGCCTGGCGAGGATCGTCGGTCAAGTCGTGCTCTTCCCGGGAATGGTTGACCAAGTCGGACAACTGTTCGCGACCGAAGTCGGGCCAATACATAAACTTCCAGTCCCGCTCGACCAAGGCTTCCGATGCCGGGATAAAGTCGGTGCTTAGGTAGGTCGGATGTTCGTAGAAAAAATCGGTCCACCAGTCGGCGGGAGTTTCGCTCAAGTAAAGGGGTGCGAGGTCCCGCCCCTGCATCGTCGGAGGCGCGTCGGTGTCTTCGGCGCGAAGGTGGGAAACCGTGAGATCCGACTCAGCAGGAAGGGAGAGCGCACGAGGGTTAGCCATGAAAAATTACGGTTTAGCGGGTGGGATAGAGAGGGGCGGAGCGGATGCCGAGCAGTTCGATGATGCTGACGAAAAAAAGAATTCGAGTTCTCGCAGAAGGACAAAGGGTAGGTGATTTCGGGTGAAGCGAGATCTGAGCTTCCGATGGTGATGGATTGAGGAGGCAGGGCAATCGGCGAAGCGTCTCCTGTCTCGTTAGCGTTCGGTTGATTTCCAGCGGATGCGCCGTAGCCCGGAATATCTCCGGATCGTCATTGTCCTCACCGCCTAATTGACCGCTGCCATCGGAAGCGATGGGATGATTTAGGTTTTCCGACAACGTCCGTCCTAACCGATCAAATTCTAACTATGAAGAGCCTGACCAAGGCCCTTACCTTCGCCACGGCGCTCTCTCTCATTTGCCGCATTTGCCGCGCATCACGAAAAGCACGAGGTGCCGCTTACCAACCCGCTCATTGTCCCGAGTCTCAGCGCCGCTCAGGATAAGATCGAGCAGCTCGCCAAAGCCATTTCAGCCGACGACTACGACTACCTGCCGATGGCCGGAGTTTCCAATGGCGGTGAAGTGCTCACGCACTTGGCCGGCGCGAACTATTACATCGCCAAAATGCTTGGCCACTCGGTCCCCGCGGGCGTAGATCCACGTGCTCTGGGCGCGGCCGCCGACAAAGCCGAAATGCAGGCCCTCTACACGGCCTCGGGCGAGCACCTAAAGTAGGCCATCGACCTAGCCACCGCGGAAGCGATGACCGAAGAGATCGAGTTCTTTGGCATGACCGCGCCGCGCGCCCGTCTGGCCTTGATGGCGGCGGATCACCAGCACGAGCACCTCGGCCAACTTATCGCCTACGCGCGGGTCAACGAAATAGTCCCGCCTTGGAGTCAGTGCGACGGTTGATCCGGTTTAGTGGTTTTTGATTACTAACGGAGCCCTGCCGGGGCTCCGGTTTTCGTCGTGGTTTGGCTTACGGGATAAGACATGTTTGGCATTCGGTTCGGGATCGGAAGGATGGAGCAGGTATAGCGCGGTGGAGCGGGTGGGTCGGGCTTTATGCCCGACGTCCGGTTCCACCATTACCTCCACCATGCAGGTGAGGGTAAATCCGATGATGTGGGTCCAATCCATTTCGCCGCTTCTTCGCTACACCACCAGCCATCCCAGGCCTCATCAACTGCACACAATTTCGCTCGATACGGGTTCAGCCACATGTAGCGCACGACCCCACCCACTTTGTCCTCCGGACGCAGTCGATGGTCGTAGAAACCTGGCTGCCAACTGAGTCGGCAGTCCCTTAGAAGCGGGACGAATCTGCCTTTCAGCAGCCGCACTGGTCTGGCGACCTTTTCCGAATCGAGTCGCACCAGTAGATGAATGTGATCTGGCATCACGACCATGCACAGCAGCTGCCATTCGTCGATGGATCTTGCTCGAGTTATCAGGTCTTGCTGTAGGGCTGGAGCGCGGAGTCCATTTGAGTCCTTGGGTAAGGGCCGTTGCAGCGTTATAGTGAGGAAGTATCGGGCTTCTTTCAGGTCAACTCGTCCCTTCCGCAGCGCCGAATAACCGGGTTTGGGTGGAGGGTAATTCATGTGGAATATCGTGACCGCAAAGCATGTCGGGCGTAAAGCCCGACCCACGGCCGGAAGGATGGAGCATGTCGGGCGTAAAGCCCGACCCACGGCCGGAAGGATGGAGCATGTCGGGCGTAAAGCCCGACCCACGGCCGGAAGGATGGAGCATGTCGGGCGTAAAGCCCGACCCACGACCGGAAGGATGGAGCATGTCGGGCGTAAAGCCCGACCCACGGCCGGAAGGATGGAGCAGGTATAGCGCGGTGGAGCGGGCTTTACGCCCGACCGTTTCAGCCTGCGGTTCAGTCCACCTTGGGTTTGATCCAAGTTAGGAGCGTGACCAAGAGAGTCGGCAGGAATGTTAGGGTCACGAGACTCGTGAACAACAGGCCGAAGAGCACGATGGCGCCGACGCCGCGGTAGAGTTCGGTGCCGGCTCCGGGGATTAAGACCAATGGGGCCAATCCGCATACCGTCGTGATCGTGGTCATCATGATCGGGCGCAGGCGGGAGGCGAGGGCTTCCTCCACCGCGCTGGCGATGGTCGTCGCGCCGCCGCGTAGGTTGGCCAGCGTCTCCTCCACGATAAGTATCGGATTATTCACTACAGTGCCGAGCAGAATGAGAAATCCGAGCATCGTAATCATGTCGAAGGGCTGACTGATCGCGGTCAGCCCAATGAGGGGTAACGCGGCCCCCACCACGTTAAACAACCACAGGCCGATAATCCCACCCGCGATGCCAAGCGGCACGGTGAAGAGAATAATAAACGGATAACCCCAGTGCGTGAAGATCACGACCAGCAGCAGGAAACATAGGATGATCGATACGATGAAGTTGGCCCCCAGGGCTGCTCGGGTCGCATCGAGCTGGTCGCTGGCGCCAGACAGTGAGGCGGTCACGGCGGGCGGGATTTCACCGTTGTCCCGCATGTAGCCTACCACGTCGTTGCGCACGATCTCTACCGCCGTCTCCAGCGCGATTTTGCGAGGCGGCACGATGTTGAGCGTTACGGTGCGGCGTCCGTCGACGCGGCGAATCGCATCCGTGTCCACGGTCTCAACGATATCCGCCAACGCGCTCACGGGGAGCACGCCACCGCGCGGCGTGTGGACGGACATTGCGCCGAGGGTTCCGATCTGTCGGTCGCTGACTTCGCTGCTGTAGAGGTAGATGTCGATTTTGTTGTCGTCGTAGAAAAACTCGTCGACGTAAGCGCCATCCGCGAGGGCCGCCAACGCGTAGCCGAACTCGGTATTGGTAAACCCAAACTCTGCGGCGCGATCCCAGTTGGGCCGGATTTCGACCAAGGGCTGACCGAGTACTAAATTGCCCGGCGAAGAACCGATCTGCGCGCCGTCGAAAACCGCATCCGCGCGTTGGTAAGCGGCGAGCGCGGTGGCGTAAATCTCGGGCAAATTTGAACCGCTGATTTCGAGATTCACACTGCGCGTCCCGCCGTCGTTGCTGGAGATGATGGAGCCGCGCGAGGCGAAGGATCGCATGCCCGGGAACGACCTAAATATATCCGTAATCACGGCCATGAATTCGTTGATCTCACCGGGGTCGGTGGTGGTGGCGATGAGGAGCAATGACCCCGCGTCGATGATCAGAATGAAACGATCCAGCGAGGGCACCGCCGAGCGCCCGGACGCGTAGTCATCGGGGTCGGCGTTCACGTGAGGAATCAGCGTGGCCTCTACTTCCGCCGCGATCTCATTCATCGCCGCAAGGTTGTAGCCGGGAGGCGCAATCATCCGCGCGAAGGTTTTAGCTTCTTCGCCCTCGGGCAGATATTCCGCCGGCGGCGTCAGCAGGAACAAGGCAGTGCCGGTGAATCCGATCGTGCCAATAATGAAAGTAATCCGACGGCGGGAGGTCGCCACCAACCAGTGCACCAACGCGATAAACTGGGGTTTGAATGGAGCCGGCGCGGGGTCGCCGGTGGTGGGTCGCGGGGCGAAGGTCAACCGTGCCGTGGCGGCCGGCACCAGGGTGACCGCGATGATCATAGAGAGGATGATCGCGGCGGAGATGGCGATCGCGATGTCGGAGTAGAGTTGCCCGGCTTCCTCTTGTACGAACAGCACGGGCACGAAGACCAACACGGTCGTAGCGGTGGAGGCGAAGACCGCGATCCAGACGCGCTTCAGTCCCGCGACGGCGGCCGCAAAGGGACCCTTACCACGCCGCCGTTCGATCTCGATGGCCTCCAGCACCACGATGGTATTGTCGACCGTCATGCCGATGGCGAAGGCTATGCCGGCGAGGGAGATCACGTTGATGGTGCGGCCCGTCAAGAAAAGGGCCAGAAACGCTGCGATCGTGCAGATCGGAATGCCGAGCACCGCGACCAAGGTCAGCGGGACCGACCGCAGAAAAAGGAACATCACGAAAGCCGCCAAGGCGGCCCCGAGCGAGAGGTTGGTCCAGACGTTGGCGATCGACGCTTCGACGTATTGCACGTCGTCGTTGAAGAGCTCCATCTTCATCCCCGCCGGTCCGAGGAGTTCGCGTTCCACCTCGGCCACCGCCTCCAGCACGGCGGCGCGAACGGCGATCACGTTGGCGCCGGTTTCGCGTTGGATGGAGGCGAGCAGGATGGGGGTGCCCCCGACGCGCCGCACGCCGCGCACTTCGGCGTGGTGCAGCCGCACGTCGGCGACGTCGGCCAACCGGATGAGGGTGCCGTCACGATTCGCGAGGATGAGCTGGCCTAAATCCTCGGGCGTCTCGAAACGGGAAATCGTGCGAATGAGGTAGCGGCGTTTGCCGGTATCGATGTCGCCCCCGGAGAGGTCGCGATTGCGTTCGCGGATCGCGGAGCGGACGGCGGTGAGGGTCAGGCCGCGGGCGGCCAGTTTCTCTGGATCCACCATGATCTGAATCTGCCGTTCCGCGCCGCCGCCGAGATTGACCTGCGAGACGCCGGGCGCGCGCTCGATGCGGGTGCGCACGAAGTCGTCCACGTAGTCGCGCATCATGGTCATATCGAGTTGGCGCGGGTTGCCCTCGAGCGGAGAGATGCCGAAGTGGAGGAACGCGTTGTTGGAAAATGAGCTGGTCAGGAGGCGCGGCTCGTCGACGTTTTCCGGATAGGCGGGGACTTGGCTGAGTGCGTTGTTCACCCGCACGAGGGCGTCGTTGATTTCGGTGCCGAAGGGGAATTCGAGTTGGATGCTGGCGGAACCGGTCGAGGCGTTGGAGACCATGCGCTGCAGGTTGGGAATCCCGCGGAGGTATTCTTCCTGTTCGATCAGGATTTCTTTTTCGACGTCTTGGGGAGTCGCTCCCGGCCATGACGTGATCACGCTGATGGTGCGGATCTCCAAATCGGGAATCATCTGCACGGGCACGCGCAGAGCGGCGAGCACGCCAAACAAACAAACGATTAGCAGGATGACAGTGAGCAGGGTGCCGCGGCGGAGGAGGGCTTCAAGCATGAGAGGAAGGCGCGCGGGGGGCGCGCGAATGTCCAATGTTCAATGACGTATGACGAAGGGTTGAGGAGCTAAAAGGCAGGATTGTTTTTTTAACCACGAAAGACCTGAAAATGTGAGTGGCGAGAGGGGCACAGAATGGGCAATTGAAGAGCAAATAGAGGCGAAGGTCCTACCGGGCGGGTTACCGACTACGCATCGCTAGCTGAGAGCCAGAATTTTTGAAGTGGAGAAGGGTGGGCGCGGCGGAGTCCGAGTTCATCAGGCGAGGGACGAGAATGATTGAGATGAGGGGACGGTGGACTACGCGTCGACGCCGCCGGTGGTGACCTGGATGGCTTGGCCGGGGCGGAGGGTTTCGTTGCCGCGGATGATGACCTGCTGGCCGGGTTCTAGTCCGGATAGCACCTCGATCTGATCGGAGAAAGGGCGACCGAGATCGATGCGGCGGGTGGCGGCTGTCCACGTGTCGCCGTTGGCCTCAGCGATCCAGACATTAACGGTGCCGTCGGCGCGGCGGATGACGGCGTCGCGGGGCACGGTCAACACGGGTTGATTGCTGGCGATGAGAAACGTCACGCGAGCGGATCGGCCCACGGGCAATGGCGCGGTAGCATTTTGCGGCTCAATCCGCACCAGCGATGTTCGGGTCGTGGGGTCGGTCGCTCCGACGATGGCAAAGACGCGGGCCGGGTAGGCGGCGAGAGCATCACCATCAATTAGGAACTCGACGGCGGTCGTGGGGGTGATGGCGCCCATCCTTTCCTGCGGCACCCGCACATCGATCTTGGGCGAATTGAGGCCCACCAATTGTAACACGGGATCGCCGGTCGAAACCCATTCCCCGGCCTCGGTCATCTTCGCTGTGATCATACCGAAAAAAGGCGCGTAAACGGTGTGCCGCTTGACCCGCTCCAGTTGCTCTTGGTGCGCCACCTCTGCTCGCCGAGCGGCGGCCGTGGCGATCGCGACTCCGGCGGCGCGGTTTTGCACTTCGGTGTCGGGGATGGAGTTTCGCAGCTGCAAGCGCTCGGACTCCTTCAGCAGTCGTTCGGCTTCGATCAAGCGGGTTTGAGCCTCGCTCAGCGCGGCTTCCGCAGATGCCACGGCGAGTTCGGCGAAGGTCGCATCCAACGTGACCAGTCGGTCGCCTTGTCTCACTTTGCTCCCGGCGTCGACGTGCACGGTTTCCACGAGGCCGGTGACTCGCGGCGAGAGCATGGACTGCTGCAACGGGGTGATCGTGCCCGTGAGGGAGAATTTTTCCGTCACGATTTCGCGCTTGGCTTCGGTGGTGACGACGGGAACAGCGCTACCGCTCTGGGCGGACAGCGTGGTCGAGAAAATGGCAATGGCGGCAATGAATGCCACCGGTAGTCGGCCCAGAGGGGAGGAAGAAGAGAGTCGCATCGATGGGAAGGGATTTATGCCGATGAGTTAAGGTAGGAGCCTAACACGGGAATATCGGCGGGCGCGAGTGGGGTGAGGGAAATTTCGGCGCGGGTGAGCCATTGCAGGGCGACGTGTTCGATCGCGCGGGGTGCGGGGGACCCGGCGGCCAGCGTGGCGACGAAGGGGAAAAGCCGGATACGGGTGGAGCCGTAGTCGTGCTCGACGGGCGGAAGGGCGCGCAGGGCCCCAAGTTCGCAGCCGAGCTCTTCGCGGATTTCCCGACGCAGGGCGGTCTCGGGATCCTCGCCGACTTCGATCTTACCACCGGGGAACTCCCATTCGCCGGCGAGATGTTTGTCAAAGGGGCGCTGGGCGATAAGCACGCGGCCTTGGTCTTCGATCAAGGCGCAGCAGACGGGAATGGGAGGCATGGCGTCAGCGTCGGAGGCCCGAGATCGGGTGACAAGCATCGGCACGTTTTCTGCTCGCGTGCCGGCGGCGGGGCTCATCAGGTTGCTGCCCGCGTAACCGGCTGGTTACATCGCCGCCTTTTTCACTTACCTACCTCGTCATATTTTGGAATCCACGATGCCTGAACTGAGCACGGTCAACGTGATCGATTACGCGATGATCCTGTTGTATTTCGTGATCATTATTTACGTTGGCATTTATGCGGCCCGCAAAAATAAGGGCACGGATGACTTCTTCAAAGCGGGCGGTCAGGTGCCTTGGTTCATGGCCGGCGTGTCGAACTGGGTGTCGGGATTTTCCGCGTTCATGTTCGTGGCGGCGGCGGGTTATACGTATAAGAATGGCACCAGCGCAGCGCTGCTGTTTACTTCGGCGTTTTGGGCCTATCTGCTCGGCTACAAATACTTCGCGCCGATGTGGCGGCGCGCGCGCCTGCAAGCGCCGTTGGAGTTCATGACCCGGCGGTTTTCGGCTTCGACGACCTACTTTTTCACGGTCGCATCGATTCCCATCCAAGTGGTGGGACTGGCGCAAGGGCTCTACATTTTGGCGATCTTCGTCTCGGCGGCCGTAGGCTTGGACGTGGAGACGTTCAATGTGTTCGGGCTCGAGCTCTCCGGTCTGCAGATGACGATGCTCGTCGTGGGCATCGTGATGATTGTTTACAGTGTTATCGGGGGGCTGTGGGGAGCAGTGCTTTCGGACGCCGTGCAAGGCGTGGTGATTCTGGTGGTGTCGATTTTGATTCTGCCGATCTCGCTGCACTATTTGGGCGGCGATTCCGGCGGGATGTTTGCGGGGTTCCACCGGTTGTTGAACGACCTGCCGACGGAGTATTTGATGCCCCATGGGGATCCGACGAATCCGCTGTTTCTGGGTTCCTATATTTTCAGTATCATTCTCGGCTACAATGTGGCGTGGCATTTGGTCCAGCGCTACAACAGCGTGCCCACGGAACGGGACGCGAAGAAGATGGCGATGTTGTGCGCGTTCCTGTCGTTGTTTGGCCCGTTGTTGTGGATCCTACCGGTCATGGCCTCGAAGTTGATCTTCCCGGATATCGGCCTGCTTTGGCCTAATCTGGAGGCGCCCGAGGAAGCTTCGTTTGTGAGCTTGGCCATGCTGCTGCTGCCTCATGGGATGATTGGCTTCGTGGTGGCGGCGATCCTGTCGGCGACGCTGGGTCACGCCAACGACGCTTTCAACTGGTTGTCAGCCGCGATCACCAAGGATGTCTACGTGCCGATGCGGAAGCAGTTCGGCCTTTCCGAAGCCAGCGACCATCACCAAATGCGGGCCGCGCAAGTCTGCATGCTCGTGGTGGGCGTGATGGGGGTGGGTTTTGCGTTCTTCATCGCGACGTTGGGCGGCGCGTTTGAATTCAACCTCAAATACTTCTCCATGGTGATGCCTTCGATGCTGATGCCGGTCATGTTGGGGATGATCTATCGCAAGACACCGTGGTGGTCCGGCATCGCCTGTTTAGTCGCCGGAGTGACGACGACCTTCACGCTGTTTTTCTTGGACCTGTTTCCGAACGACATCTATCCGCGCAACGTCATTGGCACGGCGATTTCGTGCACGTTGGTGTTTGGGCTGTCGGCGTTTTGGTATCGGGCGGATGACCCCAAGAGCGCGGAAGCGATCAAGTTGGATCGAGATCTGCGCACGCCCGTCGATGAGTCTTCCATCGAAGCCGATCCGGCGGCGATGCAAGTCTACGGCATGGTGGGTAACGTGTGCTGGGTGCTGAGCGCGGTGCTGCTACTCTGCACGTTGCTACCGACTACGGATATCGCGCCGGCCTCGATCAACGCGTTGGCGGCGGCGATCCTACTGGTCCTCGGCTGGGCGCTCCGGCGATTGGCGCGGGTCAAAGTGGCGTAGGCGAGCGCATTGGCGCTGGATTGGGTAGTCGCGAGCGAGAGCGAGTCGATGGGGGAGGTGCCCCACGAACGCGATCCTGCTCATTTCCCCTCACCGCTACCCCGGGGGATGGAACGGGCTTTGCCCCCGACCCTCAGTCGCCGCGTTTGAAGTAGTAGAACCGTTGTTCGCGACGGGTGAAGTGGGCGAGGTTGTCGTGGATCGCACTCGCGGCGAAGGTCTCGACCGATTCGATCTGAGTGATCGGATCGTAGGCATCGAGAGTGAGCCCGGCGGCGAGATGGGGTTGGTTCACTTGCAGGTGAATCTCGAAGAAATTTAGGTGGTGTCCGGCGGCGTCGCGGATCGCGAGCCAGCGTTGACTGGGGTCCATATAGATCCATTGCCTCAGCGTCTGGTCGTAGACCTCAGCGATGGTGTGGCCACCGGCGAGCATCAGTTCGAAGTCTTGGCCCGGCTGCCCTGGTTCGGCGTTGAAGTAGGTATGGCGCATCCGCACGAGGCGGCAGGGCAGATCGAGGGCGTTGAGCGCGAGGCTCATAATCTCGACCATGTTGGCGCACCAGCAACGGTCCTGATCGGCGAGCAGTCGTTCGTATTGGCGAAACGGATGCAGCCCATCCATGACATCCGAGGGCGTGCCGCGACGGGGTTCGAATTCATCGATCAATTGTCGAGTGATCGCGCGGGCCTGCCGGTAAGGCGTCGCGGTCGGATCCGCCAGTTTGCCCCAACGTTCCTGCGCGTAGGCGCGATCCTCGGCGTAGCATTACGCTGCTCCTCTCCGTAGGCCGTAGGCAACGTTCCTGCGCGTAGGCGCGATCCTCGGCGGTGGGGTTGTCCAAAATCCAATCGTCGACGGAGGAGTAGGCGACTTGGAGATTCGTGTTATGGACCCCGATGCGGGAGAACATCGTGCGGCCAGCGGCCGCGTCCTGCGCGTTGGAATTGTATTGGAGATTGAGGAAGTAGCTCGGCGATTTTTCGCCCGTGGCGGTGATGCCGTGGATGTCCACCCGCTGCTTTTGAGCGACGAGACTCACCTCTTTGAGAAACCGCACGGTGAAGGCGTGGCCCTCTGTTTTGACCTCGGCGTCGCCGTTGGCCTCGATTGCGAGGTGGTCGAGCGAGAAGTCGGTGGCGGCCAGGGTGAAACGCAGCCCGACCCCAGTGGGTAGGCGTTCAATACTCGCGATGGCGAGGGTGTCGGCGGTGGGGTAGAGTTCCCAGTAGTCGCGGTTTCCGGCGACGGGGATTTGGGTGCCGACGGGCAGGCCGATGGTCTGCAGCGAAACATCAGGCATGGCCACGGTCGGCGTGAAGGCCTCCCTGCCGTGAGCTGGCTTTACGGCCATGAGCAGCGGGGTCGCGGCGAGGAATTTCACCATGTCGCGACGAGAAAAGGAGAGGGGGGGGTTCATCGGGAAAAACGTTGGGCGACGGTGCAGATAGCGAGAGCGACCTTGTCGATGTAGGTCGCGGTCATGGCCTCGTTGAATGGCAGTTGGACGCAGTCGTTGAGGAATTTTTCGGACTCGGGGCAACAGACTTGAGTGTAGTCCATCTCGGTGAGACCGAAGTCTCGGACGGGCCACGAGTCGGCGAAGAAATTATGGTTTTGGAATAGGTCGTAGCGGTAAACCGGATCCGGCAGATAGCTGTTGGCTTTCACGCCCTCAGTAACGAGCGCAGCGATGAATTCATCCTGCGTGCTGGTCAGTCGTTCCAGATCAAGGCGGAAGATATAGTTGTAGAACGTGGGGGTGTCTTCCGGACGGAAGAGCGGCGGTAATACCCCCGGCGCTTCGCTGATGCCGGCCGTCAGTCGCAGACCCATGGCGGTGCGGGGCCGGACGATGGCGTCGTGCTTTTCGAGCTGCGCGGTGCAGATCGCGGAGAGCGGTTCGCTTATCCGGTAGTTGTAGGCGAGCTCGTCGGGATTGCGGATGCCAGTGACGCGGTTGTAGCACTTGTCGCCCCACTTGGCGAGGTGTTCGCCGAGGTCTTCGCGATTGGTGCCGACGACTCCACCATCGCCACAGGAAAGGTGTTTGTAGTCGTTGAATGACCAGCAGCCGAGGTCACCTCGCAGCCCCACGTAATCGTCGCCGTAGCGCGTGCCCCAAGCCTGCGCACAGTCCTCGATCACGATCAGGTTGTGTTCTGCGGCGATGCTCATGACGGCGTCCAGGTCACACGGATTGCCGCACAGGTGGACCGCGAGGATAGCCCGGGTTTTCGGCGTGATTGCCGCCCGGATTGCCGCGGGCGAAATGTTGTAGGTGCGCGGTTCGATATCGACGAACACCGGCACGAGCAATTGATGCAGCATGCCTAGCACCGAGCCCATATCCGTGACCGCGGGCACGATGATTTCTTCGCCGGGTTTGAACTTAAGCGCGGCTACGGCCAAATGAACCGACGCCGAGCCCGAGGAACAGGGGAAGACCGTCTTGAGCGGGTAGATCGCCCGGAAAGCGTCGTAGAGGTTCTCGGTCTGCGGACCTTGCCAATAGAAGAGGGAATCCTGCTGCATGGCCTCGGTCAGACGGGCTATCTCGGCCTCGCCCCAGCGCCGGGGGAGGGGAAACGGCTCGTCAACGATGGGAGGAGTGGTGGGATTGGACATGACGGGAGGGTGCAAAGTGGAACCGGGTAGGACGAGCGGCGAGAGTAGAGTAACCGATGGGTTACTCTTGCGCAACCACGAGAAAAGACCTTCCTAACTGACGCTGCCTTGGCCCTAGGATCGAGGTAGTTTTCGTTCTGAAATTTCATCCCCTCAATCGACTACCGTCGCCCGCTTGCCATGCCTCATTTCTACTCCCGTCGTGATATTCTGAAATTGTTTGGCACCACGCCCATTGTGGCCGCAGCGGGCAGCGCGATGGCGGCGCCCGAGCGGTGGTGGGGGCAATCGATTAACGAAGGGGATGGCCCCAAGCTGTTCTTCACGGCGAAGGAGTTGCCGGCCATGCGCGAGCGCTGGGCGAACCACCCCCGATTTGTCGGCATCCGCGAGAGTTTGATGGGTATTGATCGGGAGGCGGAGCGCCGATTTATTCGGGAAGAAATCAACCTGAATGATCCCTTGCGTGATATTGTCCGGGCGAGTGAACGGGCTGAATACATGGCCTTCATTTACCTGATGACCGGCGACGAGGATGCGAAGGATTTGGCGATCGAATGCACCCAGACGATCATGAAGTTTCCGTTCTGGGATTTCTTTCTGGAGGGCGGCGAAAAAGTCGTCGCGGTGCAGCGCGCCTCGAGCACCACCATGGCGGTAGCGGCGGTCATTGATTTCTTGGGTGATGCGATAACCGACGACGAGCGACGCGAGTGGATTAAGCATCTTGGCGCGAAGGGCTGTGAGCCCTGCTTCACTGGGCTGCACAATATCCGGTATCCGCGGGAGTATCGGGGTTGGGACGTGAATCCCAACACGCCGGTGGGAGCGGAGCGGCTGAAGTTCCCCAACGATAGCTGGCGTCGTCCGGAGATCACGCAGGAAACCAATTTACGGGCCAAACCGGCCGGGGCTTTGGCGGTGGGGTTGTCCGCGATCGCGCTCTACGGCGAAGACCACTCGGAAATTGATCGTTGGTTGGAGATGGCGGTGTCGCACCTCAAGGCGTTTGAGCAAATCTATCTGCCCGACGGCGGCTATGGGGAGGGCGTGCACTACGCCGCTTACACGTCGCGCAGCATCATCGTAGGCTTGCAGGCGCTGAATGTCAGTGGAGTGCTCCCGCTGGAGTTGGACATTGATTGGCCGGGTAACGTGGAATCGTATTTGGAGCTCTCCATGACCACCACGGAAAATCCCTATGAGGTGGTCAATATTGGTGACAACGGTCGCCCGCGCGACCTGCTGCAAAACGACCACAAGACGGGTCGATTCGAAGCGCGCACGGCGGTGCCTTACTGGGTCGCGCGGAAGTTTCGCGACGGTCGAGCGCAGTGGTTTGGCGAAAATCTTGGCGCGCACGAGACCATCTGGTCGTTCATCTACTTCGACGATACGGTGAAGCCCATCGCGCCGAAAGCGGAGGCTAAGACCTGGTATCCTGATCTCGATTGGATTGTAGCGCGAACCGGTTACGCGGCCGACCATCTAGTGGTGAGTCTGCGGAGTGGAGTCGGCTACAATCACGAGCACGCTGACCGCAACAGCCTCATCGTGAAAGCATTTGGCGAGCAACTGATCGCCGATCCGATTCGCCCGCCTTATAATTTCCACGATCCCGCGTGGATCATGCGGGAGTCCGCTGGGCACAGTGCGGTGTTGGTCGATGGCGAGGGCCACCTCTACAATAATGGGGTCGAAGGCACTAACAAAACCATCTGCCAAGCGCGTATCAGCGATCGCGGCACGGGACCGGGTTTCGATTGGTGGACCAGTGATGCGACGCAGGCGTATCGAGTAAAAAACTACAACACCCGCGCCGTGGTCCGATCCATCGTGGTCTTCTATGATCTGCCCGCCGTGGTGGTGATTGATCGATTCACCAAGTTCCGTGAGGAATCCAATTTCGAAGCCCGCTACTTCGGCTACAACTGGGATGCGCAGGCCAAGCTGACCGCCAGCGGCGATACCTTCACAATTCGGCGTCCGGATGCGTTCGCGACGGGTAAAGTATTTTGTCGGCATCCGTTTTCATTAGGCGTCGAGCAGTTGCCGATTCCGGCAGATCTCGCCGCGCAGCATCCGTTTGTGGTGCAACGTTCCAGCGAGAAGAGCATGGCCACCACGATGGTCGCGGCCATCGGCCTGGGCCGGACCGGCGAATCGGCGATGCCCATCGATATCAAAACGGTCGGCGATGCGATCGAAGTTTCGATTGGCGGGATGGGTCGCAAGGCCCGGGTCCGGATTCTCGACGAGGGTGATTTGCCGAAAATCGAGGCGATGATTTGAGCCTCGGAATGAGCGCGAACCAGCGCGCGTTCTCCAGCCTCGGTTGTGCCGAGCTGGAACTGGCTGACGTGATGGAGTTGGCGAAGCGCCAAGGAATCACGGCGGTGGAGTTGCGCGCGCTGGGCGGGTTGATCGATCTCGTCGGATATTTTGCGGAGCATTTCGGAGAACCCCAGAAACTGCGTGAATTCGTCGACGCGAGCGGAGTGCGGGTAGTCGGGCTGGATGCCTCCTGCCGGTTGATTGCGGACGATGTGGAAGGCGAGGCGGAACTGTTGGCGTTGGCGCCATGGGCAGAAGCATTAGGCGGGGTTTCGATCCGGGTTTTTGACGGCGGCGAAAGCCTTGATGATCGGAGCATCGCGCTAGGCGTCGCGCGGTGGAATTGGTGGCAACGGCAACGCGCAGAACACGGCTGGAAAACCCAACTCATGATCGAGACGCACGACACATTGGTTACAGCGGAAGCGGTGCAGCGATTTCTACATGCGGCGCCGGCTGGCCTAGCGATACTCTGGGACGCATTTCACACCTGGTCAAAAGGAGGCGAGGATCCGGTAAAAACATGGGCGCAGATCGGTGATGTCGTGGTTCACATTCACGTGAAGGACGGAGCGGCCGACGGCACCGAGGGACGAGCGTTTACGCACACATTGCCTGGCAAGGGCGACTTCCCGATGGCGGCGCTGCGTGCGCAATTGGAGAAGGATCGATATCGCGGTCCGCTAAGCCTAGAATGGGGGCGGAAGTGGCATCCGTATTTGCCGCCACTGGAGGATGCGCTGATTGAGGCGCGCGCCAGCGACTGGTGGTAGTTTGGCTGAGGTGGTCGGTGAGGCAGGGGATGTCTTGTCACCTCGCCCGTGAAGCCCGACGGCGCTGGGGCCCCGCTTGGTTCCGAGGACCCGAGGCTTGGCGGGTAGGGCGGGCTCGTCGAGCGTGCCGGTTCAACCTGTCCACCGAAGTCGGCGGTTTGTGGCGAAACCGCCCTACCCGCGAAATGGCAGGCTTATCGGACACGATGACCGGGACGCGCATCTCTCGACCGGAAGGATGAAACCCGTCGCCCGTATGCCAAAGCCGAGGAGCCCCCGTCGGCCCAATAGATCGGGATCGTGGCGCGGTCGCCGAGGCGGGTGTATTTATCGAGCAGTTGCCTGCTATCTTCGCCCCCTTCGAGGAGGCTGTAGCCGGTGAAACTCCCGATCGAGCATGCGCGTTTGACCTGAGTTAACTTCACCACGGCGTCCTCCACCGGGTAGCCCGCGGCGTCGAGCGCGGTCAGGGACAAGTCGCGCTTGCGGTAGCGGTTGATCCGCTCGGCCGCCTCTTCCCGCCGAGCCGCGTCGGCTTCCATGCCGGGCCCCATGATGAGGTTTTTCGGCAAATAACGGAAATCGACCTCCGCCTCAGCGCCCCATCGAGAATCCTAATCGGACCGATTTCTACCGTCTGCCGATCAAAGCCGAGGTGCACGGCGAGCCCCACGGAGCCGGCTTGGTAGGGCTGATTCGTGACGGTCGCGATGGACAAGCTTACGCCAGTGGGCGTCGAGCGTGCCGCCGGTCTCGCCGAGGCCTTCCCACTCGGGGCTGCGCTCGAGAAAGACCTTTGCCGTCCCACTTTGTCCGCCCTGAGTCACCTCGGCGCAGATCCAGATCGTCGCGAGCAGCACGCGCCCCGCCACTAGGTCGGTATCGATTTTCGGACGGTGCACGACGACATCCCAAGGATTGGGGTAGCCCTTTGGCACCTCGATCCGCAGGGCGGAATCGAAAGGGGCGTCCGCGATTGGAATGATCGAGTAGGCGGCCTGGTCTGGGGAACTTTGGATCCCAGCCCTGCTATCCGCCTCGATGATAATCGCGGGCGTCGCTGCCGCCGGCAAAAGCGCGCGGATTTCGTCCCCACACGGAGTGGCCGAACCGGTATTAAAAAATCCGCAGAACACGCCAGCGAGAACCATGGGGGGGAGTGAATTTAGGGTATTTCATGATCAACGGATGGTCCGACCTGCCGCGCCGGGTCGGAAAGTAAGTGACCGATCCTCGGGGTTAAAAAAAGGAGCAATGCCCCGGCGACCGGCTCAACGTTGATGACCCTTAACCACTCCACGATTCAGGCGCCGAGGAGGGGAGGCTGAAGGAGGAAGGGAAGCGTTGGCGCGGGGATGTCGGGCGGGAAGAGCGCGACAGTCTCATGTTGGTGGCGGAGACCGTCGCAACTGCTCGCCTTAGCGGTAGCTGCGTTTTGTCTTCCAAGTTTCGCGATTCTGGTAGGTCGGTTTGGCAGCGCTGGACGCATGGTCTTTGCTGGCGAGGAGCACGACAATCGCCTTAGCCTGCGCGGGATCGAGAGTATCGCGCATTAACGTGACGGCATCGTCCTTGGTCAGGTTATCCAGTGCCGTGAGCGTGGCGGATCGACGGTCCCAGTCGGTGTCGTAGTCGTAGCCGTAGCTGAACATGCGGGCGGCTTTTTCGGCGATACTCTTGGGCTTTTCTTCAAACTGTGCCCGCGCGCCGGCGATCAACGTGGCCCAGGTGGTTTCATCGACGGCGGCGAGTTTGGCGGGTAAGGAGGCGAGGAACACTTCGGAGCGAGCGCGTTGTTCGTCCACGTCGAATTCGCTGGATTGGATCACGTAAAGGAGCAGCCATTGATCGAGCGAAGCGCCGGCGGCAGAGCCGACGATGTAGCCGAGTTGTTGGTTGGTGCGCAGTTCGTCGAAGTAGGGCGTGCGCATGAAATTGCCGACCACGGTGGCGGCTGCGCGGGTGGCTGGGATGTCGTCGGGCAACAGGTAGCTGGCCCGGTAGGAGGAATTCACGCCTTCGATCACGTCGGTGATTAGGAGGGTTTCGCCGGGATTTATCTGCACATGCTGGCGGCGCAGGAGCTCGTCAGCTGGGGCGGGGGTAGCGCCGATGGCGGTAGCGATGCGACGCGTCAAGGCGGCGGCGACGGCGGGCGTCACGTGACCATGCACGATGGCTTCGATCTTGCCCTTTGCCATGAAGTTGCGGGCGGCGCGTTGTACCTGCTCCCACGTGACAGCTTCGGCTTGATCGAGCGAGTGGTTATCGAGGAAATAAAATTCACGCATCGTTGCGGTCGAGTAATCGCGGGCGAGGGAAAAGGCTTCGGTTTGAGTGTAGCTGCGCAGTGTGCGGATCACGGATTCCTTCATCGATTCGAACCGTTCGGGGCTGAGCTCAAAGGTCAGAAGCTCTCCCGCCACGTATTCGGCAAAGCGCAGGGGCGAATCACTGAATCCGCTGGCGGAAAGGGTGAGGCCTTCTAGGTCTACTGCGACCGCATAGTCTATGCCCGCGATGTCGGCATCACCGGTCGCCGGGGCGAGGGCGTCGATGAGACAGGTTTGATAAAAACGGAGCAGCAAATCGGTGGCGGCGTTGCCTTGGTCGCGGGTGGGCACGAAGCGGAGTTGGATGGCGGCGCGAGGACGTTGGAATTGGACATCTTGCGCGTAGTAGAGGTGGAGTCCGGGCTCATCGATGAGCGTCAGCGGGCGCTCGGTCAGCAAGGTGGTCTCGCCGGGGAGAAACGGGTTGGCGGCGGGGAGGGAGAAGGCCACATCGGCGGTGGGGTTGAGCAGGCGTTGGTAGATCTCGCCGTCGTCTTCGGTGTAGGCGTAGGCCGAGCCGTAGATTTCATCGGTGCGATTGGTGGGCACGCCCTTGGCTTGGAACGTCACCAACATGTTATCCGGCGTGAGGGCATCGAGAAAGCGGCGGTAGGTGACCTCGTCCGGGAGGCCCCAAACCTTCTCGGCGCGCTCGGCGATTTCGAGCGGGTAGTAGAGGGCGGCATTGGCGAGTTCGACGGCGAGGTCCGAACCTTCCCCGCGGTCTGCGAAGGATTCCTGGAGGGCGGCGATGCGGGCTTGGTCGGCATAGAAATCGGCCGGGAAGGGCGAAGCTTTGAGGAAGTCGAGGTAGGCAAAAGTCATTTCCATCACCTGCGGCACGTGCTGCTCGCCGTGAGGCGTGAGGTCGGCGGCGACGAAGAGGGAGCCGTAACCGCTGGTGCGTTCCCACGTGAAGCCGGTGACATCCGTAGCCAGATCGGCGGCCTTGAGGGCTTCGACGAGCCCGCCCGGGCCAGCATAGTTGAGCAGCGAGATAATGAACTCACCGGGCTTGCTGGCGAACTCGGGGCGCACCGGCGGGATTGGAAATTCGAGGTAGATCAGGCGGACTTCCTTGACCGGTTCGATCGTGGCCATGCGCAAGGTTTTGGCGCGCGGTAGAAAGATCGGTTCGCGGTCGATGGTGGGTAGGTCGAGCCGTTTGATGGGCGTGAAGTATTCACGGACGTGTCCCTCGAGTTGATCGAGCGAGAGACTGCTGGCGACCGACAACGCCATGCGTTCGGGGCTGTAGTTTTCGTGGTAGAACGCGCGCACGACGTCGGCATCGGCGTGGGCGAGGGTGGTCTTGTTGCCGGTGGAGAATTTGGATTCGCCGGCCGCGGGATCGTAGAGCTCGCGGCGCACATTGAGCATGCGGCGAAAGTCGTTTTGCACGTGGCGCATGGCTTCGTTGTGCACGGCGTTGACCTCGCGGTCCGTCGCCTCGTCGGGAAAGAGCGGCGCGATGAACATCTGGGCGGTGCGATCGAGCGCCCCTGCGAGTGCCTCGTGCCGGACCTCAAACAAGTAGTTGGTGTGATCGGAAGTGGTGTAGGCGTTGCGGTAGCCGCCGTTGGTGGTGATGTAGTCGGTAAAATCGGCGACGCCGGGAAATTTCTCACTGCCCTTGCTGATCATGTGCTCGAGGAAGTGAGCGAGCCCGACGTGTTCGAAGGGATCGTCGATCTGGCCGACACCGACCGCGACGGACGCGGCGGATTTATTGAAATTGGGATCGGATACGAGGATGACGCGGAGCCCGTTATCGAGCACGAAGCGCCGAAACTCGGCCTTGTCCGTCGGTGCGACGATGCGCGGAGGAAGGTCCGGGATTGCGGCCGCAGCGGTGAGCGCGAGGGTGGCGGTCGAGACGAACCAGAAAGCGAGACGCGTGAATCGATTGGGCATGGAGGGACGCATAAAGGATGGGACCAAGTTGGCGAGCTCGGGCGAACGGTCTCGCTTCTGGGCGAAACGGTGCGACAGGATGCTGTCATCGCTGTTCCCTCATCCAAGCCTTTGATTTCTGCCGAAACGTGGACGTGGTTGTGCCGTCATACGGGCTTCCCGGCGCGCCGATTGGAGGGGCCAGCCGAGCTGCTGGTCTTGCTTGCGGCGGCAGCAGCAGGTGAATTGACGGCGGCGGGCGCGGGCTCAAGCCGGGTGGTGCGCCAAGATGCGCGGCAGGCGGCCTCGCAGCGGCAACAGGCTGAGAACCGCCGCAAGTCTCACTTCAAAAGCAACAATCGCACGAAGGTTTGAGTCCGCCTCAGTCGTCGATCGCGGCGAAGGTGAGCTGCATGAATTTCCAGCTGGTCTCGTCGTCTTTTTGGTTGCGGGTCTGTTTGAAGATCATGCCCACGAGTTGTTCGTGCGGATCGGCAAAGTAAGAGGTGTTGAAATAACCGCCGCCGCTGAACGTCTCGATTCCGCCCAAGCCGCCCTCGGCCCCCCCGGCTTCGTTGACGACGCGAAACGCGATCCCGAAAAACGAGGTGTCGGCCAAGTCGCTCTGATGCGCCATGATGGTATCGATGGTGGTGCGGCTGAGCAGGCGGGTGCCGTTGTAGACGCCCCCGTTGAGATACATCTGCAGGAATTTCACGTAGTCCTCAACGGTGCTGGTGAGGCCGGCTCCGCCGCTGAACCACGTGCGCGCTCCTTTCATGGGATAGTCGGCGTCGTAGTGCTCGGTGCCTTGGTATTTGATCCAGCCACCGTCTGCGCCGGGCTGTTGCACGGTGACTAAGCGATCAACCTGATCGGGGCGCAGATAGAACTGAGTATCGGTCATTCCCAGCGGGCCGAAGATGTGAGTTTGCAGGAACTTATCGAACGGTAGGCCGGACACGACTTCCACCAGTCGACCCGCGATATCGAGGCCTTCGGAGTAGTGAAACGCTTTCCCTGGATCAAAGATCAAGGGCAACGCGGCAATTTTTTTGACGTTGTCCGCGAGCACGACGGCTTCGGTGGAAAACAGATCGGTGATGCCGGCGTCGATATAGATCTGTTTCATGCGCGGATCGCGGTCGATGATCCCGTAGCCGATCCCGGCGTTGTGGGTGATCAGTTGACGGATGGTGATTTCCGACGCGGCGGGTCGGGTGATGTAGCGCCCCGTGGCTTCATCGTAGGCTTCCAAAACCTGAGGGTTGGCGAATTCCGGCAGAAACTTGGACAACGGATCGTTCAAGCGGAAGTGGCCTTCTTCCCACAGCATCATCACGGCGGTCGCGGTGATGGCTTTGGTCTGGGAAGCGATCCGGAAGATCGAGTCCTGGTCGAGTGGCGTGCCATCGGGATCACCCCGGCCAAAAGCCCGATGGTAGACGATCTTGCCGTGCCGGGCGATCAGGGCGACGGCTCCGGGGACCTGCTCTTTGGCGATGGCCTGCTCGATCATCGCGTCGATCCGATCGAGTCGCGCTGGCGACATGTTGGCCGACTCTGGGGAGGCGGAAGTGAGCAGGGCAGTGACCTGTCCGGTAGGGGTTTGAGCCCAGCTGGTGACAGCACAGATACCGGCGACAAGAAGAAGGGAGGGGAGACGGAGCATGTTGGGTGCAGCAGAAAGACGACGAGGTAAACGGCGACGCTAGGATGCCTCGCTAACGGGGCAAGGCGAAGTGCAGGCGCTAGCCGGGAGGGCGCCCGGGAAAAGAGATGCGGAGTCGAAGCTCAGCAGCGCTAAGAGCCATAAGAGATCTTTAAGGGACGGGTTATTGCAGAATCTTCTAAGGGACAGGCTGGTAGAGGAATCTTTTAAGGGACAGGCTAGTAAAGAACTCTAAGGGACAGGTATGTCACTAGCGTTCTCAGCGGGAAACATCTGGAGTCAGGTGGCTCCCGAACCGCTGCGCTGAGTATCTACGGAGTTTTTCAACCACGTCTATGAACGCAGGGAATGGTATGAGATAGATACGAATCCACTCTACCGGTTGCGCTATAGTCGGGCTTACATGAGCCCGATCGGCCGCCGTATCAGTTACCGTCGAGACCACCCCAGGGCATGATCGCGTCGAGGGCGGGGAGGATCGCGCGGCGCACTTCGATGAAGTCGAGCATGCCGGTGTAGCGATAGATGACTTCGCCATGGTGATCGATGATCAGCGTGTGCGGGAGGGCGCCATTCCACTCGGGGTCGATGGCTTCGATGTTGGCGTATTTATCGGTGTCGCCGAAGATGTAATTCCTCATGGATGCGTGTTGGCCTTCGAGGAACCGGAGCGCCTTTCCTTCCATTTTGGGATACTCAGCAGCGACTGTGACCATCTCAAAGTCGCGACCGCGGAAGGTGACGTTGAGGTCCACTAGATCGGGGAACTCGGCGACACACGGGCCGCACCAGGTGGCCCATACATTGATGAGGCGGACTTTGCCGGAGTCGGCGTTTTCGCGCAGGGCGACGAGGTCGGCGGCGGTGGCATGCTCGAGGGTGACCGGTTCCTGTTTGAGGCGCTCGGCCCAGATCTTGTTGAAGCCCTCGGCCTTCTCCGCCCATTTAACCGAGCAACCAAAGACGCGCGTGGTGGGCGCGGCGAGGGTGCCGCCGGCGAGGAGCGTATCGAGCGCGTTGCGAGCGGTGTGCTCTTTGATGTATCGCGGCAGCTCGGCGTCATCGATGCGGCCTTGGAAGGCGAGCTTGCGATCTTGATCGTAGATGAAGACGTGAGGCGTAGCGACCGGACCGAAGACGCGGGAAATCGCCTGAGTGGGCCCGTCGTCGAGGTAGGGGAAATTGAAACCGGCGTGCTCGGAGCGAATCACCATCTCGTCGAAGGAGTCGCCGACGTCGGTGTAGGCGAGTTCATCGAGGCGGACGGCATCGGCGTTGTTGGGATTGATCGCGACGACGGCGACGCCCTTGGGTCCGTATTCGGCGGTGAGTTCGATCAAACGCTGTTCGTAGCGGCGGGCGGTGGGACAGTGGTTGGATGTGAAAACGATGCAGAGCAGTTCGGCGTCGGCGAAGGACTCGGGCGTGTAGGTTTTGCCTGACACGCCGGGCAGTTCGAAATGGGGGAGATCCGAGCCGATCGGCTGCGGTTTCGGGTAGCTCGTATCGCCGGCGAAAAGCGGGGCAACAGTGAGGCCGAACACGGCCAAGGCAGTGGGGAGTAACCGGGTCATGACCGGACGGTTGCCCCGGAATGTCGCCCGTGCAAGCGAAGGTGTCGCTGCCAGTTGAGCAGAGTTCGGGAGACGGTACTTACACCTCTGAGTTCTTCATCATGTGAGCAAGGAGCTCGTCGACTTGGCAGTGGCAGAGGGCCGTGTAGGTATCAGCCGCGCCGTAGTAGAGGGAGATGCGGCCGGTCTTGGCGTCGGTCAGGGCGGAGACAGGGAAACAGACGTTGGGCACGAAGCCGCAGGTCTCGTAATACTTCTCGGGGGTGAGCAGGTAGTCGCGGGTGCGCAGCAGCACTTTCTCCGGTTGGTTGAGGTCGTGGAGCGACGCGCCGATCGAGTAAACGGAGCCGTTACAGGTGCCGGAAACGCCGTGATAGAACACGAGCCAGCCGTCCTTGGTTTCAATGGGAATAGGTCCCGCGCCGATTTTCGTGCCCTGCCACCAGCCGCTGCCGCCGGCCTGCATGACCATGCGATGTTTGCCCCAGTAGGTGAGGTCTTTGGAGTGACTTAGAATGATATCGCCGAAGGGGGTATGGGCGCTGTCGGAAGGACGTGAAAGCAGAACGTATTCGCCGTTGATCTTCCGCGGGAAAAGCACGCCGTTGCGGTTGAACGGCATGAGCGGATTTTCCATGCGGATGAAGGTCTTGAAATCCTTGGTGCGGCCCAGTCCGATGGAGGCGCCGGGGAAATCGTCACACCATGTAATGTAATACCAACTACCGATTTTGACGACCCGGGGATCGTAGGCGTAGGAGGGCGTCGCGGTCTTACCGGCTTCGTCTACCCAACGAATGGGTTTGTCCTCAATTTTGAAGATCAGACCGTCGGCAGAGGTGCCGGAGTGCAGGGCGGGGCGACCGCTACGACCGTCGGCCCGGAAGACGCCCGCATAGCCGGGGCCGAAGGGCACGGGAGCAGAGTTGTAGATCCGCGCGGTGTGGGGCGTGGGGTTCCAGCCGATCAGCGGATTGGCGCTGTTACGCCACAGGACATGCGGGTCGCCGACCGGCTTATCCTGCCAGGGGATTTGGGCCAGATTACGGCCGATGAGGGTGGGGGGAGATGATGGGCTGGGGGGTTTTTTCATGGCTAACTCATGGGGGATTGCTGGTAAGACGTGGTCGATCACGCGCTATGCCCGAGGCTGGGTCGATAGCATCGGTTGTTAACGTGCAGTGAGCCGACTCGCGGATTGGCTCCGGGCAGTTTTTGGGCTTCGGGACTTGCCGTCGGGCGGAGGTAGGATGCCATAATCATCGAGATGACCGTCCCCCAGTTGATTTCACGTTTAGGCCTATTGTCCGTTACCACCGCAGCCCTTTTAGTCGGGGGTCCCCATGCGGAACTCGCGGCCGAACGGGCCGACTGGAGCGAAGTCCGGCTCCTGTCTTACGCCAAAGATATTCACGACGACTGCCTTACCCTCGATACGCACTTGGACGTTCCAATCGTCATGCGGCGGCCAGGATTCGATATCAGCCAAGAGCACTCGTGGGTGCATGACGCGAGCCAAGTGGATTTCCCGCGGATGAAAAAGGGAGGGCTCGATGGCGGATTTTTTGTGGTGTTTGTGCGGCAAGGCCCCCTCGACCTCGCGGCGCGGACCCACGCAGTGGAAGAAGGATTCCTGATCACGAACCTCATCCGGGAGGCAGTCACCGAGCACGCGGATCTGGCGGGATTGGCGACGACGCCGGCCGAGGCGATGGCGCTGCGGGAGGCCGGCAAACACGTGGTGTTTATCGGGATCGAAAACGGCTACGTGATCGGCCGAAACATCGACTTGCTGGAGCAGTATTACGATTTGGGCG
>Ga0075118_10000801_pt1 | contig 26051 bp, 21 predicted proteins | sample AntAceMetag02UKE_FD_69794 | JGI IMG/M metagenome (GOLD analysis project Ga0075118, IMG submission 69794) | Saline lake microbial communities from Ace Lake, Antarctica - Antarctic Ace Lake Metagenome 02UKE | ecosystem: Environmental > Aquatic > Non-marine Saline and Alkaline > Saline | place...
ACCCTTAATTTTTACTTTTTTAGGAGCGTTTATAAGCTTTTATATCTACAATTTTACATCAAAAGCCTTTCAAAAATATATTTTAATAATTAAATTAAATAATATTTTTCGTACTATATATACTTTTTTGAATAAAAAATGATTTTTTGATAAAATTTATAATGAATGGGTTAATCAAAATATATTGAATATAGGATATAAATATACTTATCAATTAGTTGATAGAGGTATCATTGAATTTATGGGGCCCGAAGGGATGTACAGATTTTTTTACCGTATTACCACAAAGCTAAATAGATTACCGTCTACTTTTTTATTACATTTTTTATTAATATTAACAATGAGCTTCATAGGCCTTTTTTTATTTAACTATAGCATCATGAATAATGATGAATTACTCCTCATTTTTGATTCTAGCGTAGTACAAATTATAGTACTAGGTTTTATTATATTATTTAGTATATAGTAAAAAATACATATTATAATAAAAATCTTAAAACAACTTAAAAACTTATAATAAACTTAACGATCTACTTCCCCAAATACTATGTCTTGGGTACCTATTATAGTAACGACATCAGCAATCATATGATTCTTTGTCATCTCAGGTAAATTTTGAAGGTGTACAAAACCCGGAGCTTTTATTTTACATCTGAAAGGCTGATTGCTTCCGTCAGATATTAAAAAAACACCCATTTCTCCTTTAGGTGCTTCAACAGTGCTATATATATGACCTGCTGGAACATTGAACCCTTCTGTAAAGTATTTAAAATGATGAATAACGGATTCCATAGAATTTTTCATTTCTCAACGTAAAGGAGGGGTAAATTTATTATCATCACTTTTAATAGAACCTCGAGGTATAAAGCGTAAACAGGTCATCATTATACGTAAACTTTGACGCATTTCTTGCATACGTAATAAATACCTATCATAACAATCCCCTCGAGTACCCACAGGAATTCTAAAAGGTATCTTATCGTATACTTCATAAGGTTGATTACGGCGCAAATCAAAAGGAATTCCAGTGCTTCTTAGAAGTACCCCGCTAAAACCATTTTGTATGGCTTGTTTAGCTGTAACTACACCTACGTTAGCGAGACGTTGTTTTCAAATTCTATTGTTTGTTAGTAGTTCTTCGATTTCATCCAAACGTGTACTAAATTGTAAGATAAATCTATACAAGTCTTCCACAAAACCTCGTGGTAAATCATTAGCGATTCCTCCAGGTCTTATGTAACTCGCGTGCATACGTGCACCGGAAACTCTTTCGTAATATTCCATAAGTTTTTCTCTTTCTTCAAATCCTCAAAGTAGAGGAGTCATAGCTCCTACATCCATAGAGTGACAACCAACGGCTAGCAAATGATTTAGAACTCGAGTTAATTCTAAAAAAAGAACTCGTATTCATTGTGCTCTTTTAGGAACCTTTACTCCATACAATTGTTCAACTGCAAGCGAATATGCGTGTTCTTGAACCATCATAGACACATAGTCCAGCCTATCAAAATAAGGTAAAGACTGCAAATAATTGCGATTTTCTATAAGTTTTTCTGTACCTCTATGTAACAATCCTATATGAGGATCTGTATTTTTAATAGTTTCTCCATTTAGTTCTAAAATAAGTCTTAAAACTCCATGAGCTGCAGGATGTTGAGGACCGAAATTTAGAGTAAAATCTTTAATTTTTTTTTCATTAATTTTTCTTTTAATAAACATAATTTGTTATTTTTCTATATTTCAAGTTTACCCACTAATAATGACCGTTTTCTTTTATATAACTTTGATTAATAATTTCAACTATAATTTGTATCATATATATACAACACATGGTAGATAAAACTACTTAGAAGGTTTTTTAGAACCATATTTGGAGCGTCCTTTTCGCCTATCTACTAAACCTGAAAAGTCATAAACACCATGGATTAATTTATATTTTACTCCGGGAAGATCTTTTACACGGCCTCCTCTGACTAAAACTATAGAGTGTTCTTGCAGATTTTGTTTACCCATGCCTCCAATGTAACTGTAAATTTTTTTACCCGTAACTAACCTAATTAAAGCTAACTTTCTGTTTGCTGAATTGGGCTTTTTCGGGCTTCGCGTAATTAGTTTAAGAATAGTACCTCTTTTTTGAGGGTTTTTCTGTAAAGCTGCTTTTTTTAAAGAACGAAATTTTTTTTTTCTTTTAGTTTTAATTAATTGAGTTAATGTAGACATTTAATAATTTCAGGTAGAAAAATTTCAATAATGTATACAAAATTAAGTTTGTACGTAATACTAAATACTTTAATAATCCTAAAGATTTCTTTAAGTATTCAAATCTAAAAGAAATAGCATCAAGTGAATTTTTGCCACAGTTGGCAAAAAGCCATTTAAAAGATTTCACGGACAAGAAAGAGTTACGTAAAAATCCTCCTATAACAATATTATGTTTTAAGAATTTTTGTATAACTTTACACTTAAAATTGTAACTGAAAACACTTGCCACGCTTAGTGTTCCTTTGAAAAGTAATAATCAATTTCATTTCACTCTACTAGATGGAGTTAATAATATTTTTAAAAAATTAGTAGAAACACGCATAGCCTTTAGTTCTTTTTTTGAGTCTTTCAACGAAAAAACATAGAAAGAAAGTGTTTTATTTGCTTTATAAATAAAATTACTTAAATATTTAAACTTTAAGACTTTTTCGATTAAATAAATATTCATACTCAAGTTTTGTTAATAAATAGATACTAGAAATAACTGCCGCTTTCAACAAAATGTGGGAAAATTCAAAATAATTTTTAAATTAAAATTTTGAAAAAACATGGAGTTTCATTGATGGCTATTTTTTGGACGTACTCCTAAATCTAACTTGTAACTATTGCCTATACGCGATTTTGAAATTTCATTTTTTAATTTTAAGTAAAAATCTTTTTCGAAGTTAAAAAAATAAAATAGATTTTGTAATTGACAAACTTTATCAACACGTACGTAACTTTCTATTAAAGAGCCTTTTCTTATGTTTAATAAAGCATTGCTATTTAAAGCTACGCGTAACTTTGGTTTTAAGTTAGTAACTAGATAAATAAAAAATATAAAATTAAATAGATTTTTCTTGTGCATACCTTTTTGTATGAGTGAACAAGACATAAATAATCGAGGCTTTGTATCAAAATTTTGAGATGCTTTGTGATTGAATAAGCTTAACGTATATAACTTTTGAGTTATAGAAGAAAGATTTTTCATTAAAAGTATAAATTGCCTGCTACTAATAAGATACGTAGAAATTTTTTTTTACGTAAACCTCGAGATACTGACCCTAAAATTTTGTTACCTAAAATTTGTTTTTTGCGCGTTAACAAAACAACAGCATTTTTATCATAAAATGATCTTGTACCGTCTTTAAATGAAATACTTTTTTTCGTTTTAACAATTACACCTAAATGCACCTGCCCTACTTTAACACGTCTTACTAAACGCAATCTTCGTATACTAACTATAACTAAAGATCCTACAGAAGCTGATTTGTTGAAAAATCCTCCTAAGATACAAATACACCGTGCTTCTTTTGCACCTGTATTATCAATAACGTTTAACATACTACCTCTTTGTAACACCCAAGAACGTTATTACAATTCTTCTAGAAAAATATCGTTAAAACCTCTGAAAAAACGCACAAGTAATGCCAAAGCTATAGCAGATTCAGAGGCAGCTACTGTAACAATAAAAAGCGTAGCTACGCTACCGAACTGATCATCTAAAATGGAACTAAATATGATTAACGAAATATTAGCTCCGTAAAACATTAACTCTATACAGATTAAACTTATTAAAATATTTAATCTATTAATCAACAAACCAATTAAAGATAAAAAAATGAAACATAAACAAATGGAACCATAAAAATCAAATGATGAGAATGATAAAAACATAAATTTAAAATAAATATAATACATAAGTGATACGAGACTCGAACTTGTAACCTCTTCAGTGTAAATGAAGCGCTCTACCAATTGAGCTAACCACCTAAATTTAGATATAAAAAAAAATTCTAAGCGTTGTGACCTAATCATGATCATAAAATACGACGAGGTTTTTTATATCAAGGAACTCCTCAATGTAATCGAGGTACCATTTCTCAATGAAAGCCTTTAACTCTACTATTAGTATAGTGAACTAAAGAGCCTTTACGCATTGCTTGTACCATAGGATTTTGTAGTTTTTGATTAGCGTTCATTGAAATATCCACTGAGATGACAATAGCACCTATCATAGAAATGTACAAAATGACCCCCGATAGCAAGAATAGGAAAGGTTGAAAATCAAATAAGTATCAACCAATCACTTCTAAATTAGTGCTCGTCTTAACTAACTGAAAAAAATTCAATAAGTATAAAGAAGGAGACCAATATAAAGAAGTACTTGAAAAGTTTTGTCATAGAGTAGATAAAACCAAAGAATCACTGAACAATCATCAAATAAATATAGGTAAAAAGAATCAAATTCCTATTCCTTTGAATACAAAGCTTTTCAAATCATCGTTTTGTACTGACGAAGTTTTTATGTCCAACATCATTACCACGAATAAGAATAAAACTAAAATAGCACCTAAATATATCATTAAAAAGATTAGACCTAAAAATTCTACATTAAAAAAAAATAGTAAAAAAGCTCCAAAAATAAAAATTTCTATTAATAATAATAAAGAGTGTATAGTGTTTAACATTAAAACTAACAAACTTAAAGAACCTAATATAAAACTTGCGATTCCTATACTGAAAAATAACTTTAACATGTAAAAAAAAATTGTGTATTTAATTAATTACCGTATTTTTGTCTTAAAAAAAAGAAATAGAGTGAAGAAATACCTTCGGCTTTGATAGCATCGAGTGAAGTACCATCTCCTAATAAATCTAAACCTAGAACTACTATAGGCATAAATCCATGATTTACACCACAAAGTTCAGAACATTGTCCATAAAAAATTCCAGGTCTTTTCAAAAAAACTGATGTTTGATTTAAGCGTCCTGGACAAGCATCTACTTTAATTCCTAACGAAGGTACTGCTCAAGAATGAAGTACGTCCGCCGATGTGATTAATAAACGAATGTTTGTTTCGATAGGCAAATATAATTTATTGTCTACTTCTAATAAACGTTGTGATCTTGAAGGAGCATCTTCATTTGCAATCATGTAACTATCGTATGTGATAACAGAACTATCATCTTCCCCAAGAAATTCTTTAGAAAGATCTTCTAGTCCATGTAATTTTAACATATCCTTATATAAATAATAAGGGTTTACAAATTCATAACTTCAATATCATTGGTGTCCTATTACTTTAATGGTTAATAAAGGTTCTACGATTTCGTCCATTGAATATAATAAAGAAAAAGAAGGTATTGCTATTAAAACTAAGATCACTGCAGGTAAAACAGTTCAGATAATTTCTAAGGCTGCTGCGTGGGTAACAACATAAGGAGTTGTGTTAGCTTCTGCATTAAATAATACAGTACTTCTTCATAATACGTAAGCTACAAATCCTATAATTACTACTAAAAAAAAAAATAAATCGTGATGGAAGTTTACGATTCCTTCCATAACAGGTGATGCGGGTATTTGAAATCCGAATTGTCAAGGGTTTGACATTCCTATACTAAAAAAATTGTTCATAATGAAAATGTTTAAAAAGTACGGGTAAAGTAGGATTCGAACCTACGGTATCTTGCAATACTCTAGTTTTCAAAACTAACGCCTTAGACCAACTCAGCCATTTACCCTATTAAATTATGTTACTTTTTATGAAAAACTACAAATAACGAGACTCGAACTCATAACTACTGCTTGGAAGGCAGTCGATTTACCACTTAATCTATATTTGTTTAATTGATAGAAGATTTTAATCCCTATGGGAATTGAACCCATATTATTGCCGTGAAAAGGCAGTGTCCTACCTTTAGACGAAGAGATCAAAGTTGCTTAAATGAGTCGATTACTATATTAATTATAATACGTTACCTTGCAATTTAAGTTCTTCTTCTGCTAGACGAGTACCTTCTGCTTGATCTCCAGGTTTACTAAAAAATACCAAATAAGTATTTATAAAAAAAAGTAAAAAAGCGAACATTGATATATATGAACCTACAGAAGCTATAAAATTTCAACCTGCGTAAGCATCAGCATAATCAGGAATACGTCGAGGCATTCCTGCTAAACCTAAGAAATGCATAGGGAAAAAGGTGATATTTACACCAATAAAAGTTAATCAAAAATGGATTTTTCCAAAAATTTCAGGATAACTAATACCAAAAATTTTTTCGAATCAGAAATAAAATCCTCCAAAAATCCCAAAGACTGCTCCCATAGAAAGAACGTAATGAAAGTGACCTACTACGTAATAAGTATCATGAAATGCTATATCTAAACCTGCATTAGCTAAAGCAATACCTGTGATACCTCCTACTGAAAATAAGATCAAGAATCCTACCGCTCATAATGATGAGGTTTTGTTCAAATCAAGAGAACCTCCTCAAATAGTAGCGATTCAACTAAAGATTTTAATCCCTGTAGGAACCCCAATAATCATAGTAGCTGCTGTAAAGTAAGCGCGTGTATCTACATCTAAACCCACTGTGTACATATGATGCGCTCATACTAAAAATCCTAAAATACCAATAGAAATTATAGCATAAACCATACCTAAATACCCAAAAATAGGTTTACGTGAATTACGAGATAAAATTTGACTAATAATACCAAATGCAGGTAAAACTAAAATATATACCTCAGGATGCCCAAAAAATCAAAATAAATGTTGATATAAAATGGGATCTCCACCCCCAGCTGGATCAAAAAAAGTAGTGTTAAAGTTACGATCAGTTAATAACATAGTTATAGCTCCTGCAACAACAGGTAATGAAATAACTAATAAAAACGCTGTAACTAACACTGATCAAACGTATAAAGGGATTTTATGCATAAACATTCCAGGTGCTCTCATGTTAAAAATAGTAGCGATGAAGTTGATAGAACCAATTACAGAAGAAGCTCCCGAAATATGTAAACTAAAAATAGCCAAATCTACGGAAGGTCCTGAATGACCTTGCACTGAAGATAATGGAGGGTAAACAGTTCAACCAGTACCTGCTCCAGACTCTACTAAAGAAGATAATAATAAAAAAACTATTGCTGGAGGAAATAATCAAAAACTAACGTTATTAAGACGTGGGAAGGCCATATCAGGAGCTCCTAACATTAAAGGAACAAAATAATTACCGAAACCTCCTCCTAATATAGGAAAAACTACGAAAAATAGCATAATAAGACCATGAGCAGTAATAGCAACGTTGTATAATTGATAATTACCTTGAAAAATTTGATCTCCAGGCGCTGCGAGCTCCATACGTATTAACATTGATAAAGCTACCGCAATCACTGCAGCAAAGGCACCGAAAATAAGGTATAAAATACCAATGTCTTTGTGATTACTAGAAAATAACCAACGCATAGAAAAAGCACGCAACGAGAAAGGAGTAGCGTTAGTTGTCGAATGAGACACCGTTAGCGTGTATAAAAAGTTTAATTTTGACAAAAGTGAGGATCGAACTCACGACCTATGGATTATGATTCCATCGCTCTAACCAAGCTGAGCTACTTTGTCAATAAAATATTGCAGTTTATAGAAGTTATAAAGCCACTGGGAAGGCTCATCAATAAACAAAGATGAACACAAAAATTCAAACCACATCTACGAAATGTCAATATCAAATAGCTGCTTCGAATCCTACATGAACTTTACGAGTTAAATGATGAAAAATTAAGCGAATTAGACATACCAATAAAAATAAAGTACCTATTATTACATGAAACCCGTGTAAACCAGTGGTCATGAAAAAAACAGATCCGTAAACGTTATCTGAAATACCAAAAGGTGCGTTAACATATTCATATGCTTGTAATAATGTAAAAAAAACTGCTAATAAGATAGTAAAGATTAAAGAGCTTATAGCATCTCTGCGGTTTCCTGCTAGAACACTATAATGGGCCCATGTTACCATACCTCCAGAATGTACTAATACTAAAGTATTTAAAAAAGGTACGTGAAAAGGGTTAAGAGCTTCAATACCTTTTGGAGGTCATACGCATCCTATTTCAGGTACAGGGTTTAAACTAGCATGAAAAAACCCTCAAAAAAAAGCAAAAAATAACATTGCTTCTGATACAATGAATAATACCATACCCATTTTAATACCGTCTCTAACAAAGGAAGTGTGCTGACCTTCAAAAGTAGCTTCGCGAATAACGTCTCTTCATCAAAAGGTAGTACAAGTCACTATAGCTAATAAACCTAAAGTAATCATAATACCACCTTTGCTGTAAAAATGCATATATAGAGCTAAACCAGAAAAAGTTAAAAAAACACTAAGAGCTGTAAAAATAGGTCAAGGACTAGAATCTACAACATGAAAAGGGTGTTTTTGAGTTTGTAATGAACGCATTATATGTTATTAAAATAAATGGTGCTTCATACGGAAAGAATGGGATTTGAACCCATGGTATTTAAAAAATACGTCAGTTTAGCAAACTAATACCTTAAACCACTCAGTCACCTCTCCTTTAAAATTTAAGCTCAATAGGACTTGAACCTATATAAATACCGTTATGAGCGATATGTTTTACCAAATTAAACTATGAGCTCTAACTTATGTAATATTAAATTTATATTATACAACCCTATTTTAGAAGTAAATTACTTGTATATAAATAAGATAAATTGGTCATTGTATTAGAATATGACAATAATTTATTGTGTAAGTAAAAATTTAAAATATTTAATTTTATGAAATTATAATTAAAACGGCTTTTATGGTATACACAACATTTTCTTACTTTAAAAGAATGCAAGAAATTTTCTGTATTATTATAATAAATATTTAAATTTGCAAAATAAGTGGACAATTTGTTTTTATTTAAAATAGAAAAGAAGCCTGCTTTAAAAAAATCCAGTTTTAATTGATTATGAATTAGTGTTTTTTTATCAATTGTTTTATAAAGCCACCAACGAGAAATATTTAAATTCTTCTCTAAACTAAAAAACTTTAAAAAAGAAAATCAGTTGCGCAATGTAAAAACTCCAGAGTTTTCATTAGTAGCTACTTTATCAGTTTTATAACTCTTACCAAAGAGGCTTAATATTAAGTCAGAATCCTCATAGAAAAACTTAGTGGGTATAAATGCTTGAAATGTTTTAACCCCAATAGCTTTTAATTCTCTACCTGCATCTCTTAACCCAAACTCTAATACATCGCTGTGGTTAATTGATTTATGGTTTTTAGATGTGTTCATGAATCAACCCTTTTTTTCTAAAAAAATATCGTTAGAGTGTTTGTTGTAAGTATTAAAGTAAGAGTTTCCTCCAAATAGCTCAACGTAGTTCAATGAAGTGAGGTCATAAGTTATAAATGTAGGGCTAATATCTGAAAATTTATTACCTATAAATTCAAATAAGTTATTTGTATTTTTTATCTGCTTAGAGTAATTTGAACCATATAAAAATTTTACAGTTTTATTTAATCTTAAATTAGATATAAAAGAAGCTCTACCTTCCAAAAAAGTATTTATGTTTTTATTATGACTTCCTTGGTGATTTACAGGAAAAAAATTTTCTATTCCTATATTGAACTGGAAGAAAGTACTATCATTATTTTCTCGCAAACGAGCGAAACATATATTCAGTAAACTTGATTCATAACGTGGGTTGAAACCAAACAATAAAAAACTATTGTAATTAGATAAAGAATCAAAGTCCATTTGTAATAAATAACTAGAACCTAAATTAAAATTTCCCGGTAAAAAGTTTTTTTGTGTATCAATTAAATGTTTATATAAAGGCTCTTTGGTTAAACTGTAGATAGTAATTATATCCAGTAAAGTGCCAAAATCTCCTATATAAAATTGATTATGGTTTTTTCTTAATATTTTATTTGTTAACTGTATTTTATGATTGATGTAGCTAGGCATTAGTTTTTTTTTTAGTTTTAGTGGATTCACGGAAACCTTTACTTAGCGCCCAGATTATCAGAAGTGATTTAGTAATAGAGATTAGTAAAAAGATATATGACATAAAGATATAAAAACAGCAATCGGGGGTAACAATAAGTTACCCTCGGAATTCGAGCGAGTACCACACGAAACTCGAGGTACTATGTAATATTGCTAAAATACTATTAGGGTAGATACCCATTAAGATCATAAGCACAGTTAACAAACAAAAAACATAAAACTCTAAACGGTTTAGATCACCGTAATGTAATATGAAGGAGCTTTTTAGATTACCAAAGTTTACTCTATTTAAAGCTCATAAAGTGTAAGCAGCTCCTGTAACCATATTTATAGAAGCTATCAAAACTGCAAAGCTATTAAATTCAAATACACCAAAACATATCATGAATTCTCCAATGAAACTACTAGTTCCTGGAAAACTTATATTCGCCATAGAAAAAATTAAAAAAAATGTTGACAGTAAGGGAGCTGTTATCATGAAACCTCCAAAATACTCTAAAGATCTTACTTTATAACGCTGATAAAAAGCTCCGGCTATAAAAAACAAGGCTCCTGAGATAATCCCGTGGCTCAACATTTGAAAAATAGAACCTTCTAAACTTTCTATAGAAGGTACCAACATTCCTAGTAAGACTACATTCATATGGCCCACAGACGAATATGCAATGATCTTTTTTAAATCAATTTGTCGTATAGCTGTCAAACTTGTGAAAACAATACTTATGAGTGCAAAAACGTTTACTAAAGGGCTAAAATATAAAGTAGCTTCTGGAAATAAATGTAATAAAAATCTAATAATACCATAAGTACCTAGTTTTAATAATAATGCAGCTAATATAACAGACCCTATTGTAGGAGCCTCTACGTGAGCTTCTGGCAATCAGATATGAAACGGAAGCATCGGTATTTTGGCTGCAAAAGCTATAAAAAAAGTAATTCATAAAAATTTTGCATCTTCCGGAGCAAAATCTAGAGCTAGTAATGTGAAAAAATTTGTCGTACCAAATTTAGAAAAGCAGTACAAAATATTAAAAAACATAAATATGGATCCTAATAAAGTATAAAGAGATATGAGGTAACTTGCTCTTATACGACGCTCTCGCGAACCGTATATTAAAATAATTAAATATATGGGTATTAGAGTAAGTTCAAAAAATATGAAAAACCCTAAAATATCGAAGACCATAAAAGCGCCTCCAATACCTCATTGCAATAATAACAAACAATAAACGTACCCGTATTGTTTATGACGCGTGGAGTAAGTGTATAGCATGCACAAGTAAATTATAAGATGATTTAAAAATACAAACCAAATAGAAAGGCTATCTACACCTATAGGTAAAACGTAGTCTAAGCTTGGGTGTAATACTAAATCAAACTGTAGCTCAGAAGGAATACCTCAAATATCTGAGGTATTAAAAAATTGTAAAAGCATTCAAATAACATAATAAAAGCTTATACTTAATGACATTAACACAAAGTTATAGACTTTAATGATTGAAATGTCGAATAACTGACATAAAAATGTAACTAGTAACACTAAAATAGGAAATAAAAAATATAGAGGGAATAAGGATACCATCTAAAAAAAAAGTTGTTTGTAGATTCGTTTTGTTGAATGTGTTTTCATAATAAGTTAAAAAAAGGTTTTTTGGGTAATGAAGAAAACTTTAAAATGTCTTCTGTTTTTGAATTTTGTTCTAATTGTTTGAATGACGTATATGTACTTTTTACGAATACTATTAATATAGTTTAATTTATTATTACGATTTCATTAGTATTATCAGCTTAATCTTTTACAAGACTTACACTTAAAACCTATCTATGTAATATTCTATTACAAATCTTAAAGGAAAATTATTTTTGAGATAGACTTCTTATTTATATGATTTCAATAATTATTCATAATTAACGTAGCTACCCAGCATTGCTTTTTATAACAACTGGTCCACAATAGGTTAACCCTTCCCGGTCCTCTCGTACTAAGGTCGGATTCTCTCAATTTTCCTACACTCACGGTAGATAGGGACCGAACTGTCTCACGACGTTCTGAACCCAGCTCACGTACCGCTTTAATCGGCGAACAGCCGAACCCTTGGAACCTGCTTCAGCTCCAGGATGCGATGAGCCGACATCGAGGTGCCAAACAATTCCGTCGATAAGGACTCTTAGGAATTATTAGCCTGTTATCCCCGGCGTACCTTTTATCTGTTGAGCAATAACCTTTCCACAAAGAATTATTGGGTCACTATGACCAACTTTCGTTTCTGATCGATTTATCAATCTTTCAGTCAAGCAAATTTTTACCATTGCGCTCCTCAATTGGTTTTTACAATTTGAATTTACCTTCTGTACTCCTCCGTTACTTTTTAGGAGGAGGCCGCCCCAGCCAAACTACCAATCTATCACTGTATCTTTTAAAATAAAGATTAGTTTGTTGAAAAAAAAACAGTGGTATTTCACTAATGTATATAAATACTCCCACCTATTTCTACGGATTTTTTTTCGCAAAACAATAACAAAATGTAGTAAAGGTGCACGGGGTCTTTCCGTCTAGCCGTAAGAAACCTGCGTCTTCACAGGTACCTTAATTTCACTGAACCTATGTTGGAGACAGTGGGGAAATCGTTACACCATTCATGCGGGTCGGAACTTACCCGACAAGGAATTTCGCTACCTTTGGACTGTCAGAGTTACAGCCGCCGTTTACTAACGCTTTTATTCAGCGCTTACACACATCCTTTAAACTAATTAGCACCGGGCAGGTGTCAGACCCTATACATCATCTTGCGATTTTGCAGAGTCCTGTGTTTTTGTTAAACAGTCGTTTCCCCTTCTTTAATGTTATCTTTTTTTGTATTGAAAAAAAAGACACTTCTTCTTCCGAAGTTACAAAGCTAATTTGCCGAGTTCCTTCAACATAGTTATTTCAAACACCTTAGTATATTCTACCTATTCACTAGTATTAGTTTTAGTACGGTTTTAAAGAAAATAGTACGTTTTAATAAATTTCTCGATTTACAAGTTAAATTTGTAAATGATTAAAATAAATTACTATAAAATTTCCCATCAACAAACGATTTTCATCTTAGTCTAAGGGGCCGATTTACACACGGTAGTTGTTCTTTCCCGTGTAAACTTAGAATTTTCGGTGATAGTGCTTATGTATAAACCACTATTTTTAGTTACTCATGCCAACATTCTTATAAATAATTTTTAAATATAATCTTAACAATTATACCTTATAAAAATATAAATCATTCCACTACCATTATTTGTTTAAATAATATGCCTATTCGGTTTTTTATATAGTCTCTTTACATTATCAGATAGATAAATCTTACTCAATGGGCTATTACGCCTTCTCTCAAGGATAGCTGCTTCCAAGCTTACCTTTTGATTATCCTCGATTAATATATCTTTTAACACTTAATAAAAATTAAAGACCTTATAGAACATTCTGGGCTGTTTCCCTCTTGACTTAGGATCTTCGCACCCAAAGTCTGTCTGCTTTTATTCAATAATCTGTATTCGAAGTTTCAGTGAGCTTGGTAAAGCCGAAGCCCCCCGCACCCATCGAGAGCTCTACCCCAGACAAAGAAATTAAAAACGCTCTACTTAAATAGATTTCGTGGAAAACCAGCTATCTCCAAGTTTGATTGGCCTTTCACCCCTAACTACAAATCACCTCAACCTTTTGCCACAGGTACGAGTTCGGCCTTCCATTTTTTTTTCAAAAAACTTCAGCCTGTTCATAGTTAGATCACTTGGTTTCGGGTCTAAAAAAAATAACTTTGTGAATCTATTAAAAAACGATTTCTCTGCGCCTACTATTTTGCATATTAAGCTTGCTATTTTTTTTAAGTTGTTGGCCCATGATGCAAAAGGTACATCATTATTTTTTTAATAAAAACTTTGATTAATTATTAAAAGAAAATTGCAAGATCTTTTCACTCAACCTAAATAATCTTTTCACCGTTCCTTCACAGTACTTTTTCACTATCGATTTCTAAAAGCTATTTAGTTTTTAAAAGTGGGCTTCTAATATTTTTGCAGAATTTCTCGTGTTCCACAATACTTCTGTAGTTTTACATAAATAAAAGCTATAGTAACAGGATTTTTACCTTTTTAATTGATATAGTTACTTTTTAAGATGTAAAATTAAAACTAACTCCAATTTCGCTCGCCGCTACTCTCAGAATCTCGGTTGATTTTTATTCCTCTAGCTACTTAGATGTTTCAGTTCACTAGGTTTATTATAGATTAACATAAAATTAACTGTTTTCATTACGAAAAAATCAAATCATAGTTATCTACTCATTTGAAAACTTTCACGGTTCATGTCGTAATTTTTTAGAATCAAGGTGTTCATTTTCTTTCATACAAATAATAAATTAAAAAAAATTTATATAATTTACTCACTATCGGACTTGAACCGATAATTTATAGATTTTAAGTCTACTGTGTCTACCTATTCCACCAAGTGAGCTTTCTTTATTAAAATTTATTTAACATACTGTGTAGTTAATCTAAAATGGGAAACAAAATAAAAGAAATATAAAATAGTAACCATTTCAGCAAAGTTAATAAAAGGGTATTCTACTACAGATTGACCTAATCAACCTAAGCATAAAGTTACCCCTGTAAAAAATATAAAATTAATAAAATGTGATGGTTTAAAGATACCTGAACGAGTTTTTGATGTATCTAAAAAAGGTAAAGCTAAAAAAATAAATATAGATGCTACCATTGCAAGCACTCCCCCTAATTTATCTGGAATAGTACGTAATATAGCGTAAAAAGGTAAAAAATACCACTCAGGTACAATGTGCGCTGGAGTTACCAAAGGTAATGCCTCTATATAATTATCCTCATGTCCTAAAGCATTTGGACAATTTACCAAAAAATATACGAAAAACACCAAAAATAACACTATACCGAATAAATCCTTAATACCAAAATAAGTTAAAAAAGGTACTTTTTTTACGTTTTCGTTTATACCTAAAGGATTATTAGACCCGTGCTCATGTAATAAAGCGACATGTATTATAGCTAAACCTGCAATTAAAAAAGGTACTAAAAAATGGAAACTGAAAAATCTATTAAGAGTAGGCTGATCTACAGAAAACCCTCCTCATAACCACTCCACTACAGCAGGACCTGCATAAGGAATTGCTGAAAAAAAATTAGTGATAACTGTAGCACCTCAAAAGCTCATTTGGCCCCAAGGTAAAACATACCCTAAAAAACCTGCGGCCATCATCAAAAATAAAAGAATAACCCCGGAATATCATAAAGTGATACGCGGATAAAAATATGAGCCGTAAAAAAGTCCTCGTGCTAAATGCACATATACAGCTATGAAAAACATAGAGGCGCCGTTAGCGTGTAAATAGCGTAATCCATCTCCATTTACGACATCTCTCATAATATGCTCTAAATCATTAAAAGCTATATCAACGTTAGCGTTGTAATGCATCGCTAAGAGAACACCTGTGATTATTTGGGAAACTAGAACTCCTAGAGCTATAGAACCAAAACCTCAAAAATAATTTAAATTTACTGGTGAAGGATATCACTCAGCATGATTAACATACAAATTAAACAAAGTATTTTGTCTTAATTTTAACATAATTGATTGCATGGAAAAAAAATTGAATAAATTAAACTTCTATAAAAATTTAAAACCAAAATAATTTTAAGAAACTTATATAAATAACTAAAAACACTAATGCTATAGGAAGAAAAATTTTTCAACCTAAACGCATCAACTGATCGTACCTATAACGAGGTAGTGAAGTACGTATAACTACGAAAAAAATCATTACAAACATTGACTTTAAAGTAAAAAAAGTGGAAGGTAGTAAATAACTTTCAACAAGTGCGCGTAAATGATCATTTTTAATGGGTCATAATATATAATAACAAGGTACATTTCAACCGCCCAAAAATAAAATAGCAGTAAAAACTGACATCATGATAATGTTACTGTACTCAGCCAAAAAAAAAAGAACAAAACCTACTGCGGAATACTCTACGTTATACCCAGATACGAGCTCTGCTTCTGCTTCTGGGAGATCAAAAGGATGTCTATTTGTTTCCGCTAAGATACAAATCATAAACATTAGAAATAGGGGTAATAAAGGTAAAAAAAATCATATATTGTACTGTGCCATAACAATGTCATTTAAATTTAATGACTGAGCTAATAAAATGATAGATAAAAGAATTAAACCTAAAGCTATTTCATACGAAATCATCTGAGCTGCCGAACGAAGCGCCCCTAGGAATGCATATTTAGAATTACTTGATCACCCTGCCATTATAATAGAATGGACACTCAAAGACGATAAAGCTAATAAATAAAGGATTCCTAAGTTAAAATCTGCTACTGCTCACCCATTTCCAAAAGGTATTACTACTCAATTAGCCAAGGCTAACCCACAAGTAAATATAGGAGCAAATAAAAAAATGATTGTATTAGCACTTTTAGGAAAAATACTCTCTTTAGCCAAAAGCTTCAATGCATCTGCAATAGTTTGTAATGCACCAAAAATCCCCACTGTGCTTGGCCCTTGTCTACGGGTAACGTGCCCTAAAATTTGACGCTCCAATAAAACGTAAAATGCTACACTAAGTAGAACGAAAACTACTAAAATCAAAAAATAAAGAATTTGTTTTAAGAATCAAATAAAAGTAGACATAAATTTAAATGTTCAAAAAACCTACCGGACAGCGGTCAGCTAAATTTCCGGATAACTCAGATAATAAGAAATTGTTGAAATAAGTATCTATCTCTGTACGCCAACCTCTACCTATAGTCCCTAAAAGGGGTTTTCCTGTCATCACAGTATAAAAACGAGTACACCCTTCGCAATGGATACATCTATTCATCTCAGTTTTAATAATAAAACCAAGATTTTTGTTTTTAACACCTCTACGGTGATATAAAAAATTTCTACTCCTGTCCGAACCAAATTTTTGAGCGTTTTCTTGTAAATCACATTCTCCTCCTTGGTCACAGATAAAACAATCTAAAGGGTGATTCAACAATAAAAATTCTAAAACACTTTCTCGGGCCTTCTTAGTTAAAGGACTAGACACACTTATCTTCATAGACGAATTAAATGGCGAAGCGCAAGCAACTATGGGCTTAGGACTCCCTTTAACATCAACTAAACACATTCTACAATTACCTGCTACAGGTAAGAACTGGTAGTAACAAAAACGAGGAATGGCTTCCCCACTAATACGTAAAAATTTCTGTAAAATAGTCATATTATTATCTTGTTTTCTTTTACTTTGCATATAAAAAAATTTGGGTTTAAAAGAGTGGCGGAAGGTATTGAACCTCCACGATGCCGGATTATGAGCCCAGTCGTTACCATTTGCACCACCTTGCAGAATAAATAAAATCTATTACTTATCTTGATATAAAATATAAAAGTTTTTATAAGTTCATTCCAACCGCAAGTTCCCTTACAGTTACCTTGTTACGACTTCATCACGGTTACAATATTGTCCCTCCAACAAACTGATGATTACAATAATAAAAAATAGAAATTTACACTGAACTTTAATATTCATACTAACGTTCAATAGTATATAGCATTTTTTTTGTAAGGATCAGTATTGCATGTTCAGACCAATACTACTCCCCTGATGCGACGGGCGGTGTGTGCACGACCCTAAATCTATTCACCGTAACGTGCTAATTCACGATTACTAACGATTCCTACTTCATATAAACGAGTTGCAGTTTATAATCCGTACTACGATTATTTTTCAAATGCTTTTCATCACTGTTTCACTTTTTTAATAAAAAACCTTTTATTGTAATAATCATTGTAGCACATGTGTAGCCCAGTTCGAAGAGCCATGACGACTTGACTTCAGCCTCACTTCCTCTCAAAATAAATAGACAATTTTAATAGTTCAGTCAAAAAAGATTTCTTTGTTTTTGAATTTATATACAAGTTTTTTAATTACTTTAATTTATTATTAAACTTATAGAACTTTTGAATAACGTATTTATTTTAAAGCGATATATATAAAATTTATTTTACCAAATTTTATTGAGGGTCTTGCCCGTTATATGCAATTGCATTACATTTCACAACACGGGCTGACGACAGCCATGCAACACCGAGTTAGAACTGGTAAGGTTTTACGCGGATTATCAGATTAAACCACATGCTCCACCGTTTGTAAAGAGCCCCCGTCAATTCCTTTGAGTTTTAGTCTTGCGACCGTAGTCCCCAGGCGAAGTATTTACATGTTAATTACAAAAATATTATATTTTTTAATACTCATCGGTCAGGGCATAGACTACCAGGGTATCTAATCCTGTTTGCTCCCTATGCTTTTGCTTCATTGATGTCAGTACATAAATAACAGAATGTTTTCACCCTTGAGTCTCTTTTTTTTATCGCCAAATGCCACTTCAACTAAAAAAATAAATTCTGTCCCTATACTACTCTTAGATTAAATGTTTTAACTTAAATGTCTTGGTATTATCAAGATATTTGAAAATTAACTTTCTTTAAACCATCTAGAAGCCCTTTACGCCCAGTTTTATCGAATAACGCTTGCCCCCTTCGTATTACCGCGGCTGCTGGCACGAAGTTTACCGGGACTATTCTAAATCAAGTAGTCATCATCTACTTATTTATAAGATATTTACAACCTCGCTTTTTACTCATACAGTTGTCTTGTGTAAGCATTCTACCATCTGATTTTGCTGGATCAAGGGTTACCTCATTGTCCAATATTCCCTACTGCAGCCTTTAAAAGTCAGGGCCTTGTCTCAGTCCCAATGTGGTTGTGCATCCTCTCAGACCAACTAAGCATCTTCGGCTTGGTTTTATGGACCAACAACCTAATACTTTCTTATTTTATCTTCTAACGAATTAAAAATCTTTACATAATTTTCCCTTAAGAAAACTAAAATATACAAGATTATCATTTATTAAATGAGTTTCCTGAATTAGAAGGTAAAAAAAAGGTTTTACTCACCCGTATGCCATATGTTTTTAATATTAACCAAACTCATATGATTAAAAGTTATCTTCATATTTGACTTGCATGTATAAAGCATATCATAAGCGTTCACTCTGAGCCAGGATCAAACCCATTTTATACTACAAAAAAAACTCTTTTCTTAAAAATCTTTATTGGAGTAAAAGGATTCGAACCTTTGCATACCAGTGTCAAAAACTGGTGCCTTACCTCTTGGCTATACTCCAAAAAATATTTTCTTTAAAAAATATTTAAAAAATTAAAAATTTAATGTCCTGCAAAAATGTCACGGATATACAATAAACTTAATACTACAAAAACATAAGCTTGAATTACAGCAACCCCTAGTTCTAAAACTGTTAATAAAAGTAGAACAAAAACAGGGAAGTAGTGTAACATCGTAAAAGTAAATCCTCCTACGAGTAACATAGATCAACTAAAACCTGAAAAAACTTTCATTAGAGTATGACCTGCCAACATATTGGCAAATAAACGTACAGATAAACTAACTATTCTAAAAGAATAAGAAATAAGTTCAATAGGTACTAATAAAGGAATCAATACAAAAGGAATACCCGAAGGTAAAAATAACTCTAAAAAGTGTGTAAAACCTTTTTCAGCGACCATCGTGGTTACTATAACGCTAAAGACAGTTAAACCTATGAAAAAAGTGTTCATTAAGTTACTTGTGATAGTGGTAGAAAAGGGAATCATTCCTACAGAATTTGCTGCAAAGATAAATCCGAATATTGCGTTAGTTTTTCAAAAAAATTCCTGGAATTGTTGTACCTCTTTTTCAGTTTTTAAATCTAAAGTATTTGAAAAAAGATTTAAACTTAAATTATAAAAGCTATTTGAGAAATGATCCAAATCTCCTTTTGGAAATAGAGTCAGATTAGATAAAGCGCCACTAGACAATAGAAAAAAAAACAATAGAATTAACGAAAAACCTCAAAAGTCTTTATTTAAGACGAACTCTAATAAAAATTGCTCGATTAAAAAAGAATCTAAAGAAATATTATCCCCTTGTGCTTCTAATACTGTCGTATAAAAAATTAGGCTTTGACCTAAAAAGGTAAAAGTCAGTAAAACTAAAAAAAAAATGAGTACTTCAAAGAAGCTACTAGAATCTACTACAGTTTCTTCAGAAGAAAAATATTGAAAATAAATTATAAAAGAAATAAGTAATAAAAATGAAACTAATAGACCATCTGTAGAAACAAATCAGATTAAACTACTACTGAAACTATTTTCTACCGAAGAAGATATATTTCAGATTCAAGTGGGGGTATTAATAAAGAAAAGATCTTCGTTTAAAGAAACTACTTCTGCGTTTCATGATGCTATTTTAAAACCTTCGAATGGACTAAAGAAATTAAACATAAATATTATTTAGTTTCTTTACTTAAAACGTAAAGAGAGTCATGTACCACTAGTTTTTTAAAATTATAATCAATTTGGGCATTTTCTTGTAAATATTGTGAACTTGTTACAACACCATCGTAACGTTGGCGGAAATAAGATTTAAAAGAGTTTTTCAATTTTCCTAATTCACTCACTTCGCGACCGTCTAAAAGACCAGAAATTCCTAAGAATACGAAAATAATTTGAGTTGAAATTTCTAATGGTAAATACTGTCCTTGTTTTAATAATTCTACTAAACGTGCTCCTCTGCTTAATTGACGTTTTGTTTCGGCATCAAGACTTGCACCAAATTTTGCAAACTCCATAACCTCTCTATACTGAGCCAATTCAAGTTTTAAAGGACCTGCGATTTGTTTCATAGGTTTATACTGTGCGGCGGAACCTACACGGCTTACTGATAAACCTACGTTAATTGCTGGGCGAATACCTTGATTGAATAATTCAGTTTCTAAAAAAATTTGTCCATCTGTAATAGAAATTACATTGGTAGGAATATAAGCCGACACGTCATTTGCCATAGTTTCAATAATAGGCAATGCTGTTAAAGAACCTTCTCCTACTGCTGAAGACATTTGCGCTGCTCTTTCTAGTAAACGTGAGTGTAAATAAAAAACATCTCCAGGATATGCTTCACGTCCTGGAGGTCTTCTTAATAATAAAGACATTTGTCTATAAGCTACTGCTTGTTTTGATAAATCATCATAAACTATAACTGCATTAGAACCAGAATCTCTAAAAAACTCTCCAATAGTACATCCTGAATATGGTGCTAAAAACTGAATTGGAGCAGAATCTGAAGAAATTGAAGCTACAATAATTGTATAATTTAAGGCACTAAAAGTAGCTGAACGATCTGCTGAAATGGCACGTTCAAACAATGAACGAGGTTTACGTAATAACTTGGCAATACGTGAGATAGTAGATTGTTTTTGACCAATTCCTACGTAAATACAATAACAAGGTTTTGTAGGTAGTAAATGATTTTTAACTGTAGAACCCTTTAAAATATTGTTACGTAGAGTTTCGTTTAAAAATGATTGATTTAAAATCATATCGAGACCTACGGCAGTTTTACCTATTTGACGATCTCCAATAATGAGTTCACGTTGTCCTAAACCAATAGGAACCATACTATCGATACAGTTTAAACCAGTTAATAAAGGTTTATTTACTGATTGACGAACAATGATACCAGGAGCTTGAATTTCTACTGGACGTGAATAACCTCCTATTTTCTTTCCAATATAATAATTACGGTATAAAGAATCTTTAGGAGATTCATCAACGTTGATAGGACGTGACGGATCATCTAATACATTTCCTAAAGGATCAATAATACGTCCTAATAAACCAACCCCTACATTTAAGGCTACGATATTTCCTCTAGGACGTACGCGATCTCCTACTTTAACAAAACGCTCATCTCCAAAAATGATAAGAGATACTACATCTTCTTCGATACCTACTACCATACCTTCAACAATTAAATTACCTGCGTCTTTTTTAGTTCTTAAAGATTTCAAGCGAGAAGGTGATGGGATAAATGATACTAATTCGCTAAATTTAACATTTCCTAAACGGGTCACGAAAGCAACACCATCTTTAACACGTTCCACTTCTCCTAAAAGTACAGGTTGTACTTTAGAATTTTTCTTATCTACTTGGGCTGTATATTTACGTTTACGACGCACAACAACTTTTTTTTTTTTTTTTGCTTTTGTAGGCTCTTTTGATTTTAATAATTCTTCTTTATTAATCATTTTTTTCATAAAATTTTTATAATATTATTTTGTTTATTTAAATGCCAATAAAGATTTTTCAATTAATAAATTAACATAAGTTACAAACTCTTTTTTCTCGTATGTTAATAATAAACGTGATTGTACATAAAAATTATGTAAGAATCATTGTCCATTTAAACGTAAAAAATTTTCTGATACATAATAGTCTGAGTGTAAACTTAATAACACTACAGCAATTACAAAAAAATATTCAGTATATAATTCTTTATCTAATTGAGGCATAATAATAGGAAGTTTTTATTTAATTTTCACAACGATCAGATCACGTACAGCGACCTTCTTCGCTAGCCGTTTATATTGCATGCAAAAATTTCGTCATAAGATTTGATGCATATTTTAAACCACTTTTTCCTTAATATACTTTTAAACGGGCGAGCAGAGGGATTTGAACCCTCGACTTCTAGAATCACAACCTAACACTCTAACCAACTGAGTTATGCCCGCCTTTATTTAAATATCATTCGAGAAAAACGGGGTTTGAACCCGCAACTTTCAGATTGACAATCTAACACTCTACCGATTGAGTTATTTCCTCTAGTTTGAGTATATCGGGATTCGAACCCAAGACCAATGGATTAAAAGTCCAGTGCTCTACCAACTGAGCTATATACCCTATGATAGCAAATTTTCTACCCAAAACTTTATCAATCTAAGGCTCCCTTAACTATTTCGTAAGCAAACCCTAAAGCTAAAATACCTAAAAATAGAACCATTATCCAAAAAGATTGTGTACCTACATAAAAAAAATTTACTAATCAAGGCATTAAGAAAACTACTTCTATATCAAAAATAATGAATAAAATAGCTACTATATAAAAGCGAATATCCACCTTATTACGAGCATCTTGAAAAGGTTCAAAACCACATTCATAAGCACTAACTTTTTCATAATAAGGATCGTACGTCGATAAAAACATAGACACTGTAAAAAGAATAAGACTTAAACAAAAACTAAAAAAAATGAATCAAAATATTTGAAGATAAACTTCTGTGTTTACATTATTCAAGTAAAAATTCATAATAAAATAAAAGTAAAATAGGCCTAAGTAGACTTGAACTACTGACTTCGTGCTTATCAAGCACGCACTCTAACCAACTGAGTTATAAGCCTTATTTCAAATACAATGTGTAATAATACAAGAGGAACGGGACTTGAACCCATAACCGATGATTTTGAAGACCACTGTTCTACCAATTGAACTATCCTCCTTTTGATTACTATTTAATTTAAAAAATTTTATTAAAAAGTAAAAAGAATAAGAAGAACAACCATCATTGCCAAAAGTGCAATTGATTCTACTAATGCGAATCCTAAAAGTGCTGAACGGAAAAGTTCATCTTTTTCATTAGGATTACGTGCTGTTCCTAAAACTAATGCTCCGAAAACGGTACCAATACCTACTCCTGCCCCTGAAAGACCAATAGTAGCTGCTCCTGCTCCAATTAATTTTGCTGCTGTAACTAACATAAATTATAATAATTTAATGATTATTTGAGGTGATTATAAACTTGTCTTTTTAAACCTATGTATATTAAAAAAAGATAATTTTCTATAAAAATTTTATAAACCTAGACGTTGGTAAAAGTTAACCAAACTGTAAAAGTAACTTGTGCTAGAACCTCCCGTAAGAGAAGCTTCTAGATTAGGAAAAGAAATCATTAAAGCTCTAAAACTTACAAAGTCGAATTCGATGCTCGAAGGTAAGATAAGGAGAGGTTTTACTCGAATATTTGTAAACTTAATTTTTCGCTGCTTGCGTATTTTATTAATGTTAAGCAATTTAGAGCGCCATTGATAACTTTTTGTTAATACAGAATTTCAGTTTCATCGTTGTCGATATCAAAAAAATTTTTTGTAGCGTTTTAATTTATTTCGTTTCATAAATAAACCGTAAAAAATGTCTTTCTGTTTGGTAATATTAGAAGTAAACATCAATTTTTTATTCTTTGTGCGTTCTCACCATTTTTTATTTTTATGTCTGCTTTTTAAAGAATACTTCATAGAAGTTTCAAATCTATTTTTAATTAATAAATTATACAAATCTCTATTACGTAACTTGACCGTATTTAAATCGTCATTAACCTCCAAATTACGAGAAATTAAACGGGATTTTTTTATAAAAGTATTAGAACCTTTAAGCAAGCTTTCATATGAAAGAATATCGTTAAATAATAATGATTGTCTTCTAATATTGTAAAACATTTTAAGTTTAAAACGTATTTTATCTAAACGCTTATAAAAACGAGATTTATAAACTACTGAAGCATTCACATCAAATTCGTTCATATTGAACTTTAGTTTGGATTTCTCTCATAAATAATTGAACAAATACTTTTCTTTATGTTTATTATACTTCTTGTATGATGAAAGCTTTCTTGACTTTCGGTGGCGTTTCATAGTTTTTTTTAATCTTCTAAAGCCGAATTTAAAGCGATAACGTTTTATGATTCTGCGACGTTTTTTTACTAAAAACTGAAATTTATTAAATAAAAAAGAACTTGAAGGTTTTTTTAAAGTGCTTTTGAGAAACAATTTAAATCTTTCTGGTTTTTTTTTTACAGATAAATTAAATTTTAATAGTAATCTTTTGGATTTATGTATGTCCGTAGAATAAGTCGACTCTTTATGGTAATCTTTGCGTATACGTGAAAATAAAGAAGGTATTAATCTGTTATAACGTTTAGCAAACCAATAACTGGAAAAAATTTTTGTGTTATAATGAAGATAACTTGTAGAGCTATTACCTCAATAAAGAAATCTGTACTTTTTCTTTAAAAAACTCAATTTATAATTTGAACCAAAAAGTTTTCATCTTAGATAATGGGATTTATAGAAGAAGTCGTTGTGTGAAAGAGAATGCTTATAAAAATGTGTAGCATTATAGTTAAAAATTCTATTATATAGTTTCTGTTGTTTTTTTAATTTTCAACTAAGCTTCTTGCCTACTAGCTTAAATTTCTTACTAAATAGGTTTAATCTAGTATAGAGAATGCCTCTATTGTTTAATAGCTTTTCTTTTTTACCGTATAACAAAATTTTTTTATATTTAACTAAAGTATTCTTTTTATATAGAGAAAACTTTTTATTAAATTGGCGAGGCTTGGACGTTCTTAATTTCAATCTACTATTATGACTAAAAACGCGTTTTTTATAACCTTTACGAGATTTTATAAACCCTTTTTGTAAGATATTTCTAGGTAAATGGGCAGCTCATTTAATTAATAGGTTATGCTTAGTTTGATAAAGTTTTTTTCAATAAGCTATTAAGTTCTTATTAAAGAATCTTTTTATTGAATGACGTTTACCTTGAAATTTTACCTGCATTTTTGTAACTCTTGGTTTAAAAAAATTTTTCAACTTTAAAGGTTTCTTTATTTTTAATTCAGGTATAGATTTTTTAATAAAAAATTGGTATAATTTATTAGCAACCTTTGAATTATAATGAAGTCCTTGTAAAGAAGTTCTGAATTCTATAGACGGTTTAGAATTTTTATCTAAAAAGTTCAAATCAAACACATTGTCATAAATATGATTAACTTTTAAACTATTAATAGCAGATTTTAATATAGATGAATCAATACTAGGAGTACTTTTATGTGTAAAATCTTGTTGGTTTAACAATAAAGACTCTATGCTCAAATTATCTTTTATTAAAGTTAAGGCATAATTATATGAAAATGCCTGAATTTTTCAACAAACTCTTTTTAATATTTGAAGAGTCATTTTACTTAAATCTTCTAAATCGAAAAAACTACTT
>Ga0075118_10000802_pt1 | contig 26023 bp, 23 predicted proteins | sample AntAceMetag02UKE_FD_69794 | JGI IMG/M metagenome (GOLD analysis project Ga0075118, IMG submission 69794) | Saline lake microbial communities from Ace Lake, Antarctica - Antarctic Ace Lake Metagenome 02UKE | ecosystem: Environmental > Aquatic > Non-marine Saline and Alkaline > Saline | place...
TTTATGAAAAGACATTTGGTCCTTATTCTTGGGTGAAAGATGGGTTTAAGCTGGTAGAGGCTCCTTATGCAGGCATGGAACATCAGACTGCGATAGCTTATGGCAGTGATTATAAAAACAAAGCAATTGTACATTCCGATTATATCATATTGCACGAAGCGGCGCACGAGTGGTGGGGTAATTCAATTAGCGCAACCGATTTTGCTCACATTTGGATTCACGAAGGCATGGCCACTTATTCAGAGGCTTTGTATGCCGAACATGTAGGTGGAGCGGATAGTTATTTCAATAAAATAAGATACGATAAAATTTTTATTCAAAACAAACGACCGATTGTTGGGCCAGAAGACCTTATGTATTTTAATTTTAAAGAGTCTGATTGTTATATGAAAGGCTCAGTGGTTATGGCAACTTTGAGATCGGTTCTAGAAAGTGATTCTTTATTTTTTGAGATTATAAGAACGTTTTATGCTGAAAATGAAAAGCAATTGGTAAACACGACTGATTTTATGGATTTGGTGCATTCAATTACTGGACAAAATTTCGATTGGTTTTTTAATCAATATTTATACGACAGACATGTACCAACTTTAGAGCAGTTTGTAAGTTTCGATGGGTTTATCTACCATAGATGGTCCAATTGCAATCCAGATTTCAAAATGGAACTGGATGTAGAAGTCAATAATGTCAAGTATCATATAAAGCCTACAACTGTGTTAAGCAGAACTGAAATACATAAAACGGGTATTGAGCATAATTATAGTTTCGATAATTATGCTAAATATTATCGTTGGAATAAGGAAAATCATGAACTGAAAAAGGAATATGATGACGAGGCTTCAGAGATTTTAGATCCTTAAAGTATCAAATTATTTAAGGAAATAGGTTTTCCTGTTTCATGCCGATAGATTAACACTCGATTTCCTTCTTTATCGCTACAATCCAAACACAAAAAATTATGATTGTGAAAGTCAGGATGATTATTAAAATTATAGTGCCCAATAAACAGAGGCTTTTCTTTTTTGGAATAGCTCAAAGAACGATTTTCAAATGACGAATTGAAGGAGGTGTTCTGCCATTTTTCATTCCATTTTGTAATTACTTCTTTTAGCGATTTTCCTTTGTTTTTTTGCCACCATTTATAGCGTATTCCAGATTGGATGTTTCCGTCAGAATCGATACTTGAAAATGCCTCAGGCAAACTGAGTTCGGGCCCTTTTAGTAAACGTTCAATACAGAAAAATGATTTTTTACCAATTTTATAGCTATTCTGAAAGAAATGCTCACTCCTTAATCCTTCAGGATATTTTGTAGTTAACCATCTTATCCATTGAGGATCCCAACAGGCGTGAACAGCCCTGAAATGCTTGTTTTCAAAAAACAAAGGAAGACTTTTGAGCCATGTCAGGTGAGTTTCTAAATCATTTTTATGACCCTTATAGCTCTTTAATGTTGCGCTGTGTTGCCTTAGGTTTTTTAAAGTATGTCTGCGCAAGAAAGAACGTTTATCTAATTTATTTAGATAGCCCAGAAAGTTGAACTCGTGGTTTCCTAAAATGACTTCTGCAATTCCGGCTTCATGAAGTTGTTTGACCATTTCAACGACTTTGCGAGAGTCAGGACCGCGATCCAATAAATCTCCGAGGAATAATATTTTACCAGAATTGAATGTGAGTTTTCCATTTTCGGAGGTTAATCCTGCAGATTTAAGGCGTCTTGAAAGTCGCTGATATTGACCATGCACGTCACCTACGATATAATAAACTTGAGATTTCACTAACTTCAAATATTGGATTTATTAAGCTTTGAAACAAAAAAAAGCTTGTTTTTAATAAACAAGCTTTTCAATCATTATATCGAAAACTGTTAGCGCTAGTTGAGCATGCCGTCTTTGTATTTTTCTACTTTCAATTCCTCGCCATTCTTCTTGTACCAAATGCTTTTTCCATCCCTTAAACCATTTTGGATTTTGAACTCCACCTGAGGTCGTTCAGGGCCAAACCAAAGCACGTATTCACCTTTTTCTATTTTTGCTCCACTATATTTGTCAATAAATAATTCCTCATTCATAATACCATTTTTGAATACTTTTTTCCAAACTATACGAGGATTGTAAAAATACGACCAGTCGCCTTGTTTGATATTTGTAGAGTAAACCCCACGATATTCCACCGAACCTGTTTTTGTTACGGAATACCCTCCATGTCTTTTGAATATTGTGGTATCCTTTCCTGATGTTAAGTAAGTAATCAAAAAAGTGTTTTCATTTAATGTGTCGGCTTCAAGTTTATACAGTAAATCAACTGATTCTGAGCTATCTGTCATTTGCTCTTCAGCAGTAATTTTAAGGTAATTTTCTGGACTATAATCAAGTTCTAATTTCAAGGTTTCATCTCCAATTTTATCGAAACGGTACAATTCAACAAGCTTGTTTTCGTCGAAAACCATGGAGTGCGTAAGCAGTTTCTGTTCGTTGTAATAATTCCATTCGCCCGATTTTATGCCGTTTTCATATAATTCTTCTCTTGTTAAGTTCCCAGTTTCAGAATAATAACTCCAAGTTTTATTCTTTTTATCTAAAGCGTAAGTTCCTCTGATTATTGTTATCGAACCTTGATCCATTTGATAAGGACCGTTGAGTTGATTATTTAAATAGGCAACTGTTTCAGTAGTATTTTTAGATGGATTTCGATATATCCATTTTCCAATTTTTATATCCTCAGAGTAAGTTCCAGACTCTAAAACAATTCCTTTGGCAGACTTTTTAGAATAATTACCACTTAATTCTCCCATTTGCCAAGGAATAGATTCTGTTTCTTTAATTTTTTTTCCGTCTAAGTATTTAAAATAAATCAATTCAGAACCAGTTTTAACGCCTTCAAAATATTGAATGTCTTGCATTAATTTTTGTGGTTGTGCATTGAGAGTATCGTAAATCTTCCAATGCATATGAAGTTTACCTTTTTCGTAACTGCCCACTTTATGCAAGTTTCCGTTATTTAAATATGTCCATAAACCGTATTGAACTCCTTTTATAAATTGTCCAGAATCTAAAGGGGTAACAATTGTTTTTCCGGAATCATCTATTGATACAATTGATTCTTTGTAGGCTCCGTTTAGCAGGTTTTTAGAATAACCTCCATTTAGTTGAAGTGAATCCTTTAATTCTTGAAATGGACCATTAAGTGTATCGTTAAGCCATGAGTAATATTGAACAATTATTTTGTTGTCTAATGAGTCGTATTCGTAATAATTCCAAGTTCCTTGTTTTTGGTTTTTTTTACTTGAGCCTTCCAGCATCAAATTTGTTGAAGTTAAATCAAAACCTTTTACAGTTCCATCAACCATTCTTTTTTTGAAAGGAATTTCCATTTTCAAATTTTGAGCAGAATCGATATAAATGGATTTGCCATTATCAACAGTATCTATTTGTGCAGTGGCAAATGTTAATGCCATTGTAAAGGCAAAACCAGTGTAAAGTTTTTTCATAACTTGAGATTTCATTGAATACCAAAGTACGAATTCTAATTGGCGAAAAGGCTAGTTCATTGAAATATAAAAGTTCTTTAATAACGTATTAAGAAGTACTTTTTTTGAATCGGATAAAAGAGTTTTAATTAAGTTGAAAAGTCTGCTTTTAGGTCTCTTTTGCCATTTGTGAGCTGCTTGTATTCTATAATTTTTCTATACGAGCAGTTGTCATATAAGACATGGGTAGTCTTTGTAAAGGTTAATCAACTATAATTAGTAGCGTCAAACCTAATCATGCGAATGAAAAATATTCAATAATTCATTAAAACCCTTACTTTTGCAGCCCCAAATTTGAGCAATTGGTTGGGTTTGGGTATTTGATTGAATTAAAGGCTTTTAGCAAAGAAAATACATCTTGAAATGGATATTAAACAAGACAAAATAGACGACCTTAATGCGGTAATAAGCATTACAATAACTCCAGAAGATTATCAAGAAAAAGTAAACACGGTTCTTAAAGACTATCGTGCAAAGGCAAATTTGCCTGGTTTTAGAAAAGGAAAAGTTCCTTTTGGAGTTGTCAAGAAAATGTACATCGAAGGCGTTATGGCTGAAGAGGTGAATAAAATGTTGGTCGATAATTTGTACAAATACATCGAAACTGAAAAACTTCAAGTTCTTGGGAATCCTATTCCTGGAAAGGATGAAGAAATTCGAGAGTCACTCGCAGAAGGTGAGTCTTTTGAATTTAAATACGATATTGGCATATCTCCAAAATTGGAAATTGGTCTATCTAATAAATTCAAGATAGATTATTACAAGATAAAGGTTGATGATGAATTAGTAGCCAAATACACAAAAGACTTAACTCGTCGATATGGTTCTATTAAGGAAGTGGAAACTGTGGGCGAAAGCGACATGGTTAATGCTGCGATGAGTGAGTTGGATGATAATGGCAACAAAGTAGAAGGCGGAATTCATAGTCACGCAAGTATTGCTTTAGAGTATTTAGAAAAAGCAGCTTCTAAAAAGTCGTTGTTAGGTAAAGGACTAGAAGCTAAATTGGTTGTTGACCCAAGAGATTATAGCAAAGGCGACGCAGATTTAGCTGCTATGTTGCACGTTGACAAAAAAGATCTAGATTCTGTTGGTAAACAATTTGAATTAGTAATCAAGAAAATTCACGAAGTAACTCCATGTGAGATTAATCAAGAGTTTTTTGACAAACTTTTTGGTCCAGGAACGGTAAAAACGGAAGACGAGTTCAAAACGCGTTTGGCTGAAGATTTAGAAAAGACATTAGAAAGTGATTCAGATAAATTGTTGGTAAAACATTTGTTCGAAAAGCTAAATGATAAGCATAAGATTGCTCTTCCTAAAGATTTTCTGAAAAGATGGTTGGCTCTCTCCAATAAGGATGTTGCAGCAGAAGAAATTGAAAAAGATTTCGATGGTTTTATTGAAAATATGAAACGCCAGTTAATTGAAAATCAAGTGATTAATGAGACGGAAATAAAAGTTGAATTTGCCGATGCTTTAGAAAGAACCAAATCTTTGTTTGCTCAGCAAATGTCTCAATATGGAAGTGAAGTAACTGAAGAGGATATTGAAAGTGCAGCTAAAAACTACCTTTCTAAGAATGAAGAATCACGCCAGATTTATGAGCAGTTAATGCAAGAAAAGCTGTTAAATGTATATAAAGAAACCTTGAACTTAAAGACTAAGGAAGTAAGCTTTGATGATTTCGTTAAATTAGCAACTGGCAATAATCCCAAAAAAGGTATTTTAGATAGTTTATCTAACTTGGTAAAAATGTAATAATGGACGGAAAAGAATTTAGAAAATATGCCACCATGCACAAAGGCATGAGCGGTATGGCGGTTGATAATTATATTGAATCTAGCATTCGCCCAATGCGTGGAATGACTCCATATATTTTGGAAGAGCGTCAGATGAATGTTCAAGCAATGGACGTTTTTTCACGCTTAATGATGGATAGAATCATTTTCTTGGGAACTGGAATCGATGATCAAGTTGCCAATATTGTGCAAGCGCAGTTGTTGTTTTTAGCTTCTGCTGATGCAACAAAAGATGTTCAGATTTATTTGAACAGCCCAGGGGGGTCTGTATATGCGGGGTTAGGTATTTACGATACTATGCAATACATTGAGCCAGATGTAGCTACTATTTGTACTGGAATGGCTGCTTCAATGGGTGCTGTATTATTATGCGCTGGCGAAAAAGGAAAGCGATCGGCTTTACCTCATGCTAGAGTAATGATTCATCAGCCAATGGGTGGTGCACAAGGTCAAGCTAGTGATATTGAAATCACAGCTAGAGAAATTCAAAAATTAAAGAAAGAACTGTACGAGATTATCGCAAAACATTCAGGTCAGACTTATGACAAGATTTGGGAAGATGGCGATCGTGATTACTGGATGACTGCAGATGAGTCTAAAGCATACGGTATGGTCGATGAAGTACTAACAAAATAAACAATGGCTAAAAATGAACCAAGGTGTTCGTTTTGCGGTAAGAGCAAAAGCGAAGTAAACATTCTGATAGCAGGAATATCGGGTCACATTTGTGACGGTTGTATTTCGCAAGCTCAGCATATTGTAGAAGAAGAAGTCACACAGCGGGTAGAATCAACGATTTCAAAGTCGTTGAATCTACTTAAGCCCAGAGACATAAAATCTCATTTGGATGAGTTTGTAATTGGTCAGGAGCAAGCTAAAAAAGTACTTTCTGTTGCTGTTTACAACCATTACAAACGGATTACTCAAAAAGATGAAAATGACGATGTAGAGATTGAAAAATCAAATGTTATTCTTTTGGGTGAAACTGGAACTGGAAAAACATTGTTAGCCAAGACAGTTGCAAAGATTTTGAATGTTCCATTTGCAGTTGCTGATGCTACCGTTATCACTGAAGCTGGATATGTTGGAGAGGATGTAGAAAGTATTCTTGCTAAGTTGTTACAAGCAGCTGATTTCGATGTTAGTGCAGCTGAAAGAGGAATTGTTTTTATTGATGAAATCGATAAGATTGCTCGTAAGAGTGATAATCCGTCAATAACTAGAGACGTTTCTGGAGAAGGCGTGCAACAAGCAATGTTGAAATTGTTAGAAGGTGCTGAAATTGGTGTTCCACCAAAAGGTGGTAGGAAACATCCTGAGCAAAAGCTGGTGACTATCAATACCAAGAATATCCTTTTTGTAACAGGAGGAGCATTTGTTGGAATTGAAAAATTAATTAGTTCAAGACTGAACACTACATCTGTTGGATATGCTTCTAAAACCAAGCGATTAAGTAAGGTGGAAAGTGAAAATATGTATCAATATGTAACGCCACAGGATTTGAAGAAATTCGGATTAATTCCAGAATTGATCGGTCGTTTTCCTGTGCTTACGTACTTAAATCCATTGGACGAATCTGCGCTGCGTAGAATTATTACAGAGCCTAAAAACGCTCTGATTAAACAATACATGAAGTTGTTTGATATGGAAGACATCAAGCTTACAGTTGATAAAGATGTTTTGGATTTTATGGTTAAAAAGGCAATGGAATTTGCACTTGGAGCTAGAGGTCTACGATCCATTTTTGAGGCCGTGATGATGGATGCTATGTATGATTTACCTTCTCAAAAAGATACTAAAGAGTTTAAGTTGACTTTAAGTTATGCGAAAGAAAAACTAAAAAACTCTACGATTCAGAATTTGAAGGTGGCCTAGAATTTTAAGAAAGAAATAAAACAAAAAAGGCGCTATATGGCGTCTTTTTTGTTTTATTCTATTTAAGGCAGAGCTGACTTACAGCTGTTATATAGCTGTAGTGATAATTCTTTTACAAGTATCGTATTCCCGACTTTACCAGCAATATTTTCATTCTCGTCGAGGTCTATTTTTATATCGTACAATTCTGCAATAACGAACTCCCAGCGCGCACCTTCTTCGTGATTCCAATAATACCACTCAACATAATGATGCGTTTTAGTTCGAATTGAATAGCCCATGTATCGTTTACCATCAGGCGTAACCTTTGGCCTTTTCTGAAATTGGCTAAAGGCTGCTGATTTCCATTCTTTTTCAGGATTTTCAACGAGAGGAATAAAACTACTGCCTTACAAATAACTTGGTTTATCAATTCCAGCTAAATCACATAAGGTTGGAAACATGTCGATCAACTCAGTTATTTCAAAAGTCTGTTCCCCCGCATTAGGTTGATTTGGGCAGTGGATGATCATTGGAACATAAATGTCAATGTTAAAGTTGGATTGCTTGTACCAACCATTATATTCAAACAGCTTCCAGCCATGTTCTCCCCAAAGAACTACAATCGTATTATCGTATAAATCAAAATCTTTCAGGTGCTGAATAATTGGGCCAAATAGTTCATTAACATAATTAACACTGGTGTAATATCTATGTTGTAAAATTTTCCGGCATGTTTGTTCATTACGTTTTCGGCAGGGGTGTTTGATTTTTGAAAAACCAATGTAGTCCTTCAATGCATAAATTGAATTCAGGGACATTATGGGCGATTGTTTTGGATCAAAAGGATTGATAGCCAATGGAATATTGTCACGGTTGTAATAATTCCAATATTTTTCAGGAACTGCATAGAGACTTTATGGAGCATTGTCACCTCGAATAAAAACGAGAATTAATGGCGTTAGAACAAGAGCTGTTAGAAAGATTAACTTGAAGGTTAATCGATTCAGCTTAGCAAGGATTATAATCAATCTAATGGAAGCAAAAACTGCCACATAAAACCGTCTTCAAATTAGCGATTCGAATATAAATTGACCGCCATTTATCAAGCTATCTAGTTCAAAGCCTTTTGCTGTCGTGACGTATTCGTTAAAAAAACCTCCTTGAAGATTGGAATAAATAGAACTAGCGCTAACCCTATGCCAAAGCAAATAATCAAGATTATTTTTGGAATTTGTGTATTAACTCGTTGCTGTTTCTTCTAATCGTTTGCCGCTAGAATTGCTCAGCCAAGAAGAATGCCAATTATTGGATAAATAGTGAATGGAAGCGAGTAAACTATAGCCGTAGAGCTAATTATAATCGATAAAAGATTGCAATTCGACTGTTTTTCTAATTGGTTTAAAATGAAATATGCTAGGACTGTAAGTAAAAGAATAGTAAGTCCATAACCTCTTATTTGTAAGGAAAAATAATAGAACGGGATGGAGGTAATTACAAAGAGAAGTGCATAACGCGCAACCCATTTATTTATGAGTCGAATTCCAATTTTATAAGTAAAGACTCCAGTTAATAAGGCATAGAAAAATGCTGTTAAACGGAGCTTCCAAAGTTGTTCCAGCAAAGGATTCAACAAATCGATTTGTATTACTTGTAAGTAAAGATTATTAATAAGATTAAATAAGATGTGATTGTTCGGGACATGATAATCAGTAACGGTATTGGCTAGACCGGTGAATGTAAAATGGTCAAGGGTATATATTTCGTCATTCCATAAATCTTCCTTTATCCGAGTAAACAGTATTCCTATTAATCCAATAAAAAGGAGCGTCTCAATTATTGGGAATTGTTTTTCTCGTATGTTTTTAAGATTTAGCAAATGGTGTATGTTCATCCACAAAGTAATAGAATTGGTGCCGAATTTCTCTATTGTAATTTTTGATAACAAGTTTCTTAAACATTATTCAAGAGTATATCTACTGGATTTTTAAATTAGAATGAGCCTTTTGCTTCAATTTAATCGTACCTTGATAAAATTGAATGGTAATTAATATAGAAGGTATTGGTTTATTTATTTCCGGAACAACAATGTTTTGTTTGTAAAAAGTATGGGTGTTATTAAAAGAAATAATGTAAAAGTTAGTGGAGAAGGTATAAAAACTCTTTTTTTCGTTCATGGGTACGGTTGTGATCAAAATATGTGGAGGTTTATACTCCCTGCTTTTGAAAACCGTTTCAAAGTGGTCTTAATAGACTTATTAGGTTCTGGTGATTCTGATGTTGATGCATATGATTTTGATAAATATAGCTCATTAGAAGCGCATGCTGATGACATTATCGCAGTCTGTGAAGAATTATCTTTAAATCAAATAATTTTAGTTGGTCATTCTGTAAGTTCTATGATAGGAGCTCATGTGGCCGCTAAGAGGGGAGATTTGATCGATAAATTGATTATGATTTGCCCTTCTCCTAAATATATCAATGACGGGGACTATGTCGGTGGATTCGAAGAAGCTCAAATTCAAGAGATGGTGGATACACTTGAAAGCAATTATTTAGGTTGGTCAAGTGCAATAACACCTGTAATAATGGGTAACCCTAAAAGACCTGAGCTGACTAAAGAATTGGAGACTAGTTTTTGTAGGAATGTCCCTGAAATTGCGAAACACTTTGCACGAGTTACTTTTTTAGGAGATGAGCGCGAAATTCTAGGAAAAGTATCCTCAAAAACATTGATTTTATATTGCCATCCCGATGTCATCTCTCCCAAAGAGGTGCCTCAATATGTCCATCGCTCTATATTAGGAAGTTCAATTTCGATGCTTAAAGCTGAAGGGCATTGCCCTCAAATGAGCGCTCCAGAAGAAACTATTGCCGCCATCAATGAATTTTTACTTAACTAATCTTCAATGTTTTTATGTGTGAATCTGGTGATTTAGAGCTTCAAATAAGAGATATTGATATATACAATACAGCTCCGTGTGGTTTTTTGTCTAGTTTACCTGATGGTAAAATTGTAAAAATCAACGATACTCTGCTTCAGATTATGGGGCTGAATCGGATTCAGGTTTTAAATAAAATGTATTTCCAAGAATTCCTAAACACTGGAGGAAAGATTTATTACGAAACTCATTATATGCCTAAGTTAATTCAACAAAAGGTTATCAAGGAAATTAACTTTCAATTTATTACTCATAACAAAGAAAAAACGGCAGTATTGGTAAACACTGTTAGTGCATTCAATTCAGAGGGAGAAGTAATATTAAATAATTCGGCGATTGTGGATATTTCGCAACGGAAGCTTTATGAGCAAGAGTTATTGCTTTCAAAAGAAAAATCGAAAGCTCTTTCAACAGAGCTCGGAAAAAGAAACCAGCAGTTAGAAAACTATGCTAGAATTGTTACACATGATATAAAAGTTCCTTTGGCTAACATTACTGGAATTTTAAATATGTTAACTGATGAAGACGCTAAATTGTCAGGTGAAGAACAAGAACAATATCTGGGACTTTTAGGGACATCGTTTCAAAACTTAAACGATTTGGTAGATAGTATTTTTGACTATTACCAAACGGATAAGCTCTCAAGAGATAAGTTGACTGAAATTGATTTGGAACAATTATTAACAGATATTATTTCGTTAATAGATGCGGAACGTAAAGTTAAATTTAATTTGGTAGGCACAAGCGTTTTAATCAAGACGAATAAAGGTGCGTTAAAGCAAATTTTACTTAACCTGTTGGTTAACGCAATTAAATATAATGATAAATCGATTGTGAAGATTGGCATAGTCTGTAAGGTTTTGAATGATCACTATTTATTTGAGGTTTCAGATAATGGCGTTGGTATTAAGAATGAAAACCTTAAAAAGATATTTACATTGTTTTCGACTCTAAATACTATAGATCGGTTTAAGAATCAAGGTACTGGGGTTGGATTAGCTTCAGCTAAAAGAATATTAGATCAAATTGGAGGTGATATTTCGGTAACGTCTGAAATGTCAAAAGGATCTACTTTTTCCTTTACAATAAACCGATGATTCAAAAAGATTTTTGCTAAAACAGAGAAAGGTCGATTCAATTATTGAACAGTCTTTTTAGTATGATTGGTAGAAAGGTATTCGCGGCTTTTTACTTAGCTTGGGTTAACTTGCATTCCTACTGAGATAATTAAACAATGCAAAAACACCTAATTCATTAATATTGTAGTAAAGGCGAATAAATTCATTTCGACTTCGTTTGTTTATTCAGTTTAAACTTCTCGCCTCACTGCAGCAATTAGTAGTTCTCTTAGTTTTGGAAAACGGGCGGTCAGGCAACCGAAATTCCATAGTATAACTAACTACCTTTAGGTACTTTTTAATTAACCAAATACCACATGAATGGTATTGGTGTTCTAACAATTTGATACCATCTTTGCTCTTTAGAATCGTTCTAAATAATGAAAGACCTCAACATACTGAATGCAAACGCAAATGTGCTTATGGCGAACGGGCTTAATGCTGTTTTGCAAAAGGGTGGCGGAGTAAATAACATTCAGACAGTTCACACTGAAGGACAAATGTTTACTTCACTGAAGAATGGTGATTTCGAAATAATTGTAATCGATCCAGGCTCTAAGGAGCACTTCTCTTTTGATTCTACTATTGAACTAAAAAGTAAATATCCAGATTTGAAAATTCTGATAATTTCTGACATTGAATCACCACTTGAAGTACTGCGAGTATTAGAAAAAGGAATTCAAGGATATCTAACTCGACAATGTGACGAGGCGGAGGTTATTCATGCAGTTTTTGCCATTGCAAAAGGCGAAAAATTTTACTGCAATAAAGTTTTAGATATTATTCTAAACAAGCAGTTTACAACCGACGAAATTGCTAGCTGTGAGCCTACTGCATTATCCGCTAGAGAAAATGAAATAACAGCATTGATTACTAGTGGTTTTACCAATAAAGTAATCGCAACGAAGCTGCACCTAAGCCATCACACCATTCACACCCATAGAAGAAATATCTTTCAAAAATTAGGAATAAAGTCCGTCACCGAATTAACAATGTATGCCATAAACGTGGGGTTGATTTCAAACTAACAATACCATGATTATGGTATGTAGATTGACCCAAAGTAGCGATTGATTACGGAGAAACAGGCCTTTATTTTTGTAAAAAATTAATTACAACACATCATGGAGTTTAAATTACTACTTAGAAAGCCATTGCTTCTAACCTTGGCATTACTTGCTGGATATACGGTTGTTTTACACGCACAAAAAGACAAAAAACAAAAAGACATCCAAGCTATTATTTCAATGGCAGGTTGCTACAATGTAGCATTCAAATACACCGAAACTTTCGCACCTGAAATAGATTACGAAATGGCTTTTGATTATACTTCAGCAGCCTTTGAATATGCCGAAATTATAGAGCAGACCGAAGATAAAATAGTGCTTCAGCACTTGCTTATTATCAATGATTCCATGATTATTAAACACTGGAGACAAGACTGGACGTTTGAAAAAACTGAAGTGTATCGCTTTGACAAAAACAACAAATGGGTTTATGAGCCGAAGTCTAAAAAAGAGGTTGAAGGAAAGTGGACGCAAGAGGTTTACCAAGTAGACGATAGCCCAAGATAGACAGGGACAGCAACTTGGACGCATGTTGATGGAATTGCTTCATGGTATAACAAGGCTGACTCCCCACTTCCAAGAAGAGAATATACCAAGCGCAGCGATTACAATGTAATGAAAAGGGGTAATCGAGTTCAAATCAAGGGTGAAGATTGGTTGCACGAACAAGATAACGATAAAGTGATTCGTGAAGACGGAAAAGAAGATGTTTTGTTGGTGCAAGAAAAAGGCTATAATACTTATTTGAATAGAGCGAATGAAGACTGTAAACCTGCCAAAGAATGGTGGACGAAGAATCAAAATAAATGGGCTGTTGTACGAACTGTTTGGGAAGATGTTTACGGAGAACAAAAGAACTTAGAGCTAAAGGATAAAGTGGAAGATAAGCACATTTATGAGCACCTGTTTTATGGGAATAATTACGAAGAAAAAGCAGAAATTGAAGCCTTAATTGCAAAGTATGTTGTTCGTTAGTATCAGGTTATTTCTTTTAAGTATTGTATTGTTTGGAATCCAACTTGGTGCTGCTTGTCAAGACAAATGGTCTGCACCGCTACAAACGAAAGTTGAGAATGCACTATCAAAAATTTACGGAATCGAAACTCCTACTTCTCTAAAAAAGGTAAGAGTTTCTGAGTTTTTAGAATCGGTCTCCAAATTAGAAATGAATCAGCATTTTTACGAAGTAAATAAAAACAATAGTAAAGTCGGATATCTATATGTTTCACAAGCAAATAGCATGAAGAATGTCTTCGACTATATGGTGGTTCTTTCTCCCGAATTGGTTATCACAAAAGCCAAAGTACTTATCTATCGTGAACAACATGGCCGACAAATAGGTACGCCACGTTGGCTGAACCAATTTAACGGAATGGGAATTTCTGACCGACCTACAATCAATCAGGAAGTTGATGGAATTTCAGGAGCAACTATATCAGCGACAAGCATGACACAGGCTGTAAATAAATTGCTTCAGTCCTTGTCTATTGCAAAAGAAAACGGAGCGATTTAATTGATTACGTCTGGTTACTTAACTCGGCTCCCAAGAGAGCTTAAATGGTTAGTAGCCCTTTTCACCATAACAGTGTCCATAGGTTTTTATTTAGGGTTAGGGTTCGTAAACGATACCACTAATTCGAACTCCAAAGGCATAGTAGAAAACTACACCGGAAATGAAGCAGACGAACTAGCTGAAGTGATGAAGTTTAAAAAGTCTGAACACGAAATGTTTAACATTCTACACACCCATTTTCTTTCCTTATCTGTAATTTTCTTAATCATAAGCGTTCTGCTTTATGGAGTGCCTATGAATATTAGGCTCAGAAACTTTTTAATCCTAGAGCCCCTGCTCTCCGTAAACTTAACTTTTGGAGGAATCTACTTTGTTTGGCTTGGCTTTGAGTGGTTGAGTTATGTAGTGATGTTATCAGGGATGTTAATGACCGTTTGCTACTCTGCTAGTGTTGTTTTAATTCTTTTTGGATTGACCAAAAACAACATAAACAGTAGCCAAGGCTAATCCGTATACCAACCCAAAAACAATCAAATAATTAGGTTGAACAAGCACTACCACAAACGTGGTACTCGCATTTTACCAGTAAAAAGCGACCATTTTACCTCATTGGTGCGATTGTCAACCGAGAATGCCACCGATACATTTGCTTTCTACTATTAAGAATAAATCTAAATAAAAATGAAAAAACTAATACTATCACTATTTATAAGTTCAGGACTTTTTAGTTCTGGCAACGCACAATTAGACACTGTCTCGATTGGAGCTGGGTATGCCAACACGGTTTGGTATAACTTAGACGACGACACAGAAACTTCTGCTGCAGGAAACAGCTGGGATTTAGGCTTCCAAATCAATGGGTTTTCTGGTGCTATATTAGCCAATACGGCTTATGGAGCTAATCTTTATTTATATCCGAAAGGTGCTATTGCAGACACAGCAACATTAGATACCAACGGTCTTTCTACTTGGACTCCTTGGCACAACCCATCGGACACTTGGAATAGCGGAGCTTTGAACAATGGAAGAACTGGCAGTGCAACTGATTTAGGTTGGGGAACATACAGCGTAACTACTCATCACATTACTGGAGATAGCGTTTTTGTTTGGATTACTGCAAGCGGAGATGTCAAAAAATTGTGGATCTCTAAATTGGCCTCAGGTAAATATCACTTTACGGTAGCTAATTTGGATGGATCAGGAAAAGTTCATAGAGTACTAGATAAAGATGATTTCCCTGGAAAGAACTTTGGTTATTACTCTATTGCTCAGGATAAAAACTTGAACCTTGAACCAAACGGAATGTGGCATTTAGTTTTCTCGAAATACATTGAGTATGTTCCCACTCCATACAGCGTAAGTGGAATTAGAGCCAATGTTAACCTTGGGTTATCTAAAGCCGAAAAGCTTGCTGATGCAGCAACTTTTGAAGACGTAAAAAGTTTAATGTTTACGGCTAAAATAAACAAAGTAGGTTACGATTGGAAGTCTTACAATTTTGCCACTCGTGCCTATAATATTGAAGATAGCGTAGCCTACTTCGTGAAAATGGACTCGTTGAATTATTGGAAACTCGAAATGAAAGGTTTTGGTGGAAGTAGAAATGGAAACTACATTTTTAAGAAGACAAAAATCGTTCTTGAGGCTGCCCCAGAAGATACTACTGGAAAAGACACTACTTCTGTAGAAACATTTATTAATGAAGTAAGCACTGCAACTGGTTTTACTGTATTCCCTAACCCAAGTACTGATAAGCAAATTACACTAAGCCTAGACGCTGGTGCTAATGAAGCGTTGTATCTAAATTTGGTCAGCTTAAGTGGCGAATTAGTGCACAATCAAAATATTGAAGCTTCAGCAATTCAGTCTGATATTCAATTGAATCTTAATCACCTGCAATCGGGTATTTATTTCCTTTCAATTTCGAATGAAAGAGGAAGCTCGATTCAAAAACTGGTCTTGCAATAATTAAATCCTACTGGTCGGCTTCCTTTTTAAACATACAAGGAAGTCGACTAGTTTTTACTTAAATAATTATGAATAATAACAACGAAAAACAAGCACTGGAAGTTAACGCCAGTTTAAATAATGTGAGTACAGAAAATTTCTTTACTCAGGTATTGAACGAACAATCTTCCAATGGAATGAGTAGAGTTTATATGGCTTTCAAACCAAGCTCTGTAACCAGCACGAAAATCAAAATCGATGTTCAGAAATTCATTAAACAAAGGCCTTTGTAATGCACAAAGCTTTGTTATTAGTTCTTTTAATTACCTCAATAGGGTCTCAGTCGCAGACCCTATCTGTATTAAATATAGGCAGCGATCAGTCCGATTTGCCAATGATCGGTGCGACGGTATCTATAGTATCAGGCGCTGACAAACCAGTTTATTTATCGACTAATAACTTAGGGAAAATTGAAATTAAAAATCGTTTTAGAAATCAACAATACCCCTTATTCATAACCATTTCATATATAGGTTTTATCACTAAAAACGATACGCTGACTGCACCCCAAAGTAAAACCTACACCTTAGAAGAAAAAGCTTATCTACGAGATGAAGTGGTCGTTACGGCGCAATACGCACCGACTTCAATAGAGAAATCGGTTTATAAAGTAAAGGTGATCAACAAACAAAAAATTGAACAAATGGCTGCGGTAAACCTTCGCGATGTGCTTTCCAATGAATTAAACATTAGACTTTCTCAGGACAATATTCTAGGTTCTGGCATGAGCATGCAAGGCATCAGTGGGCAAAACGTAAAAATCATGGTTGATGGTGTTCCTGTTATTGGACGATTGGATGGGCAGATTGACTTAAGTCAGATTAACCTGAATGAAGTAGAACGTATAGAAATAGTTGAAGGACCGCTAAGTGTAAATTATGGAAGCAACGCATTGGCAGGCACAATTAACATTATTACGAAAAAAGAAAACAAAGAAACATTTAGAATTGGTATTTCTACTTACAATGAAAATATTGGGACGCACAACAACACGATTTATGGAAACGTTCGTTTGCTTAAAAACCACTCAATTGGCTTTTCCGTAGGTAGAAATTTTTTTGACGGTTGGAGTCCTGACGATACTTTTTGGCCGGACTATTCAGCTAAATTAGCAGATAGCGGTCGAGTAAAACAATGGAATCCTAAAGAGCAATACTTTGGCCGTTTTCAATACCATTACAATCTTAAAAAATCGCAAATAACCTATAAATTAGATTATTACGAAGAAACGATTGAAAATCGAGGAGTTCCACAACGTACACCTAGTTCGTTTATTGGATTCGACGATTATTACCACACCAAACGAATAGACAATGCTATTCTCGCAAGAGGAAGAATCAACAAAAATTGGAATTACAATTGGACGGGTGCTTATAATTATTTTCAGCGAGTAAAGGAATCTTATCGGAAGGATTTAGTGAGTTTAGACAATAACTTGATTCCAGAAACCGGCCTGAATGACTCGCAAGACACCAGTAATTTTCAGCTCTTTATGTCAAGGGCAAGTATCTCATCCAATCGAGATTCTTCTTGGATAAATTATGAATTGGGCTACGATATTAACGTTGAAAAAGCATCTGGAAAACGAATCGCAAATGGAACTCAAGAAATGGGCGACTATGCTGTTTTTGCTTCTGCAGAATTCTTATTCTTCAGTCAAATAAAAGTAAAAACCGGAGCAAGATATGCCTACAATTCATTATATCAAGCTCCGATAACGCCTTCGTTAAATGCTCAGTATTTCAAAAACAACTACTCATTCCGAGTCTCTTATGCAAGAGGGTTTAGAGCGCCTTCGCTCAAAGAGCTCTACTTTACCTTTAACGATGTCAATCACAGTCTTTTTGGAAATCCAGATTTAACGGCCGAACGATCCAATAATTTTTCAGGCTCAGTTTCCAAAAAGATTTTAGTAAAAGAAGTACTCATTAAACCGGAAATTAGTGGGTACTACAACTTTATTTTTGACCGCATCGCGTTTGCACAAACCAGTGCAACCAGTGATTCACTCCTATATTTTAATGTTGGCGAAAATCAAACAAAAGGAGTCAACTCGGCCGTTTCGGTATTGTACGATAATTTCAAAATTAACTTAGGAGGGTCCTATGTTGGCCGTTACAACCAACTTTCGACGGAGAATGATATTGCTGAGTTTAGTTACTCCGCAGAATTCAACGGAAGCGTGACCTATGCATTCAAAAAACCTAAACTAAATGTGAGCGCCTTCTTTAAACATCAAGGAAAATTACCCGGTTTTGGGTTTAATAGTGATGGAGAGGTGGCTGAACAAACCATTGAAGCCTACCAGTTACTTGACGCAACTATTTCTAAAGTTTTTTGGAAAAAACGGTTAACTCTTATGGTTGGCTGTAAAAACCTAATGAATGTGCAAAATGTTCAAGCTTCTTTAGCTGGAAATTCGGCGCATTCGGGTGGGGGACGATCCATCGCTATAGGTACTGGGCGTACTTTTTTTGTAAAGCTGAATCTTGAATTTACTAAAGAATGAACTACTTAAACCTTGTCAAACTGTTTACGTTTCTAATTATTTTGGGACTTTTAAGTTCTTGTAAAAAAGACGAATTGCCATTGACAGCGCCTGTTAACGGCATCACCAACCCAAATAACCCCAACGACCCCAGCAACCCAACTGACCCTAATAATCTGGAAGAACCCATCCCCAATATTTTATTTGTGAACTCAGTAGATATGGGAGAAGATTACGGTGATCAAATATGGTTTAGTTTGTCTACAAACAAGGTAATAAAAACTAATTTAAGAACAGATTGGGATTTTTCATTCAACAATAGAGACGGAAAACACATTTTATATCTCAACGCAGCCACGATTCCTTCAGCTGCAATTAGTACGTCAAACGATATTATAACCTTGACAAACGATATTGGATTAGACTATAAAAATGAGCATCATTCTGGAGCCTCAGATAAAATCGCCATTGGTGATATTTCTAATATAAATTCAGTAATAGTTATCGATAGAGGATATGCTCCAGATGGTTCGCAAATTGGTAAATGGAAAATTCAGATAACCTCTATAGGTGGAGATAGTTATACATTTAGCTATGCCGAGTTGAACTCAACCACCATTAAAAATGGCGTAGTAAAAACGAATAGTAGTTATAATCGGACAGCATTTTCATTCAGTACGGATACTGAAATACAAATTGAACCAGCAAAAGATGCTTACGACTTATGCTTTACTCAGTATACCAATATTTTTAGCGACCCTCCTCTTGCCTACTCGGTTAATGGAGTAATCATTAACTCGAACAATACATCCGTAGCCGAAGAGTTTGCAACACCTTTTGAGAGTATTACTAAAACAAGAGCAGAAGGGCTTACCTATAGTGATAACGTTGATGTCATTGGGTACGATTGGAAGCAATTCGATCTGCAGAACAATATATACAATATTCAAACCAATCAAAATTACGTGGTAAAAACCTCCAATGGAGATTATTTTAAGATTCGATTTATCAGCTTTTATAACGAGAATGGAATCAAAGGTGCTCCCGGATTTGAATTTATGAAGCTTTAAAAAAAACAATGGATAATGATTCTATAATAGAGCTTTCAAAGTACGACAACGTTTCGGTTCAATTTTGTACTGTTTGCAAACACTATTGCGTCGTTTTTGGAAATGCAGTTTTGAACTTTAATGTTGAGGAGCTTCATACTTTCAAAAAAATGCTGGATAAAGTAAAAAAACCAAATTTTAATGTAGAAATTAATCAAGAGATGAGGACCGTAATTTTTGCTCGGCCTACAACTATGGGCTTTTCGCTAAATGAAAATGAAGTGATTCTAGTAAATAAAATGATTCATGAGGCTTTAATAATAGGGGAGGTTAAGGATTTAATTAGTGGTTAAATTGAGGTAAATGTTTTATTTGAAAAGTTCAGCTACGAAGTATATTCTGTTCACCAATTCACCTGATTTGCTTAAAACCGAATCATGCTTTTCGGTAAATTCGATGGTTACAAACTGAGAATCTACAAATAAATCGGTGAGTATTTCTTTGCTGTATAATTTGAATCTATGATTCACAAACGGTAAGCCCAACATAAACTTCTCATCTGCAAAGGCAATAACCAGCTTACTCTCTGGTTTTAATACACGATAAATTTCTTTTAAAAACAGCCGTGGATTACCCCAAAAATATATTGTGTTTACGGTTAAAATTCTATCGAATGTATTGACCCCGAAAGGAATATTAACCCCATCATACAAGATAAAAGAAGCTTGTTTTTGATTGGATTTATTTATCCTTATTGCCTCAGAATTCATAGTTTTAGAAATTTCAAGGCCAATATATTGCACAGTATTTGCTTTCCTGATTATATCTTTTACATGGCCACCAATCCCATGACCGACTTCAAGTACACAGCTATCTTCTTGAACATTCAATAGTTCTATAGAGCTACTGATCATTTGTGCATTTGAATCGTTCATTGTTGCACCAATTTGCAGTCCACCTTCACCGCTTGGGCAATTTAACTGTGACTCTATTTCAAGCAACTGTTTATAAGATAGATTCATTAGTATTATCTAAAGCTTTTCTAAAACTAATTTAGATTGATATTTTACATCAACTATCCAATTCATCAGCTCCTGTTGTCTGGAAACGTCCGATAGGTCAGAAACCAGTCCTTGGTGAACTACTTTGCCCTCTTTCAGAAAAACAATTTCATCGGCTATATCAAATGCATCGCACAAATGGTGAGTGAAAAATACTAGCGAAGTTCCAGTTTTCCGAACAATGTTTCCTATTTCCAGTCGTAATTCTGATTTTAGTGTTGTATTCAGATTACTAAATGGCTCATCAAGTAATAACAACTCTGGTTGCAAAGCAAGAGCCTTTGCAATGGCTAAACGCTGGGTTTGAAAACGGCTAAGCTCAGCTGGATATTTATCTGCAAACTCTTCCATTTTGATCAATTCTAATAGATACTTAATTGCAATAGATTTATCCGTTTTCTCAAGACCATGACCGATGTTCTGGTTGACCGTAAGATGCGGAAATAAGACATAATCTTGAAATACAAGGCTCGCACTTCTCCCTCGCGGTGGCACTATAAAAACGTCGTCGCTTACTACTCTATTTTTAATAGAAATTGTACTCGAGTTGGGGCGTTCTACACCTGCTATTAACCGAAAAAGCGTAGACTTACCAATGCCACTTTCGCCCAGTACTGCACAAATTTTTCCAGACTGTAATGAAAAATTACAGTTTTTCAATGCCCAATTTTCATTATCGCAGGTCATCGATAGTAAACTAATGTCTAAGATTTTTTTCATACTTAAAAATTACTATTCATGTTGTCTATAATTCTGATTTATAGACCTTTAATTCATAGTCAAACAATTAATATTACAAATCGGAGTTTGGCCAATCAATAATTGGAATTGATTCATTTTGCTAGCACGAATTTTAATATTGCTGATTCCACACCGAAATTTAGTAGATGATTTATTATCGAAATAAGTAAATCTAATTTTTGCATCCCTCTCAACAACCAGTGCGGACATGTCTATAGATCTCCTTACTTGTGTAAATGAATATGATGCTGTAATTCTAGATCTAGAACTATCTAATCTTCCATTACTGCGATAAATAATTACCCAATTACTATCATACCAATCTTCAATTTTAACATTGACTTGACCTTGAAAATCAGGAAGAAATGCTTCAACCTTGAGTAGACTTAAATCAGTAAAATCCGACAGATAAAATGTTGGGCTATCCAATATGGAAGCATCCTGGTTGGTTACATACCACTGAATATCAAAGATAGCGAAAGGAGGATCTAATGTAAAGGTTAAACAATTTTGAGAGTTAGGATTATCCAATCTCCACGTCCCTTTGGTATTGTTATCAGTATTAATAGAGCAGCCCCGTTGATTTGCTATACTGTTGTTAATACCTCGGAAATTTTCAAACCAAACCGATTCGTACGTTAAGCTTGAATCGTAAGGAAAAACAACTCCAGCTAAACCAGAGACCAAAAAGTAGTTATTTGTAACAGATATGTCTCGAAAGCTAGACTTGTTTGAAAGGCTTTGAGAGTTAAAATTGAGACCTGCGTCGCTAGTCTTGAGTAATGTTCCTCTGTTATTTGGATCGTAACCTACGAAGTCATTTTTATAATTAATACCATTTAGAAATTGCGCGCTACCGCTTGAGAGATACGTCCAAGTTGTTGCTCTAATTGTGGTTTTATGGATATTTTCACTTTGCCCAGCTAAATAACCCGTCATACAATCTATAAATTCTATTAATGTCCGAGTAGTGCCTCCTTTATCTCTAGCAGCAGAAACAATCCAGTTGAGGCCTCCGTTAATTCTTTTCATTCCACTATCAACTCTAATATAACCGTTATTAGAGTCAACAAAAGTGGAGTCAAACAACAAATGTATAGAGCTTACCGTTGACCGGGATATTCTTGCGTCAGTGGTTCTAAGAATTCTAAGCTCATTGCTATATGCTCCTGAAAAGTCGATGGAATCAGAAATGACTTTGATGTCCAAAAGGTCAATAACAACTCCAGAAGACAGTTTTAACCAGTTGTTGCAGCGGTCTATGGATTTTATTATAATGTCGCTTGTGTCATAAGGATAGCCCACACTATCGCTCGTAAACCAAATCCCTATTAAGCCTTTGGTTACACCAGTTGAAAGCTTATCCCAGGCCTTACATTTAGCATCTTTTAGTGGGTTAATTACATGATTAACAGACATATATTCTGTTCCGAAAGGAGCGATATGTAAGGACCATAATGTCTGAATTTCTCCAGATAATTGACCTTGGTAGTGTCCATAAACAGATGGTAGAGAAAGGATTATTAATATGATATTTAAATATAAAGCTCGCACTGTTATTTTTATTTAGACTAATTAAAGATAACAACGCAAATGTAGTCGCTATAAGTAGTTGAAACTAGAAAATATAGTACCATAGATGAGGTAAATTATGTACCACAAATCAGTTAATAGATTTTTGTAAAATCAGCTTTTCCTACCATAATATCGCTAACAGATAACTAATTATGGTAATAACAGTCCATACAAATAGTTTAACTATTCATGTTTTATGAAGCTTTAATAATGGGAGAGGTTCACGATTTGATCAACTAAAAATTACTGCAGGGTCTCCTTCAAAATTGCTTCCAATTCCTCAGCATTTAAATATCCATCGTATTGAAATACAATTTCGTTTTTAGCATTTAAAACAACCAATGCAGGGTAATTGAGTTTGCCATTTATAGTTCCCAATTGCTTGGCCAATTCGTGCACACCAGTGTCGTTTCCAGTGGGCTTATACTTAAACGTTCTTCCTCGATACTTTATGTCCGTTTTAGATTCTGCATCTAATTCAATGAAGTAAAAGTGGTTAGTTAGTAGCTTGACAATTGTTTCATTCTTGAAAGTAGTGCGGACCATTTTGTGGCAGTACTTACACCAATCTGTTCTTATAAACACGAAAATATTCTTATCGTCTTGAATTTCGATACTATCCAATCGCTCAAAAGATATTTTTTGAATTTGAGTATAACCCGCTTCAGGATTTAAAAACACAACGCAACCCAACAGGATAATTATTTTAACGAAATACCTCAATTATTTATCAAAGGTAAATCGAATTCCAAAAAAGCCTCGAATGCCTTGATTTGGACCATAAACATAGGTAGGATCAAAAGTAAAAGCGTAGGGGTTACTTGCTGTCTGAATTACCTCACCAGCTGGAGTAAACGCAACATTTTTATCAAAAGGGTCATTGGTTCTCGCAATTAACCCAGCATCTCCAAGATTTGTCCAAGGCACCCAATTCAGCAAATTTTTTGCACCGCCATAAATTTCCAATCCGTTAGCAAATATCTTGGTCAATTGAATGTTCTGAATGCTCCACCAAGGCGAAAACTCTGGTCTTGGGTCTTCAGCTCCTAATAATGGCAATTTCATTGGCCCATATAAATTTCCAGTATAATCGACCTTTACATTCAACTTTACAAAGGTATAACCTACAGACCAAGTTCCTGTATACTGCTCAGTAAGTTCTTGTTGTTCTTTTAGACCATTTTGAACGCTATAAACGTCCATAACAGTACCTCCAGCCATTAACGATAAATTTTTATAGGTTGCATCTACATTCAACGAAAATCCATTTGATACGGCATGACCGTCTAAGTTATCGTAGATAATTTTATTTGGGTCCGTATCGTAGTCGGGGAAAATCTTATTGGTGAAATAAGTATAGAATAACGAGCCATCAAGCCCAACATACCAATCATTTTTTGTAAAGATTTTCTTGACATAATTGATGTTTCCGTTGTAAGAGGTTTCTGGATTTAAGTCGGAAAGAAACTCCACTTTTCTGGCTCCAGTAAGTGCAGCATGATCTTCTGTAAACACATTGGCAACTCGGTAGCCTGTTCCAAAACTAAATCGAAGAATATTGCTTTTATTTTTTGAAGTCCATTTGTAATTGAATCGTGGCGTAAAGATATTGCCGTGAATGGAGTTGTAATCGTAACGCATTCCAAGGAGCACTTTATTGTATTTATTTATACTGATTTCGTCTTGAACAAAGATTCCAGGAAGAAATGTATTAGCTGGGGCATTCTGAGGGTTTACACTATCTGATGTCGCAGTTGCTGGAGTATTGTCATCGTAATAAGTGTAACGCATTGCAGCTCCAAACAGCAGGTCATTTTTCTCACCGAGTTCCTTGTTCCAAGTAAGTTGACCAAAACCAATTTTTTGGTCCGCTATGTAAATGGTATTTCCATAAACCGAATTTTGGTCGTGAGCGTTTGCGCTAAACATAAATATTACCCGCTCTTTAATTGGTAATTGGTAAGTTCCTAAAAGCTCCCAACGACTGGTGTAGATACTCTCGCCATAAACCTCATCTCCACCACGATGATCATCAGCATTCCAGTCCATTTCTCCACCAAAACGGTCTTCATAAACATAACGTCCAGCAATAGAGAAAATGCGATTTTCCTTTCGTTTTATATTCCATTTATTAAAAACTGAAATTCGATTTTGTAAGGTTACATCAGTAAAGTTATCGTTGTTATTATCTATTCGGTTATTGAAATTGAAGTAATTTATCCCTACCAGTGCATCTGCTTTTTTACCCACTTTAATCTTAGTAGCGAGATCAGCATTAAGTTCGCCCCAAGTGGTTGTAAAAATATCGGCAGAAAACAAAGCTGCATTATCGGGGTTTTTAGTGATTACGTTAATCAATCCACCAACAGATTCAGACCCGTACAATGTTGAGGCTGGTCCTTTGACTATTTCTACTCTTTCGATAAGCGACTGTGGAATTCCACTCAATCCATATACAGTTGATAAACCACTCACTATAGGCATTCCATCGATAGTAACCATTGTATAGGCCCCCTCCAATCCATTGATGTGAATATCGCCGGTATTGCAAACCGCACAATTTATCTGGGGTCGAACACCGTTTACATTTTGTAAAGCTTCGTAAATAGACGGGGTTGGATTCGATTTAAAAAATTCGGCGCTGTACACTTCAACTGGAACAGGACTTTCTAACCTAGACATTGGTTTCATAGTTCCAGAAACAACAATTTCATTCAAACTAGAAGGATTAGGTTCTAGCTCAATATCAATGTTTTGTTTTGAGTTAGCAGCAACGGTTATCGTCTTTTTGAATTTCAAGTATGAAATAAAAGAAGCAACCACTTCGTACTCTCCAGCCGGAATATCTTTAATAATATATTTTCCGTTTTCGTCAGTTGTTGCTCCAAGGCTAGTTCCTTTTAAATAAACATTGGCATAAGGCACTGCTTCATTGGCATCTGACACTTTCCCATTGATTACAGCATTCTGAGCAAACAGATTGGTTGAGAATATAAAGGAGACTAGAATTAAAGAAATGTATTTCATGATACTTTGTAGTGTTTTGTTTGTTAAACTCTATTTGTTTTACGGTGCAAACTTAATGAGTTAGTCTTACCTAACAAAATAAATATGAAAATAATTTTCACAAAACGATTATGGCTACAAACAATGACAGAACATGGGGTTTTCAGTCAGCTTTAAATTTACTAAAACGAAAAAATCCTCAATCTGTTCAGATTAAGCCTTTTTAATTCTATCGTAAAGGCGGAGAGACTCACTTCGACTTCCTTTGGTCG
>Ga0075118_10000806_pt1 | contig 25882 bp, 20 predicted proteins | sample AntAceMetag02UKE_FD_69794 | JGI IMG/M metagenome (GOLD analysis project Ga0075118, IMG submission 69794) | Saline lake microbial communities from Ace Lake, Antarctica - Antarctic Ace Lake Metagenome 02UKE | ecosystem: Environmental > Aquatic > Non-marine Saline and Alkaline > Saline | place...
AAGAGTCCGCGATAAAGAGGAGAGAAATTGATCACGCCAATGTTGTGATTCAAGCAGTAGGGTAGCTCGCGCGCCTCGATCCCACGATCAAGCAGGCTGTAAGCAGGTTGTAGGCAACTGACCTCAAAGTGGGAGCGATAGAGATCGATTTGTTCGGGGTTGAGATTGCTGACTCCGAAATAGCGAACTTTGCCGTCTGACTTTAATTTATGAAACGCTCTCGCCACTTCATCCGGGCGGGTAATCGCATCCCACGCGTGGATTTGATAGAGATCGATATGATCGGTTTGGAGACGATTCAGCGAATCTTCGCAGGCGCGCAAAATGTAATCGTAAGTCGTATCGGGATGGCGACCGGAGGGCTCAGTGAACTTCCAGAAGAACTTGGTCGCGATCGTGAACTTATCACGCAGACCATCACGTTTCATGAGGATTCCGAGTTGCTCTTCAGCGTAGCCGTCGCCGTAGGCATCGGCGGTATCGAGGAAATTGACCCCGTTATCAATCGCGGCGTGCACGGATTGCTGCCATGGTTCCAAAGCGACTTCACCCCAAAAGGAAGGGCTCAATTGCCAGCAGCCAAAACAGATGCGGGAAACGTGAAGATCGGTGTTACCAAGTTGGGTGTATTTCATGGTGACATACAGTGTAACCTGTCGGTCAAATTGAGCGAGATCCGTTTCTGCAGAGACGAGTAGATGACAGGATAATTCTTGGACAGGGCCAGTTTAGTGAGCTTAGGTGCGTCATGCGATTGTTACTGATTGGAGGCTCCGTATTCTTGGGTCGCGCCTTGGCCGATGCCGCCATCGCACGAGGGTATGAGGTCTCGATGCTCAACCGCGGAAAAAGCTCTGCGACTGTGCCGCAGGGAATCGAGCATCTCAGAGCGGATCGCGACGAGAGTTTGGATATTCTGAAGGGCAGAGCATGGGATGCGGTGATTGATACTTGCGCGTATTTTCCAAAGCAGGTGCGCGATCTCTTGGAGGCTCTGACGGACGGAACGCACTATACCTTTATCTCCTCCGTATCTGCTTACGCGGATCTTTCTCAATCAGGATTAACCGAAGCGGCTGCTTTGTCCGATCCCATGGGAGACGAGGTGACGGAAGTGACGAAGGATACCTATGGCCCGCTTAAATCTGCCTGCGAGCAGGTCGTCGATCAGTCGGGGGTGGACGCATTAATCATCAGGCCAGGGGTGATTGCGGGACCCTATGATCCGACGGGACGTTTTGGCTATTGGGTGCGACGGATGGCGGCTTCAGGTCGATTCGTCGCTCCGGGCGATGGGGATGCCCCTTTGCAGATCATCGACGTGCGCGATCTGGCTGCATGGATTGTGAAGCTGCTCGAAGACCGAACGAAGGGAGTCTTTAATGCCGTGGGGCCTGAGCGCCCAATTACGTTTCGCGATTTTATCGATACGGGTGTTCGTGAATTGGGCAATCGAGCGCAACCCTGCTGGATCGCCGATGAAACTTTGGCCAATCATGGCATCGAAGGTTGGGGTAAGCTGCCATTGTGGTTACCTCCTGCTCGGGGGAATGCTCCTCGTCTATTTGAAATCAATGGGCAGAAAGCGTGGGATGCCGGATTGGTGAATCGTCCCCTAGCCGACACGATTAAGGATGTGAGCGACTATGAGACTTCTTTGCAGGAGTCCGTATCGATTGGGCTGACCCGCGAAGAAGAAGCGAAGGTCTTAGTGGCCTAGAAAGGCCGAGAGTTTATTACGCTTTTGTCGCGACCCAGAAACGGCATTCGTCGGAGAAATCGCGGACTTTGCGTGGCTCGCGGGCGACGTTGCGGCGCATCGTATCAAAGGTGTGATTCCAACCGGTGGCCTTTAAGTCTTCGAGGATTTCTCCGCGTTCTGGGAGGTGCATGAAGGTGCGTCCGATTTCTTTGTCCTCATAATAGCGATCGCCGAATTCGCGTAGGATCGGATCCTGTTTTCCTTTGGCCCAACGCATGGCCTCCAAACGCCAGATGACCTGCTCCTCCTTAGAATCCTCGCGATCATGAGTGGTAAACATCAGCGGAGCACCGGGTCGGCAGAAGTGATGGAGAGCTCGCAAGGCGCGACGTCGATTGCGTCGCAAGGGGATTTGCATGAGCCCGTTAAACATGAAGAGAACGCCATCAAAGAGGGCACCTTCGAGGATTTCGCATTTCTCGAGTCGAGTAGCATCGGCATGAAAGAAGCCGATATCGGCTTCTTTTTCCATCGCGAGACTCTGAGCTTGCGCGAGCAATTCTTCGGCGAAATCAAACGCGTGGATATCGCGGTAGCCTGCTTCCCACAATGCCACGGCGACGCGACCGGCACCGCATCCGGCTTCGAGGAGTTGGACGGATTTATTCGGGAAGAAGCGCTCGATCAGGATGCGCTCCGATTCCCAGAGCCCGATCCGATGAGCGGCCTTGGTGTAGTGAACGACGGCGCGGAGGTCGTTGAAATCCTCACGGACAAGCTTTTTCGAAACCTTGCTCATTGCGCTAGTCTACTTGTTCGCAGGCTTAGTCCACTCGGCGATATACATTCCGTTTCCGTTGATGGCTTCGGGACGGATGAATAGGCCGTGGCCTTCTGTGGCTTCGGCTCCTTCGAGCATGAGTGGGCTTTGAGTCGGCGTGAGCTCGGGATGAGCGGCAGTAAAGGCGGCGGCGACGGCGGTGGTTTCGCTACGAGTGAGCGTGCAGACGGCGTAGATCAGGCGCCCGCCTGGTTTGAGTGAACCGGCGACATTGTTGAGCATTTCGAGTTGGACTTTGGCCAGCTCATGCACGTCGTCCATCGTCGTGGTCCAACGCGCATGGGGATTGCGTTGCCAGGTGCCCACACCACTGCAGGGCGCATCGATGAGGATGCCGTCGAATTTGGTTTTGTTCGGGAGGTGAGCAGAACCATCCCAAAGCTTGCTGCGATGATTGTAGAGTTGCGCGCGGGTGGAGCGTTTCTTGAAACTTTGGAGACGTTTCTCGGAGCGATCTGTCACCCAGATCAATCCCTTGTTATTCATCATATCGGCGAGATGGAGAGTCTTGCCGCCTTCACCTGCGCAGGCATCCCACCACGTTTGCCCAGCCGAAGGTAGACACGCGAGACCGACGAGTTGTGACGCGAGGTCTTGAATTTCGAAATCGCCTTCGTGGAATTGGGGCGTGCGAAAAAGATCCTTTTCACCTTTGTAACACACGGCATCTGCGGCGAAATCGCTGAGCTCACATTTGCCGAGAATTTCGGCGAGTTTGCCGGCCTTGCCGGGACGGGCGCGGAGCCAGAGCGCAGGTAGCCGTTGAATTTGGCGCAGGTATTCAGGAGTGATCTCCATCTCATTCGCGAGCCACGCGGGGACTGCGCGCACCGCGAGAGCCTCAGCCTTGATGGCCTTGGGGTTGTGCTTGAACCGTGCGTCCAGATTGAGAGCGTGTTCGGCTTGAGTTTGCTTCGAGGCCTTGGGATCGACCCAGTTCTTCCAGCGAAAATAGACAAAGACGCCTTGGCTGACGGCGCGGCGCAATTGGGGCGCCATATACTTGTGCCCGTAAAAATAGCGGCGCAGGGCAGCATCGGCAGGCATTTGAGGCGCGACGTCGGCCAGAACGCGCGCGATGTGATTGAGAGTGGTGTTATCCGGCATGTGTTTCCACCACCAAGGACATGAAGAGCGCGAAGCACAAACCCTGAAAATCACTTAGTTCCAACGCCCTGCGGCAATGTTCGTAATACGAACATTGGGATCCGACCGGTTGTTGTTCTAAGAGAGCTGACCGAGGTAGAGGCGGGTGATGTATTTAAATGAGACCTTACCGTTTGTGGCGTGTTCGTCGAAAATCGATTTTAGTTTCTCAAAGAATTGAGTGTGCCGTGGGTGATCCTGATTGGGGACGTAGGATGAGGAAAGCGCCCGTCCAGCGAGGCCGGGGTAGTCGAAGCGTTGCTCATTCGTGACTGTGACCTCCTTGAAAGATCTCGGGCTGAAAAATCGCTCGATGGCGGTGTGATCGATACGCGAATGATTCACCTGATCGTAATCGATGCTGTCGGTCTTGAGGAGAGTGTCGTAGGCGGCGAGGAAGGGAGTAGTGCCAGCAAGTCGCTCGTTCCAGATCAGGGCAACTTGACCGTCGGGTTTGAGGATACGGTTAAACTCCGCTCGCGTCTTGGGGATATCAAACCAGTGGAATGCCTGTCCGGCGGTGACGAGATCGACGCTCGCGGCAGGCAATGTCGTTGCTTCGGCCGTGCCATCGACGCTTCGAAAACCAGTCTGATTGGAGAGATCACGTTCAGCGGCGGCTCGCATTTCCGCATTGGGTTCTATGGCGTGCACGAGACCTGCAATGGGGAGTAGCATTTTGGTGAGGATACCCGTGCCTGCTCCGATATCAGCGATCACACTTTCGTGATTTAGTTTCGTTCGATTGGCTAACTCTTCGATCAATGCTTCTGGATAACTCGGGCGATATTGCACGTAGTTGGCGACACGATCGGAGAAGCGTTGGGTAGAGTCCGGCATGGCCGCCAGTAAGCTCATGGGGATCGCGAAGGACAAATCTTCGATGCCCCGAGAAGCACGATATAAGTCGCATTAACGGATCCGGCAAAAATGCAGTTGAGATCTACTGCGACCCCTTGTGGAAAGAAACTGTTGAGGCGGGCCTGATAGTAAATGAGTTGTCCTCAGTGGCTTATGTTTGTGAGCTTTGTTCTCCACACTTATGTCCTCAGACCATAATCCCGTTTCACTTACTGTTCGAAATTCTTTATCCCTCACCGAGGTGATTGCTGCTAGTGCTGAGGGACCTCGCGTCGGGCAGACGGTGGCAGCTGCACTGGTAGAAAATTTGTGCTCAAGCGCCAAGATTGCTACAGAGGAGTGGGCTTTGTCCTCATCATCGGCTGTGCTGGAAATCGCGTTGGCGGATGACTCCAATGAAGTGGACCTCTCAGGATTAGCCGAAGGCAGTGAGTGGATGTATTTCAAGTTGAACGAGCAGGGGGGAGGCGAGCTGATCGCCTCGCGGACGCACCTTATCTACACGTTGTTCTGCCACATCTGGGATAATTGTTTGGACCTCGCGGTATCAGAATTTACCGCTGGAAAACTCATCCCGATCACGCTCGCTGATATTAATGGCCGGGATGACCTTTTGATTGGTCGATCGAATTTCCTGATCAATCGCGAACGACAGGTGCAGCATTCTGATATCGAAGCTTCGATGCAGGAGATGGCTCGGATCGGTTCGGCTCGGGTGGTGGTCAACGAACTGGCCCTGCCGTTTGGTTATGACCGGGGGCCTGAAGGAGAGGTCTACTATCGCTTCTACGATTACCTTCCTGATTTGGATCAGTTTGTTGAAACTAAGTTGAATCAAGGCATCTACCCGCCTGAGCATCTGCAGGCTAATCTCAACTCGCTCAAACGATTGGCCCAATTGGCAGATAAGTATGGCCTGATTCCTGGGATGGAGATCGCGAATCCGCGCTCGGCTCCCGAGTCGTTACTAAAGCGTTACCCGTTTCTGCGTGGCGCTCGGGTGGACCATCCGTTCCGTTGTTTTGAGCCTCGCTATGCACTGACCTTGGCGCATCCAGCGGTCCGTTGGCATTATGCTGAGCTCATGCGTAATATTCTCCGCGAGGTGCCGCAGTTGGGATTCATCTCTACGCTGATCAACGATAGTGGGGCGGGTTTTGAGTTTACCTCCAGTCTCTATGCCGGACGCAACGGTGGTCCTTATGTCATCCGAGAGTGGCAGACCGATGCGGCCATCGGTCAAGCGGCGGCCGAGAATGTGATTCGTTACTACCGCTTGCTGCGCGATGTCGCCCATGAAACCAATCCCGATTTTAGGATTGTCACGGCGATGAGAAATATCGCGGAGGAATCTGAAACGATTACGGCCGGGATCGATAACGGAATCGATTTGCGAATGATTTCGCAGCGCTCTGATGTCGATGGAGACAGTTGGAAGGGGCAGCTCGAATCCGCTCGCCAGAAAAACTCCGATTTTGTCGCCAGCTCAACTGCTCGCGGCAGTGCTTATATCTTGGGCGTGCCATGCCCATGGCTGGTTAATAAGAACCTCGGTGAGGTTCGGAGCGGTGGTTACAGTCGGGTTGATGTGTATTTGGACCCGCCTTATCTGGTGCCAAACAGTGTGAACCGTGATGTGATCCGTGGCTTCCAATTAGAGCCGACGCGTGATATCGACGATCTCATCACTCAATCAGCCCGTCAGCAGGTCGGCACTGAATTTGCGGACAAGCTATTCGAGATCTGGCAACTGACCGATCAGGTCGCTCAAGTGGCTCCTCTGGGAGGTATCTTTGGTGGGGACGGCTTTCCGTGGTATCGGTTCTGGGCTCGGCCGATGGTGCCGAATATCGGGGCGATCCCCGAAGCAGATCGTCGTTACTACGAGAAGTATTTCCTCTCGCACTTTAATAATCCCCATAATGTGGATCTGCGGGCTGATATGCTCTGGGAGATGATGTCCGTCGAGCAGTGCGATACTTCACTCAAAGTGTTCGCGACCGAAGTGTGGGGGCCATTGGACAAGGCGATTGAACTGGCCAAACAGGGCGTGGAACAAGCGGCCAACGGCTCCGCTCCTCACGGCGTATTCGTCGACTTGCATGATCGGCTGATCGCGTATCGCTCCTACGCCATGACCTTGCGGAACCTCTCCGCATGGGTTGCGGGCGTGCATGGTTATTTGGACGCCGATACGGAGGCCGAGAAGCAATCACGATTGGCTCTCGTTAAGGACATGGTCGCCAGTGAATTGGCCAACGTGAAAGTGCTGCTCGAACTCTGGGAATCCTCCGTCGTCGATTTCATGCCCCTGAATGCCTTCTCCGAAACCATGCATGACTACGGGGTCAACTTTGGCGACGTGCTGAAACAGAAGATCGCGTTGATGGAGCAGTATGGTGATCGTCTGCCATACATTGATCCTAACTACATGTGGCGGATGCCGGAAGATGCTCCGGTAACGGCAGACGACTACATGAGCTATGCCGATCGGAAATAAACTCGGACCAGTAAATTTTTAACCGAACGTCTATGAAAAATGATACTTCAAAACAACAGGTTGAATGCACGATCCCCGTTATGCCCGTGAAGCATCTGCAACGGAGTATTCAATTTTATACAGAGACCCTCGGGTTTAAACTTGATTGGGAAGGTGGAGAGGTTGGCTCGGTCTCGCGTGATGGAAACGCTCTGATGCTTTCGCAGGCTCTTGATGGAGCGTCACCCACTTGTGCATGGATTGGATTGAAGTCGGACGACCTGTTTGCGGAATACCGAGCGAAGGGCGTCAAGGTGTTGCAGGAAGCAACCAATCAACCTTGGGCCTATGAGATGAAGCTCGAGGACATTGATGGCAATGTGCTCTGGCTCGGCATCGAACCGCGTAATGATATTCCCTTTGCTGAGGCATCGGACGGCTCGTAGCACTCATTTCATTATGGCCAAAATCCCGAAGCCACGACTGATTTCCGTTACTCCTGATAATCTGGCTGAAACCGGTTTCTTTTGCATGCAAAGCAAAAAGAAAGCCGAGGGCTTCCTTCGAAAACAGGCGTGGTTACGAGAGCGACTGGCGGAAGGAATGCATTTCAAGATGGTGGAATCAGAGGGCCGTGGCTTTATCGAATATATTCCGGGTGAGCTGGCATGGCGGGCGGTGCATGCGCCGGGCTATATGATGATTCACTGCCTGTGGGTTATCGGGAAAAGCAAAGGCAAGGGCTTTGGTTCAATTTTATTAGCAGACTGTATCGATACTGCGCGCAAAGCGGGGATGCGTGGTGTTGCGATGGTGACGAATTCGGGAAACTGGCTCGCCGGAGAGGAGCTCTTAATCAAAGCGGGCTTCAGTGTCGTCGATGAAGCTCTACCCGGCTTTAAGTTGCTTGCGTTGCAATTCAAACCGGGTGCGTCTCCGACTTTCCCTCAAGACTGGACTCAGCGCTGTGGACGCTGGGGCAAAGGCTTGGTGGTGGTGCGGACGGACCAATGTCCTTCACTTGATCGTTGTGTGAACGAGACGAGGGAACTTGCGGCGGAACGTGGGCTAGCGTTTCGCGAGGTGCACTTGCCGGACGCGGCGACGGTCCAAGCTCAATCGCCTTCGCCGTATGGCGTGTTTGCCATTTTGAACGAGGGGAAATTGCTCTCTTATCATCTGCTGCTGAAGAAGCAGATTGCGCAGAGGCTGGCCGCAACCGACTGAACTAGCCTCGCTTCTTCCAGCGCTTTTCCTGTTTGAGCTCAAGGGGCTTGGCTTCGATTTGGACTCCGGCGACTGCGGGGTGGGCGCGAATTTCCTGAAAGGCTTCACCACTGATTTTCCAAGAAAGGGCATTGCTCACGTCGGCGACCGAGGCGACGCGATCTTCGAAGAGGAAGCCGAGACTGATTTGGGTGCTGCCCGATTGACCGTCGAGCTTGCCCCGAAGGAATGTGAAAAACTCAGGAAGCTGCTCATGATCCGGATGGAGCAGCCAGATGATGCGACGGACGTTGCTGGCAATGTAATTGTCCAGCGAGAGGCATTCGCGGACATTGATCCGCGCTCCGTCGTTACCGACGATGATGTTGCCTTGCACGAGCACGGGAGCCTCGGCGATGAGACTCTCGCCATAAGTTTCGAATGCATCGGCAAACATGTTGAGCGCCACGGAGGCCTTGCGGGTGGCGATCGTGAACATGGCCCAGGGGCGATTGTCCTTTTTCGATAAGCGCTTTGTGATGCTCCCGGCAATTCCGCAAAGACGGAAGTCTTCGCGATCTTGGAGGGTGGTCAGCACATCGACGGGGTAAGTGTCGATCGCTTCGGCCAGTCCTCGATAGGCATTCATCGGGTGTCCGGAGACGTAGAAACCGAGGAGTTCTTTCTCGAAGGTGAATTTTTCCGCCGGGGTGAAATCGGCATCCGAATTTGGAATTTGGATTTTGGAATTTGGATTTTCTACTGGTTCTGGCTCGGCGAGCATATCGAGAAACGTATTTTGCCCAGCGGCTTTGTCGCGGGCGGCTGCGGCTGCGGTAGCGAGTGCTGCGTCGATACTTTCGGAGAGCGCTTTGCGGGAGGCTCCACTGAAATCGAATCCCCCCGTTTTAATGAGATGTTCGAGCACCCGCTTGTTCAGCGCCCGTGCATCCACGCGAGTGATGAAGTCTTCAAAATCCGCGAACGCTCCATTGGCCTCACGCTCTTCGATGATCTTCTGAGCGGCTTGTGCGCCCACACCCTTGATGCCGGCGAGGCCGAAGCGAATCCGGGCGCCGACCGGGGTAAACATTTCGCGCGATTCGTTTACGTCGGGGCCCAGCACGGTCATACCCATCGATTCACATTCGGCGACGAAGTGGGAGACTTTGTCGGCATTGCCGAGTTCGGAGCTGAGCATGGCCGCCATGAACTGCACGGGGTAGTTTGCCTTCAGATATCCCGTTTGGTAGCTGAGCACGGCATAGGCCGCCGAATGAGATTTGTTGAATCCGTAACCGGCGAACTTGTTGAGAATATCGAAGATCGAATCAGCGGTCTTGGCGTCGATGTCGTTTACATTCTTTGCACCTTCGACGAACTTGATGCGCTCCTTCGCCATCGCCTCGACATCCTTTTTGCCCATGGCGCGACGCAGCATATCCGCACCGCCGAGCGTGTAGCCGGCGATAACTTTGGCGGACTCCATCACCTGTTCCTGATAGACCATCACGCCGTAGGTTTCGCGGCAGACGTCCTCAAGTAATTTGTGGGGGAACTTCACGGTGCTCGGGTCTTTCTTGCCCTTAATGTAATCGGGGATCCATTCCATCGGACCCGGACGATACAGCGCGATGAGAGCGACGATTTCGTCGATTGAGGAAAGTCCGATCTGGCGGCAAAGGTTCTGCATGCCGCCGGATTCCAATTGGAATACTCCGGTAGTCTTTCCGGAGTTGAGCAGCTCGTAGGTGACGGGGTCTTCGAAGCCGACTGCCTCGATGTCAAATTTGGGATCAGCGGTGAGCCGGATGTTTTGCACGGCATCGTCGATCACCGTGAGGGTTTTTAGGCCAAGAAAATCCATCTTCAGCAGGCCGAGTTTATCGACCGCCTTCATGGAGAATTGCACGGTTACGTCGCCTTCCTGCGTTGTGAGGGGCACGTAGTTTTCAAGCGGTTCGTCGGTGATGATGATACCGGCAGCGTGTTTGCCGGTGTTGCGCACCATGCCTTCGAGCACGAGCGCTTGATCATAGATTTTCTTGGCGACGGGATTGCGATCCACCTCGGCCTTGAATTCGGCGGATTTATTGTAGGAATCTTCCAGCGAGATATTGAGCTCATCGGGGATCATCTTCGCGAGACGATCTGCTTCCGCGAAGGGGAGGTCATGCACGCGAGAGACATCACGCATGACCATTTTAGCTCCCATGGTGCCGTAGGTGATGATGTTGGCGACGCAGTCGTTGCCGTATTTCTCCCGCACGTAATCGATCACGTCGGCGCGACGTCGCATGCAGAAATCGATATCGAAATCGGGAGGGGAGACACGTTCCGGATTGAGGAAACGTTCGAAGAGGAGCTTGAAGCGCAACGGATCAAGATTGGTGATCTTGAGCAGGTAGGCGACGAGACACCCCGCGCCGGAACCCCGACCCGGCCCGACGGGAATCTCTTGCTTCCGCGCCCAGTCGATGAAATCCCACACGACGAGGAAGTAGTCTTCAAAGCCGGTTTTGCTGATAATCGAGAGCTCATAGTCAACGCGCTCACAGAGGATTTTAGCTTTCTCAGGATCCTCCGCTTTTTCCGGCGTATAGTAATCCATACCATAGCGTTCCTTCAGGCCCTCGACACAGAGGTGTTTGAGATAGTCGGTGCCTGATAGCGTGATTTCGGCGGGGATAGGGTATTTCGGATAACGCTCACTGCCTTTTGGAAACGGAATCTCGAGATCGCACATTTCGGCGACGAGTTGCGTATTCGTGAGCGAGTCGGGCACTTCACTGAATAGCGCATCCATCTCATCATATGATTTGAGATAGAATTGGTCGCCGGTGAACTTCATGCGGTTCTCATCAGCGACCTTGGATCCAGTCTGAATGCAGAGCATGGAATCGTGAGGACCGGAATCGGATGCCTGCACGTAGTGGACGTCGTTGGTCGCGATTACTTTGAGATTAAACTCTTTGGCGAGCTTGAGCAGGCCGGGGATGATCCTCTTCTGCTCGGGGATGCCGTGGTCTTGGATTTCGACGAAATAGTTTTCGCGGCCAAAGATATCGATGAATTTAGCGCAGGCGGCCTGAGCTTCTTCCCAGCGATCATGCATCAGGTGCTGCGGAATCAGCGAAGCGAGACAACCAGTGAAGCCGATCAACCCATCGGCATACTGGGCGAGCGTCTCCATATCGGTGCGCGGTTTGTAGTAAAACCCTTTCAAATGTGCGTCGGACACGAGTTTGAGGAGGTTTTGGTAGCCTGTGAGGTTACGCGCGAGCAGGCCGAGGTGGAAGAGGGTCTTGCCGTCGTCGGATCGACCGTGCTTTTCGAGGCGCGAGGTCTCTACGAGGTAGAGTTCGCAGCCGATCAGGGGTTTCACGCCGGCGCTTTTGGCGGCGTTGTAGAAGGAAATCGCCCCGAAGAGATTGCCATGATCGGTCAACGCGAGGGCGGGCATGTTGAGATCGACCGCACGTTGCATCAGCCGGTCTATCCGGCAGGCCCCGTCAAGCAGACTATAGTCGGTATGGACGTGGAGATGAACGAAGTTTTTGTCGGTCGCCGGCACAGGCTAACTAGCCAAGCCTTCCGCGCTTTCCTCGCAAGGTCTAATGGGCTGTGGAGGGGTAAAATGAGGCGATATTTCACCTGTGCAAAAAAGCCATTGACGGGTGCAGTTCAGACTGGCTTGCTGTTGGGCTTTTCCCTTTCAGATCCGTATCTACACATGTCCATCGAAATCAATATCCGCAAGAATGAGCCAGTTGATCGCGCCATCCGTCGCCTCAAAAAGAAGCTCGAACGCGAAAACGTGATCAAAGATGTGCGCTTCAAGCGCTACTTTGAGAAGCCCTGCGAAAAGAAGCGCCGTAAGAACAAGGTGGCTGCCTTCACGCAGATGCTTCGCAACCGCCACGCTGAGTAATTCAGCCGGACTAGTGTCCTAATTTTTTTAACCGCATCCACTTGGGTGCGGTTTTTTCGTGCAACCTGCTGGCAAATAAGTTCGTGATAGTAGGCATATCGTGAAACCGACTTTCTCTCTATCAACCTGCTGGTGTTCCCACCGTCACAGCGACGGCTATGAAATGCTCAGCGAAATGGCCGATCTGGGCTTTTCGCATATCGAGCTGAGCCACGGGATCCGCATCACTCTCGTGCCGGGCATATTGCAGGCGCTGGAAGAGGGGATCATCAAAGTCGGCACGACGCATAACTTCTGCCCTTTGCCGACTGGCGTGAACAGCGCTGCTCCCAATCTTTTTGAGCCCTCTGCGACCGATCATCGCGAACATGATCAATGGCTGCGCTACACCAAGCGCTCGATCGATTTTTCCGCGCAAGTGGGCGCGAAGGTGATGGTCACTCATTTGGGAAGTGCGGAGTTCTTCTGGTTCAACCCGCGGGATAAGCTACGGAAGTTCATCAAATCGCATCCGGACCTGCCAATCCCCAGCGATCCGAAATATCAGGATGTGCTCAAGAAGTGTCTCGATAAGATGCGCAAGAAGATGGTGCCATTTTGGGAGCAGACGCAGAAAAGTGTGGCGGAGGTCTTTGCTTATGCGGCGGAAAAGGGAGTGATGTTTGGTTTCGAAAATCGCGAGAGCTTCACCGAATTGCCGCTCGATGGTGACTATTTTGATTTTGTAGCGAGCTTCCCCGAAGGAGCGCCAGCAGGATATTGGCACGACACCGGCCACGCTGCGATTAAGGAGCGGTTGGGTTTGCTCAATCATGAAGAGCATCTCAACAAGCTCGCGCCTCACTTACTCGGATTTCATCTGCACGATGTGAGCGATGAAGGGAAAGATCACCAACCCGTCGGAGAAGGGGGAATCGATTTCGAGATGATCAGCCGACTCTGGAAACCTGAGCACCTACTCGTGCTCGAGCTCAGCCCGCGACTGGAAGTCGAAGAGGTGAAACTTTCCAAGGAGCGCATCGAAGCGCTGCTACCTGCTTAAGTCTTTTCCTGTTTCGCCATTAGCTCGCGCACCCAGCGGCGGTGAGGGCCTGAGAGGGTGAGTGATTCGATTTCGTCGCGTGGCACCCAAATGAGCTCGTCCGATTTTGGAATACGGCTCGGTGCGACCTGATAAATCATTTCGGTGATTCGATAACGCGTGATGCTGCGGTGTTTCTTAGCGATCAGCGGCAAAGTTTCGGCATCGGTCGGCGCGAGCGCGATCTGCTCGAAGGTGGGTAGTTCGTGGAGATTGGCTAGTCGCTTCGCGCTACCTGAAGTGCGGTGAAGGAGCACGCGTCCGCGTTGTTCGCACCACGCGCGATGCACGGTGACTTTCTCAATCTTCTTGGTGACGAGTCGCGGATAGGCTTCGGGTGTTTTCTGCTGATTCGCGGCGCAGAGTTTTTGCACGGGGCAAGTTGAGCAGAGTGGATTGCGTCGCACACAAACGGTGGCGCCTAGTTCCATCATCGCCTGATTGTGATCACCGGGTTCCTTGCGGTTGATCAGGGCATCGGCGAGTGCCGTGTAAGCTTTGGCGGCGGTGCTGCCATCGCGATATTCAGTTTCGTCGGCCGTGAGTCGCGCGAGAATGCGCACGACGTTGCCATCGACGACGGCGGCGGGAATGCGGAACGAAATACTCGTAATCGCGGCGGCGGTGTAGGGGCCGATTCCGGGGAGAGCGAGCCACTCATCGACCGTTTGCGGGGGAGTCGGTAAGGCGACGATGGCTTGCGCAAGAGCGTGTAATCGTCGTGCGCGTGAATAGTAACCGAGGCCCTCCCACAGTTTGAGCACTTTCGATTCGGGTGCGGCGGCGAGCGTGGCAAAATCCGGAAGCGTTTCCATCCAGCGTGCAAAATAAGGGAGCACGGTTTTCACCTGCGTTTGCTGCAGCATGAACTCGCTTACGACTGTTTTGTAGAGCGCGGGCTGATCCCGCCAAGGCAGCGATCGGGCATTTTTTCGATACCACTTGAGGAGAGCCGTGCGGAAGGTCTGCTGTTTCGAAATCAGTTGGGAGGTATCCGGCACGAGAAACGCAAATAGACAGAAAAGAACGGAAGTGGAAAGAGGGCATTTTCTCTTTGTGATTTCGGGCGATATTGCGGCTAATGCCAGCCATGCCCAAGCAGTCCTCCGACGATGACAAAGCTCCTAAGAAAATCAGCACCTATACGATCAAGCTCGATCAGGAGCAGATCGATAAACTGCGTGGTATTTGCGAGGCGCGAGGATGGACCCCGTTCGACGTCGCCTACACGCACTACGCCTTCAAAGCCGAAGTGCTGAAACTGAACATCTCCGCTTACACCAGCGGCAAGGTGTTGATCGTGGGCAAGGGCACGGAGGACTTCGTTTCGAATACGTTGGAGCCGGAAATCACCGGTGCCCCTAAACTCGGTTACGACGAGGTGCTGCATCCCGATTGGTTTGAATCTCACGCCGGTTTGGACGAAAGTGGTAAGGGCGATTTTTTTGGTCCAATCATCGCGGCGACAGTGATCGCGGATCGAGATGCGATTGAGGTCTGGCGCAAAGCGGGCGCTCAGGATTCTAAGAAAATCACCGACAAGAAAATCATCGAACTGGATAAGATTATTCGCAGCACGAAAGGCGCGGTCGTAAAAACGTGTTTTTGCGGCATGCCTCGCTACAACGAGCTGATGGCGCGCCCTCGGGCGAATCTGAACAGCTTGCTTGCATGGGAGCACGGCATCGCGTTGATACAAGCGCTCGAAGAAAAACCAGTTGAGTGGGGGCTGCTCGATCAATTCAGCAAGCAACCGCTTGTGCAGCGTGAATTGAAACGGAAGGGCGTGACTTTCGATCTACGGATGCGCACGAAAGCAGAAGAAGATCCGGTGGTCGCGGCGGCTTCGATCGTGGCTCGCGCCGAGTATGTGCGGCAGATGCACCTGCTCTCCAAACAGTTTGGCGATACTCTGCAAAAAGGAGCCGGACCATTGGTGAAAAAGCAGGCTCATGAGATCATCGAGAAATTCGGCGCCCGCGCGCTTGGTGATTACGCCAAACTCCATTTTCGCACGGCCTATGAAGTCGTTTCGGATGCGGGTAAACTGGATGAATTACCACTCAAACCACCTGGCCCCAAGATGTCATGGAGATGAGCGGTGATTCCTAGATCGTGCTCAACTTGCGTAATTAATGCCTATACGTCGTCAGCTTCGTTCCTTTGATCTCAAACGTCTCGCTAAGTTTGAGAGTCTGATTGGCGTCGATGAAGCAGGGCGGGGAGCTTTGGCCGGACCGGTGGTGGCCGGGGCAGTATTGGTGAATCAGGAGTTTCTGGAAAGCCGATGGGCGCTCGCGAATGCGAAGCGAATCAACGATTCGAAACTGCTCACGTTGGCTGAGCGCAATGCGCTGTGGTTCGATTTCGAGACGCTCGCAGCGCAGGGGCAAATCCACGCGAATTTCGGCATCGCTGATGTCGATGAAATCGAGGAGCACAATATTCTCGGCGCGACCAAGCTGGCGATGCGACGCGCGCTTGAAGGGATCTATCCGCCTTCGTCTTTCGAGCATAAGACCGAGCCCGACCTGTTTTCCACACCAGAGGACATTGAGAGTTTCGAGCCTACCGTATCGGCTCACATTATGGTGGATGGGTTGCCGCTACGGAATTTCCCTTATCCACATTCCGGCATCGTAAAAGGCGATTCGCGGTCACTCTGTATTGCGATGGCCTCGATCATCGCGAAGGTGACACGGGATCGGTTGATGATGGAAATGGATGCGGTGCATCCCGGTTACAATTTCGCACAGCACAAAGGTTACGGCACCGATGAGCACCGCGAGGCCTTGCTGCGGATCGGCCGCAGCCCGCAGCACCGCGAGGTCTTCTTGAGGAAGATTTTCGCCAAACGAGTAGATCCGGACCAGGTGGACTTTCTGGATGAATCGACGGACGAATCCTCGTGAAGATCGCAGGCGACGTTGACCGCACGGCGTAGATTGTTCAGAAAAATCACGATGCCCCCGAAGAAACATTCCTCACTCGACCGCGTCCTTGGCCGCCTCGATAGGTTGGATTCGGTGAACTTGACCAATCTCGTGCAACGCCTCGCAAAGGAACGAGGCTTGTTTGAAGATATCTTTAACGCCCTGCAAGAGGGTGTGCTGGTCGTCACGATTGATGGCGAAATCGAATACGCCAATGCGGCGGCGCATCATTTGATCGGTCTCGGCGATGACGAGCTGGTCGGAGAAATTTTGTGGCGATTGGTGCCTGGCTTAGAGCCTTCGCTCGACGCGTCTCTGGATGACGAGGCGACGATGCCGGTGATGACGCGTGAATTTGAGCTCACCTATCCCGAGCCGCGCACGGTGCGACTCTACATGGTGCCTTTTCACGGGGATCATCACTCAGGTGGACGTCGATTTGCGGTGATCCTATCCGATATCACGCGGGATAAACAAAGCACAGAAGAGCGCATCGAAAACGAGCGCACTTCCTCGGTGTTGTTGCTCGCGGCGGGCGTTGCTCACGAATTGGGCAACCCACTCAACTCGCTCACGATTCATCTCCAACTGATCAACCGAAAGTTGAAGAAGCTGAAGGCCAGCAAGGAGATTGATTCGGTCGCTGATTCGATTCGAATTTGCGAAGGCGAAGTGCAGCGGCTCGATGGGATTATTAGCAATTTTCTCGAAGCTATTCGACCACAGACACCCGACTTGGCCGAAACGAAACTCACCGAAGTGCTCGGAGAGGTGCTCGCATTTCAACAGCACGAGTTGGAAGATCGAGGTGTCCAAGTGGAGGCGGAGACACCCGACGATTTACCTATCGTGATGGCGGATCGTAATCAGGTGAAACAGGTGTTCTTTAATCTGATAAAAAATGCGATGGAAGCGATGCAACCGGGTGGTGAGTTGCATATTAAATCACGAGCTGATGATGAAATGGTTTACCTTGCTTTTGGTGATAGCGGGGAAGGGATCAAGCAGGAGGAATTGACACGACTTTTTCAGCCTTACCACACGACGAAGGAAGGCGGCAACGGGCTCGGTTTAATGGTGGTGCAACGCATCATGCGCGAGCATGGCGGCCAGATCGGCGTGGAGAGTAAGGAAGGGGTGGGCACTGTGGTCACGCTACAGTTCCCCCGGAAAGATCGCCGCGTGCGGATGCTGAAGAACTGAAGCTTTTTTTAATGTGTCCCAAATGTAGGGCGGGATCGCTGATCCCGCCTTCGACGATCAACCAACATTTTAAAGGCGGGATACGGCGATCCCGCCCTACATCTCAAATTTTATATGAAACAATCTCTACCTCTCGAAGCTTCCTGGAAGTTAATGTTTGGGGAGCCCAATTTAGGGCCGACCCAAGCCTGTTCGGCCATGCCTCTCGCAGAGCGTTGGATCGACGCGCAAGTGCCCGGCGAGGTGCATCTGGATTGCCAACGCGCGGGGCAAATCGAAGATCCTTTTTACGGACTCAATCACGATCACATCCGTTGGATGGAAGAGATGGATTGGTGGTATCGCACGGAATTCACGCCGCCGACACCGGTCGCGGGGCAACGATTTCATTTGAATTTCGAAGGCCTCGATACCTTCGCGACGATCTACCTCAACGGAGTCGAGGTCGGGAAACACCAGAACATGTTTACACCGCTGCGACTGGATGTGACGGATCTGGTGAAAGCAGGAGAGAGCAACCGGCTCGAAGTCTGTCTCGGAGCACCGCTGTTTCCGCCTGATCGACCGTCGCGCCAATCCGATGTGAAGGGGAACGGACAGATGACCCGTCTTCAGGCGCGCAAGGCTCAGTCGTGTTACGGTTGGAATATTTCCCCACGCTTGGTCACGACGGGTATTTGGAAACCCGTTACGTGGGTCCTCGTCGATCCGTTTGAAATCGACGATGTGCATGTGACGACGATTGCCTTGCACGACGATGGGTCGGCAGAACTGGAAGCTCTGGTCGAGCTACAGCAGAATCATGGCACGCCGGATTCGGTGGAAGTAGATCTGATCGTGGCGGGACAATCACGCACCTTGACGATGGATGCGACCCCGAGTGGTGCTCGCGCCGTCGCGCGTTTCACCGTGTCCGATGCGAAGCTTTGGTGGCCGCATGATCATGGGGCGCAACCGCTCTACGATTGGAAGGCCACGTTGCGTCACGAGGGATCGGAATTCGATCAACGCGCTGGGCGTTTCGGTATTCGCACCGTGCGCTTGATCCAGAAGCCTGATGACGATGGTGGCATCTCCTTCGTCTTCGCGATTAATGGTAAGAAGATCTTTCTGAAGGGTATGAACTGGACTCCGGCAGATGGTAATTTTATTCGGGTCGATGAAGCGCGTTATGATCAACTGCTCACGATCGCGAAGGAGTCCAATATCAACGCGATGCGCGTGTGGGGCGGGGGAATTTACGAACTCGATTGCTTCTATGCAAAGTGCGATGAACTCGGCATCCTGATCACGCATGACTTCATGTATGCTTGTGGTTGTTATCCGCAGGATCTCGCATTTCTGGACGAAGCCCGTCGCGAGGCGGACTACCAGGTGAAACGATTGCGGCACTTCGCGTGTGTGATCGCGTGGTTCGGGGATAACGAAAACGATGTGCTCGCGGCCGAAAGTTTTGGCTATCCCGAGTATCGGCACAATCGACTCAGCAAGGAAGTGTTGCGCGATGCGGTGCACACGCATGCGCCGCTGACGCCCTATGTGCCGACCTCGCCTTATTCACCGCTGAATCCAAATCAAGGAATCGATCTGGAAGGCGACTGTCACATCTGGGGGCACGGGTTTTCCTACAAATCAGATTTTTACGTGAAGCAGCATCCACGTATGGTGACGGAGATTGGGCATCTGAGTTTTCCCTCGCGCGAGGTGATCGAATCGTGGGTGCCGGGCGATAAGCTCTGGCCGATCTGGAACGAGGAATACCTCACGCATGGAGCGGATTGCAGCCGACTGGATCGGCAAGCTCGCTATCGTCAACATTGGGACAGCATCCGCGAGCGGGGTTGGGAAGAACCGACGGATCTCGATGACATCATTGAGAAGTCGCAACGTCTCCAAGGTGAGGCTTCAAAGTTCTGGATCGAATACTACGGCAACCAGCCAAATTGCTGGGGCATCTTTCTGTGGAATCTAGCGGATAGCTGGCCGCAAATGTCCGACGCTTACATCGCCTATCCATTCGCGCCCAAAGCGAGTCTCAATTACGTCAAAGAAGCCTACGCAGCTCTCAAACGTTGATCCATGTCTGAACAACGTCCATTGCAGCTCTACCTGCACTATTTCAATTACCGGTGGCGAGCTCGGAGCGAACGAAAATTCGATATCCATGATCTGATTGATGATGCTGCTAGATTGGGATTCAGCGGCGTCAATTTGGGGATCATGAATCTGCCCCATATATTCGTAAAAAGTGCGGATCCGGCGTATCTCGCGGAAGTTCGTGCTCATATCGAAGAGTGCGATTTGGGTGTCGATACGGAAGTCAACGGCACGGAAGTCGAAGGGTTGACCAGAGATTTGCATATCACGCGTCACCTGGGTGCGGAATATTTGCGAACCTACACAGTGCCGTTAAAAGACGGCCGCGATCAGTCCGATGCCGCGGTGACCGGACTTTCAGCGGTCGCACCCTTAGCGGAAGAAATGGGCATCACACTGTTGTTAGAAAATCACGAGGATCTCACGGCAACTGAGGTGGCGACGGTATTACATCGAGTAAATCATCCTCGGGTGCAGGCGCTGTTTGATTACGGTAATTCCGCAATCTTCATGGAAGAACCCGCTGAATCGGTGCGCGTGCTCGGACGGTATTGTCGCAGTGCGCATTTGAAAGATCATGTGACGATTCCGTCAGGCGAGACCCCAGGAGTGGATGAACCGATGTGGCTTGGCGTTCCGCTTGGTGAAGGACATCTGCCCATCGTCGAAACGACGAAGGGATTGCAGGCGGCAGGAATGACAAGGGTGTGTTTCGAAAACTGCTGGGCCTACGACACGACGTTCCGCGATCGTCGTGGAACGGGTGAGTTAGGTCGCGGAGTTTACGAGTTTAGAAAACCGCCGTATGATCCTCTGATCTGCGTTCCGGGGCATCGCGATCCAAAGAATCTGGAGGGTCTGGATATGGCCCAACTAGAGGAAACGGTGATGCTCGATTCCACGCGGTGGTTAAAAAAGACGTTCAGCGAAGAGGGTATTTCTTTGGAACGTTCGCTTCAGGTGTAGAGCGAGAGCTGAGAGCTGAGAGGCCCGCCTTCGCCAAGCCTACGGCGCGGCAAGCAGAGCGACTTTAATGTGGAAAGCTGGAAACGGAGCTGAGAAGCAGAGCTTATTTTATTGTGGCCGTTCGGCGGGCTCACGACCGGCTCAGGCTCTGAGCTGAGTCACTACCGAGCCAATGTTCGTAATACGAACATTGGCTATTGGGTTGACGCGCTGAAGGTGGAGAGCGGAATCTCCGTTCTACAAAGGTCAGGCTTCCAGCACTTCACGGGCGTAGAGGAAGACGCCGGCGGTCCACCCGAGGAAGGGGGGCATTTTGTATTCGTCGGCGACGTCGAGCGCGCCGGTGATACCGTTGTATTTTTCCCAGAGTTGGCCGGTGGTTTCGAAATTGCGTGCGCAGGTGCCGATGTATTTTTCGGCGAGTCGTTTGGCATCATCATGATAACCGTAGCGGTCGAGCCCCATAATGGCGACGGCCTGCATCGGTGGCCACGCGTTGGGGGCGTCCCACTGATACGTGTTCGCGGAGGTGTTGCTGCCTTCCTGGCAGGTGATCAGGCCGTGATCCCGTTCGAGGAGGGGGAGATTGGCGACCATCCGGGAGGCTTGTTCCTCGGAGCAAAGACCGCTCCACATCGCGAGCCACGCGGCAGCGGAAACGACGGGACCGCGTTTGCCGTTTGACCAATCGTAATCGAAATAGAATCCCTGTTCGTCGTCCCAGAGATAGCGATCGACTAGCTCGCGTCTGGCGGCGGCGCGTTTGAGCCAGAGCGCGACCTCATTGGTGTTACCCAGTTCGTTGTGCAGCTCAGCCATTGTGATTTCGAAATGATAGAGCGCGGAGTTGGTATCGACGGGATTGAAGTCGGTGCAGCGTTGGTCGAAGCGTGGGGTAAAATCCCACACTTCGCATTCGGCCATCTTGTGGTGAAGGTAGCGTTGGCGCGCGATGGGCTCAGTGGGGATGTCGCTGAGTCGGGGCGCGATTAGTTCACCGAAGTGATCGACGGTCGCGGGATCGGCGTGAGTGTAGGCGCGATTGAGACCATTGGGCGCCATTCGGAGCGTCATCCAGAATGTGTATTCGCGAGCGAGAATCGGTAGAGTGCGTGCGAGCCAATCGCGATCTTGCGTGTGCTGATAAACATCTCGGCAGAGCATCGCGGAGACGGGGACTTGCGTGCGATTGAGCGCGACGCGGGTAGTCATGTTGGGCGCGTAGCCGAAGCGTTCGATCAGCGAGAGGACATTGTCGGCATTGTTGCGCGCCTGATCTATTTCGCCGGATCGGAGGAGGCCGAGATTGGTGAAATAGACGTCCCAATAAAAAAAGAGCCACATCATCGGATCGGTGGAAGGCACCGTGTGCGGATGGGGGAGGGAAATCTCTTTATCAGTATCGGCGCGCGATTCGCGATAGGTCTCGGCCCAATGGGTATCGATGTAGAGGCGGATAGCCTCGATGGATTCGGTGGATTGCACGGGGTGGGGTTTGAGGAGGGGAGGCGCGCGCGGCAAGCGAGAAGGAAGACGGAGAAGGATGAGGTATGAACTTAGAAGGATGAAACTCTGAGGTGAGGGAGTAGATCCTCGCCAAATATTGACGCGCGCTCGGGGTATGATTCTTTCAGCGGCATGCCGATCCTCACCATCGTCCCACCCATGCCGGGTGCAGAGAAACGTTTTCAACCTTTCGTGGATTTCGTGGAGTCGTCCGGTTGGGAAACGGAGTTTGTGCAGATTGATTGGGCTGGACCGCAACCTGCGTTCGGAGACACGACTGTGTTTTCTCAAGTCGGCGCTCAAACTATCGGTAAGGTAGTGATGGGGTTTTCACTCGGCGCTCTCTACTCACACTTGGGAGCCCTCCAGGCCAAACATCTGATTCTCGGATCAATCTCTCCATTTTTTTTGGAGGACGATGACGAACCGCAACGCTGGATGCTCTCTTATCGCGAGGGCAACGCCGCTATTCCCGCCGACGTGCTGGTAGGTGGGAAAGAGGATGAACAGATGCATCGGCGGGCCGAATCCGTGCGCGATTTTTACCAGCAACGATCTTACACCGTGGTCGATGAAGCCGATCATGAGCTGTGGCATCCGGACTATCTTGCAGCGATTGGCCAAGCGCTCGGGCGGCTGGAAAACTCGAATCGAGTTTAATCAGACTCTCTCAGATGGGCATTCTGTAATCTTGCGATCGAATGCGGTAAAACTTTTACTACTCGGGATGAAGGCTTTTTTGTTACTCGGTTGTCTGAACCCGGGTTGAGCATGATTTCGCGAGCACTTTTAATTTGGGTGGTGATGGCTGTCTTGGAAGTTTTCCAAGGGGTGCTGAGAGTGCGGTTGCTCAATCGGCACGTGGGTGATCGGCGAGCCCGGCAGTTGGGCGTGATCAGCGGATCGATCGTGAACTTTATCGTCGTCTGGCTGATGTTGCCTTGGTTGGGAGCCGAGTCGTCGAACGATCTCTGGGGTGTAGGGCTGTTTTGGATCTGCCTCACACTGCTCCTCGATCTTGCGGTGGGGCGATGGCTGTTTCGCTTTTCTTGGGAACGAATCGCTCGCGATTTCAATCCTCGCGCAGGTGGCTGGTTAGCTGGAGGGATGCTCCTGCTGCTCTGTTCTCCTTGGCTCGCCGATTGGCTCCGTGGGTAAATAGAAAGGACGACCGCTTATCCCGGTGAGGATGGGGCGGTCGTCCTGTTCTGGGGCTTACTTTTTCTTGTTAGCGGCGAGCTTGGCTTTGGCCGCTTGTTGCGACTGCAGTTGTGCTTGTTTCTGCTTATTCGAGGCGTCGTTTTTAGACTGTTTCTGCGAGGCCTGCTTCTGATTGGATTTGGGGGATCTATCGCCCATGGTATTTCCTTTGGTTGGATTGTTTCGCTGGTAGGCGAATTGATTCGCTCCGAGCGTGATGCGCTTATCCTCGAAACTCTCTACGTTTAGCAAGCCCGCTGATGGGGGTGGGGATAAAATATTTTGGGTCTGGATTCTGCGGGAGTGCGGAGCGCTCCCCGATGGAACCGATTTGGCCTGGGGCAGGATTTGTCACAAAACTGTAAACGCAGAAAAATACTGCGAAATTTTGAACGAATCTGAACGGGCTGCGTCTTCCCCTGTGTAGTTAAAAGTTTTATTGGTGTTAGAAAGGGTCACCTAGGGGTAGGTGGCCCTTTTTGTGTTTAGACCCAGTTAACCCTCAATACTCAGCGTGAGTTCGTGCGAATCGCTCGTGAGTGGAAGGGAGACGACGAGACGGGCTTCTTCGGTCGCGGCGTGGCCATCATCCGTGTAGGGATTATGTGGTAGAACCGGCCAGTTGATCTGAGCGGATTCGGGCAGGGTGATTTTCCAATTGTGATGAGCGATGGAGGTCTGTCCGGTTTTCTCGCATTTGGCATCCGCAAGTTCAGCGGTGCTGCCATCAGAGAAACGGATCGGGCTTTCCGGATACGGAATGAAAGTCAGATGGGCGGCGGCGGCGCGGCCGTCGGGAGCTGGTTTCACAAGGCGCGAGCTAATCGTAATCGATTTGTCGTCGACGATTTCAAACGCGAGCTCGGCGATGGCTCCGGCGGTGGTGATCGTCTGCGTCCAACTACGAGCGGAAGGCTCTGCGATTTCGCAGGCGTCGGGGGTGTAGGCGACGTCGATTACGGGTGCAAGGTCGGTATCTCGGCTCGCGCCGGTGGGTTTGAGGAGAGCGGTGTCACCTACGGTCATCGTGCTCCAGAGGGGTTGGATCTTGGTGTTGCCGCCGCCGAGAATGAGACCGGAATCGCGATGATAGATGCTGGCAAGATTCTGTCGGTCCTGAATGAACCGGCCGGGCCAGCGGGGAGCGCAATAGGCGGAGAGACTGACGATCCAGGGGGTTTCGCGGGCGATGAGTGAATCGTCGCCCATGCGAAAACGTGGTTCTTGCTTGGCGGTGTAGGTTAATTCGCCGTCGGTCGCGTTGAGGCAGTAATAGAGATAATCGACATCGACGACTTCCTTCTGATCGCGCGTGCGAACGATGGGCATTTGATGTGCGAGGAGGGCACGACCGGAATCGGAAAAGAAGAGGCCGGGGTGGATGTGGACCTGCTTAGGGAGGTAATGCGCGGTGCCGTCGGCGTCGCGTTTGAGGGTGAGCACTCCGTAGGGATTTCGCTCATCGACGGTCTCAATCATCACCCCATTCGGATACATGTAATTGAGATGGAAACGATTGCCACGTTCGATGGCGGGGAGGACGGACTCATCGTTACTGAGCATGTAATAGAGGCCCAGAGCCTCGATGTAGACGCGGTTATAAAGGACAACCGGGCCGACGTGCTCTGTCCACCAACCGTGGGGGGATTGGGCGGCCACGACGAGTTGCATGAACTCACGCGCTTGTTGCTGCCATTCGGGGCGATTAAACAATTCGCCAGCGAGGAATAGCGCGGTCGCGTGATGCGAGGGAATGTTGTGAACCCACGGGATGACTTCGCCTTCTTTGAGCGCAGCGCGACCAGGAAGCGGACCGGGGTAAATGTTGCTCTTCGAATTGAGTTCGGTGGCGGAGATTCCGGTGAATCCGAGCAGGAGCCCGTCTTCCCATTCCTTCCGCAAATCAGCGGGCAGCTCATCCTTGATGAGTTTGTAGGTCATGATCCAGCGGAGGTAAGTCCACGGCGTGTAGATCTGGCCCCAGTAAGAACCGTCTTTCTTGTCGAATCGCCACATGCCCTTTTCATCGAGCATCTTGGCGAGGTAGGCTCCTCCCTTGGCGATGACGTCGAGGATTTTGGGGTCGCGATAAATCGAGCTGCCTTCGGTTTGGTAGAGCAGAGTGAGCGGCAGAATGTCGTGTTGATCACGATTAATCCACGGATCGGTGCCGAGGCGCCCATCAGGTCGCACATTGGCGAGAGTTTCATCGAGATGGGACTCGAGATTAGAGATCAGAAACGCGCGCAATTCAGCGCGGTCGAGGGTCGCAGGGGAGGCGGACATGGAGCGGGATTTGAGCCGAAACGTTTTAGGTGGGCAATCATAACTGCGATCAATCGCGGTTCATTCGGCAGAATAAGTTGGATGACAGATTTGCATCATGACTGAGCGAGCGCATATTCCCCGCCGATGAGCGTTTCCCAAAATGATGATCTCGATGTCTTAGTGATTGGTGCGGGTATGGCCGGACTGACTGCGGCGAAGAAGTTGGAGGCAGATGGCCTGCGGGTCGCGGTCTTGGATAAAGGGCGGGGAGTCGGGGGGCGGATGGCGACGCGACGTTTTGGCGACGCGATATTTGATCATGGTGCGCAATTCATTACGGGGCGTGATGATCGGTTTCTGAAATCTCTGAGCGAATGGGAGGCTGCGGGCTGCGCGATGGAATGGTGTCGTGGATTTGAAGAGAAACCGGATGGGCACATGCGTTGGCGGGGTGCTCCGGGG
>Ga0075118_10000809_pt1 | contig 25825 bp, 18 predicted proteins | sample AntAceMetag02UKE_FD_69794 | JGI IMG/M metagenome (GOLD analysis project Ga0075118, IMG submission 69794) | Saline lake microbial communities from Ace Lake, Antarctica - Antarctic Ace Lake Metagenome 02UKE | ecosystem: Environmental > Aquatic > Non-marine Saline and Alkaline > Saline | place...
AAAACCCCATAGGCTTAATTGATTATTTTCTACTGACCGCTAGGCAGGGTGCAACAGGAAGCATAATGAACCGTTGCCCTACAACGCCTCATTAGTGCTTACTTGTTATGTGTGGTTATTTTTCTTTATCATCTCATTCTAAAGTCCACTAAAAAGTCTTCTAAGTCAATATCAGTTCGAGAATAAGTCAAATTGGTTGTTCCAGTTGGCTGATATAAACAACTAAAGTTTTTGCCAAACTCTTTGTAATGGCTCCCTTTTCCGTCTGGACTGCTTATGTCGATTGCGGATTTTTCTAAGATTATTTTTCCATAAGTCTTCCCGTCTCTGCAACGGATAAAAAAGCCTTCTTCTCTACCCGTCAATTTGTACACGGATACATAACCCTTTGTCGGAGCGGTAGTCTTTTCATAAAGCAGAGAGGATTTTATTTCGTTGTCTAGTATTGGAATCAGTCCGCCTTTAGTAGAAGTCGCAATTGTTGAAGGCTGTCCTTCTTTGTTTTCAATTCTGAACCAAAGGTCTGTTTGTGTTGTGTCGGAATTCGTTGTTAATGATTTAAAGTCAAAACCAAATGTTAGAGCATTTTTAAAATCCATTTCCGTTCCATTTTTAACTGCTGGAATACGAACTCTAAGAAATGGGAAGTATTCATTTATGTCAAGCATTACTTTGTCAGTGTTCAGCAAGGTTACAAGGGTTGGATTTCCATTTCTCTTACTTAGTTTCAAATTAACTTCAATTACATTGTCTTTAAGTTCATTGTAACTTCTGTTTGGTTGGAAACCAATCGCTTTTGAGGCAACATCAACTTGGTGTCCTTTATTAAACTTAGTTTGATAATTACCTTCATTATCAGTGGTCAGGGTTTGTTTCTTAAATGACGCATCATCAATGCTGTGATTATACCAACAAAGAACAACGACTTCGGCATTTGGAATTGGTTTTCCTGTTTTTTGGTTAATTACTTGTCCTGTCACGACAATATTGCTTCTGTCCTGACAAGAAACTAAAGTTGTCAAAACGATTAGTAATATGTTTAGTAGAGTAGTCTTCATTTTAATCACACATAACGTTTAGTATATGAAAAGTAGGCGATTTCGAAGCACGAAACTTTCGGTTAAGCACAAAATTTGATACGAGCCAAAACCCTTGATTTTATTACCAATCCGCCTATTTTTTATATACATTGTTATGGGCTTTTATTTTTAAATTTTCATTATTTATTACAATCCAACAGCATTAGCTCCATATTTAGCCTGTGTAGTAGTAAATCCATCAAATTCTAATTGATTAATCAAACCTCCACGTGAAAATGCCATTGTACTCATATAAACCTTAGCTTTTTTAGCTGCTTGTTCATCCCAATTTGCATTACAATTATCTGCACCATATATAGCATCTGCATTTGAGAACTGATCAAATTCTAATTGTTGTATCAATCCGCTATAAGAAAACGGCATAGTTGCTAAGTAAACTTTTGCCTTAGCAAGAGCATTTATTTGGCTAACAGTAATTGATGACTCTGTTTTATCCACATTTTTTTCTCCTGAAACTTCCTCTAAATTTGAATTGTTAGATATTTTACCTTCATTATTTGAACTGTCAGATATTTTGCCATCATCGCCTAAATTTGCAATAACTATTAAAGAAATTAAAACTGTTGCTGTAATTTTCCACCATTTTGCAATTGTTCGCGATTTCCATAAGGCGTAAAGTCCAACTGGGAAGAAGATTACTAATAATAAATGTGTTATGAATTTATTGTCATACCATTTTTTGTCAATTTGCTGATTTTCCATATTTGTGTTTTGTTGAAAGTTTTGCGTTTGTTGATTTGAATTGGTAGTTTCTGAGTTTGCTGTATTTTGGTTCTGTTGTGAAGTCGAACTACTTAAAATCCTTGAAGTCGCAGAGAGAATTTGTTCTATATTTTTGCGGTTTTTACCAAGGTCGAATGCACCGCCAAACATAACACCTGTTTTCGGTGAGGAAGTTATTTTTACTTGCGTTCTGTTTTCTGCAACTTCTGATAATAGAATTGGAATATTTTCGCCCCAACTCATTAGGCTTACACCTGCTTTAACAACAATACGTCCTTGTAATTTGTCCGCATTATCTACTTTCATTCCTTTTACTGTTGGAATAGCTTTCAGCATTGCATTAAATACTGTTTCTTTTGCGAACGGAAATTCGCTTTCGCCTTGGTGGTCTAAAAATCCCATATTTTCTCTTTTGTTTTTCGTTTCAAGTTGTGCCTACTTCTGTTTTTGGTCTATTCGGCTTATTCTGACCGCTATGTTTTTTTAATTGCCCATAACGTGTTGGATATGGTACGTTGCTCTCACTAAACTTAATAAATAGAAACAATGAATTGGATTACTAAAATACTTCGTAAAAAAGAAATAAAGCAATGTGCTATATCTGGTGTTAGCATACGTTTTTCTCGTAGAATGTACGACAAAAGGCGATTAGCACCATTATATTTTACAGTTGACTATACTGTGAATAATAGCGTACTTTATTTGAAAGGTGAAGAATACTCGCCTTATAACTGGAACTATGACCGAATGACAAGATATATGAGAAATGGCGTACTCTCTGAAAATGTATGCTAACAACTCGCTAAGGTAACAAATCCCAAAAAAAAGTTTCTCTTATTTCGCATATAGTTAAAGGCAGACAGTTTTAGTATCAAATTTAATATTACTTGTACTAATTCAACACCGTAACTTAGCATAAACCCTCTGTATGTTTTAGGCTCAAAGGCTGAGTTGATTTAATTTCCTTTTTTTTTTATCCATATAACGCTTACAGCCCTCTTTAATATTGGATAATGCAAGTTATCCGTTTAAAAATATATAAACGCTTATAGTCGACTATAAGTGCTTAATAAAATGGATAAAATTTATAGCAGCGCTTAAAAATAAAAAAGCCCTTATGGATTTCTCCATAAGGGCTTCAAATAGTTGTCTGTTCTTTTAGAACTTACCTCAAGTCTATTTCTTCTACTCCTGCTGGTGTTTTAAAATCAAACTTAGTATCTGCGTATGCACTATTGCCAATAAAATCTTTGATCGTATAAATAAAAGTATTTCCGTCTTTAGACTTTATTTCAATACTGTGTATTTGATTTTTAGTCTTATCCACATTAAGAATCACCGTATGAAAAGGTTTTTCAGAAGGATCTAATGGGTACATCCTAATAACGTTCACTGCAGTTCCCGCGATAGTTTTATCATCGTCTTTTACATATTTAAATCCTGTTTCATACATGGTAAATATAGTAGTAGGATTTAGCATAGACTCTTCGTCGTCTTCATCCACTTCAGATATTTGAACTTCCTTTACATCCTTTAAATAGGTCCAAACTAAAGTTCCATTACTTATAATTTGTTGTTCACCAACATCAACGATATACTTGTCGTTTTTAAGGATAATCGATCCCGATTGAGTATCGTTTAAACCCTCAGCCTCATTTACCAACTTAAAATCAAAGTTGGCAGTAATTGTTGTAAAGGTTTTAGTTTTAGCCGACAGTTTATCTAGAATTTTTTTGGCTGCCGGGTCCTTTGGAATCAAATCGCTGCTTTGAGCATTTGCAAAAGTAGAGAGTCCAAAAAGGGCTAAAGTAAGTGTTAAGTATTTCATTTCTAATAGTTTTAAATATCTTCTTTACCCCTATTCAATAACTGTTCCAAAGAAAGCTCATCAGGTATCAAAACCTCACGTGCTTTGGAGCCTTTGAAGGGGCCTATAATTCCAGCTGATTCCAATTGATCTACTATTCGACCAGCACGGTTGTAACCAAGTTTTAATTTACGTTGTAACAAGGAAGCAGAGCCTTGTTGGTGCATTACAATCACTCGGGCAGCGTCTTCAAATAATATGTCTCTATCTTCATCTTCTAAGGTCGCTTGACTTCCTTCTGTATCTCCCACGAATTCGGGCAGTATAAGTGCGTCAGGATATCCTTGTTGGTTTCCAATAAAGTTCGTAATTTCTTCTACTTCCGGAGTGTCTACAAATGCACATTGAATACGAATCAAATCGTTTCCATTGCTAAAGAGCATATCACCACGACCTATTAACTGATCGGCGCCACCAGCGTCCAAAATCGTTCTAGAGTCAATTTTAGCCGTAACTCTAAAGGCTATTCGACAAGGAAAATTTGCTTTAATAGTACCTGTAATAATGTTGACCGAAGGTCTTTGGGTAGCAATAATCAAATGAATGCCAATAGCACGCGCCAATTGAGCCAAACGCGCAATAGGAGTTTCAACTTCCTTACCAGCAGTCATAATAAGATCGGCAAACTCATCAACTACAACCACAATATAAGGCAAGTATTTGTGACCGTTTTCTGGATTCAGTTTACGCTCAACAAATTTCTTATTGTACTCTTTTAAGTTACGACATTGTGCTTCTTTGAGCATTTCGTAACGGTTGTCCATTTCAACACAAAGACTATTTAAGGTAGCAACAACTTTCGATGTATCTGTAATAATGGCCTCTTCTTCACCCGGCAGTTTTGCTAAGAAATGACGCTCTATTTTGTTGAATAAGGTAAGCTCCACTTTCTTAGGATCTACCAATACAAACTTTACTTGAGAGGGGTGTTTTTTGTAGAGTATAGAAACCAACACAGCATTTAATCCTACCGATTTTCCTTGACCAGTTGCGCCCGCCATAAGTAAGTGAGGCATTTTAGTTAAGTCGGTTACAAAGGTTTCGTTGCTAATTGTTTTACCTAAGGCTAGGGGCAATTCCATTTTAGAACTCTGGAATTTTTCACTGGCAATAACTGCCTTCATAGAAACTATCCCAGGGTTTTGATTTGGCACCTCAATACCAATAGTTCCACGGCCAGGAATTGGGGCAATAATCCGAATACCAAGGGCGGCTAAACTTAGGGCGATATCATCCTCCAAGTTTTTTATCTTGGAGATACGAACTCCGGGAGCAGGGACTATTTCGTACAATGTAACGGTTGGTCCTATAGTAGCACTTATCTTGTCAATCGCAATTTTGTAATTACTCAAAGTATTTACAATTTTGTTTTTGTTGGCCTCCAATTCTTCGCGGTTTACTTCAATCTCTCCATCGCCATGATTTGCAAGTAAATTTATACCTGGAAACTTATATTTAGATAAGTCTAAGGTTGGATCATATTCACCGTGCTCTTTTAGCAATTTATTTACATCGCGCTCAGATAGTGTTTCTTCTGTATTTTCAGCAACGGCTAGCTCCATTCCCAAATCATCGTCTTCACTTTCTGCACTTTCTTCAGTTATTTCTAAATCATCACTCGCAGCATGAGCTATTTCTTCAATGGGTGCTTGCACTTCCATTTGCAAACCATTGGATTCAGTTTCTGTTGCACTTTTTTCTGCTTTCTCTTCGTTATAAAAAAGTTCAGTAGTTGCAATCGAATTATTGGCTGGGTCTGAGGATTCTGCTAATTCCTTCTCTAAGTTATCTGCATTGATGTTCTCGAATTCAGTGTTCACCAAGTTGCTAACCTCTTCTTCTGTTGATGGTTCTTCGTGGTTAGAATTCGGAATAATTTTTAGCATTAATCGCTTCAGCATTGCCCATGTTTTGCGAATGGAGAAATTGAAGGAAACAATAAAATAGATAATTAAAGCAAAAAACAAAAAGAGTATAGTTCCAGCTGAACCAATTGCGCTTTGCAGCCATTCATTCATATAATATCCGCTTGCTCCTCCAGCGAATAAATAATCAGAGTCGATGAAGTAGGAGAGGGAAGCACTTGTCCAAATGATTATGAAAAGAGTGTTTTTTATAGTCTTTGTCAATGGCATTAGACTAATATTCAGCCAAGTTTTCACACCTAATAAAAACAGAATAGCCACTATAAGAAAGGATGCTACTCCAAAACTTTCATTGATAAACAATTGCGAAGTAATTGCTCCAATTTTACCCAACCAGTTCGCAACTTCAATATCAGGATTAACCAGTAATTTACTCCAAGAGCCGAACAATAAGTCCTGATCACTCTTCCATGTAAATAGAAAAGAGATAAAAGCAATTAAAAGATAAAATGAACTGAGGATAAGTATAAGCCCAGTGATAGTTCTGAACTTTTCGTTTGAAAGCATTCGGCTAATTGGAGGTATAGGGTTAAGCCTTTTTGATAAGCCCCCTTTTTTAACTGAATTTTCCTTTTGTTTCTTGGCCATTTAAGCACTTTCCGTAAGTCTCAAAAATAACAATTAAGCAAGCCTTTAACCCCATAAACGTTGGGATTGCAATGGTATTTATAAACAAGGAAACGTTTACAATTTAGTAGTCAAAGCTCATGAAAGCTTCTTTCATTTTTCGAGTCAAGGTTTTGTTGGGCACAATATTAAAATCCAGAGGAACTTTAAATTGATCGAGACTAATTGAATCACTCTCCACAGAGCTTGCAGTCATTTTTAAAACCAAACCTTGCTGTTGGACTTGATATTCCATGAGTACTCCTGATATCAGAGGGAACGGGGAACACCAATTCGAGTTTTTTAATTTTATTTGATTGGTGTGCCAAATGATATAATCAGAAACAACATTGTTGTAGAAAATAACTTTTGTTGCTGTACAATTCATTCCAGCTATTGAACGTGTTGTGTCTAATTCCTCCAAACGATAACTCGGGAAATCGACATGAAAACGCTTCACGCCTTTTTCAGTAAATCTAGAAACATACTTAGAGCTGATTATCTTCATGAAATAATCCATGGTTTTTTCTTCGTTGTTTGAAACAAAGCCAGCTGCAAATAATCCCATTCCTCCAATAGACTCAGCTTTATACTGATTACCTCGAAAGGTTAACGTCATTTCGCTTGGTAGTAAGCTTAAACCGATATCATTAGAATCAAGATACGGATAAGAAATCTTGTAAATAATATGGCCTTGTTCTAGTGCAGGTACATCATTATTCCCTGTAATTGATGAACAGCTGGACATAAGCATTCCACCAAATGCGGATAGAATAATCCAGAAGTAATATTTAGGTAGAATAGTCAATTGATAAATAATCCGTAAAAATATATTTTAAAACTGAATTTGATTCTAATAATTGCATTTATATGCCAATAATGCAGTCTTTTTTTTAGTCGGGTGAGTTTAAAGACATTGATACTTTTGCACCTCATTATTTATAAAGCTATGATTAAGGGAATAGAGCAATTGGTTTCAAAGGTTTTTCAAGAGCAATATGGCGAAGCTCCAAGTGCTGAATCCGTCCAAATCCAAGAAACTAGAAAGGATTTTGAAGGTGATTTTACTATTGTTGTATTTCCATTAGTACGCATAGCAAAGAGTAAACCAGAGGAGGTTGCAGAAACTCTGGGAAATCTTTTGGTAGATAATGTGCTTGAAATTGAAAAATTCAATGTCGTAAAGGGCTTTTTGAATATCTCCTTGACTTCTTCTTTTTGGACGAATTGGTTGATCAATCTGTCTTCTATTAATTCTAGACTTCCGAAAGCTGAAAGTCGCGGAGAGTTAATGGTTGAATATTCATCTCCAAATACCAATAAACCGTTACATCTTGGGCATATTCGAAACAACTTGTTGGGATATTCTGTCAGTGAAATTCTAAAATCAGCGGGATATAAGGTGTACAAAACACAAATCGTAAACGATAGAGGAATTCACATTTGTAAATCCATGATTGCTTGGGAAAAATTTGGAAACGGAGAAACTCCTGAATCTTCTGGATTAAAAGGAGATAAACTAGTGGGTAAGTATTACGTGGCATTCGATAAAGCTTACAAAGCTGAAATGTTAGAACTGACCGCAAGCGGAAAAACTGAAGAAGAAGCAAAAAAGGAAGCTCCAATTATTCAAGAAGCTCAGGCTATGCTCATGAAATGGGAAGGTGGAGATGAAAAAGTTACACAGCTTTGGGAAACCATGAATGCTTGGGTTTATGCAGGTTTTGATAAAACATACGCTAGATTGGGTGTCGATTTCGACAAATTATATTACGAATCGAATACCTATCTATATGGTAAGGATAAAGTAACGGATAATATTGAAAATGGAATTTTCTATAAAAAAGAAGATGGTTCTGTTTGGTGTGATTTGACGAATGATGGTTTGGATAATAAGCTGGTTATCCGGGCAGATGGAACTACGGTCTATATGACACAAGATATCGGCACTGCATTGTTGCGTTTAGAGGATTTTCCGAAAATCAAACAACTAATTTATACTGTAGGAAACGAACAGGATTATCATTTTAAGGTGTTGTTTAAGATTTTGGAAAAGCTAGGTTACTCTTGGGCTTCCAATTGTTACCATTTGTCATATGGAATGGTGGACTTGCCAACAGGAAAAATGAAATCTAGAGAAGGTACAGTCGTTGATGCCGATGATTTGATGGAAGAAATGAGTCAGAAGGCCAAGGAAATAACTACCGATTTGGGAAAACTGGAAGACCTGGAGGAAACCGAAAAAGAAGTGTTGTATAATTCGATTGGAATGGCTGCACTCAAATATTTTATGCTCAAGGTTGATCCCAAAAAGAAAATGTTATTCAATCCTGAAGAATCAATTGATTTTAATGGGAACACAGGACCCTTTATTCAATATACCCATGCTAGAATTCAGGCTATTTTAAGAAGAGGTAAAGAACGTAAATCGGTTCCCTTTGCTGAATTTGAATTGGAGGACAAAGAAAAGTCTGTGTTGCGTTTGGTTAAAAAATTACCTGAAATTATTGAAGAGTCTGCCGTTAACTATAGTCCAGCAGTGCTTTGTAATTATTTATATGATTTGGTCAAGGCGTACAATTCATTTTATCAGTCTATGCCAATTTTTGATGACGAAAACGCTGGTCAAGAAAGTTTTAGAATTGAATTAACTAAACAAGCTGGAGAAACGATTGGTTTTTGTTTGACCTTATTAGGCATAAATGCTCCAGAGCGCATGTAAATTTCTGTAAATTTTACGAAGTTATTGGTTTTTTAATAAACTGATCCACAGGTCTATAGGGTCTAAATTGCTCTTCGACTCTAGCAACTCTATAGGGAGTAAGTAAAACTATTGTAACATTTGTTTTTTTTCTATTTACAGTAAACTATTGTAAAAAGTCAAACCCATTAACAAAGACATCATCAAGTGAAGAAAAATGAAATCAATTTTCGGTTTTAATTTTCCTCGATATATGAAATCCGTTATTCTCCGGTTCCAATTTGTAAGCAATTAGCTTCTTCAATTTTCTGAAAGTATTTGGCAAATAAGAACCGATTAATAAAATGGTGGCCAACTAATAAAATATTCATAAAATAGTAGGCATTTAAAGCCCAAATGTGTAGAATGAAATTAACTGTAAATACTCAGATTTACTACTTTTGATTTCATCTAAATTAGGCCCAAAAGTTAAGTAAAAGGCACATATATATGTTTGAAAATTTATCAGAAAGATTAGATCGCTCGTTTAAGATTCTAAAAGGTCAAGGCCAGATAACTGAAATTAATGTTGCGGAGTCTCTAAAAGATGTAAGAAGAGCTTTATTAGATGCCGATGTTAATTACAAAGTAGCAAAAACATTTACTGAGGAAGTAAAGGAAAAAGCATTAGGGCAGAATGTTCTAAATGCGGTTTCACCAGGGCAACTGATGGTGAAAATAACTCAAGAAGCATTGGCTGAGCTTATGGGTTCAGAAGAGGTTGAACTGAACTTATCCAATGCTTTTACAGTAATCTTAATGGCTGGTTTACAAGGTTCGGGAAAAACAACACATACTGGCAAACTAGCGCATTTTCTTAAAACTAAAAAGAGTAAAAATCCACTTTTGGTGGCTTGTGATGTTTATCGTCCAGCAGCAATAGATCAGCTGCATGTGGTAGGAGAGCAAGTTGGAGTTGATGTTTTTTCGGATAAAGAAAACAAAAGCCCGGTTGACATAGCTAAAAAAGGAATTGCTTATGCTAAAGCAAACGGACAAAATGTAGTTATTGTTGATACTGCGGGTCGTTTGGCTGTAGATGAGGAAATGATGCGTGAGATTGAAGAAATCAAACGTGCCATTAATCCGGCTGAAACTTTGTTTGTAGTTGATGCTATGACAGGGCAGGATGCTGTAAACACGGCAAAAGAGTTTGATGAACGATTGAACTTTGATGGTGTTATTCTTTCCAAATTGGATGGAGACACAAGGGGTGGAGCAGCTTTATCGATTAGAAGAGTAGTAGATAAGCCTATCAAATTTGTTGGTACTGGTGAAAAGATGGATGCACTTGATGTGTTCTATCCAAAGCGGATGGCCGATCGGATTTTGGGAATGGGCGATATCGTTTCATTGGTTGAAAAAGCTCAAGAAAATTTTGATGAAGAAGAAGCTAGAAAACTTCATAAAAAAATAGCCAAGGATCAATTCAATTTCAACGATTTCTTGAAGCAAATTCAACAGGTTAAGAAAATGGGTAATCTAAAAGATTTAGCTGGAATGATTCCTGGTATGGGCAAAGCATTAAAAGGAGTAGATATAGATGACAACGCTTTCACACCTATTGAAGCCATGATTTATTCTATGACTGATGAAGAACGAGAAAACCCTACCATAATTAACGGAAGCCGTCGAAAACGAATAGCCAAAGGCAGTGGTGTTGAAGTACCGGAAGTCAACAAACTCATCAAACAATTTTCTGAAACCAGAAAAGTGATGAAATTGATGGGTAATAAAAACAATATGTCCAAAATGATGGCGGGTCTCAAAGGCGGATTGCCAGGTAAAGGAATGTAAATTAAAGTAGTATGATTTTATTAGATGGTAAAGCAACATCGGCAGCAATCAAAGATGAAATTGCTCTTGAAGTAGAACAACTTAAAAGCAACGGTTCAAAAGTCCCACATTTAGCTGCAATTCTTGTAGGGAGTGATGGTGCAAGTCAAACATATGTGAATGCTAAGGTAAAGGCTTGCGAGCGAGTTGGTTTTGAAAGTACGTTGATCGAACTTCCATCCGATACTTCAGAGGATAAACTGATGCAAACAATTGATAAGCTGAATAACGATCCGGAAATTGATGGATTTATAGTTCAATTGCCTTTACCGAAACACATTAATGAAGACAATGTTACATTGCGTGTTGCTCCAGAAAAAGACGTAGATGGATTTCATCCAGAAAATGTCGGAAGAATGGCATTGGGACTGCCGACTTTTTTGCCTGCTACACCAAATGGTGTTATGGAAATGTTGGGTCGCTATGATATAGAAACCTCAGGAAAACATTGTGTAGTTATTGGTCGAAGCAATATTGTTGGAACTCCTATGTCTATTTTGATGTCTCGTAATTCTACCCCTGGAAATTCCACGGTTACTTTGACGCATAGTAGAACTTCGAATTTGAAAGAAGTTTGTTTGAGTGCTGATATCATTATTGTCGCTTTGGGTAAACCCAAGTTTTTGACAGCTGATATGGTTAAGGAAGGCGCAGTAGTTGTTGATGTTGGAATTCATAGAATAGAAGACTCCAATAAAAAATCGGGATTCAGGTTGGTTGGTGATGTAGATTACGAAACTGTTGCTCCTAAATGTTTAGCGATTTCTCCAGTTCCGGGCGGAGTAGGTCCAATGACGATTGCTTCACTATTGCAAAATACTCTCAAAGCAGTAAAGCAGAATTAGAAGTACAAAGGCAGGTTATTGATGTTAATTCGCGCAGTGTATACATAGCGAATTCTCGGGCAATAACATTAACCTTCCTTCTTGAATAGGATTCCCACAACGTCTGCAATCGCCAAAATCAGAGTCGTCTATTTTGTCCATTGCTATATTTAGTTTTTGAAGTTTAAACTCCATTTGCCGTAAAGTCCGTTCATTAACCGTTTTGTTATTGATTGCATCCATACGGCTAATTCTACCAATTGCATTTTCTGGAGAAATTGGTTTAGTCAATTCTTTAAGTTCCGAAATACGCAATTTGGTTTCTGCCAATTCAGAAATGATTTTTTGCTTTAGAATAGCTTTGTCCATTATGCTAAGGTAGTACAAGTGAATTTAGCCTATTTGTCATGCTGAATTTAGTTCAGCATCTCAACAGTTTATTTTTAACTATTACGTTATTCTATGTTTGAACTTCGAGGTTACCCAGAATGATTAAACATCTACAGGGTAGAACTAGGACTATCAATCACATATAATTCCAGCTCCGTCATTCCCGCGCAGGCGGGAATCTGTTTTTAGAATCAGTTTATCAATTTGGTATTAGATTCCCGCCTGCCCGGAAATGACGCTATGAATAACTTAGAACAATTAATCAGAAACCAACCACCAACCCATAAAAAAACCTCCAATGCAGAGCAAAGGAGGTTTCAAATAAATTTAGTTTGAATAATTAGTCGGTAGCTAAACCAACATAAAATTCAATGATTTTTTCAGAGGTGTTGCCTAACTTATCCTTAGATACAACCTTTACCGTATACTTAACCTTCTTTTTTAAGAAACGGTTTCTTTCAGAAATATCTAAGGTTTGAGCGGAAGAATACAAAGCCAATGGAGCATCGTTAATACTATACATGATAGATTCTGTACCAACATGATCATCAGTTGCACCTAAATAAAGACGTGTATAATTTGGGTAAACTTTCAGCTCTTTTTTGTTACCAATAGGCTGTATACTGAAGTTATTGTAGATCTCTGGAGCAATATTGTCCACAAAGCAATTTGAAGTTTTTTCTTGCTCTTCGTTGTTTACGTTGTCCGTCGTTTTAAAATTAATAGAGTGGTATCCGTCATTTGGAATAGCGAATTCACTGTATGTTTTGTATCCAGACCCATCAATTTGATATTCGATTTTTTGAACTCCAGATTCGTAATCTTTCGAGAACAATTTGATCGCTGTTGTTTTATTGATATACAAAGTATCACGAGCAAAGAATTGAGGAGAACCATATCTGATTCCAGTCGTAGGCTTAACATTGTCCATATAGACATTCACATACTTGTTTGGAGAAAGATTTTGAACGTTATCAGTAGCATCATACTTTACAGAATGAGATCCTCTTACATCAGGAAATTTAATTTCTGAAGAATAATCGAAGCGATCTTTTTGATCTGTTCTGTGGTAAATTTTATTTACACCAGCTTTATTGTCTGTTGCAGCTAAACTAACGGTAGTTCTATTAGAAACGTAGGTAACTCCGTTTTTTCCTTTGTATTCATCTCCATTGATTGTATGAGTAACAACTGGTGGAATCTTATCTAAGTAAAACTTGAAGGCTTGTTTTTCTTCAGTGTTCTTTACATTATCAACTGAGTAGTAATATAATGTGTGCTCGCCATCTTTTAAATAAGCAACACCAAAATTTCCGCCGTAAGCATTTTCTGCTCTACCATCAAAACTGAACTTTGTTCTGTTTACTCCAGATAGATTATCAGTTTTAGCTAAATTGAATTTTGTGCTAGGAGCTAGAATAGTTCCATTATAGACTATTCCTACAATGGTGTGATTTGATGTTGGAGCTGAAAGGTCAACTACAAATTTGTCACTTTTTAATGCTTCCGCATTACCAACATTATCGTGAGCATACCACGATAGGTTAAACTCACCTTCTTTATCCAAATTACTGGTTGCAGAGTAATCTGACCAAGTAGTTGAATTTACGGCAGAATGAATTTTCTCAACTCCAGAAACCCCGTCTCTAGAAGTCAATGTATACGTCAGACCTTTTCCAAAATACAAACGATCGCTTCTGTAACGAGGAGCGCCATCATATTTTAAACGTGTAACAGGAGCTAGACCATCAGCGTACAGTTCATACATAACCTCTTGTTGAGGCTGAATTGTCTTCTTCGTTTCAGGATCAACCGCATATCGGCTTCTCATATAGTTTATGCCTTCAGTATCCAAATACATTGGATTTGCATATTTCGAAGTTAATTTACTGGTTAAGTCATATTGCTGTCCACCTGGAGAGGTAGAGAACTTGAAATAGAGTGGAAGACTCTTTTGTACATAAGTGTTTCCATCATTGAGATATACTTTCTTCTCGTGTTCAGGAACCGCTGGCTCTTGCGCACTGACTGAAAGTTGGATACTTATTGCTAGAAACAGCACATAAAATAATCGTAATCCTTGCTTCATAATATTATGTTTTAGCACGTAAAAGTAGTATATTTTGAAAATGTTAAATACTTTAAATGAAATTAGTTACTTATTCACCATCAATTAATCAGGAGCAATGATCAAAACTGAAATTAAATCTAAAAAAATGAGCAGTAAACTTAGTGCAATATTTTTTGTTTTTGCAATTGGAATTATGGGGTGTAATCCGAATAGAATTTACAACGAACACTTTGAAACTGGAGAAGGTTTACAATGGCTCAAGGACGATAAAAAGACATTTGATGTAAACATTGAAGATGCTTCTCAAAAATACAATGTTTACGTAACATTCCGCTATGCAACTGGTTTTGCTAAAACTGATGCACCGGTATCGTTATCTCAAAAAACACCAAGTGGTGAATTATCTACCAATGATTATGCTTTAAAAATTAGAGATGATAAAGGAGATTACATTGGAGAACCTGGCTACGATATTTGGGACAGTGAACATATGATTCTTGCTGAAGTTAAACTAGAAGCAGGGACACATCAATTTGTACTCGAACACAATAATGGCAATGGAACTTTATTTCCTGTATTGGATGTTGGGTTGATTGTTGAGAAGTTGGAGAAATAGAGTAGGGATAAGCTCAGTTTCCATGCAAGCTAAGAAGCGGATACTTCAGTAACACAGCGAACAATGAAAAAATACATTGGTTATGTGCTATTGAATTGGTTCTGTTTTTATTTATATCAATATTATTTAAGTAGAATTGATTTGGATAGGACAAGGATCGACATTCTAACCATTATTCAGTATTCTAGTATTAAGGAAATATTTTTTATTGAATAATAAGTTTTCCAGTAAATAGCCCGTTTTCATCGTCTTGGACAACAACTACATATGTACCAGCAGAAAGAATAGTGCAATCCAATTTGATTTTTTGCTCCACGATTTCGTAATTCACATTACCAATAATAGTTCCCATAATATCATAAACCTTTACCGATGTTATTCCTGTTGGGTCAATGAAGCGGTAATGATTGTATTCTAAAGAAATGAAAGTTTGATTCGAAGCGGGGTTAGGCTGAATTATCAGATTGTTTTCTGATCCAGTATTAAACTTAATGGTATTCAATACTTTGTTTGTAGCCAGCGGAGCTTCAAAATCAAAAACGATATCAGCTTTGTTTGGAATCAATTCACCTTGTTTTACATTGGCTTTAGGAAGAACGTTAAACGTAATGAACCCATTACTAGCTTCTTCACTTCTGCCACTGTCTGGCAATAGAATGTTGTTAAATCTAAAAGTGATTTGGCGTCCTTCAATGGACATTAAGTATTTGTGACTTGAGGTTACATATGTAATGCTCGATATATCGATTCCTTGTGGTAATTCATTGGTAATGAATACGTTTTGAGCATAATATGTCCCAACGTTTTGAAAACGAATTTTATACTTTAAGTCCTGGTTTTTTTCGATAAAACCTTCATTTCCTTCTCCTTGTGGATACACAGTAAGATCATTAGGATCTATAGCACCCACTATTGGATTTATATCTGTATAACTGTTGTCATTGGTATCACAATCATTTGAGAAATTAGTAATTGTTGCAGATACTGAAAGTAAAGAACCCATGGTAGCGTTCAAATCAACGGAGTCAACGATAGTTAAATCATAAGTTGTAAATGCCTTTACAGTATCTATATTCCAAGTATAGATAGAGTTACTTGCATTGACTTGAGAACTGCTCCATGCAATAGAACTAGAAATTGGAATTATCTCATTGTCCAATGTGATTATAATATCAACATTATAAGCATCAAATGCACCTAAATTCCTATAGACTACAGAATAGTCATTTTGAAACTCTCTTCTTAAAGCGGTGGTTCCTAATGATATACTTAAATCTGGGCTGGTGCAACTTGTTTCGACTCCAAAGTTGTTGCCGCAATAGGTTTGACCTGAGCTTATAGCTAACGAAAATCCATTGGCATTGCAGGTAGCAGAATAGCTAGTTGTTGGCTCGTGGCTAACAGTGAATGTTCCTGGCTCTAAAAAGAATTGATAATTTCCATTTTCATCAGTAGTTACATATCTATCCCCAGGAGTCACTTTAACTAATAATCCAGGTATTCCTTTTTCACCAGTTCCTTGAATACAGTCTTGGTTGGCATCATGAAAAATGTTTCCACATACCTGAATTCCTGTTCCTTCCTCTATGTTTATACAATTATCTATGCTTTGATTTGTCAAGACTTGTCGGTATCCAGCAGGCCATACAACGACAATTGAATCAATAGAAGTTGCATTCCCAAGTCCAAAAAGGGCTTTTAATGAATTTTGACTACCTGCGCCACCGCCTGTTTGAGCTGAAATTTCTTTCATCTGCCAAATACCAGTCCCATTAAATGTTGCCTTCACCATTACTTTGGCTCCAATCGCATTGTTGTTTGAGTTTGCACCTGTAAGTTTGATACACGACCAAGAGTTGCAGTTTGCAAGATTGTTTTGGAAGAATACGTTGTTCTCGTTGGAGTGATTTCCGACGATTATGTCTATATCTCCATCATTGTCATAATCACTCCAGGCATGTGAGTAGGAGTTCCCAAAGTCTTCTGATAAAGGATTTGCAGACTTTGTGAAGCTGCCGCTTCCATCATTTGTGTACATAACATTAGCATCGGACTGGTCGTTGCAAACGTAAAGGTCTAAGTCACCATCATTATCAAAGTCAACCCAATTACTGCTGCTAGAATGTCCACCATCATTAACTACAACTCCACTTGTAATTTGAGTAAAAGTTCCATCATTATTATTGCGGTAAAGAAAGTTGTCCTGGCCACTTGTATTGGTTACAAAAAGATCTAAGTCCATATCATTGTCGTAATCTCCCCAGCTGCAACCTACAGAATTTGCTGAATCAGTCTCGATACCAATTGTTGTCATTTTCTCAAAAGCTCCGTTTCCATCGTTTTTAAACATCGAGTTACCTTGACCATTGGTAGCAGGAATAAATACATCTAGGTCACCATCATTATCATAATCGGCCCAAGTAGCTCCTATGGTATACTTGGCTTCCTGTACTAGTTGTGAACTCGTGATTTTGGTAAATGAACCGTTCTTATTGTTCTTGTATAAAAGGTTAAATTTTGTGGGCATATAATCGGTCACAAATAGGTCAAGATATCCATCACCATTGTAATCTACCCAACTTGCTCCGTGGCAATATCCACTGTAGTTAGCAATTGCTCCTGTTGTAATTTTGATGAAGTTTCCACCTCCACTATTTTTGTATAATGCGTTCAGTGCCCCAACATTGTTTGCTACAAATAGGTCTAAAAGGCCATCGTTATTATAATCGCCCCAAGTACCTACAATTGAACTTCCTTTATCGCCAATTATAACCCCAGAAGTATTTTTAGTAAATGTTCCATCACCGTTGTTATGGTAAAGGTAACTGGGTTTGTTTAGGTTGTATTCGGCTACGTAAAGATCATCGTATCCGTCGTTATCGTAATCTCCCCAAGACATTCCCCATGAACTAGATGCATCATTAGAAAGACCAGCTACTGTATTTTCAATAAAAGATACTGAAGTTTGGATACTCCAAGAACAAGTAATGAGATTAAATGTGGCTGTTTCGTCACAAGAAGTTGCAGGTTCAGGAGTTTGGATGCAACTTACTGACTCTAATGTTACTAAAGCTGACTTACAGTTGGTTGTATCCGATTTATAACAAATTTGATAGGTTAAAGTCTGAGTTCCAAAAGGGGTATTTGGAGACACATCTATTGAACCATCTGAATTTAATGTCAAGTTAGTATTAGTAGCAACTGTTGTTAAATTAACCTGAGCAATAGTAATCGTATTTCCATTTAGGCTATCATTCGCTAATACATTTACAACGTTAGTTCCACCTGTAGTTCCATTAACGAGACCAACTGTATCGTTCACGGCTGTTATAATAGCCAATGACAAAGAAGTAGAAGTAACGCAAACTGGGTTATTATAAACGATACCTGAGTTGGTATTAACTGCTCCTGCTGTTGACAGCTGTCGACCAGCCAAAAACACACCTGCTCCTGAGCTACAAGCTCCATTATGAGAAAGAAATGTTCCTTTTAATACAGCTGAAGCTCCTATACTAATTGCTCCAGTTGCAACTCCAGCTCCACCAATCCAAAAAATATTACAACGCCGTGCTCCATTCGTTAAAATCATCTTTGCTGATGCCGCTACTGAAAAAGCTCCCGCAATTTTAAAAACAAATATTGCATCAGAATTATTTTGACCGTCTAAGGTCATTGTTCCAGCTAAAGATCCTGCTAGTCCGATGTAATAAACACCAGGGCTTATAGTTTCTCCAGATCCAAAAGCCGCCGCATGCCCGGTTACCGTATTGGGCAAGTTCATAAGCGAATCATAAGCATTATTTATATCGATTTTAGCTTGTGATGTAACAGAGTCTGCATTATAAAAAGAGCCCAAAACAATAGAAGAAGTAAATCCACTTAACGCTCCTCCATCGGATCCTATATTACCATAAATTCCAGAGGTAGAGGTATTGGCTGCTGCCCCAAGACTAGTATACAAGGCAAAGCTTGAAAGAACTCCTAAAATATCAACTGCTGGAGCAGGTGCACAATCCGTTTCACAAAATATTGGAATTGTACTAATTCCTACTGGCTTAGTTGCCTCGGTGCCAGTTCCAATAGAAATTGCGCCTTCAATAGAAAACATTCTTCCTTCAAGGGTAACTCCTGTTCCTAAACTAACGGCACCAATATGAGCAAACAAGGTCCCTTTTACATCTGCATTTGCTGCAACAGAAATAGCACCTTCAGAAATATAGAAAACGTTGCACGCTTTTGCTCCATTAGTTAAAGTAACCGTTGCACCTAACCCTATGCTCATTGCTCCATTAGATTTAATCACAAAGTATGCATTAGGATCTCCTTTTCCATCAAGAGTAAGAGCTCCAATTATAGAACCAGCTCCAATTGAGGAGTAAACTCCAGGAGGAATAGTTTCGCCACTTCCAAAAGTTGGAGAATGAGTACTAGGATAATTTACAAAAAGATCGTTTAGGTGAATATACACCCTAAACAAATCATATCTGCAGCGATCAGTTATAGAATCCTTATTGTATGCGCTGTCTAAATAAGCTGGAAGCGCAAACCCTGTTATTAGTCCATTATTTGTTCCTACATCTCCTGCAATAAGATTGCCTGCATTGGATACTGCTCCTGTACCAGTAAAAGCCTCAAAGGAGGTTAGAATACCTAATTCAAGCGTTTGAGCATCTGAGGGTTTTACCCAAAAGAAGAAATTTATTATTACTCCGATTAAATATAATTTTTTCATAATTGAGTGTTTTTTCTTTTTACATTTTAGCAAACGGAATACCAGTGCACCTCAAACTACCTATATAACCACTGTTTACAGGGATTGTAGGCTTTGTGATATTTCGATATATCCCTAAATTCGGACTGCTATTCCCGTTTCTGGAATTAATACCTTTTAATTGAGTTTATTTTGTTGGTGAAACCATACCATAATAGTTGATTATAACTCCTCTCATTTTTAAAGAGTTAGCCAATAGTTCTCTTTTTTAGAAGACTCTATTTATTTATCATATTGATTCATAGGGTTTGATAAATCTATATTTTTATTCGAAATTTACCTTTATTGTAGCTGTTTTACCTAAGCTATCAATTAGCTCATTTATTATTATTAAGTGCTATTAATATTGCTTTAATCGCCTCATTAGCAGATTATCCAAGGGCAATAAAATAGAGTTAGAAACTTTTGCAGTAAATTACTGAGGGGAGTCCACTAATTTCCAGTTGCCTGCTTTGTTCAGAATCATTTTGTGTGGTTTACATTATTTATTAGGGAGAAAATTTTCATATAATGCTGTGAAATTTAACTCATAACTCATTCATTTTCTGGTAAATAGTATTCAGTAAACTTGCTATTGTCGTTTATTATACGAATCTTAGTGGCTAACTTAAATACATATCAGTTATGGAATGTCCCGTTTGTCACCAATCAGATTTGGCGAAAGAAGCCACCAACTGCCCAAAATGTGAATCAGAGTTAAAAGGCTTTCGCGAGCTTGCTGCTGCAGAAGTAGAACGTGATAAACGAAAAAAATCAGTAAATATCCTACTTACAATTGCTCTTCTTATTGGGCTCGGTTGGATTATGTCTGCAACAATGATGGCTCCTAAATTCGAAAAATCGAGTAACGACGAAGTTTCTTCTCAAGAGAAAATAAGTGCACAGGCTCAAACTATTTCTGATCTAGAATCAGAAAAGGAAGTTCTAGCGATGCGGAATAATGAACTGGAAGAACAAGTCCAGTCATTTGAAGTGATCGAGATGAGTGAAGATGGAAAAAGCATTGAACAGGATTATGTAGTTCACGTAGTGAAAGAAGGAGAATCACTTTGGAGCATTGCTGAAGAATACCATAGTGATGGATTCAAGCACGATGAAATTGCTGGTCATAATGATTTAAGCGACCCTCACTACATCAAGGTAGGCGATACCGTAATCATTAAAAAATAGAGTTATGAAAGTAGATTATTTAAAAAATATCAAAGACACACATATTCTATCGCTACAAAGTATTATTGGGCTGAAATCCGATTTAAATGATAAGATAAGCGAGATTACTAACCTGCTAATGAAGAACACTAAATTGGGCTTAGAATTAGGGAAAAGCACCGATGAAGTTGCAGTACTGAAAGGTAAGAACGGAGAGTCAGAAAAGGAGATTGAAGGTTTGAAGAGCTCTCTAGAGACTTCAGAAAAAGCTCTAATTGATTCCGAATCCAAAGTTAAATCTCTTTCTAAAGCACTCGAAGAAGCTCAACTTAATAAGGAAGATTAAGAAGAAAAGAAAGAGAATTAACGTTCAGTTAATCTTCTTTCTCGGTTCTTATTCAGCTGGCATTAGGCTAAGCACGGTTCGAATTGAGAACCTTTTCCGAATGTATCGAGTGGTTTTATCAACCGTAAGGCAGTTGACTATATAGTAGATTCAGTTTGGTAATATGGGTACGAATCGAACGCGGTGCAATCGCTCCTAAGCAATTTAGTAATGAAGGTTTAGTTTTAAAAACAAAAAAGGGGCGTTCAACGCCCCTTTTTATTTGTCTTATAATTTGTTTTTACTCAGCTGCTACAGGAAAACCACGATCACGCATTAATGCATCAATCTTAGCATCACGACCCATAAACAAGCGGTAAGCTTCTGCAGGGTCAATTGCATTTCTAGGAGCAAACAAATACTTAACTGCCTTTGCTGCTAATTCTTTATCGTAAAATCCGTTTGGTGCTTCAGCAAATGCTTCAGAGGCATCAGCAGTAAGCACATCAGCCCACATATAACCGTAGTATGCAGTGGCATAACCTTCACCAGAGAATACGTGTCCAAAATGCGGGGTTCTGTGTCGCATTGGTAATTCTTTTGGCATTTTCATTTCTGCCAGTGTTTCTCTTTCGAATTTGTCAATGTCAATATTAGCGGGATCAGCTAAATGCAATTTCATATCCATAATCGCAGAAGCCAAATACTCAGTAGTTGAAAATCCTTGATTAAACGTGCTTGCCTTTTTGATTTTTGCAACCAATTCTGCTGGCATTGCTTCGCCGGTTTTGTTGTGTACCAAATAGTTATTGATAACTCTATCTGTAGCCAACCATCTTTCCAATAATTGAGACTGGAACTCTGTGTAATCTCTAACTCCACTGTTTAGAGTAGGGTAGCTTACGTCAGAAGAAAAGAAATGCAGTGCATGTCCAAATTCATGGAAGAAAGTCGTTGCATCGTCCCAAGAAACTAACAATGCTTCACCAGGAGCTGGTTTTACAAAGTTTGAATTGTTTGACGCCAACACATTCTTGTTGCCATCAAAACTAGATTGGCTTCTATACGTTGTTGCCCAAGCACCCGAGCGTTTTCCTTGACGTGCATATGGATCTAAATACCAAAGTCCAACATTTTCTCCAGAAGTAATATCGGTTACTTCCCAAACTTTTACGTCTTCATGAAATACTGGAACTGAACCTTCTTCAGAACCAACCGGAACAGGTGTGAATTTGAAATTGAACAACTCTCCAGCAACCATATGCATGGCTTCAGTTAATTTATTCAATTGTAAGTATTGCTTTACTTCTTCAGAATCAAGGTTGTATTTATCCTTACGTACTTTCTCAGCATACAAACGATAATCCCAAGCTTCAATGGTAATTTTATCACCGTTTTTGTCTGCAATTGCTTGCATGTCTTGAACTTCTTCAGCAACTCTAGCAATTGCTGCTGGCCAAACAGCCATCATCAGGTTCATTGCATTTTTTGGAGTTTTTGCCATTCTATCTTGTAATCTCCAATCGGCATAGTTCTTAAAACCAAGTAGTTCTACTTTTTTGCGTCTTAGTCTAAGTACTTCAGCAATTAATGCGTTGTTGTCAAACTCATCTCCATTATCACCTCGAGAATAGTAATTGGTCCAAACTTGTTTTCTCAATTCTCTTTCCGAAGAGTAAGTTAAGAAAGGATCCATAGAAGAACGTGAATTTGTAATGGCATACATTCCTTCTTTGCCTTTATCTGCTGCAATTTTTGCTGCTGATTTCACAAATCCTTCAGACAATCCACCCAATTGATCTTTAGTAAGATAAGTCACGTAGTTTTCTTCATCGTGCAAGGTGTTGCTGGAGAACTTTGTGTACAAACTAGAAAGTTGTTTGCTTAATTCAGCATACTCAGATTTTGCGGTTGAATCTAATTCAGCACCTTTCATAGTAAAGCTGATGTAGGTTAAATCCAACACACGTTGTTTGTCTGGTGCTAGAGGTGTTGTTTGAGACGCATCATAAACCATTTTAATCCTCTGAAAAAGCATTTCGTTTTGCGTGATTTTCGATTGAAACTCTGAAAATAGTGGGGCCATTTCTGCTTGAATTGCTCTGAATTCTGGAGAAGACATATTTCCGCTCAGAATTCCATAATAATTAAAAGCGCGATTTAATGGAGCGCCAGTGCGTTCCATTTCTACAACGGTATTCTCAAATGTTGGTGCTTCAGTGCTGTTTGCTATAGCTTTAATATCTGCTAGATTCATTTCCATACCTTGCAACAAAGCAGGTTTTACATCTTCCAATTTCATTTTATCGAATGCTGGAACACCACCATAAGGGCCTTCCCATTCTTTAAGCAACACATTGTCTATCACAGGTTCTGTTTTTTTAATTTCTTCTTTTTCTTTAGGTGCGCAAGCAGTAAATAATACTGAAGCTGCTATTGGAATAATCCACTGGTTTACTTTTCTAGAATGTATCATAAAGCAAATTTTTTCAAATTAAAAACGGGTGACAAATTTAGAAGAGTAATTGAATATTCGACATACAATTAGGATAAGAGGAATAGGGGTGAGTTTTTATAAGAAGAGTCACCATCTAATTCGGTAAGATTAGGGATTATGGTTATGTAATAGTTTTAACTGTTGTCATGCTGAATTTCTTTCAGCATCTCACTAACAGAACCTGGGTGGAGATTCTGAATCAAGTTCAGAATGCCCCGTGAGTGAGAATAGGATAAAAAAAGGCTTCTCGATACAACCTCCTTAGGTCGGTCACTCGAAGGGACAACAGTAATGTTGTTCTGTTCTGTTCTGTTCTGTTCTGTTCTGTTCTGTTCTAAACTATTCTGCACTGTCAGTTCGAGTGTTCCGCTTTTCGCGGAATGTATCGAGAACAAAGGGACAGAAACCTACCAATCAATAGGTCTGTAATCCTTTAAGAACTTACCACACCAATGTTTACCAGTATTGATACCGTCAAAAAGTGGATCTAATACTCTAGCTGCGCCGTCAACAATATCTAGTGGAGGTTGAAAATCGTGTAATTCTTCTTTACGTTTCGCCAATTCAGCTGGATCTTCGTCCGTTACCCAACCAGTATCTACCGCATTGGTATAAATACCGAATTTAGCAAAATCAGAAGCCGAAGTGTGTGTCATCATATTCAAGGCTGCTTTGGCCATATTGGTGTGCGGATGTCTATCCTCTTTATGCCAGCGATGAAATTTACCTTCCATAGCCGAAACATTTATGACGTGCTTCATTCCGGTATTTTCCTTCTTCATGATGTTCACTAATCGGTTGACTAACACAAAAGGAGCTACAGAGTTTACCAATTGCACTTCCAGCATTTCGTTAGTGTGAATTTCACCAAGTTTAAGTCGCCAGCTGTTTGTTTTTCTAAGATCTACTTGCTGCAAATCCGCATCTAACTCTCCGACTGGAAAAACTTCGTCTGTAGGCAAGGAGTTGTCAATACTGTAAGGAATTTGAGAAAGCTTAGCGGATGCGCTGAGTCCAATTCCTATTTGGTTTCCATGCCAGCTTACAGGAAGATTCTTTTGTTCTTTATCTGAAAAAGTTGCGCTCAATGCTCTTATCTCACTGATGCACGCATTGTGATCTTTGAGCAATTCCTGAGCAAATTTAGGCAGCTCATTTATTGGCAGCTCTTCATTGGACATTAAATGCTTATAGAATCCGGCTGGACGTCGAACAGTTTGAGCAGCGTTGTTTATTAGAATGTCCAATCGCTCGTATTGCTGCTCAATAAAATTGCAGAAAATCTCAACGCTAGGAATGTGTCTCAGGTCTAATCCATGAATTTTAAGCCGATTATTCCATTTACTAAAATCCGGTTCTTTGGCAAATCGAATGGCCGAATCGGCAGGGAAGCGAGTAGTGGCGATAACAGTTGCACCTGCGCGAAGCATGAGTAAAGTAATGTGGTAGCCGATTTTTAACCGAGAACCAGTAACCAAAGCAACTTGATCGGTTAGGTCGGCATCTTGAAAACGCTTGGCGTAATTAAAATCGCCGCAATCCTTGCACATAGTATCGTAAAAATGGTGCAAGGTGTTGAACTCTTCTTTACATACATAGCAATTTCGTGGAGAAGATAATTGAATTGCATTCTCGTCTTCTTTACCGGTCAAGGCAATCATTAATGGCGCCTCAAAAATATGCGCTTCACGAGCAGAACGAATGCCAGTAGCATTTCTGGCGTGTTTGTCTTTTTCTTTTAGCTTGCGTCGTTGAACTTTTTTTGCCGATTTTTTTCGTCTCGAAAACTCTTCCTTTTCAGGGCGGGAAAATCGTCCGGCAGCCATAATAAGTGCAACTCGTTTTTCTTTTGGAATCTCAAATATTTGATTGGTATCTATGTTCAGCGTCTGCAATACTTCCAGACATTTGTCAATTTGGTCCTGGGTAATTTTTGCTGATTCTTCTTCTTCCTTTGGGTTTTCGGACATCAATGATTTCTTAGGCAGCAAAATTATTGATATTGGTTTACATTATTGCTTTCTCTTTCAAATTAAATATTGTGAAACTTCCGTTTGGGATTGCTTTTTTATTTGCTAGCTGAATTACTATTTAGAAATCCAAAATTCAACTTTTTAAAATAGTAGAGGTTGCCTAATTAAGTTGCTTTTAAGGTTTGAATTGCAATCATTTTAGGTTAGTATAGATTTTATTTAAAAATAAAAATCGTTGAAATCAATATAAAATCGTTGAGTTTTTTAATGTTTACATAACTGAAAATAAATATTCTGATTCCCCCAGAGATTACCAGTATTGTTTAGCAACAGCTAAAGTAAGTCTATCAAATAGCTTATCGCCGAAATACCTTCTGTTGAGCTTGTAGCAAAACTCATCAAGATAAGCTTG
>Ga0075118_10000812_pt1 | contig 25775 bp, 25 predicted proteins | sample AntAceMetag02UKE_FD_69794 | JGI IMG/M metagenome (GOLD analysis project Ga0075118, IMG submission 69794) | Saline lake microbial communities from Ace Lake, Antarctica - Antarctic Ace Lake Metagenome 02UKE | ecosystem: Environmental > Aquatic > Non-marine Saline and Alkaline > Saline | place...
GAAGACCACTCCGATGAAGACCACTCCGATGAAGACCACTCCGATGAAGACCACTCCGATGAAGACCACTCCGATGAAGACCACTCCGATGAAGAGCATGCTGACGAAGAGCACGAGCATTCCGGCGGCCTTGATCCGCACTTCTGGTTCGACATGACACGGATGGCCCAGGCTTCGGTCATCATTGGCGACACCCTCGCCGCAACGGGAGGTTCCGCATACGCCGACTGTGGCCAACAGGTGAGCGCAGAGATCTTGACCGCGCAAACCGAACTAGAGCAGATTCTCTCGGTCGTGCCCGAATCGCGACGGGTACTCGTGACCGACCACGACGCGATGGAGTACTTCGCTGCCGCCTATGACTTCACTGTTGCTGGCAGCGTGATTCCGTCAGGAACCACCCTGGCCGAACCCAGTTCAGCTGACTTGCAAGCACTGGTTGAGGTGATGAAATCCGCGGGGGTCACGGCGATTTTCGCCAACGCCGCTGAGCCCGCTGCACTCGCCGATGCCGTAGCTGCTGAAGTTGGGGCCGATGTTGTCGTGGTGCCATTGTTTATCGAAAGCCTCGGTGAACCAGGTTCTGAAGCGGGGACCTACACCACCATGATGCTGACCAACGCCGAACGCATCGCGGACGCTCTGCGAAACTAACCCCGTGGACTTCCTCGTCGAGCCGTTTGCGCTCGGCTTTCAACAGCGTGCACTCATGGCCGGAGCACTGGCCGGGCTGATGTCTGCGGTGGTAGGCACGTGGCTGGTGTTGCGCGGCATGAGTTTCTTCGGCGATGCATTCGTTCACGGAGTAGTTCCAGGTATCGCCGCGGCCGTGGTCTTCGACGTGAACCCCCTCATCGGTGCAGCACTGGCAGCCGGTGTCATGGTCGTCATGATCGAGGCCGTGCACCGCCAGACTCTCCTCAGCGAGGACACCGCGATCGGGTTGCTGTTCGTGGGCATGCTCGCACTCGGTGTCGTCATCATTTCCCGACTGGACAGTTTTTCCGGCAGTCTCACGTCAATTCTGTTTGGTGACGCACTCGGTGTCACCGCCGGTGACCTCATTGGTCAGGCCATTTTGGCCGTGGTCATCATCGGCGCGGCCACCTTGCTCTATCGGCCGTTGCTCGCGTTGTCCTTCAACAACGATAAAGCCCAACTCCTCGGCATGCGCCCCAAAGCTGCCCACGCGGCCCTCCTGGTGCTCATTGCGGCCGCCGTTATCGGTAGCTACCAGTCGGTGGGCACGCTGTTGGTGTTCGGGCTCCTGGTGGGTCCACCCGCCACAGCGTCTCTGCTGTCTCGCACCGTGGGCACGATGATGCTGATGAGTGCTGGCATCGCTTTGTTCTCCGTATGGCTGGGACTCACCCTGAGCTACTACCTTGACACGGCCGGGTCAGCCACCATGGCCATCATCCCGGTGGTGCTGTTTTTCCTCGTCCTGTCCGGAGTCAAGATCAAACGTGGCGCACATTCTCGTGCCACCCGACGCACAGTTGCTGGCAATCACAGTGGCGCAGGAGCATCGGCGGTGAGCGATGCTCGGAAATAGTGCTCCAGCCGTTGTTGCCGCCGAAGACCTCGTTTTGCACCAAGATACGCACTTGGCCGTTGACGCTTCTAGCTTCCAGATTCCAGCCGGTGCAATCACGGCCATTATCGGCCCCAACGGCAGTGGCAAATCGACTCTGCTACACGCACTAGCCGGACTCATCACGCCATCGTCGGGTTCCCTAAAGATCCTCAACGGCCCGCCCACCACGCACGGTTCACGTGTGAGTTACGTGCTGCAACACACCAATGTCCCCGTCGGTACACCCATCACGGTCCGCGAAACTGTGGGCATGGGCAGATACCCAGGACTCGGACTACTCAGACGACGAACAGTTACCGATCGCCAACGTGTCGCCGAGGCAATGGAACTGCTCGACATCACCGATCTGAGCCGTCGCCATCTCAGCGAACTGTCCGCTGGGCAACGACAGCGCGTGTTCGTTGCCCAGGGAGTGGTACAGGACCACGATGTACTACTGCTCGACGAACCTCTCACCGGTCTCGACCTTCGTTCCGCAAAAACGATCGACCGCATCATTCACTCAGAACCCGAGCATGGCTGTTCAGTCGTGCTGACCACTCACGACCTAGAAGAAGCACGAGCAGCCGACTATGTTTTGCTCATGTCGGGACGGGTGCAGGCGGCGGGGCCACCGGCACAGGTATTGACGAGCCGAAACCTGACCTTGGCCTATGGATTAGGGGCCCTGCACGATCGCGACGAAGCAGCCCTACTCTTCCCCACCGAGCATCACGATCACAACGAATCATCAGGAGGCCGCGGATGAAACCACCTGCAGCACAGGTGGGGGTGCGATCTACGCGACAGCGCATAGCAGTGCTCGATGCACTCACCAGGCTCGATGACTTTCGATCAACCCAGGAGTTGCACGACTTTTTACGCAGCGAAAGCCAGGAGGTTGGGCTCGCCACGGTCTATCGCACCCTGCAGGCACTCAGCGATACCGGAGATGTTGACGTCATCGTGCGCGCCGATGGCGAATCGGTATACCGATTGTGCAGTCGCCATCACCATCATCACCTCATGTGCCGGCGCTGCCGGGCAACCGTTGAAGTGCAAGCACCAGAGGTGGAGACCTGGGCCGAAAAGGTTGCCACGGACAACGGATTCACCGATGCCCACCACGTCGTGGAGATTTGGGGGCTGTGCGCTGACTGTGGCCTCGGGGACGATCACTCGTAGGGATTGCGAGGTTCGGGGACAACGTCCACCGAACTAGACACCAGGATGGGGATCGCATCGGCACTCATCGTGCCGCCACCCGGTGTCCAGGCGCCGGTCACCGTGACCCAGGTGTTGGCAGGCAAGATCGGGGCACCCTGCACCTGAATACGCGTGCCAATAGCGTCTGCGGCACAGCAAGCGATCGACAGACGCGCCAGCCACCAGCCGCCGGCAGGGTTGGGGGTAACGAAGCCGGTCATGCGTACCTGACGGTCTTGGAGGGTAAGACCAGAATCCCACACCGCTCGACCCACGAAATCAGACAGTGTGACCTCCACGGGATCACCGGGGGGTAGGGGTGGCGCCTGGGCTTCGGCCGGAGGAATCGCGTTCGTTGTCTCGCGCGCCACGGAGTACGCGCCAAGCGCAGGTGGTGCAATCAAAAATATTGCCAGGGCCGGCAACAGCAGCAACCATGCACTCCAGGCTCCATGATCATGATCATGATCATCGTGATCATGGGCATCGTCGTTCTCGAGACCGTCGACCGCTACGACCTTGGCCGGGGTACGCAATTGTCGAATGGCGTCCACCATGGCCATCGCGCCGAAGGCGAGTAGTAGCCCGGCAGAAATGAACAGAAACGGCCGCATGCCCTCGCGCACATAGTTCAAGTACGCATCAGACCAGGTAACGCGTAGAACAGCGCCACCGAGCAGCAGCAAGATAATCGCCTGAACATCGCGTCTCATGTGAGCAGCACCCAACCCACGATCAGGCTCGCTGCAATCCCGATGACCACCGTGGTGGGGGCGAATCGCACGGCGAAGGCACGCCCAAAAGTACCCGCTTGGAGCGAGATCAATTTCAAGTCAACCATCGGGCCGATCACCATAAACGTCAACTTGGCGGTGCTGGAAAACTCAGTGAAACTGGCTACAATGAAGGCATCCGCTTCAGAGCAGATGGACAGCAAGATTGCTAGTGCGGCCATTGCCCCGATGGCCAGGAAAGGATTCTCTGCCACGGTGTTCATGACCGCGGGGGGCACGAGCACATTGATGGCTGCAGCCGCGAAAGCTCCGATAACGAGGTAGCCCCCGGCATGCAGGAAGTCGTGCGTGGCGGTGAGTCGGAAGGTGTGAAAAGAACTGGAACCGATCAGGTGCGTACGCGGCCCAATGCGCAGCCATTCCCCCTTGCCAAACCGCAGCCACAACCAGCCCATGACCACAGCGGTGAGAAGCGAGGCGACAAATCGCGCCAGAACGAGTTCGGGTTCACCGGGAAAGGCCACGAAGGTGGACACCATCACGATGGGGTTGATGGCCGGTGCTGAGAGCAGGAAAGCCAATGCCGCAGCCGGCGTCACGCCACGGGCCATGAGTCCGTTCGCCACCGGAACCGATGCGCATTCGCAACCCGGAATCAGCGCACCGGCAGCCCCGGCCACCGGAACAGCGAGGGCGTTGTTCTTCGGCAGCACCCGGCGCCAAAACGATGCCGGCACGAAGGCAGCGATCGCTCCGGAGAGCACCACGCCAAGGAGTAGAAACGGGGTGGCCTGGATCATGATGGCCACGAAAACGGTGGCTCCCGTTTGCAGCGCGGGGATGTCAAAAAGATCGACGAGCCAGCGCTGCCCAATCACGAGGACAATGAGTCCGAGGGCAAGATATTCCAATGCTCCCGGTCTATACCGCGCGCTAGTGCGTAACGGGGGGATGGTCGGCTCCGTCACGGTTGCGCCCGCCCGAAACGTCTGTCTCGCTCGGCATAGGCCAGGCAGGCAGCCCACAGGTCACACCGGTCTACATCGGGCCAAAGCTTGTCGATGAACACAAACTCAGCATAGGCCGATTGCCAAAGCAAGAAATTGCTCATGCGTTGCTCACCGGATGTGCGCAGGAAAAGATCGACATCGGGCATGTCCGGCTCGTCGAGGTAGCGGGCGATCATTCGCTCATTTACCTTGGCTGGATCAATGTGTCCCTCGGCGACATCGCGAGCGATCGCACCTGCAGCATCAGCGATCTCAGCGCGCCCACCGTAGTTGACACACATGGTCAGCGTGAGGGTGCGATTGTTCTTAGTCAGTTCCTCTGCCTCTTGCAGCTCGTTAATCACGCTGCGCCACAGCCGCTTTGGTCGACCCGCCCACCTAATCCGAACACCTAGGTCATTCATTTCATCGCGGCGCCGATGCACGACATCGCGATTGAAACCCATTAGGAACCGAACCTCGTCTGGGGAACGCTTCCAGTTTTCCGTCGAGAACGCATAGGCCGACAACCAGCCCACTCCCATTTCGATGGCGCCGTGCACCAGATCGAGCAACGAATGCTCCCCGGCCTCATGCCCGCTGTTTCGGGGCAGGCCACGCTGTGCGGCCCAGCGTCCGTTGCCGTCCATGACGACGGCAACGTGGGACGGAACAAGATTGCGGGGAATCACCGGCGGGATCGCGCCGCTGCTGTGTGGCGTCGGTGCTTGTCTGGGAACGGATCGTTTTACCATCGTGGTACTACACCCGCTCCACCAGTGGCCAGGAACGCAAACCTCGCTCGAGGTGCCAGGTCATGAGCGCTGCGGTGATGGATGTGCCCTCGCGTCGGGCGCGCTGATCTGAATCATCGGCACGGGCCCAGTCGCCGCTGAGTAGCGCACCGAGCAACATGAGCGTTTGCGGTGCTGGTGCAGCCGAGCCCGGCAGGCGACACGTCGAACACAGCGCGCCACCACCGGCAACGGAAAAAGCGCGGTGTGGACCGGCTTCACCACAACGAGCACAGTCAGAAAATGACGGAGACCAACCAGAGATAGCCAGTGACCGCAAAATAAAGGCGTCCAAAATGAGGCCCGCATCGTGAGTGTGGGAGTCCAGGGTGCGCAGCGCGGCAACGAGCAGCAAATACTGCGGCAGCACGGGTTCACCATCGACGGGAGTGAGCCGTTCGGTTGCCTCCAACATCGCAGTACCTGAAGTCCAGCGGGCATAGTCGGTGGCGAGGCGAGGTCCGTGTGCGTGCAGGGTTTCCACCTGGGTCACGGTGTCTAGACTTCGACCCTGATAAAACTGCACATCCACCCGGCCGAAGGGTTCCAGTCGTGAGCCAAAACGGCTACCCGTTTTTCGTACCCCCTTGGCCACCGCCCGCACCCGCCCGTGTTCTCGGGTGAGGAAGGTAATGATGCGATCTGCCTCACCCAGGCGCTGGGTACGCAGAACGACCCCTTCATCGCGGTAGGTAGGCACCGACCTAGTATCCCCTAATCCAGCGCGAAACGTAGATCGAAACGCCCAGGCAGGCCGGTCGGGTCAAAAACCAAGGCGGCGGAGTTGGCGGGGGTCTCGCTGCCAGTCCTTGGCTACCTTGACGCGCAGGTCAAGATAAACCGGCGTCCCCAGCAGCGCCTCCATGCCGCGGCGGGCCCGGGTGCCCACATCCTTTAACCGTGCTCCCCCGCGACCAATCACGATGCCCTTCTGGCTGTCTCGCTCAACGAAAATGATCGCGGACACATCAGTCAGCGGGCGTCCCTCAGGGCGATCTTCGCGGGCAGACACCTCGTCGATGACCACCGCGATGGAGTGGGGCAGTTCATCGCTGACCCCCTCAAGCGCAGCTTCACGAATCAACTCTGCCAGCAACACGTCGATGGGTTCGTCGGTGATTTCCCCATCCGGAAAAAGTGCCGGACCAACCGGCAGCTCATCGATCAACAGATCGGTAAGGAGGTCGACCTGCATGTCACGCAATGCAGATACCGGCACTACCTGGGTCCAGTTCAGGCCCACTCGCGCACCTAGTTCAGAAACCTCGGCAAGTCGCTGCGCCACCATGGGTGGGGGCACCGCATCGGTTTTAGTGACCACCGCAAAAGTTTTCGCCCCCGTTGGACGGGCTCTGGCCAGTGCCTGAGCCACGAACTCGTCACCGCGACCGACGGTGGCATCAGCGGCCACACAGAGCACCGCTACGTCGACATGAGCCCATGCTTCGTGCACGAGATCATTGAGACGCTGTCCCAGCAGGGTGCGTGGTTTGTGTAGCCCGGGAGTATCCAAAACAATCAACTGAGCTTCAGGGCGGGTGAGTACCCCGCGGATCACATGACGTGTCGTTTGCGGACGATTGGACGTGATCGCCACCTTCGACCCGATGACGGCATTGGTCAACGTCGATTTGCCCGCATTGGGCCGACCAACCAAACAGACCAGTCCGCAGCGATGCTCACTCATGCCGGCTCCCGTTCCCTTGACGTGGCGGCACCCGGCGGGGCCTGCTGACCGCGGCGATCATTTCCGAGCACACCCAGCATGCCCAAGGCCGCCAACACCAGCAGACTTCCCAGCCAACCCCAGCCGCCGAGGACCTCACCGAGCACCACGACCCCGAGCAGAGTCGCCACCACCGGCTCAGCCAGATTCAAGGTGGCAATGTGGCCGGGTTGGAGTCGGGTGAGCCCCATACCGAACAGCAGATAAGCCAGTGTTGTCGTCGCCAAACCAAGCCAGAGGAGAAGGAGGACACCCTGTGGACTCCACCACCACAATCCGGCCAGAACGAAACTTGGAATACTCACCGCAGCCGCGATCGTGAAGGAAGCTGCCAGCACCGTTGTTGCCGGGATTCCCTGCCTGCTTAAGCGCACACCTAACACGGTGAAGACTGCGTAGCATGCACCGGCACCCATTGCCGCTGCAACGCCGACCATGTCTTGACGGGCGATCCCATCGGAGGTGAGTAGACCCACGCCCACGACGGCCAGGACGGTAGAAAAAAGCCACACCACACCGGGAGCGCCCTCTTTAAGAATCCACCCGAGAATTCCCGCGAGAAACGGAGCGAGCGCCAAACTCACCAGGGTGCCCACCGCAACGCCGATGCGCGAGACCCCGATAAAAAACATTGCCTGGTAACCAGCCACGCCCAAGCCCATAACCCAGACCAACGGCCGACGCCACAGTTGGTACACGAACCGGCGCATAGCAGGCTGCAGACGCACGATGAGCAGCAAACCTGCCGCGCCCACGATAAGTCGACTTGCGGCCAATGCTGCACCCGAAGCCTCAACACCCACCAGCGCGACAGCCGTACCCGAGGTACCGAAAAGAGCCGCGGAGGCAATAACCGCCCACACTGCACCGGCCGTTGAGCCAGAACTTCGATCAAGGCTGAGGATCACCGGTGGCCGTTTAGTTCTGGCAATGCCTGAGCGCTAAGTCGTTGGCGCACAGTGCCATCGAGTGCGCAGAGCAGCACATAGGTGTGCGCGTTGGCGATGTCTGCGACCAAGCCGAACTCGTCTGCGGTGTCCTCAGCGTTGACGATCACCATGGCTTCCAATGCCCGTGCTCCGCTGATCCACGCTTGGCCAAGAACGATCGTTGCTGCGCCAACACTGCCGGAGGGAAAATCAGCGTCGGCACCGGCGTAGGTGCGACCCGTTTCATCACGAACGGCAACCCCCGTTCGCGCGCCAGCGCGTTCGCGCGCACCTCGTGCCAGGGTGATGAGTTTGGCATCCTCGGCATCAAGTTCTTCCGTCGAACTAGTCATCTTCGGGTTCCTCCGGTGCCGGCGCAATCTGCTTGGCCAGAACCGTACCGATCCGGTTGCGACGACCAGCTCCCTGTTCCGCCACCAGCATCCAACCATCAATGTCGATGCTCGCACCCGGGATCGGCACACGACCGAGCCGTTTTGCCATTAACCCTAAAACGCTGTCAACGCCCTCTTCATCTCCATCAATATCAACTTCGATGAGATCAGCGAAATCGTCGACATTCATGCGAGCACTCACCCGGAATCGACCATCGTCTAACGACGCCACCTCGGGTGCAGCCGTGTCGTATTCATCGTCGATCTCGCCCACGATTTCTTCCAAAATATCTTCAATGGTGAGCAGACCTGCTGTGCCGCCATACTCATCGACGACAATCGCAAGGTGCACACGTGCGGCCTGCATCTGCCTCAGCAACTCATCGGCCTGTTTGCTATCGGGCACAAAGTAGGGCGCACGCATAATCGATTCGACTCGTTCGCCCTGCTCCGCTTCGCGATGATCAAACACTCGACGAACCACATCTTTTAGATACACGATTCCGGCGACATCGTCGGCGCTGTCGCCAATGACCGGGATTCGGGAGAAACCTGATCGAAGGCCGAGGGAAAGCGCCTGCCGCAGTGTCTTGTCCCGCTCAATAAACACGACCTCGGTGCGTGGCACCATCACCTCACGGGCATAGGTGTCACCAAGTTCGAATACCGAATGAATCATCTGGCGTTCGTCATCTTCGATAAGACTGTTTTCTTCGGCAAGATCAACAAGTTCACGCAGTTCGGCCTCTGAAGCGAAAGGCCCGGCCCTAAATCCTCGGCCCGGGGTTAGTGCGTTGCCCAGCAGAATCAACAGATTCGCTAACGGACTCAGCGCCCCGGCAATCAGGCGTGCCGGGCGAGCGGCCCGTAGGGCAATGCGGTTAGCGTGTTGGACCCCGAGAGTTCGCGCAGCAACGCCGAGGACGACATAGCTGATGAGAACCATGACGGCGATACCTAGCGCCAACGCGCCAGCCACCGGCCAGCCAAGTTCACCGTGCAAGGTGGTGAGGCTGACATCAGCCACAAGTGCAACGGCAGACACCGTGGCAATCGTGGAAAGGAAGAGAAGGACGTTGAGGTAGCGGGGTCGATCCTCGGCAACAACAGCGAGACTGTCCGCCCGCGAGAGTCCGTCGCGGCGCATCTGCTCGACCGCCCCGCGCGACACCCGCCCGATCGCGGTCTCCGCAGCCACCAAGAGGGCGGCCAGGATGATCAATAAAGCGCCGACCACCAGGGCCCACACCTGAGAACTGCTCATGAACCCTCGACCTGTTCGACGGTAGGCCAATGGGTGAGTAACTGGTCTTGGAGGCTGAACATGCGTGTGTGGTCGTCCGGCGTTGCATGGTCAAAACCCAACAGATGTAGAACACCGTGGGTCATCAAAATATCGAGTTCCGTGGTGAGGTCATGACCGGCATGCTCCGCCTGCTCCAGTGCCACCCGAGGGCACATGATCACGTCGCCGAGGATACCCAGTGGCGGTTGCGCTGCCTCAGTGCCTGGATGGAGGTTGTCCATCGGGAAGGACAGCACATCGGTGGGCCCCTCCTCATCCATCCAGGTCACGTGCAGATCTGTCATAACCTCAGGTGTCACGAGCGCGATGGAGACTTCACACTCCGGATGCATGCCAAGTTTGCGGAGAAGAAACTCAGTGAGGTCCAACAGGCGCGATGGGTCACACGACGTACCTGACCAGTCGAAACCGGACTCGTCGGTAAGGGCAATGGCCGATGCCATCAAGGCCGGCCCGCTATTCGCGCTTGGATCTGTTCGTCGTGCCTCCCGTAGGCCTCCACGATTTTGCCCACGAGACGATGACGAACGACATCGTGACTGTTCAGACGGCAGAAGGCGACATCCTTGATGTCGGTCAAGATGTCTTCCACCACGCGAAGGCCGCTCTGCGAACCGGCGGGAAGGTCCACCTGGGTGACGTCACCCGTCACGACCATGGTGGATCCAAAACCTAGGCGCGTGAGAAACATTTTCATTTGTTCCGCCGTGGTGTTTTGTGCCTCGTCCAGGATGATGAAGGCGTCGTTGAGGGTCCGGCCTCGCATGTAGGCAAGGGGGGCGACTTCAATGGTGCCGCCGGTCATCAACCGAGGAATGGATTCCGGATCAATCATGTCGTGCAATGCGTCGTAGAGCGGGCGAAGATACGGATCGATTTTTTCCGACAGCGTTCCAGGCAAGAACCCCAGACGCTCACCAGCCTCAACCGCGGGGCGCGTCAAAATAATGCGGGTAATTCGCTTGTCCTGCAGCGCCTGCACCGCCTTCGCAACGGCAAGATAGGTCTTGCCGGTTCCCGCCGGGCCAATCCCAAAGGTAATGGTGTTGGCGTCGATGGCATCGACGTAGCGCTTCTGATTCAAAGTCTTGGCGCGGATCGTGCGCCCTCGCGAGGAAAGAATATTGGTGGACAACACCTCGGCCGGGTGCATTCCCTCGCGCACTAGCGCGATGCTGCGTTCCACCGACTCCGGGGTGAGGTTTTGACCCGTTCGTAAAACGGTCAGCATTTCGGCAATTAACGTCTCGAACAGACCGACATCTTCGACAGAGCCACGAGCCGTGATTTCGTTGCCGCGAGCCAAAATCTGCGCGTCGGGTAATTCGCGTTCGACGATGCGAAGCAGTTCATCATGGGAGCCCAGTAGCGACACCATAGATTGCGATGGCGGCACCACAACTGTTGCCTGGGATTGAGCGATTTCGCTCGGTGTAGTCACTGGTTGAAAAACTCCTCTACTGTTGCCGTTCGCTGCTCGTTGACGTTGATCATCCCGGTGGCCATTGCAAACGACGACCACCGAGGACATGTACGTGACAGTGGTAAACGCTCTGCCCGCCATCAATACCGGTGTTGACCACTAGACGGTAGCCCGCCTGGTCGAGTTGGACGGTGTGGGCTACCTCAGCGGCGGCCAGCATCAGGTCTGCAGCAAGTGTGGGATCAGCCGCGGCGACCGCAGCCAGGTCAGCAAAATGCTGCTTGGGAATCACCAAAATATGCGTGGGAGCCTGTGGTTGAACGTCGTGAAATGCCAGCACCGTGTCTGTCTGAAGGACAATATTTGCTGGGATGTCACCGGCAACGATGGCACAGAATAAGCAGTCACTCACGGCTGTAATCCTTGCACGGAAACGCTCGACCGTGGTGCCCAACGCAACGTCTGACTCAGGATGCAGGCCAGTGCTACTGGCCCAGCCGTACCCGCACGCAGCACCGTGGGCCCAAGACTGGCCGGGATAGCTCCGGCTGTACGCATCGCATCCCATTCAGCCGGGCTCAACCCACCCTCGGGACCCACCACACACACGACGTCTCCCGAAGTCGGTATCGCCGGGGCGCTTTCACCATGCACATCCAAAACCAAGGCGAGGTCAGCCGCTCTCACGACCTCACACACATCGTCGATGCCGGCAAGCGGCTGGACAGCTGGCACCCAGGCCTGTCGCGACTGTTTCGCAGCCTCTCGCGTAATGGATTGCCAGCGATGCCGACCAGCGTCAATCTTGGCCCCGGTCCACCGCACGACGCTGCGCTGCGCCGCGAAGGGAATAATGACATCAGCACCCAACTCAGCCATCATTTCGATCGCTCGATCGCCCCGGTCACCCTTGGTCAGGGCCTGGACGATGATGACGCGCGGACTGCGGCTGGGCTCAACACTGATGGTGTCAAGACGGATCCGCAGTAGATCGCCATTGGGTTCGCCATGGACGGCACCGGTAGCGCGGGTGCCGGCCCCATCGCTGACATGAACCGCCTCACCTTCTCGGAGCCTGCGCACCCGGGCTGCATGATGTGCGTCTGGGCCAGCAATCTCCACAAGTTGCTGCGCCTGGGCGCCGGCTAGGACGGATCGATCGACGAAATAGACACGTGCGGTCGTATCGCTAGCGGCTGGTTCGGGTGCTGAGCCCATGGGTGCGTCGCTACGCCCGTGAACTAAATGCGTCTCGGATCCGTGAGAAGAAACCACTCGGTGCCTCAGTGGTGTTGTTCACCGAGAGCGTCGCACCACTTTCGGTGCGTAGAGCCGCAAGCTTTTCGACGAGTGCGATCTGCTCAGCATCAAGGTGGGTCGGGGTTTTCACGTCAAGATGAATGTGCAGGTCACCACGACCGGTGCCTCGAAGCCGTGGTACGCCTCGGGCGCGCAGTGTGATGATCTGGGTGGGCTGTGTGCCCGGTTCAATTGTGACGGTTTCCTCGCCATCCATGGTTTCCAACTGCATGGAACTGCCCAGTACCGCAGTGGTCATGGGAACGTCCACGCTGCAGTGCAGGTCATCGCCCCTTCGCTCAAAAACGGGATGGGCTTTTTCAACAATCTCTACGAACAGGTCACCGGCATCGCCACCGCCGGGGCCAACCTCACCCTGACCGCTGAGTTGAATGCGAGTACCCGTGTCGACTCCGGCCGGAATTTTCACGGTGATGGTCCGCCGGGTGCGGACACGACCATCGCCGGAGCATTCAACGCACGGATGCGGAATTGTGTAGCCAAAGCCCTGGCACTGTGGGCAGGCGCGTGCGGTCATTACTTGACCGAGGAAAGACCTCTGTACCTGCTGAATTTCCCCCCGTCCCTTACACATGGGGCAGGTCTCAGGCTCGGTGTCGGGTGCAGTGCCGGCCCCATCACACGCGTCACAGCGCATCGCAGTGTCGACAGAGATGTCCTGCTCTACGCCGAACATCGCTTCTCGAAGGTCAAGCTCGATGCGGATGAGTGCATCCTGTCCACGTCGTGCTCGCGAGCGAGGCCCGCGCTGGCTGCCGCCACCGAAAAAGGCATCCATGATGTCGCCGAAATCAAACCCGCCGCCAAATCCGGGGCCGCCGCTGGCGCGTAAAGGGTCACCGCCGAGGTCGTACATCTGACGCTTTTCTGGGTCGCTGAGCACCTCGTAGGCAGCGGTCACCTCTTTGAACCGCTCCTGGGTGTGGGGGTCTGGATTGACGTCCGGATGTAGTTCGCGGGCGAGTTTTCGGTAGGCGCGCTTGATTTCATCCGGGTTGGCTTCCCGGCTGACGTCTAGCAGCGCATAGTAATCAGTCGCCACGCTCAGCATCCGTCCTTCGTCGTTGAGTAGTTAGTGGGTGCGGGAGTGCGAAGTTGAGGCCTCGCGAGGGCATCGACCCTATGGGTTTTCCAGGTTGCGTCCGAGGTACACCGACACCGCGTGGACTGCGGCAATGGTTGCGGGGTAGTCCATGTGGGTGGGTCCCACCACTCCAACTCCGGCAGAAACGGTGTCGTCTCGACCGTATCCGGCTGCGACCACCGAGGTTGACCGCAGGTGTTCCACTGAATTTTCGTGGCCAATTCGCACATTTACCTCTGGTGCGACGGCAACTTCGCCGAGGAGCCGCAGGAGTACCACCTGTTCCTCCAGCGCCTCCAGCACCGGCTCCAGACTCGTGGAAAATGATTCGCCGTAGCGGGCGAGGTTGGCCGTGCCACCGAGCACTACGCGCTGCTCCTCGCGGTCGATTGCTGTCTCTAGCAGGGTGGCAATCACGACGGCAACAATCGCCCGGTCGCCGTCAGGAAATTCCTCGGTGAGCCGCTGCACCTGAGCGGCCAGATCGGTGCAGCGAACGCCGGCACAGACTGACATCAACCGTGAGCGCAGCGCGGCCAAGAGTTCCTCGGATACATCGCCGGGGGTGTCAACGACGCGCTGCTCAACGAGACCCGTGTCAGCAATGAGCACCACGAGCAACCGGGCAGGGCTGAGGGCGATCAATTCAACGTGTCGAATGCTGGCTCGCACCAGCGATGGGTACTGCACCAGGGCAACCTGCCGAGTGATCTGGGCCAGTAGGCGCACGCTACGCACCATGACATCGTCGAGATCAACAGCGCCGGCCAGAAAACTAGAAACCGCGCGGCGTTCGGCACCGCTTAACGGTTTAACACCGGAGAGGCGATCGACGAAAGCGCGGTAGCCCAGGTCGGTGGGGACGCGACCAGCGCTGGTGTGGGGCTGGGTGATGTACCCCTCTTCTTCGAGCACGGCCATGTCGTTGCGGATAGTGGCGGGGGAAACACCGAGGGAATGCCGCTCAACGAGGGCCCGACTACCCACCGGCTCTCTGGTTGAGACGTAGTCTTCCACGATTGCGCGCAGCACCGCGAGGCGACGATCCTCTAACACTGGCACCTCCCTGGTCTGAGACGACGTGGGCGCACAACAAAATGTTGGCACTCCGCAATGCTGAGTGCTAATCATACGCCCGGATGGCGAGGCTAGCCCACTAGGAAGTGAGCCGACCCACGATGCCATCGGCAAGGAGGCGACCAGCATCGGTGAGCACGATTCGGTCCTGGGCCCGCACGACCAGCCCAGCCGCCACCTCCAGGTCAATCTGACCCTGCTTGTCTGGGGTCACCGCCCCCACCGCCAGTCCCTCCCGCAACCGCAGCCCCAGCATGACTCTCTCCATGTCGATGGCCGCTTGGCTGATGATTTCCGTCTCCACCACCGCATCACCATCGGCCCAGATGCGCTCGGTGTAGGCACGTGGGTGCTTGGCGTTCATCCAGCGCATACCGTCGCGGTGACCGTGCGCTCCAGGACCCACCGCCCACCAGTCTCCACCGCGCCAGTAGCCCAGATTGTGGCGACACTCACCGCCGGATTTCGCCCAGCTCGATATCTCATACCAAGACAACCCGCTCGCCACGCATAAGCGGTCAATAATTTGATACCGGTCAGCGGCCACATCATCGTCTGGCGCAGGGATGAGGCCTCTGCGCACATCATTGGCCAGCCGGGTGCCAGGCTCTACGATCAAGGCATACGCCGACAGATGGTCAATACCTGTCTGAAGTAGGGCGGATACGGTGTGGGCGAGGTCGTCGTCGGTCTCACCGGGGGTTGCGTAAATGATGTCGGCGCTGACGTGTTCAAACCCGGCGGCCTGAGCCATCGCGATTGCCTCCAGCGACCGACCCGGTGAATGGGTGCGGTCGAGCACCGCCAAAACGTGGGGCGCCAAGCTTTGCACACCGAAGGAGATTCGAGTAAAACCGCCCTCGCGCAGTTGATCGAGTACCCGCTGATCGACAGAATCTGGATTCGCTTCAACCGTTACCTCGGCATCGTCAGCCAGCCCAAAGGAGTCGTCGACTCGGCGAAGTAGGTCTATGAGATCAGTGGCGCTGAGCAGCGTCGGTGTACCCCCGCCAATGAATACCGTGTCAATGTGACCCGGCCGCCAAAGCGATCTTGCGTGATCTATCTCAGCGGCAGCAGCCAGGAGGTAGGCGTGGGATTCGACATCGATTTCGCCGGGGGTGTAGGTGTTGAAATCACAGTAACCGCAACGACTTGCGCAGTAGGGAACATGAATGTACACACCCTGCGCAACGGTTGATTGCGCATTTGACCGCTCGGCTAACGCTGCCCGCCAAGGAGTAAGTTCTGCCACGTGCAATCCGCCCGAACTACTTTTTCGCCACTGCCTCGGTCGTGGAGAGCGCAGCGATGAAGGCTTCCTGGGGCACCTCAACTCGACCCACCATCTTCATGCGCTTTTTTCCCTCCTTCTGCTTTTCCAGCAGTTTTCGCTTGCGGCTGATATCGCCGCCGTAACACTTGGCGAGCACATCCTTACGAATAGCACGGATCGTTTCGCGGGCGATGATGCGAGAACCAATAGCGGCCTGAATCGGCACCTCGAACTGCTGTCGCGGAATGAGTTCGCGCAACTTACCCGCCATGGACACGCCATAGGCGTAGGCCTTGTCCTTGTGCACGATGGCGCTGAAAGCGTCTACGGGATCGCCGTGCAGCAAAATGTCGACCTTCACGAGGTCGGCCACCTGATCCCCCTGCGTTTCATAGTCCAAGGACGCATAGCCCTTGGTGCGCGACTTCAATTGATCAAAGAAGTCGAACACGATGTCTGCCAGCGGCAGCGTGTAGCGCAACTCGACTCTGTCCTCGCTCAGATAGTCCATGCCCAGGAGCGTGCCGCGACGGGTTTGACACAGCTCCATGATGGCGCCGACGAATTCAGCCGGTGCCAACACCGTGGCCCGCACCACCGGTTCAGAAACTGTCGCGATCTTGCCGGTGGGGAACTCTGATGGATTGGTCACCGTGACGACCGAGGCATCATCGAGAGTGACGTCGTACACAACATTGGGTGCGGTGGAGATGAGGTCGAGATTGAACTCGCGCTCAAGTCGCTCCCGCACGATCTCGAGGTGGAGCAGCCCGAGGAATCCACACCGGAAGCCAAACCCGAGCGCTACGGAAGTCTCCGGCTCATAGACCAACGCGGCATCGTTGAGTTTCAACTTATCTAGCGCGTCCCGCAGCAGTGGATAGTCAGACCCATCAAGGGGGTACAACCCGGAGAAGACCATGGGCTTGGGATCGCGGTATCCACCCAGGGCAGTGGTGGCTCCATGGTGATGTGAGGTAACCGTGTCGCCAACTCGTGACTGGCGAACGTCCTTGACCCCGGTGATTAAGTAGCCCACCTCCCCCACGCCAAGGCTGCGGCTAGCGACCGGATCTGGAGAAATAACGCCCACTTCGAGCAGTTCGTGCGTTGCGTGCGTCGACATCATGGTGATGCGCTCACGCGTAGAAAGCTGACCATCAATCACGCGAACATAGGTGACGACACCCCGGTAGGAGTCGTAAACAGAATCGAAAATCAGCGCACGAGCCGGGCCGTCAGCATCGCCCATCGGAGCGGGGACCAACGCCACAATTTCTTCGATCAGTTCCGGCACACCCGCGCCAGTTTTAGCCGAGATCTTCAACACATCTTCGGGTGAACAACCAATGATGTGGGCAAGTTCAGCGGCGTATTTTTCCGGCTGCGCTGCCGGCAGGTCGATTTTATTGAGCACGGGAATCACCTGGAGGTCATTTTCGAGTGCCAGATACAAGTTTGCCAGCGTCTGGGCCTCAATACCCTGGGCTGCGTCGACGAGCAGCACGGCTCCCTCGCAGGCAGCGAGGCTGCGAGAAACCTCGTAGGTGAAGTCAACGTGGCCGGGCGTGTCGATGAGATTCAACACGTAATCACGCCCATCGAGGCCGGTGTAGGGCAGCCGCACCGCCTGACTCTTGATCGTGATGCCACGCTCGCGCTCGATGTCCATCCGATCGAGATACTGAGCGCGCATGTGTCGGCCATCCACGACACCGGTCACCTGCAGCATCCGATCGGCGAGGGTGGACTTACCGTGGTCAATATGGGCGATGATGGAAAAATTGCGAATCATCGCGGGATCCGTCTGACCGGGTAGCGGCATGTGTCACATCGTCCCATGGGATGCCCCATGCCACCGCCCCGGAGGGGCGCGGTAATCTTGGCACTGGCCCGATCGGGCCCGCGGCCGCATGGGCGGTGCAACACCACTAACGTCCACCCGTATACAGAACTCCCCGAACACAACGGAAGGCACCATCCTCGTGGCGAACATCAAGAGCCAGATCAAGCGCAACCGCACCAATGAGAAGGCGCGCGAGCGCAATAAGGCCGTGAAGTCGTCACTGAAGACCTCAACCCGTCGTTTTCGTGAAGCAGCCGACGCGGGCAATGTTGACGAAGCCCAGACCCTGGCTCGTGAAGCCACCCGGCAGTTGGACCGAGCGGTCACCAAGGGTGTCCTGCACAAAAACCAGGCGGCTAACCGAAAGTCCTCCATCGCATCTCGCGCTGCCGCGCTGTAATTTCATCCGCGCTGTAATTTCTGCCGCGCTGTAATTTCTGGTCTTACTTTCCGCCACCCACGGTGGTGATCACAAATTTCTCTAGGGCGTAGGCCTTTTGCTCCGGATCTGCTGACTTTCCGCGCAGTCCGCCCTTCATCGCCACGTCGAGTCCGGCCAGGGCCACCGTGGCAGCCGCCAAACGCTCCGGGAGCCACTTGCGCGCCTGAGCCTGGGCCGTTCGAACCTTCCACGCCGGCATCCCCACCTGCTGGGCGACCGCGTCGTTGCTCATGCCCTGTGGCATCCCGTGTACCCCCACCACAACCCGTAATCCGCTGGCCATCGCCGCGGTCACAGCCGGACCCACGGATGCTTTTCCGGACACAGCCGACAGCCAACGCACATCACCCAGTGCATCGCTGACTCGGCGTTCCCACACCGCATCGGCCACTTGATAGCCCGCTACGCCAGCGACCCCGGCAAAGTACTGGCGCACGGCATCCTCGTTGATCGGGTCTACCTCAACATCTGCACACAGTTGCGAAATCGCAGCAGCCAGCGCCCGAGGGTCGTGACCAATCGCGTCATAGAGAACCTGGAGCGCCTCGGTTGAGGCCCGCCGGTCGTGGCGACGCATCACCGAACCCATAAACGACATCGTGTCGCGACCTTTTCGCATCGCCGCACATGAAATTTCCGGCGGCGACAGCGCCCGCAAACCTGTGAGCACCTTCTTACCCTTCGCTGCACCCGCATGCACGACAACGCAAATGTTGACCGGATCCACTTCGGCTGCGGCCAGCGTCAACATCTGCACTCCGGCTTCGTCGAGGGCCTCCCCCGCCGTGATGACGACCACGCCCACGTCCCCGAACAGCGTGGGCGCAAGTGCCTGGGCCAGGGCACCAGAATCGACGTCTCCACCGATCGCTATCTCAGTCTTCAATGCCCCCGGATGCTGCTGACGCACCTTCGCCATGATGTCGGCGATCGCCATGTCAATGAGCACGTCTTCTGGGCCGACGAGCAGCGTGAGTCCGGGAAAGGTCGTTGCCACCGGCACAGCATGTCACGCGACGAGCCCTCCACCGCGCAGCACGCTAACGCCGGGTCACCACGCCCCAGTCCACCTCACCGGGGCGGTCAGCCACGATCGCGATGTCGCCGTTGAGGTCGGTGCGAAATACCGCGCCGACCTGCTGTGTCCAGGCGGCCATCGTCTCCGGGGCCGGGTGCCCGTAGCCGTTGTCAGCGCCAACGGAGATGATCGCCACGCGCCCCCCGCTCCACTGCGGTAATCGCGGGTCCTGCGATCTACTTCCATGATGGGCAACCTTCACCACGTCGACCTGTTGGGCTTGGGTGATCGATCGCAGGGCCACCTGAGCTTCTGGCTCTACGTCGCCCAGCAGCAGCAGCCGCAGCCCAGCGGTCTCCACCAGCAACACCAAACTGGCGTTGTTCGCCACGGAGCCGGCCAGAATGCGCCGCTTGGGCCACAGCACCTCCCACTCCACCTGGGCACCAATGCGTCGCACCTCGCCGGTCGTTGCCGACACGACCTCGATGCCGGCCGCTGCCGCCCATTGGTCCACCTGATTTGCCTGGCTGATGGGTTCACGAACCGGGGTCACGATGATCTGATCCACCTGGCGCTGGCTGATCACCCCGGGGGTACCACCGATGTGGTCCTGATGAAAGTGGCTGAGCACCAGGGCGGACACGTGAGTGATGCCTAGGTCGACCAGGCACTGATCAATCACCCCCGGGTCTGGTCCGGCATCCACAACAACGGCAGAGCCCGGACCCGAAGAAATCACCAGGCCGTCGCCCTGGCCAACATCGCAGGCAACCGCGACCCAGTCCGGTGGCGGCCATCCGGCACGGTCGGCCGGTCGCAGCGCGATCGTGACGACCAAGGCCAGGCCACCTACAGCGATGGTGCGCAGGGGCCAGTTGTGTCGTCGCCCTATGACGACCAGCCACACCACCGCCACGATGAGCGCGCAGATCGCGAGGGCACCGAGCCAACCCCCCGGCCAGGGCAGCGTGGCCACCGGCAGGTTGCTCAATGTTGCTGCCCACCACGCAATCCAACCCGCTGCTGGAGCGGCTAGAACCCCAAAGACCGTTCCCATCGGTGGCAGTAAGGGGGCGGACACTGCAGCAAGAAGGCCCAGGAGGGTCACCGGGGCAACAGCAGGTGCGGCAAGCACATTGGCCGGCACCGCCACCAGGCTGAGGCCACCGCCAAGGCTGGCAATCAGGGGTGCGGTGGCGATCTGGGCTGCGATGGTGAGCGATGTGGCATCGGCAAGACCATCGCTCACATTCGGCCATCGACCACGCGTGGCCCAGCGCGCAGCCTGGCGAACTCGATCGCGAAGCAATGGAGCTATCAGCAGCAGTCCGGCCGTCGCGGTCGCCGACAGAGCAAATCCCAGCGAGGTCGCCAAGGGCGGCGCCAGCACCAGCAGCACGATGATCGTTGCTGCCAGTGCTGGTAGACCGCGTCGGGGCCCGCCCACAACGATGGCCAGGACAGCAACAGTGCCCATCCCCGCCGCCCGCAACACCGACGGTTCCGGGCCCACGACCTGCACGTAGGCGAGGACAGCCAACGCGCCCACAATCGCCCGCGACCATACGGGGAAGGCAAGAATTCGTCCGAGAATGATCACGGCCCCGAGTAGAATTGCAATGTTTCCACCCGATACTGCCGTGAGGTGCGATAGCCCGGAGATGCGCATCTGCTCTGCCAAGAGTGGCGATTGATTCGACTCATCGCCGATGGCGAGACCAGCCACGAGTGCGCCCGAGCGGGGCGGTACTCCGCCCAGTGAGTCGCGCAACCCTTGCCGCACGGCATTGACCCCGGCATCCATGGGGTCGGGTGACGCCAACTGCGTCACGTCGCCTTTCACGGCCACCATCGCGGCGTAGGTGGGCGTCCAGTCAGCCGCGCGCAGTCGACCTGAAAACTCCACCACGCTGCCCGCTGGTGGCAGGAGGACATCCAGTGGCGTGCGCAGCAACACCGGGGCAGACAGTGTCCAGCTGCCCGAGGAGTCGTCAAGTTGGCTCACCTCGGCTCGGTATTCACGCTGAGCCGGGATCGATCCCTGCGATGGCCGTACCCGTCCGTCGCTGAGTATCTGCGCGGTCACGGTGACGGTGCGTTCAGATGTCACCGCCGCTGCGATGGGCCCGGACTGACTCGGTGCCAAGGTCAGCACGGTTGAGGCATAGACCACTCCAACACAGGCAACGCTGATGAACAGCCAACGTTGGCGCGTTCGAGAACGCGCTGCATGGATCAGGGCGGCCACCGCTAGCACAATGCCCACACCGGCGCTGCGAAAATGGCCCAGGTGAGGCCAGGTGAGCACGATAATGACGACGATCCAGGTACTCAACGCTGCGGGGACCAACCGGAAATCCCAATGCGGGACCCGCTGCGGGGCGAGCGATTCGAGCACCGGCTCAGACCGTCACCAGCGGACGCAGGCTGGTCAGCAGCACCGGACCGATACCGGCCACCTCGCTCAGCACTTCAACATCTGCAAACTGACCGTGCGTTTTACGCCAATCAACAATGCGTTGAGCCAATACCGGTCCTATTCCAGAAAGTTGCTGCAGTGCAGCGGTATCAGCGGTATTGATATTGATCAGTCCGCCCGATGGTGAATCGGTACCGGTGGCTGCTGAATTTGAGTCTCCGGTCAGGCTCCGACGCACCCGAAGTTGTTCACCATCGCTGAGTTGGCGAGCAAGATTGATCTTGATTCGGTCGGCTCCTGAACTGAGGCCACCGGCCGCCTCAATGGCTGCCGCAACTCGAGAACCGCTGGGCAGTGAATAGATTCCGGGATTGCGCACCCGACCGATGACGTGGACGGTGATTGGAGTTTCGCTAGGAGCAAACTCCGAAACGTTTGACTCTGCACCCGTCAACGGTGCACCGGTGACGAGAACTTCGCTGGCCGGGGGCGCAAGGGACTCAAGGCTGCGTGGCTGACCCTGCCACCACCACCAACCCAGTATCGCCAGGAGCACCGCGACGGCGACTCCTGCTGCTCGCGCCGCTGCGGGCGTCCACAGTCGTAGGAGCCATTCGCGCTTCGCGGCGTGTCTACCGCTGTCGGTCCAGCCATTCACTCCGGCACGGTAGGCGCGCTGCTTGGAATCGTGCCGATACCAACGCCACTCGGTGGACGATCAGCGGCCAGGTTGCCCTGTGGGCAACCTTGATCAATTCAGCGGAGAGATAACGGTAGCCACGATTCCCGGTCCGGTATGTGCGGCAACCACAGCGCCGATGGAACACTGCACGATCGATGTTCCGGGTAGTTGCAGGTGCAGGTCGGCCGATAATTGCGAGGCTCGCTCCTGTGCATCGAGGTGTTGCACGGCGATCTCGACCGGACCATGAACCGATTCGGTCACCAGTTGCACCATACGTGCCATCGCCTTGGCATTCGTGCGCGTCTTCTCCAAGGAGACGACCTCGCCACCGCGCAGGGTAAGAATGGGCTTGACCTTCAGGGCTTGACCTACCGCTGCACGCGCGCTGGAGATGCGCCCAGACCTACGCAAATACTCCAGTGTGTTGACCGAGAAGAAAACGGTCGTTCCGGCAGTTTTTCGCAGCACGAGCTGTTCGATCTCGTCAAGATTGGCGCCCTCGCGGGACAGTTGCTCGCCCGCCAGAACCGCAAATCCCAAACCCATCGCCACACTGGCGCTATCGACAACGCGAACGTCGATGTCTACCTCGCGGGAGGCGATCCAGGCCGACTCATAGGTGGCCGACATTGCTGCCGACAGCGTCACGCACACCACTCCGGTGGCCCCTTCAACAGCGGCCTTGGCAAAAGCTTGCCGAAATCTTTCCGGGGTGGGGCGCGAAGTGGACACCGGTTGCCACGTGGTCAGTGCATCGGCGATGCGTCGGGTTGACACGGCATCGGAGGTCTCATCGAAGGACTTCCCTGACACAACGACCTGGACGGGGACGATGTCGATATCGGTGCCCACTAAGAGGTCGGCAGGAAGATAGGAGGTGGAATCGGTAACGAGGGCAACGCGACCAGAAACCGACATACCCGCAGGCTACGCCGGGACGATATTCACCAATTTCGGGGGCCGAACAATGACCCGACCAACGGCCGCACCGTCGAGGGCAGCAATCACTTCTGGCATGTTTAGTACCTGATCTTGCAGATCTTCTGCCCTGACGTCGGGGCTGACCTCAATGCGTTCGCGCACCTTGCCCGCAATCTGAATCACGCAGGTTACCGAGTCGGCCACCAGAAGCTGTGGATCGACCTGAGGCCAGCCAGCGCGGGCAACCGGCGGCTGATGGCCCAGTCGTGCCCACATGTCCTCAGCCGTATAGGGAGTGATCAGTGAGATGATGATGGCCGTGGCTTCCACGGCTTCGCGTACCGCCGGGTCGGTCGGGCCGCACCCGGAGTCAACCGCTTTACGGGTGGCGTTGACCAACTCCATTGCTTTAGCGATTGCCACGTTGAACCGATAGGACTCCACCGCGACCTGCGTATCGTGCAGCGCCCGATGGGTGGCCTTGCGTAGCGATAGATCTCCCGTGGTGAAATCGACGCCGGGTTGGCTGGCAACATCGCCGGCCAGCCGCCAGGCGCGGGCCAGGAACTTCTTGGCACCGGCCGGTGACACATCAGCCCAGTCCACGTCATCCTCCGGAGGCCCGGCGAAAACCATGGCCAAACGAATGGCATCCACACCGTGTTCGGCGAGTTCGTCAGTCAGCTTCACCAGGTTGCCGCGCGACTTGCTCATCGCCGACCCGTCCATCACCACCATGCCCTGGTTGAGCAACCGGGTGAAGGGTTCGGTGAAATCCACCAGGCCCATGTCGTAGGCCACCTTGGTGAAAAACCGGCTATACAGCAGATGCAAAATGGCGTGGGTCACGCCACCGACGTACTGGTCGACCGGCATCCACTCACGCGCCAGGTCAGGGTCGAAGGGGCCATCGGGCTTGTGCGGATCCAGATACCGCAGGTAGTACCAGGACGAATCCACAAAGGTGTCCATGGTGTCCGGGTCACGCACCGCGTCTGCACCACACTGCGGGCAGGGCACCGATGCCCACTCCGTCGCCGCACCCAGTGGAGAAGCACCCTTGGGCGAAAGATCAAGTCCCTCGGCTGATGGCAATCGCACGGGCAACTCAACTTCTGGGACCGCAACCTCACCACAGTCGGGGCAGTGAACGATCGGAATGGGAGTTCCCCAGTAGCGCTGGCGCGAGATCAGCCAGTCGCGCAGACGGTAGTTGACCGAGGCATCACCGTGACCGGTCTGGCTGAGAATGTCGATCATGGCCGCGATGGCATCGTCCTTATTGAGTCCATCGAGTGGCCCAGAATTAACGTGTGGACCGTCGTCGGCTGTGGCTAAACCCGTTTCTGCAGGATCCTCGCCAGACTCCACCACGACGCGCACGGGCAGATTGAAAGCCTGCGCAAAATCAAGATCTCGCTGATCGTGCGCCGGCACGGCCATGACCGCACCGGTGCCGTAGTCAGCCAACACGTAATCACTGGCCCACACAGGAAGGCGTTCACCATTCACCGGGTTAATGGCGTACCGCTGCAAAAAGACCCCCGACTTTTTGCGTTCAGTGCTTAACCGATCAATATCGGAGGCCTTCTTGACTTCTTCAGCATAGCGATGAAGATCCTCTTCGGCGCTCGTGCCGGCCGCAAGTGCTTCGGCTAGCGGCGAATCTGCCGCGACGACGAAGAAGGTTGCGCCATAGAGGGTGTCCGGTCGCGTGGTGTAGACCGTGACGGCCTCTGCATAGTCCTCAATCTGGAAGGACACCTGCGCCCCCGTGGAACGGCCAATCCAGTTGCGCTGCATCGCCAATACCTTTTCGGGCCAGTAGCCCTCCAACTGCTGCATGTCGTTAAGGAGGCGGTCCGCGTAGTCGGTAATGCGCAGATACCACTGGGTGAGCTTCTTTTTGGTGACGATGGTGTCGCAGCGCTCACATGCGCCACCAACAACCTGTTCGTTGGCCAACACCGTCTGACATTCCGGACACCAGTTGACGTTACTGGCCTTGCGGTAGGCCAGGCCGCGCTTAAACATCTGGATGAAAAACCATTGATTCCAGTGATAGAACTCCGGATCGCAGGTGTTTAGAACCCGGTCCCAGTCGAAGGAGCACGCATAGCGGCGCATGGACGCTTTCTGCTGCTCAATATTTTCATAGGTCCACTTCATCGGGTCAATGCCGTTGCGGATCGCGGCGTTCTCCGCCGGCAAACCGAAAGCATCCCAGCCGATGGGGTGCATGACGTTGAATCCCTGCTGAACCCAGTACCGCGCGACGACATCGCCCAGCGCATAGGCCTCTGCGTGACCCATGTGTAGATCCCCGCTGGGGTAGGGAAACATGTCGAGCACGTACTTTTTAGGCCGTGGGTCGTTGGGGTCCCCTGATCGAAACGGTGCTAGTTCGTCCCAGACCGGCAGCCAGCGCTGCTGAATCTGTGTGACGTCGTACGTTTCGCTCATTCGGGGCATCCTCATCCGGGGCTCTGACTGACCCTGTGACGATACTCAGTCCTGCGCTGACTCCCCCCGGCGGCCGGTGACCTCGTGCTCACGAAAAACCTCGATCAACTCCCCCACCGTGTGACCGGACTCCGCGGTGTGGC
>Ga0075118_10000813_pt1 | contig 25774 bp, 29 predicted proteins | sample AntAceMetag02UKE_FD_69794 | JGI IMG/M metagenome (GOLD analysis project Ga0075118, IMG submission 69794) | Saline lake microbial communities from Ace Lake, Antarctica - Antarctic Ace Lake Metagenome 02UKE | ecosystem: Environmental > Aquatic > Non-marine Saline and Alkaline > Saline | place...
ATTTGGTGAACCCTTGCGACGGGCGTAATTCACCTCTGGCCGGGAGCGTGAAACTGTCGGGCGTAAAGCCCGACCCACGTCGGACCAAGTTAACGGCCTGCTGGGTGGGTCGGGCTTTACGCCCGACAGGCTGCGGTCTGTCCCGGCGCTAGGGCTCGAAGGTAGGACGGACTCGCCGCTGCGCCCTCCGTAGTCCCGCGGACCGGAACGAAGGCGGGAGCGCGCTGTTTCATCCCGCTGGTCCGACGCGATCGGCGGTTTTGGCAAAACCGCCCTACCTCGATCGATTTGGTGAACCCTCGCGCCGGGCGTAATTCACCTCTGGCCGGGAGGGTGAAACCTGCTCACGAGACGAGCAGGAGGCTGATCTCGGGCCGGCAATTGAAACGTATACCGTGCAAATTACCGACTCCGCGGGTCGTGAAAATTTGGCGACCTTTCCAAGGATTGAGCCCGGCGACATACGTGTGGTCCTGCACCGGAGCGAAAGGCGTATTGCCCAGAACCGGCACCTTCAATTGTCCGCCATGCGTGTGGCCACAACACATGAGGTCCCAATCGAAATTATCAAATTCAGCTTTGGCATCGGGGTTGTGATTCAAGACCAAGCGCAGTTCCCCCGGCGCTCGGGACCTAGCGTGAGCAAAGGCCCGGGTAGGATGGCATTGGCCGGCCCACCAATCTCCGGTGCCAACCAAACGGACCGTCCGGCCAGCGCATTCCACTCGGGCCGAAGTGTTATCCAAGAGTTGAATCCCCGCTCCGCCTAACAAGTCCCGCACCGGGTCCAGTCCCGGCCAGCCCGCCGCGCGCGCCGCCCAACCGCCACCGTCGTGATTGCCCCAGCACGCGAACGCGGGAGCGGCAGCGGCCAGGGGTCGCAGCACCTCAGCGTAGGCATTGATCCGATGATACCGGTCGGTCCAAAAATCGCCCGTGAGCACGATAAGGTCGGGGTTCGTCGCGAGCCCCAACTCGACCGCGCGGGAAATCATCGCGAGCGGCACGACGTCCGAGGCGTGGAAGTCGGACAGGTGCAATACCCGCAACGGTTGGTCCTCTCCGCCCGTTCCCGTGAAGCATGCCGTGATCGTGGATTCAAACCAGTCGGCCTCACCCCAGCGCATATATCCCAGCGCCGCTGCGGCGCTTACTCCGGTCCCGAGGACGCCTTGGAGAAAATGACGGCGGCTAAACTTCATGAGCCGCCCACTTAATCCACGCGGTCAGCCATCTCGGCGAATTCTCCCGCTTCGAAGCGGACCAAATTTTTGATAAAGTGATCTACCACCGCCGCCGTTTGATCGACCCGACCTCCGCTGGTGTGGGGCGTGATGTGGCAGTTGGGCGTGCGCCAGAGTGAGTGCTCGGGCGGCAAGGGTTCCGGCTCGGTCACATCGAGATAGGCCTCCCCCACTCGCCCGTTCCGCAGCGCCTCGGCCAACGCGTTTTGATCCACGGTGCTGCCGCGGCCGATGTTGTAGAACCGCGCGCCGCGTTTCAGCAGCGCGAGGCGGCGGGCATTGACGTAGTAATCGGTGGATTCGTTTTGCGGCAGAATATTGATCAGGTGGTCCACGTCAGGGAGCACCGCGCTGAGCCGTTCTTCCGCAATCACATGCACGCCGGTCTCGCTGTAGGCTCGGCGGCGGAGTGCGTAAATTTTCATCCCAAACGGTTGCAGGAACGAGACTAGACGGCGGGCGATGGTGCCGTAACTGAGAATCAAAACGGTTTGCCCATTGAGTAACCGAGATTGCAGGCGGCGCTCTTGGTAAGCCCAGCCGGGACTCGGTTTTCGTTGGTCTGCCCAAGAATCGGGCAAGCGGCGATTCAGCGCCAGCATCATACCCAACACATGTTGCGCGCAGGCATCCGCAAACACCGAAGACATGCTGGTGAAAATCGTGTCCCGCTCTCGCAGTCCCTCCCGAAACTCCGGCACATCATAGGTGGTATAACCGCCCGAGTTTACAGCCAACCATTGCAGGCGACTCGATTGCTGACAGGTGATGCGATGAGGCTGACCAAATGCCACATCCGCGCTCAGCAGTTCCGGCGACGGCGCACTCTCCTCCCAGGCATTGGCTGCCCGTTTCTGATCGACAATGAGGCGGTGCTGGGCGGTCGCCTCGCGCAGGCGCTCCATGGCGGGCTCGTCCAGATCCGCGTTGCACCAAATGGTCAAGGGCTCGGCCGCCATGGTCGGTTTCACTCCGATTCGCTAAACGCGCACAACGTGTACACCGGCAGCCCGGCGGCTCGTAATTTTTGGGAGCCGCCCAGCTCCGGCAGATCGATAATCGCCGCTAGGCCGACCACTTCTGCGCCGATCTGGCGAAACAGTTTTTCCGAGGCGAGCAACGTGCCACCCGTCGCGATCAAGTCGTCCACCAGCAGAACGCGGCAGCCCGGCGCGCAAGCATCGGCGTTGATCTCGATCGTGGCGGAGCCGTATTCGAGGGTGTAGCTTTCCTCGACGGTTTGGTAAGGGAGTTTTCCTTTTTTGCGCACCAGCGCGAAGGGCTTGTGCAGTTGATACGAGAGCGCGCCGCCAATGATAAAACCGCGCGCATCGATGGCGGCGATGACATCCACTCCAAGCTCGGTGCAGTCCATCGCGAACGCTTCGATCATGACCCGGAATGCTTCAGGGTCGTTGAAGAGCGTAGTGACGTCGCGAAAATTGACCCCCGCCATCGGCCAGTCTTTGACCGTGCGAATGCGTTTCTTGAGGTAAGAGGAGAGAGCAGCAGCTTGCATGGATTTAGGAATTAGGAGGCTCGAAGATGCCGAGGTCGGTGCTTTTGTCGCAAGGGCTAAGCCTCAACGGTGGTCGGGGCCGTCGCCCGCAAAATATCGACGACGGCGTTGATCGAACTCAGGGGCTGCACCAGGGCATCATTGCCGCGGCCATGCTCATCGACCAACCCGACCGCGAACGGGTCGTCGACCGTCAAGTCTCCCCGGCGGAATCGGTTCCAACTATAACCAATCACGCGGGGATCGCGCAGGCCCGCGACGATCGATTCGCGGCCGACTCGGATTCGCCGTTCGAACGTGCCCTCGCCGGTCTGCGGGTCGACTTCGGTGGTCGGCTCCTCCCACGCGTCGATGCACCAAAGTTGGGACGCATTCGCCGTCACGAGCCCGGGCCGGCTGACTTGTACGAGGTCGCATTGGCTGGCCGCTATTTCCCGGACGGCAGGCGGAGTCGAGGCCGATAGTAACGGGCTCAACAACAGGCAGTCCGGGTTGATCTGGCGGGCGGCGGCTTGGACCGCCGAGAAGTAACGTTGGGCATATTCTCGCGCAAAATCAGCAAGGTCGTGTCGATATCCGGGGGTGTCGATGACCTGCTCGTGGCGAGTCATCTGGCGGATCGCCCCCCGGCCCGAGAGCGGGAGCCCCCAATCGGCCGACACCTTGGCCAATTCTCCGCCGTGGCGAGCGAGCACGAAATCCCACGCCGAATGATATGCCCGATACGACGGGTCCAAGCCCAAACAGACTTGCAGAAGGCCCGGCCGGGGCAGCGGCGCAGCGGCGACCGCCCAACCGCCCCAGCGCCACTCCAAATCGCTCGCCCAGCCGATCAGGCCAGCCAGGGGTTCGACACCGTTGATCCGTTGCTCGACCGATTCGCCCCAGCTCGAGTCAAAGACATCGGGGAGCAAGACGCCCTCCTCCCGCACGAGCGCCGGCCCGGCATAGCTCAGGGCCAGATCGTGCACATGAGCCGCGCCTTTGCGGATAAATCCCGCCGCGGTCGGCGGCATGAGCAGGTTGAAACCCCAACGCTTCACTTGTTGGTCGGCCGGCTCTGTTCCGACGGTAGCATCCACCCCGCCCACCCCACAAATCACGTGGGGTTCACCAGCCGGGCTGATCCACCACCACTGCCCGGCTAGGGTCCGGGCCAACTGCGCGCCGCGAGGACCGCCACGGATGGCCGTCGAATCAAAATCTTGCGGGAAACGGGGAACGCTGGACACGGTCGTCAAACGTGCTGTCCGCCGCACGAATGGAAAGCGCGATGTGGGATAATTCGCCGACAAGCGGAGGTCAATGTCACCGGGAGATCGTGAACTGATCGCGGGTGGTGCAGTAGTCGTCACCGCCCATGCGCCCAATCAGGTCCAGTTTGAGCGGATCGATTCGTCCGGCTTCGTTGATCACCGCGTCATCGAAGTGGGCGCACAGGATACGTCCGAAAACCACGTTGGATACGCCCGGAGGGTCGCCAATCTGGGTGATCTGCTCCAGCTTGCATTCCATCGCGATCGGGGCCCCAGCGACGCGAGGCGGTGCGACCCGTTCCGAAGCCGTCGATTTGATCAAAAATCGTTCCATCTCGCTTTCGTCGGGCGGCAAGGCGGCCGCAGTGGCATTCATCACCTCGCCTTGGGCGGCGGATACCAAGTTTACCACAAATTCCCCCGTCGCCTCGATGTTGCGCAGCGTGTCCTTAGGGGTGCCATCGGCCTTGGTGACCGGCACAAACATCAGGATGGGCGGGCGCGCTGTTACCCCGTTAAAGAACGAGAATGGTGCGAGATTAACGACGCCGGTGGTGCTCACAGTGGACACCCAAGCGATCGGTCGGGGCACGATCATCGAGACCATCCAATGGTAAGCTTGCCGAGCGGGAATAGTGGTAAAATCGACTTTCATTTTGCCACTCAAACATCCAATTATTCGCACGGCGAAACCTTTCGTTTCTCGGATCGAAAATGGCCGCAAATCGAGGCTGTTTCGACCCCGGTGCGAGAATGTAAAAACGGGCCAAATCGACTACGTAATCTCCGCAACAGGTGGAAATTTCACCCTAGAATCTGAAAAAATTATCCCGGCTAAATCTCCCTAGATTTCATCCCTCCAGAATCCCTCAAACGGGGACTGGCGCGGGAATTTTTATTTCGGAGAACCGGTGGCAACAGCATTTATCAGTAAAATCCATACCCCGAAAATTTATTTTATTCATTATTCTTCGGTCATTTATAAATCTAGCAGAATCCAAATCGCGGGCCCGCGCACCGAGAGCAAGGCGAAGTGTGAATATTCACGATAATTTTGGGTCCATTCGGCCTCCGCCGCCGTCGCGAGATGACGGCCCCGCTGAGTTTACAAACACGCCGATTCGGCGACCTACGTATTTTCACAGGTTGTTTTTTTGACTCCGACTGTGGAATCTTCATTACAACTCGAAAAAGCGATGAATAACTCGACCCAACCCCAGCGCAAAAAAGAAGCCGGCTTCACCCTGATCGAAGTCGCCTTATCCGCGACCGTGATGTTGTTCGTCATCGCTGGCATGCTGAGCGCAGTAACTTCGGGTGCCCAAATGCTCGATAGCTCCAATCGGATGGTCACGGCCAGTAACCTTATCACGCACCACGTGAATGAGCTCCGACTCGAGGGATGGGACAGAGTCTCCAATCTTCCCGCCAGCCGCTCCCTGACCGTCCCCTCCCGCTTCACCTCCGTTGCTAATGGTATGAGCATCAGCCGCACCGTTGTTGAGGAGGATACCGACCTTTATCGCGTCACTTTCGCTGTCTCTTGGACGGGAATCACCGGACGCAGCTACACGGAGAGCGAAGACGCTCTCTTCGCCAAAAACGGATTGAGTGCTTCCTATGGTTACTAGCATCCAGCTTTCCCAGAAACCGACCAAAGGCTTCACCTTGGTTGAGCTCCTGATCGGGGCGTCGCTTTCTGCTATGATCACCATCGGTGTGATCAGCGCCTTCACCTTTCTCGGCCGTAACATGGTGCGCATCGCTAATAACAGCGACCTACAGAGCCGCGCCGCCATTGCTTCCGCCACCGTCCAGAAAGACGTGGCCAATGCCGAAGCTATCGTTGCCGTGAGCGCGACCGGGATGACCCTGACCGTCGATACTGGGGCGGGCACCGAGACGATCACTTACGTTTACGACGCCAATACCGACGAGATCTCGCGCACGAACTCCCATCAAACCTACGTGCTCCTGCGCAAGGTTACGGCCGTCTCCTTCACTTTTACCGACTCAAATTCGAACATCACAACGACCCCGTCCTCGGTGAAGAAGATCGAGTTTGATGCCACCACTGCCACCGGCGTTTTAAACAGTGGCACTTACATCACTCACCAACTTGTCTCGCCGGCCATGATCGTCGCCGGTTCCGGCCTCTAATCTGAAATCATGAAATCCAGCCGCATATATTCCGAGCGAGGCGCGACCATGTTGGCCGCGTTGTCCTTCGCGTCGGTATTGGCCATCTCGCTGGCCAGCTATGTGGCGGTAACTTATAGCACCATGGAGCGCGTCGACGAGCGCGTGACGGCGGCGAGTAAATTGCTCGCCGGTGAGAACGTCCTCGAGGAAACCCTCCACCGCGTTTCCACCTCCAACCTCGTGGGCTGGACCTTGGATGGCACCTCCGCGTCCAGAACCGTTACAGGAATCGACCTCAACCAATTGGCTGAGTCCCTCCCGATTAATTTTACCGAAACCGTCAGCGTCCAGACGGTGCAGTCTCCCCCGCCCGGCGAAGCCGCCGAAGTGAACCCCGACCAAGTCGAACTCACCTTAACCGGGATCGACGGAGACTCGGGTCAACGCACCCTGAGCCTGACGCAAAGAACCGAATTGGAAAACGGCTCGGTTGAAACCCGCACCCTTACGGCGACGATGTCGCCTATCTCCCCCTTCCAAGTGGCGATTGCCGCCGACCGCACCATCTGGCTCCGACGTAACGGCGTGGTGAATAGCTACGACTCCCGGATCGGCACCTACGGTGGGGAAAACACGGGATACGAAGCGGTCCTAGCAGGCAATTATGTCAGCATCAACCGCGCCCAAATTTCCGGCTATGCCGCGAGTGCTCAGCGCAGTCCCTATTTCGGCCGCCGGGCTTCCTTACGCGGCCCGGAATCCGATGACCAGGTCAGCGTGGATCAAAGCCGGATCGTGCCGACCCCCTACCGTCCGAACTTAGATGCAGAACAATCCTCCGGGATCGGATCGCTCTTCGGCGGCCCGAACAGCACCCTGGGCACTAGCGGTTCATCCGAGACCCGGCTATACTACGCCAGCAACATCAACCTGCGTAACCACGAGAGTATCGTGATCGACGGTCCCACCCATTTGATCGTCGACGGGGACATCGACCTGCAGGATGACGCCGCCATCGTCGTAAATCTCACCGGCACCCTCGAAATCCACGTCGACGGCAACGTCAGCCTGCGTGGTCGGGGCATCATCAATCTCTCCGAAGTACCGGCCAACGTCGCCATCATCGGCACCAATTCTGATCGCCGCAGCATCACCTTTCGCGGTAATGAGCCGATGCACAGTGCCATCTTCGCCCCCAATTCAGATTTTTACGTCTACGGTAACAACACCACGCGCACCCTCTTTGGCGCGATCGTGGCCCGGAGTGTGACGTTCGACGACGCTACCAATTTCCACTTCGACGTCGCTTTGCGTGATACCCACTTCGATGGCGTCGAAACAGCTTACGCCTTCGATCCCAAGGAGTGATGGGCTCCGCCAGCGGCGGAATAATTCTCAACCCAATCTCGCCAAGCGCTACGGGTTGAGTAAGCAATGGGTCAACCATGTTTGAACGCGCTCCTCGCAGCACCATCCTCGTGCATACCACGGCTCACTACGTGCGCGCCGCGGTTTTGGAGCGTTCCGATCCCGCCAAACAGTCGATCACGGCGGCGGTCGAGTTTGCCGTCGGAGAGGACGACGCCCTAGCTGATTGGATCGAAGCCCATTCCGAAGACGGCCCAGGTTGGGTGGCAGGATACTGCGGGTTCCAGCCTCCCGGCAGTATGTTAATTCGGGAGGATCTCGTCGTCCGCAATCCTCCCCCCAAACTCGATGCCATCGCTCCGTTGGTTGATCGTCGCGCTCGCAATCACCCCGAAGAAGGCTGGAGCATCGGCATCGTCGACGCCGTCACCGGTTCTTCGCTCGCCCAAGTTTCCGGTCCCTGCACGGCGTTGATCGTGGCCATGCCCAAAAACGAAGTGCGTCTCCACCAAGAAAAATTACTCGCGATCGGGGTGCGGCCCCGGCGCATGGAGTTCACCCCATTGACTACCCTCGGCGCGATTAAATCGCACTTTGCCAGCGAGCTGGCCGACGCCGCCATCGCCGTTTGCGAATTTGGGGCCCGCGAGACGGTCCTCTACTTCGTTGATCGCAAAGGGGTGCACCCCCAAGACACCCTACCCTTCGGCTTACAGACGTTGGAGGAAAGTGCGCAGAAGGAGCTGGGCCTCGCAACCATCGAGGAAGTTCGCGCGACCTTTGATAACCCGGACGAAGCATTTACCCGTCGCGCCCCCGCCTGCTGCGTATCTACGCTAGTCACCTGCGGCTGACGCTCGACTACTACGAACACCAAACGGGACGTATCGTCGGTTCACTCTTTCCCGTGGATCTGCCAGCCAACCGTCACTGGCTCGCGCCAGCTCTCGCTCAAGCCGTAGACCTAGTCGTGCCTCACCTCGACCTCACCCAATGGGCGCACCAGAACGGCCTCGACTTCGCGACGCTACCCGCCGACGGAGAAGGCTGGCTGCCCACTTTGGCGCTCGCCGCCCAGCTCAACTCCGACTCCACCAATGGCTCAGCGTCCTAATCTCATCCCCCCGCATGATGCTTGGCGGTTGGATTTCCGGCTGGTCGATGAACTTCCCGAAGACTCGATCATCGGGCGTAATTTCATCGGCAACGCCATCGCCGGCTTGTTCGCGGCCAGCGCCCTCTTGGCGCTCTCATGGAACGCCTACGATCTCTGGACCGCCCGCCAGGGGATCGACGATTGGCAGGGCCGCATCGCCGATGCATCCCGCGACCTTAAAGAGGTCGAACGTCTCCAAGGTGAATACATTCTGACCACCGCGCGGGTGGATGAGATTCATCGCATGATGAACAACACGATCTCCTTGACCGTGTTGCTCGCTGAGTTGGGACGCACCCTGCCTCCGATCGTTAGCCTCGAAATGATCGAATCCCTCGACGGCGAGATCGTCGTGCGCGGCACTTTGGACGCCAGTTCTGAGCAAGCGAGTCGGCTGATCGGCAACTACGTGAAGGGGCTGTCGGACAATCCGATAATTGGTCCGCATTTTGAGGACATTAGGCTGTCGGGGCTGGAACGCTTTGATGATCAGGATGGATTGAGTTTCGAATTTACCATGACCCCAGGCGACGGAGGTGCCGGTGCTTGATCGACTCAAAGAGTTTTTTCGCAGCCAACCTTTTGTGACGGCGTGCATCATCATCTGCCTCCTCAGTTTGGGCGGCATGTGGTGGGTTGCGGGTCAAACCAATGCCTATGACACGGAGCTCATGCGCGTGACTGATCAAGGCACCGAGACCCTCGGGCTGGTGGCGATGCGCAACATGCTCCAAAACGAACTTAGGCTAGCAGAAGGCGCCGTGACGCGCGCCGAGGACAACGCCATCGTCAAGAACAACCTCGCGGAGAATCTTTGGTATTTCTACAGCATCGAAGGCCGTACCGAGACCCGCTTGGCCGAGCTCCGGCAGCTCGATCCGCCCGCCCTCAGGGCCAGGGAAACCTTCTTGCGAGTGCCTTACGAGCTGCGCGCGATCGGTGATTTCGTCGGCATCAGCGAGTTTCTGCGCCTCCTCGAAGTGGGTCCCCGTCTGGTCCGCATCACAGACTTCAGTATCCGCCGAGAAAACGAAGCTGAGGAGTTGCTCTCATTGGACCTATCCGTGGAATTGTTAGGCAACCCATGACCCGTTTTTGGCAATTTCTCCGCCTCGGTTTTTCGCTCGGATTATTCGCGAGCGGGGTCTCCGCACAGGTAGAGATTCGTTCCGAACTAGAGAAGCGGACCGTCGCCGTGCGCGCCAAACTCAGCGACCTCTATGACCAACGCGACGATCCCATTCCCGCCCTCGCGGCCGATCTAAATCCCTTCTTTCGCGTCGCCGGGTTTGTGCCGCCCGAACCGGCGGAGGACGAAGAGCCGATCATCATACCCGTGACCCGAAGGGACGCGGATCTCCTCAACGAGATCGCGGCGAATCTGCGCATCAACGGGATCGTTTCCTATAACAACCGCGATCTAATCGTGATCAATCAGTTCCCCACGCCCGAGGGACGCATGATCACCACCGAGTTTGAAGGGAAAACCTACTTTATCCGAGTAGAGGAGATCCATTCCAACCGCGTCGTGCTCTCCCTCGGCGCCGCCTTCACCGTGTTGCCCATCATGGTCGAAACCCGAACCAACGCTCCGGGAGCAACTCGCCCTCCCGCCCCGAACTAGTCAGCTGCGGAGGCCCATGGGGAATGGTGCCGCCATGTGAAACCGGAGGTCATCATCCTTGGTTATACCGTTACCTGATTGCCCGGCAGCCGGGGTCGCTGACCCGGGAACGCGGTGCGGGGTAAAATCAGCCGAGGGCTCGTCCCTTTTCGGGTATCGTTCACCGCGAGCCAAGCTCCTAAGCCGCGAATGAGCCGCGCCCATTTAGAGGCTCCGTGACGATAAGGGATTAGCTCTCGCACCCTCAACGGTTGCCGAGCAACGTCCGCCGGATGCCAACTCCTCCTGCCACCGAAGCGCCTTGGGCCGCGGGTCTCCGCGGCGCTCGGGCCAATCTCGTGCCGGGATTGGTCCTGCAAGCCTTCGCCCTCGGCCTCGTGCTCGGCTACTATTTTGTCCCCGGCATCGCGGAGGCCCTGCGTCATTTGGAGGCGCTTCGCGAGCGATTCGGTATCACCTACAGTATCATTTCTACGGCGCTGTTTGGCGGGCTGATTCCTTGGATTTACCTGAAGGCCAATCCCACCACTCGCCTGCGCTATACCATCGCGCAAGGCTTGGTGTTGATCGCATTCTGGAGCTACAAAGGCGTGGAACTGCACCTGCTCTACGGCGGGATGGCCGAGTTATTCGGACACGACAATGAGCTCGGCACCGTGGTGAAAAAAGTCCTCGTCGACCAATTCATCTACTGCCCGTTACTCGCCGTCCCCGGGATGTGGCTCGCCTACGCTTGGGTGGAAGGGCAATTCGCGATCAAGCCGATCATCGCCAACGTGCGGCAGCGCGGCTGGGTCATGCACGAAATCGCGCCCCTGTTCATCGCTAATTTCGGGGTTTGGATGCCGACCGTCTCGATCATCTACACGCTGCCGACGGCGTTGCAGCTCCCCTTGGGGAACCTCGTGCTGTGCTTCTTCACGCTCATGCTCGCGCATCTTTCGCAACGAGAAGCGCCCTGGGCGGACTCGACTCAGTAAGGGCCGCGGATGTGGTCGGCCACGTGATCGCGATAAACTTTCGCCAAGGCCGCATGCCGGGTCTCACCCAGCGGAGAGGCCGATGAGGCCGCGACGTTTCCGGCGACTTGCGTCGCATGGCGCGCTCCCGGGATGAGCACACTCACGGCGGGGTGATCGAGGCACCAGCGCAGGGCCATCGTGGCCATCGTCATACCGGATGGCACGAGCGGGCGGATGGCGTCGACCGCCGCGATGCCCTGTGCAAACGGCAGGCCGACGAAGGTCTCGCCAACGTTAAAATGCCGTCCATCGCGATTGAAATTTCGGTGATCGTTAGAGGGGAACGTGGTCGCTGCCGTCATTTCGCCGGCCAGCAAACCACTCGCCAAAGGGATACGCCCAATCAGCGCGACTTCGGCCGCTTGCGCTCGGGCAAATAAGGCCTCGATCGGTTTCTGCCGGAAGACGTTGAAAATAATCTGCAAGGACGAACAGCGCCCATCCTCGATGCAGGTTAGCGCCTCATCCATGGACTCCACGCTGGCGCCGTAGGCTTTAATTTTCCCCTCGGTGACGAGTTCGTCGAGCCAACCGAAGAGCTCCCCTTTACGCAGCTCCGCGTGAGGCACGCAGTGCAATTGCGTCAGGTCCAGCGCATCGGCGTTGAGTCGTTGCAACGAAGCCTCGGTGTGTTGGCGGACGGCAGCGCGGGTGAAGTTTTCCGAACCGCCCGGATCGCCGGCGCGGCCGAGTTTGGTAGCGACAAAAACGCGCTCCCGAGCACCCGGGGTCGCATCGAGGAAGCGCGCGATACGCTGTTCGCTTTGGCCCGCTCCATAAACATCGGCAGTGTCGAAAAACGTGACGCCGCCATCGTAGGCAGCCTGCATCGTGGCCGTCGCATCGGCGTCATCGACCGTGCCCCAGTTTCCTCCGATTTGCCAAGTGCCCAGCCCGACTTCACCGACGTTGCGACCTATTCGACCCAGGGTGCGTTGCTTCATCTCTTCAATCGCTAGGCGGAGTTGATCATCAATACAACTCCTCGCCGGGAACAAACCGCCCGCATTGCACCTCCCAAGGATTTACCCATGCTGAACTCGCTCATGTTAAGACGTTTCCTCATTTTGCCGCTGCTGCTTTTGGTCTGGACCGCGGGGGCCTCTGCTCAAGATCAGGTCAAGGCGTCGCTGGTTTCGGCGAAGACATCGGTGCAACCCGGGGGAACGTTTCTGGTCGCACTCCGGCTCGATCACATCCCGCTTTGGCACACCTATTGGATTAATCCGGGCACCGGTTACCCGACCACGATTGAGTGGGACCTGCCCGAGGGTTGGACCGCCGGCGATATCCAGTGGCCCGCGCCCAAAATCATCCGTGACAGCCATGGCACAATTACGGGAAACGGCTATAAAAACGTCACTTACCTGCCGATCCCACTCACCGCCCCCGCCAATTTTGAGGTCGGCTCAACCGTCACATTGCGCGGCCACGCCGACTGGCTGATGTGCGCCGATGTCTGTATCCCCGGCGACTCCCCGATCGAGCTCACGCTATCCGCCGCAGCCGAGTCCTCGTATGATCCGGAACACGAGGCCGGGATCAAAGCGGCCCTGTTTTCCGTCGCCAAAATTCCGCCCGGCGTAAGCGCGTTGGCCACCCGGACCGGCGACCGCATCGTGCTCAAACTCAGCGGACTGCCCGTCGAGGTGAGCGAACCCTGGTTTTTCGCCAGCGATGCGCTGGTCCAATTCGATCAACCGCAAACCATCAACCAACCCGCTCCCGGCGAACTCGAACTGACCCTCGCCGTCGCCGAATATTATGAAGGCACCGGCGACCGGTTAATCGGCGTCCTACGTCAGGAAGGGAGTTGGGATCCCACCAAAACCGTACCCGGTCTGCTGATTGATTTGCCCTTCGGCGAAGCCGTCGGGAGCGCGACGATGGAGGCCGCCTCGAGTTCGCTCCTCGGCACGCTGGCTTTGGCTTTTGTCGGTGGATTAATCCTCAATTTGATGCCCTGCGTGTTCCCGGTGCTGGGCATCAAGATCATGGGCTTCGTGCAGCAAGCCGGCGAGGATCGCCGCAAGGTTGCCCTGCACGGCTGGGTATTCTCGCTCGGCGTGCTGGCCTCGTTCTGGGCGCTCGCCGGCGTGCTCGCGGTGCTCCGCGCCAGCGGCGATCAATTAGGCTGGGGGTTTCAGCTGCAGTCGCCCGGCTTCGTCTTCCTGCTCGCCGGCGTGATGCTCGTTTTTGCCATGGCGATGAGTGGGGTGTTTGAATTCGGCCTCCGGGCGACCGGGGTCGGCTCCAATCTCCAATCCAAAGACGGGCTCACCGGCTCGTTTTTCACGGGCGTGCTGGCGACCGTCGTCGCCACCCCGTGCAGCGCACCTTTCCTCGCTCCCGCGTTGGGTGCGGCCTTGGCTTTGCCGATCAGCGAATCGTTTATCGTGTTCACCGCCATCGCGGTCGGTTTGAGCACGCCCTACCTGCTGCTCTCGCTGTTCCCCGGAGCCATCAAAGTGCTGCCGCGGCCCGGCGCGTGGATGGAAACCTTCAAACAAGCGATGGCGTTTCCGCTGTATGCCACGGTTGGATACCTCGTATGGGTGCTGGCCGGGCAGACGACCGAGTTAGGATCGCTGATGGTAATCTTCGGTCTCACTGTCATCGCGTTGGCCGTGTGGCTCTACGGCCGTTACACCGCGCCCGGAGCATCCGCTTACCGCCGACGCATGGGCTGGGGCGGCGGATTGGCCATCCTCATTTTCGGCGGCATGCTAGGCTGGCCGCAAACGCCTGCGGCCACTGACTTGGTCTGGGAAAAATGGAGCCCCGCCGCGGTCCGGGATGCGCAAGCGGCGGGTCGCCCCATCTACGTCGACTTTACCGCCCGGTGGTGCGCCACCTGCCAGACCAACAAAAAAATCGTCTTCTCCTCGGATGAGGTCACCCAGCTGATCCGCGACCGGAATGTGCTGATGCTCAAGGGCGATTGGACCAACCGCGACCCGGCCATCACGGCCGAACTGGCCCGTTGGGGACGCAGTGCCGTGCCCTTCAATTTGGTATACCTCGCTGACGGATCCGAGCCCATCATCCTCCCCGAGCTCCTCACCCCCGGCATCGTGCTTGATGCACTGGAATAGCAGGCGCTCGTCGGAAACGAAGCGTGCAGGTGATCGCTGGATGTGCCGGTATTCTGGTCTGACCTATGCCGGCTAAAATCAAATCAAACGACGACCGCATCCAAACCGCCGCCATTGCCGTGCTTTTGCTCGCGCGGGAGCGCATGTCGCGAGCTCAGGCCCACGGATTGATCACCCCAACCCTGCGCGACTATCGCGACGACTACGCTGGCTACAAATCCGCCCACCCGGATCGCACCCTGACCGCGGCCAGAGAATCCGGCCCGATCACCAACGCGGCGCGATACCAAGACTACCTGAAACTCGTCGCGGCTATGGAGACCGTGCTCGCCCGCATCGCGCGCCACAAAACTCAATTCAACAGCCTGCTCGAACTCGACAACTACCTCGCCGCCAGCCTCAAAGCGTTCGACTAAGGCTCGCTCGTTGATCTGGCCGCGGTTTGAATTCAGGTCGCTGCTGCTATGATGCTCTTACTCTTACTCTGCGGTGTCGTCGTGACGATTTCGGCGGCCACCACCCCTGCTTCGAATTCGCAACCAGTCGTGGTGGTGATACACGGTCTGGGGCTGGGCGAATGGGCGATGCAACGGGTGGCCAATGCTCTAACCGAAGCTGATTACCGCGTCGTCAATCTCAGCTACAAATCCCGCAAGGTTCCGCTGGAGGAGCTGGTCTCTACTTGGTTGCCCGATCAACTGGAGCTCCATGAAATCAGTTTCGGCGCGGATGATCCTCCCGTCCACTTCGTCACCCAATCGATGGGCGGCATCATGCTCCGCGGCTGGCTCGATCAACAGCCCGTCATCCCAGCCAACTTGAAACGCGTGGTGATGTTCGCCCCGCCAAATCAAGGCTCCTCGTTGGTGGATCGCATCGGCGACTGGAGGCTCTTCAAACTCTTCACCGGAGTGAACGGCCGTCGTCTTTCCACCCAAGCCGACTCTTACCCGAATCAACTCGGGCCCTGGCCCGTTGGTCCTGAGCTGGGCATCATCGCGGGGAACCGGCCGCTCAACCCGCTATTCGCCTACTGGACGGGCGGCCCCAGCGACGGCAAAGTGCGCGTCGCCGAGACAAAACTCAGCGGCATGACCGATCATATCGTGATGCCCTACTCCCACACTTGGCTGCAATATAGCCACCAGCCGATCCGTCAGGTAATCACCTTTCTCGCCACCGGCCGATTCAATCATCCGCCCGCGGCGGAGGCGGCCGAAGCTGCAACCAAACATTAGCGAGTAAGATCAACCCTCCCCCCAGCAAGAGGTGCCCCGTAATGCCTTCGTTGGGATAATTGATCCCGGCCCAAATCGAAAATAGGCCGGGCAAAATCGCCGCCATACCGGAGCTGATCACCGGTTCCATGCAGTAAAGCAATCCCGCCTCCGTGGAGGAGATTTCCTTCTGCCAACGGTTCATCAACAGGAACGCTCCCAACGTGCAAAAAATCGTCAGCATCAACGTGAACGCCCACCACGCGCCCGAATCCATCGGTGCTACCAGCGCCCCCCAACTGGGTTTCGTGACCACCGCCAAGGTCGAAAACACCACGGCCTGCACCACAAACATCACGAACGTGATCGGCACCACCCGGTTCAAGGCGAACTCGTGCCGCGCCAGCATCAGAATCTGCCCCATGAAGAAAACCGATGCCAACAACGTCTCCGACTCACCGCGGCCCAACCTCATTTCGTGCCAGTCAAATCGACCCAGAATCGCCACTCCCGCCAACACCAGACTGGAACAAATCCAAACCGTTCGTCCCGGATTCCGACGCGTGCGCCATGCCACCCACAGCGGAATCAGGATCGCGTAAAACTGCGATAAGAACGCCGAGGTCGACGCCGCCGTAAATTGCAGCCCATCCGCCTGAAACAACATCCCCATGCTGGCAAATCCGCCGAGGCATAACCCTTGCTTCCACTCCAACGCCGTAATCGTCCGCCACGCTGGCCCCAACACCAGCGCCAGCACTGCCGTCGCGAGCAGGTAGCGGGGCATGAGCATCATGGCCGTAAAAAACCACGTGCTGGCATCCGGGGCGTGCACCGCCGCCAGCATTCCTGCGCCCTTCATTAGCGGAAAGCTCATGCCCCAGAATCCGGTCACGACCAGCAGCATCATAATGGCGCGGCGGCGGCGGGAGGGATCGGCAAGAGAACGCATGGAGCGGATCAAGCTACAACGACCAACCGGCGCTCCAAGGGAATAGTCAGTTCACATCTTTCGTGCAGGGGCTCGACATTCGCGGATGCGCCGCCCCAGAATTTACGGCCATGGCGAAAGCAAAGGCCGCACCGACCAAGCTCTCCAAAAAAGCTTACGACACGAAGGTCTCCCGCGTGCGGCAAGATTTGGTAAATCTGCAGATCGACCTCCAGCAAAGCCGCACCAAAATCGTGGTCATTCTCGCCGGCGTCGAGGGTGCCGGTCGCGGAGCCTCCCTCAACACCCTCATGGGCTGGCTCGACCCGCGAAACGTCGAAACCATCGCGGTGGATGAGCCCAGCAATGAGGAGAGCGAGCGACCCTTCATGTGGCGTTACTGGCGCAGCCTGCCTTCCAGCGGTCGCATCGGGATCTTCGTGGATTCCTGGTATACGCAAACCCTGCGCGAGGAAACCGACAACCGGAAGGAACTCGATAAACTCGGCGATGAGCTTCATCGGATTCGTCATTTCGAGCGACTGCTCGCCGACAGCGATACCGTCGTCATCAAGCTCTGGTTTCATCTCTCCAAAAACGATCAGGGCCAGCGACTGGAAGAACTCCAGGCGGACCGATCCACCGCGTGGCGGGTCACCGATCATCAGGTGCGAGCCCACAAAGCCTACCAAAGACTCTCGCGCACGGCGGAGCACATCCTAGCCGAAACGGACCGCCTCGGAGCGCACTGGGACATGATCGAATCCAGCGATCCCAAGACGCGCAATCTGGCCTTCGCCCAAACGTTGCTGCGGCGATTCCGGACCCATCATCGCCGCATCACGCGGCGCAATGAAATCGGACCCAGCAAACCTGCCCGCGTCGTGGCCCTCCGCCCGGACGGCCGCCAACGGCTGCTCGAACTACCGTTGGACCACAAGCTCTCGTCCCGAGCCTACGAGGCCAAACGAGAAAAATGGCTCGGTCGTCTCAACCGCGTTATCCGCCGCGCCCATGAGGCCAAGCGCACCGTCGTTTTCGTCTTCGAAGGTCAGGATGCCGCCGGCAAAGGCGGCGCGATTCGGCGCCTCACCAGTGCGATGGATGCCCGTGATTATCGCCTCGTGCCCGTCGCCAAACCTACCGACGAAGAGAAGGCGCATCACTATCTTTGGCGGTTTTGGCGGCAACTTCCGCGCGACGGCCGGGTGGTTATTTTTGACCGATCTTGGTATGGGCGGGTGCTGGTTGAGCGTATTGAAGGGTTTTGTTACCCGCACGAATGGCGCCGGAGCTACGCCGAAATCAATGATTTCGAGGAGCAACTCCATGACCACGGCACCATCATAGTGAAATATTGGCTACAGATTTCCAAAGAAGTTCAGCTCGAACGCTTCCAATCCCGCGAGACCACGCCCTACAAGCAGCATAAGATCAACGATGAGGACTGGCGGAACCGCAAACAGTGGTCCGCCTACGAGACGGCCGTCGGCGACATGCTCGCCCTCACCGATACCGCTCACGCTCCCTGGTCGCTAATCGCGGCCAACAACAAACGCTACGCTCGGCTCGAAGTGCTGCGTCAAGCCGCCAAGCGTATCTCGGCCGCGCTGGAATAGCTTAGCGGATGATCTCAAACGATTTACAATAATATCGGTCTAGCTTAAGCCGGCCTTTAGGGCCAAAAAAAAGCGCCGCGTAAAACGCGGCGCTTTGCAGAAAATTCTTGGGACAGAACTTACTTGGTGACGTGTCCGGAGACCAACTTGGTCATCTCGAACATGCTCACGGACTTCTTACCGTCGAAGACCGCCTTGAGCTTATCATCCGCGATGATCTGAGTCTTTTTCTTAGGGTCCTGAAGATCATTCGCCTTGATATAGACCCAGAGCTTCTTGGTGAGCTCTGTGCGGGGTAGCGGCTTTGACCCAACGACCGCCGCGAGGGCAGCGTCAGGGGTTACCGGTTTCATGAATGCAGCGTTGGGTTTGCGTTTAGCCATAACTGATTCCCGGTGTAAACTCCACCCTCCCGAAAGCAATACGTTTTTCCGCCGGAGTTTCGGTTATTTTTCTGGCCATGAGGCGATGATTTCCCTGTGCGCCAACGCAGGTGCAACCTTGGCGGCGGCGTGTATCACACTATTAGATACGTCGAAACAGATGACGGGCAAACTAACGGTTGGCCGGTGCCGGTGCTCCGGAAGCCGCCTCCGCGCGAACAGCCCGCCGTCGGCGGACCTCCGCGGCCACCGCCTCCAAACGCCGCCGTTCATCCGTCGGCGTGGGGTTTACGCGCACGGTGCTGACCAAATCCTTTTGGGTGTTTCCGGTCAACGCGACGGCCGCCGGCACGCCAGCGGTGCCGCCGGTGATACTGGCCGCTTGCAACGCGAGGGTCATCATGACTCGGCCGCCTTGGCGCACGTTTACGGTGCTTTGCTCCGAATCAAAACCATCCACAAAAACCTCATCGGGACCTTCTTGGCCCAACCGCAGCCACGACGAACGTCGGGTCGTCACATTGTAGATCAGGAACCGCTTATCCTCCCCGTCACCGAAGACGCCGCAGAACTGTAATTCGGCATTTTCGGTGATCGCACTTTCCGGGACGGCTTCGATCTCAACGGAGGGAGGCATGAACGGAGAGCGAGCGGCCTGCGCACCGACCTGATCCAAAGCAACCGCAGTCAAAAGGATACTGGCGAGGATAAGGCGACGAGGGATCATGGTGGGAGGCACAGCCTTCAAGCCGGCGGAACCGGCGTCAAGTGACAGGACTGATCCCGTTTCTGACTCGTGGTTCGCGCGTCGGGTTCCGCGCGTCGCGTGAGATTCGGCAGAGGAAGGACCTGACGCGGAGTGCGGTCTAGTTTTCGTTGGCAGCCTCATGATTGATTCCCCAACGTCAATCCGATGAGCCGCCACCTTACGCCTGAATTTTGGTTTCCCCGGGGAGGCTGGCTGGACATCCGGCGCGCGGTGGTTGCGCGCCCCGGGTCCGCTCGCGAGATTACGCCACCTGTTCAATTTGAATAACGACATGCTCAAACCCTGGAAAACCGTCTCCAGCAAACGGTTGATTGATGACCCGTGGATGCACTTGCGGGCCGATGTTTGTGAACGCGCCGATGGCCATCGCATCGAGCCCTACTACGTGTGGGAAGTGCGCGATTTTGTGCACGCCTTGCCCGTGCTCGAAGATGGGCGCATCGTGCTCGTGCGTCAGTACCGCCATGCGACGGGCCGGTTCGGGCTCGAATTCCCCGGCGGGATTCTGGACGAGGGCGAGGACCCATTGGCGGGCGCTCGCCGCGAGTTGCGCGAGGAGTGCGGCGCCACGGGCGGCGAGTGGAGCCATGTCGCCTCCTTCTACCCCAACCCCGCCCGCCAAACGAACCAGTTCAAATGCTACCTCGGTCGCGGTGTGAAACTCGGCGCGGCGACCGATTTTGATGCCAATGAGGAGCTCGAAGTGCACACCTTTTCCGTCGCCGAACTGGATGCTGCGATCGCGGATGGCACCTTCCATCAAGGCCCTCACATCGCGGCTTTCCTCATGGCCCGGCCTCAGTTGGTCAGCGAAAACCAATATTTGGGGCAACCGCGGGATTGAGTCGGAGGGTGGGCCTTGTTGTGATCCCTCATTGTGACCTACCCCACCCCGCTTCCAGCATCCTTACCTTCCCCCACGCGGCGCGATTTTATCCGCTCAGGCGCACTCGCTTCCTCGCTGCTTTTCGCGGGCTCTCAGAGTAGATCCTTGGCCGCGAAGAACCCATCCCTGCCGGGCGCGAAGGGAGCGGGTAAGGTCCGCCTCGCCATCGTCGGTATCGGCAATCGCGGCTGGCAGATTATGCGGGCGTTTGACGACACCGGTCTCGTCGAATGGGTCGCTGCGGCGGAAGTGGACCCCGAGGGCGCGCATTGCGTGGAGCCGAAAGAGCGGCTCGGTGCGGTGCCGATCTATCAGGACTTCCGCGAGATGCTGGCCAAGGAAGGCCACCAGATCGATGCGGTCGCTATCGCCACTCCTGACTTCTCTCACTTTCCCGTCGCCATGGCCTGTATGGCCGCAGGCAAACACGTCTATGTGGAGAAACCCCTAGCCCACACGTTCGCAGAAGTCGAAGCCCTGATCGCCGCAGAAAAAAGCACCGGCGTTGTGACCCAAATGGGCAACCAAGGCCACTCCGGCGCGAACTACTTTCAATTCAAAGCCTGGCATGAAGCCGGCGTGATCAAGGACGTCACCCGCATCGATGCTTACATGAATTCGGCGCGCCGTTGGCATGGGTGGACGGTGGACGGCTTCGATCCCGGAGCGCAGATGCCCGCAGGCCTAGACTGGGATCTCTGGCACGTCGGTCGCCCGGTCCACCCCTTCAGCGAACGCCTGCACCCCGGCAATTGGCGCAGTTGGTATGCCTACGGCAGCGGCGCCTTCGGCGACTGGGCTCCCCATATTTTAGATACCTGCCATCGTTTCCTGGACCTGGGACTGCCCTCGAAAATCGAGGCCGTGCAGCGCGACGGACCGAGTGACTTCATTTTCCCCCAAGCGTCGACGATTCGATTCAGCTTTCCGGCGCGCGAAAACCAACCGCCTTGTGATGTCACCTGGTATGACGGGGTGGAGAATCTGCCGCCCGTTCCGGCCGAGGAATCTCCGGAGACTGAACTCCAACGTAACGGCAAGTTCATCTACGGCGGCGGCACCGTTTTCCGAGGCGGCACGCACAGCGCCACCCTACGCATCATCCCGCCCGAACGGATGCGTGAGCTGGCACCGACTTTACCCCGATTCCCGCAGAAGAACTCCGACCACTTCGCCAACTTCTGCCTCGCCTGTCTAGGCCAAGAAGAGGCGCGATCGCCGTTCTCGATCTCGGGTCCGTTGTCACAGGTATTCATCCTCGGCATCATCGCCCAACGACTGGGCGGCTCCTTGGAATTCGACCGCGCTACGAAGAGTTTCCCCCAGCACCCGATCGCCAACGAGCTACTTACCGCCCCACCCATTCGCAACGGCTGGGCCGACGTCTATCGGGCGTGAGCTTTGCCGATCTTCACGTCACCGGGGATCATGCATAAGGTCCTTAAACGGCTTCGAGAAAGTCACCGGGTGATACTATTTTTACGCGAAGATGATGTTTTAAAAACGAGTAGGTCTTTGTCCCCGGTGATAATAACTTGAGCCTCCCCGGCTCGGGCCGTCGCGATCACGAGATCGTCGTCCGAATCACGCCAGATGGGTTGAGGTAGCGGCAAGGGCTCTAGCACGACTACCCGATCTCGATAAGCCCGGTAGAAGGCGTGATCGGTTGGCTTCTCGCCAAACTTGTTGAGCAGTTTTTCCGCAAATTCCTTCCGCAATGCTGAGGAGTACGCCCGCTCATGCGCGGGGAGCTTCTTGGTCACCAGTTCCCGACAAAGCCCCGGTACCAGCACCGCGGCAATCAGCACATTCGGGTCGAGCACGAGTTTCACGAGATCGCCGCAAATACAATCCTCGTCGGTTCTGAAACCAGCCGCCTTAGCCTTCGGTGCTAGCTGCCGTGCGCTCTCCTGCACCGCTTGCCGCACGAATTCACGCTGACTGAGGTGCTGGGCTTGCGCTCGTTTGGTCCCCTCCGCTCGCATCTCCTCCGGCAGACTGATCGGTCATCGTTGCTCTTATAATAGGGTCAGACCTTTCCCTATAGTTACGCCATCAGGTCCTCCTCGCTCGCAATGCCTCCGCCCCGCACGACCGCGGGCACGATCAGGTCCGATGGTCGCCACCCTGCCGCGGTAGATTTTACCCTCAACCCACCACCATCACGCCAAAAAAAGCGGCATCATGTTAAACATGAGGCCGCCGGGGGAAAATAATTTCTGATTTTAAACGCGGGGCTTAATCCCAGCTCAGAACCAAACGGGTATACCAGGTAGTATCCATTTCTTTCAGGTTGCCAGGAGGCTCGCTGCGGTAGTCGTTGGAAACGCCCAGACGGATCTTCCAAGCGCCTACCTTCAACGGCATTTCCACATGGGTGTCGTGCGTGGCTCGGAAGTCCGCAAAATCTTCGAACGCTGGCACGAAGGTCAGCACGTTGCGCATCCGGATGTTCTCCCACTCATACATGTGGGCGAGGCCGAAATCGAGACCCGCGCTTTGCAGCTCCTCGGTCAACACGTTCGCATAGGTTTCGTAACGGAAAGACAAACCACCGCGAAGCGTGAGGCTCCACTTGTCTTCGTCGATCACGTGGTAGCCGAGACCCGCGCCCGCCACATTATAGAAGTCGATATCCTTGATGGAATCGAAACCGGCTTCGTTACGGACATACCAGGAGAGGTCACCGCGGAAGCTGTTGGTGTAATCAACGCCCGCCCGGAACTGGTCGGCCGAGGTCAGCCCTTCCGATTCCTGCTGGTCGTAGATGCTATAGAAAGCCAGCCGATCTTCGGCGCCTTCCAACACCGCCAGGATCGAAATGGCCGTGCCAAAGTTGTCCGCATTGCCAGACTTGCCGGTGATATCGGCCGCCGCTTCGTAGGTCCACTTACGCTCAAGGGCCTTTACGGCGGGATCGATGTCTCCCGGTGCCCAGGTGGCCGCGACGTTGGTGACCGCAGCTGTTAAAGAGCCGGATCCGCCCGCGATGGCGATTTCACCTTCGCCGCTCGGAGCGATCGTGCCTTCCAATAGGGTGCCATCTTGCAAACGGATAGCTAGGGCGTCGACCATGGTCAAGCTGACGACCTCGGCCTGATCGACCATAATGTCGCCCGCATAAGTCGTGCTGAGAGTAATCTTGCCTCCATTAATGCCGGTGACCGTACCCACCAAACGGGCGCCGTCCTTGGTCTCAATGACGTCTGCCGACGCCACTAAGCCCAGCAGCAATGAAGCGAGGGAGAATTTAAAAAACGTGTAGAACTTCATGATAAAATGTATAGGGGTAATACCCTAGTCTGATTGTCGATATCTAGAATGCTTGAAACGAAATTCCTCCGGAAGCCAAGATTCATTTACAGCAGATCCGAGTCTGTCACCTTCTCGAGTCTTTCGCATGATTCACGCTTCTTCATCAATCGCCCTAGCTGATACTTGGTCTGACTACCGGATTTTGGATGCCGGCGATGGCATGAAAATGGAGCAATGGGGGCCGCACACTCTAGTCAGACCCGACCCCCAAGTGATTTGGCCAAGACGCAACGGACAGCCGTGGGCCGACTGGGATGGCTACTACCATCGGAGCGAGCGCGGCGGCGGCCAGTGGGAATATGCGACCCAACCGCCCGACTCTTGGGAAATCGCCTACGAGCCGCTCGGGCTAAAATTTCGAATTTCTCCCACATCGTTCAAGCATACTGGGCTGTTCCCCGAACAGGCCGTAAACTGGGAGTGGTTCAGCGGCCTCATCCGCGCAGCCCGCTCCGCCGGGCGTGAAGTATCCGTGCTCAATCTGTTTGGCTACACCGGCGGGGCGACCTGCGCGGCGGCTCAAGCCGGGGCGGCGGTCTGCCACGTTGATGCCGCCGATGGCATGGTGAAATGGTGCCGGGAAAACGCTAGTTTGAGTGGCCTAGAGGATGCGCCGATCCGCTACATCGTTGATGATTGCCTTAAATTCGCCCGCCGCGAAATCCGGCGCGGCCGAAAATACGATGCCATCATCATGGACCCGCCTACCTTCGGCCGCGGCAAAGGCGGAGAAATGTGGAAGCTCGAAGACCACCTCTGGGAGCTGCTCTCCACCTGCGACGAACTGCTCTCCGATCAGCCGCTGTTTTTCCTCATCAACGCCTACACGGCAAAACTCTCCCCCACGGTTGTCACCAACCTGCTCACGGAACTCATGCGGAAACGCGGCGGCACGGTGACCGGAGGCGAAGTCGGTATTCCCATCGTCGCCGACGACAAAATCCTCCCCTGCGGCGTCTACGGCCGCTGGACCGCCTAAGCCGCCGCAACGCCCACCGGATAATTTAACCATATTGGTTAAATTATTCCGTATTTTTCTCTTCCGAAACAGTTTATGATTCTATGAAAACACCGACTGAAGCCTATCTTGAAACCGCCCGCGACATGCTGGATCGCGCGACCGCGTTGAATGCTCCGGTGCTCAAAACCGCCGGTGCGCTCGTCGGCCAATCCATCGCCGACGGCGGGGTGCTGCACACGTTTGGCAGCGGTCACAGTGAAATCATTGGCCGCGAAATCATCGGCCGCGCCGGCGGTTTGATGCCCGTTTCGGGGATCTTCGATCCCGGCGCGGGTTTCTCGGAAAACGTCGTGGGCTACGGCACGCGCCTCGCCGAGCGTTATGACCATACCAACAGCCTCAACGCGGGAGAGGTCATCGTCGTCATCTCCAATTCTGGTAAAAACGCGTCGCCCATCGAGGTCGCCCTCTACGCCAAACAAAAAGGCCTGACGGTCATCGCGCTCACTTCGGTTGCCATGAGCACGACGTCGACCACCGTGCATCCCGGCGGCCAAAATCTCCACGCCATCGCCGATCATGTGTTGGACAACCTCGGCGTTTCGGGCGACGCCATCGTCGAGATGAACAACGGCAACTTAGCGGGCTTGCCCGCCGAAGCATCGGCGAAGGCGGGCCCGACTTCGACCTTCATTGGCGCTACCCTGCTAAACCTCTTGGCCCTCGAAGCCATGACTTGGCTCCGCGACCACGGTCACGCGCTCCCCGTCGTGCGCAGCCAAAATCTCCCCGGCGGCATGGAAGCCAATATTGAGCTATCAAAACGCTACCGCACCCGCCTGAGTAAACTCATCGGCTGAGTCCGAGTAGCCGCGCTTGAGTCCCGCAGAGCGGGATGAAAGCGTGGAGCGGCGGTTGGGCAATCCATGCAAAGGCAGGTGCGACCACCTTGTCGTCCCCCCCTGCGGGACTCCAACGCCGCTACCTCCGGACCGGTGCGCTTGTCCTTGGATCGGGGAGGGACCGGTTCCACCCGGTCCGCGGTGGGGTGGCCGCGCTTGAGTCCCGCAGAGCGGGATGAAAGCGTGGAGCGGCGGTTGGGCAATCCATGCAAAGGCAGGTGCGATCACCTTGTCGTCCCGCTCTGCGGGACTCTGGAGTTTGGCCTTTTAGAGGACGGTTTCTTGTTTTGCGAAGGAGCTTTACGCGGCTTGGAATAGGGCGCTGGGCAAATCGAAGGCCGGTTTCTCGGACTTCGCGTCGCCGT
>Ga0075118_10000818_pt1 | contig 25674 bp, 17 predicted proteins | sample AntAceMetag02UKE_FD_69794 | JGI IMG/M metagenome (GOLD analysis project Ga0075118, IMG submission 69794) | Saline lake microbial communities from Ace Lake, Antarctica - Antarctic Ace Lake Metagenome 02UKE | ecosystem: Environmental > Aquatic > Non-marine Saline and Alkaline > Saline | place...
AATGGGGTCGTTTCCATCTCTCGTAGTGCTGGAAAAATCACGCTGCCCTGCGCCTTCATGCTCGTGGCCGCGATGAATCCGTGCCCTTGCGGCTACCTCGGTGACAGCCAACACGCCTGCCGTTGCACGCCCACCCAAGTGCAGCGTTACCGCACGCGCATCAGCGGCCCTTTGCTCGACCGCATCGACCTCCATGTGGAGGCACCGGCTGTATCCGTGAGCGAACTACGCCACGCTGCCCCCGGTGAATCCTCGGCTACGCTGCGGGGCCGCATTCAGTCAGCTCGCGACCGGCAACAGACCCGCTTCGCCGGCGGCCGGGTTAGCTGTAATGCCCGGATGGGCCATCGCGAGGTGCGCCAAGTTTGCGCCATCGACCGCGAGCTCGGGGATCTACTCGAACGGGCCATGAACCAACTCGCCCTCTCCGCCCGAGCCTACGATCGCATCCTAAAAGTAGCCCGCACGATTGCCGATCTGGCTGGCGCCGAAAACATCGCGGCTCCGCATCTGCTGGAGGCGATCCAATACCGCAGCCTGGATCGCGGTAACCCGCGCTGACCTCCCTGCTCGTTTGGACCTGTAACTTCCTCCCGCTCCTCAGCACAGAGTTTTTCTCTGCTGAGCGATCGTAAACAGCAGCCTCTAAAAACTTCACAATTGTGGAGGAAATCGGCTTTCAGAATCATTTATTGTTGGACGGTAGAATTGAAGAATTCCGGCTCCACCCGCGGCAGAAATGCAAGTGGGGTATTGCCGCAGACAATTTCCGATTGTTCCCGAGCGGTGCCACTCCCTCCCTATGGGTTTAGATCTACACCTTCGGTTTAGCCGGATCATTCACTTAGATCCGCCAGTTTCTTGATAATACTTCGCGCTACAAATTCCTTGATCTCGGTGTGCCGTGGCACCGGCTGGGACATCTTCGTTTTGGGGTTCTGATACCAATCGTGCTTACCTCCGTGCCTGATCAAGACCGCTCCAGCCTGGGTGATTTTCTTTATCAGATCACGGCGCTTCATGCCAATTCCAGCTGAGCACGTCGACGGACGTGGGGAATTTCTCCGGAAGAGAATTCCTGATACAAGTCAGCGAGATGCTCCTTCAGATCGTCGAAACTTTCACCCTGAGTGAGGTAGTCTGGAAAATCATTGAGGTAGCCGATCCAGTGTTCGTCGTCTTGCCAGTAGGTATATTCCAAGGTCGTCATCTTGCCAAAACAGTAATCTCTACTTTCCGGGCGTCAATTCCTTGCCCAACGACTGGGGTCAGAAACGGCTACTTGTCACCGTTTGTCTGCACCGATTGGGGTATGCCCGGCATGGGCATCCCAGAACGGTGTTCAAGTCCAAGCGCTCGGACATTTCCGAGGCACTCAGACCGTCCATGATCATTAATCGCGCCGTCTCCCGTTTGAACTCGGCGCTGTGTCGGGTTTTCACTTTGGGATTCTATTTTAAAGAAACTCCCGTTTCCGTTTTCCGCAGGCCTGATTGGATGTAGGTGACCTTCGCTTCTGAAACAATGAAGGGGGCGTAGCCAACGAAGCAATGCGGAGATGGGCAAACGCGAAGCGGTTGGGACGTCAGTCATGAGCCAACGAACCCAAAGCTGTCTTAATGCGTTTTCCTATCCCCTGTGGCACGACGGTATTCATCGGGCTTTGGTTGGCCTATGGTTTCACTTCCTTCAACGGCGCATCATCAGTTTTCTGGCATTCATGGAACCAGCCCAAAAGGACCTGTGCAACGATGGCGGAATTATCAGAATCGCGGCGGGATTATTCGGGTGAAACCTTCGGAGGGTGGTTTCCCGTGTGTTCGCATTATGGGACGACAACCCAGCCGCATCCACCCTCCCCCACGACCCCTGCCTCCGACTATTCGATGTCTACCGATAAGAATTCCTCTTTGCTCAATCTAAACCCCATCGGCGGGTTCAAACTCAAGACCAGTCTGAATGCCTATTCCTTTCATAGCCATTTATTGCCTGAGAAAGACGGAAGCGATCCAGCCATGAATCTATTCAGGCTCCTCGAATACTGCGCTCAGGAAAATTATGATGGGGTTGACCTGACTGGCTACTACTTCCCCACCTACCCTGAGCCCCCGTCCGACGAGTATATCCATACCCTCAAACGACGCGCTTTCGATCTCGGCGTCGACATCAGTGGCACTGGCATTCGCAACAATTTCGCTCATCCCGACCGCAAGTCTCGACAAGAGGATATTGCCCGCGCTCGGAATTGGATCGAGGTATCAGCCAAGCTAGGTGCCCGCGTGATGCGGGTTTTCGCGGGCCACGAGCAGCCCGGCGCCGACCGCGAAGAGGTCTCGACATGGATGGCAGACGATCTGCATGCCTGCGCGGAAATCGGTCAAAAATACGGCGTGATCGTAGGCCTACAAAACCACGGAGACTTCCTTAAAACCGGCGATCACATCCTCGATATGGTCGCCCGAGTTGATCATCCATGGCTCGGGGTCATTCTTGATACGGGAAACTTCCCTGAGGATCCCTATACCGACATCGCGAAGGTCATGCCTCACACCGTCAATTTTCAGATCAAGGAAAGTCCTCTCGGCAGAAATAGTTCGGAACCGCTAGATCTCGATCGGTTTGTTCAGATTGTTTGTGAGGCCGGTTATCGAGGCTATCTACCGATCGAAACACTGCCCAAGGACGGCGAAGTCTATGATCCCTTCAAGATAGTGGCCCGGTTTCACGCACAGGTCTCAGCCGCATTCGCGCGGGTAGCACCCAAACCGCCAGCGGATTGAATTCGGAAGCGTGGACTGAACTTCGTCCGAACCCCAAGTTAGCCGATCCGTATTTTACCCTCGTCGCGCGACTGATACTCCCGCTCCGTTCATCGGGCGAGACACTCCTCTGCTACGCCTAGCTCCTGCTGATGACCTCCATCTACCTCACCGTACTCGTATATTTCGGGTTTCTATTGGTTACCGGATGGCGCTTCAGTTCTCTGAATAAAGATTTAGGAAACTTCGTTCGTGGCGGCGGTCTCGGCACGTGGTGGTTGGTCGGGGTGAGTCTCGTCATCAGCAACGTCAGCGCGATGACCTTCACCGGCATGGGCTCCATTGCATTTCATGCGGGAGCCGTGCCCCTCATCGCCTACGGAGCGACCGCCTTCGCCAGCTTCGTGTGCTTCTTCGGGTTGGCCGCCTGGGCACGCCAAACGGATGCTTTTACCGTCCCCGATATTCTCCGGGAGCGATTCGGACCAGAGGTCGAGCAATTTAATTCCTACTATTCCTTCATCTGGGGGATTCAGAACGGAGCAGTCTGGCTTTGGGCGCTTTCGATATTCTGTTCGGCCATGTTTGATCTGCCGACCAACACCCTGATCGTGACCCTGGGCGTAATCGTCGCGCTCTACTCCATCATGGGAGGACGTTGGGCGGTAATGGGGACCGATTTTCTACAGAGTCTTATCATCCTGCCCGTATCGGTGATCGTATTCGCACTTTCGCTGAAGGCAGTTGGTGGCATTGACGGGTTCTTTAGTCACTGGGATCAACTTGTGGAGGGTGGCGGGACATTTATTTTCCCGGCCGCTAATGCGGAAATTGCCAACAAATACACCCCAGCTTACATCGCCGCGCTGGTGATCAACACCCTCGTATTTCACCTGAGTTTCTTTTCGAGCGGTAAGTTCCTGTCCGCCCGCGACGGTAATGCGGCCCGCAAAGCCGCGCTTTTCGGCGGATTTGCGGTGACCATCGGAGCCATCATCTGGATGGTGCCCGCAATTATCGCCCGGTTCATCTACGCTGAGGAGGTGTTGGGCCACACCAACATCGCCAACGCGGCGGACACCGCCTACGCAGTCACGGCCAGCAACGTATTACCAAGTAGCCTGATAGGATTGATGATCATCGTTCTCTTCGCCGCCACCATGAGTAACATGGATACCGGACTGAACTACACGGCCGGTATATTCGTCCGGAATATCCTCCGACCCTTACGTCGCAAACTCGGGTTTCAGCAGGATCTGCAACCCGCAGGGGAAGTGAGACTGGGAAAAGTCATTACCGGCGTTAACGGCGTGCTGATGATCGGACTCGCGCTCATTTACGCCAACGCCAGTTCGATGGGGATTCTCGAGTTAGCCTACACCGGAAACGTGTTAATTGTGTTCCCCCTCGCTATTCCAATTTTGGCCGGGACCTGGATCAAACGACTCCCCCGATGGGCGTATTTCTTTAGTTTCGGCTGTGCCATTATTCCGGCCGCTTGGTCGGTGGTGGACGGAAACCTGGGGAATCCGTGGTCATTACAGCAAAAGACGTTTGGCGTGCTTGCCGCGGGCCTCGTCTCCATCCTTTGCACCATTCCGTTCTACGGAACCAGTTCGCAGGCATTCCGCGAACGAGTAGATGCATTTTTTCGCAAGACTCGCACGCCCATCAGCACCGGCGGACAGCATGATCACGAATCCGAGCAGGCGGCTCTGCTGCAGCGGAAGATTCTCGGATCCACCATAACGTGGGGCGGCACCACCATCCTGCTGTTGCTTTTAATTCCCAGCGACCTGCTGGGACGTGCCTGTATCCTTTTCGTTTCAACCACGTTGTGGAGTGTCGGTTGGTTGTTGCGGGTCAAACCCACCGAGCTCACGACCCGCGAACCGGACGACTAGACTTCTATTCGCCTCATCCTCAGCCCCAAATCCATCGCTGCTATCATGCAACTCAACCAAATTTCCGTAAACCTTTTCAGCCTCCGGGAACATCTCCTCACGCCAGACGCATTCCAAGAATCGATTGCCCGTCTCGCCGCCATAGGCTTCAAAGCGGTGCAACTGAGCGGGGTCGCAGTCGACTTGATGAGCGAAGCGGAGTTCGTGCGGGTATGCTCGGATCACGGTATCGCGATTACCTCCGCCCATGAGCCTTCCGTCCGTCTGCTGGCGGAGCCGCAATGGTCGATCGACCGACTGAAAAGGCTCGGGGTGACGGATACCGCTTATCCATTTCCTCGCGATATCGACTTTGGCGATGCCGAAGCGTTGGACCGTTGGTTACTTCAATTGGATCAAGCGGCGCATGAACTTCGCGCGGCTGGCATCACGCTCTCCTACCACAATCATGAACGGGAATTTGCCCGCGTGCGCGGCAAACTGATCTATGAACGAATCTTCGCCGAGACTTCACTTTCCGCTGAGCCCGATACCTATTGGATTCAGATGGGCGGCGGTGATCCCCTAGCGTGGACCAAACGCTGGGCGACGGCCAACCGCCTGCCGTTACTCCATCTGAAGGACGTGCTTATCACCCCCAACGGAGAGACACGTTTCGGGGAGTTAGGTAGAGGCACCCTTAACTTCGCCCCGATCATTGCTGCAGCCAAGGCGGCCGATTGCCGCTCATACATTATCGAGCAGGACCAGACCTACGGCCGCGACCCCTTCGAAGCCGTCGGAGAGAGTTTCGCCTATCTGCGGGACAACTTCTCGGACTGACGAGCGTCCCTTAGGGTAACACGTAGATCTCGATCAGCGCGATACCCGAGCCCTCACCCGAGACGCTCACGGTGTAGACGCCCGGTGGGACTTCCCAGACTACGGCGGCATCCTTCGAGCCTACGGTTAAATCGAAGGCTCCCGCCCATTGGAATGCGTCAGCCAATGCATCGACCGGCGCACCGTTGGACCAGTCGTCGACCGTGGTTAATTCCTCTCCCGCAGCATTGAATAAAATCAGCTGAGGGTCCGGAAGATAATCCTGAATCCCATAACGACTCAGGCTTGGCCCAATGGCCCGTAACAGCAGCCGCAGGGGACGGTCAAAATCCAACGGGTCGACCACTACGAATCCAACCACTGGGGAAAGCGTATTCTGACCGGCCAGAGCTCGCAGTGATAAATTTATCAAGCCCCCGCTATCGCGACCGAGCGTGGGATCGGGCACCCGATATATTTCAATCAGTCCCGTGCCTGAGCTCGTATCTCTATTTTCAAGCTGCAGGGTGAACTCACCCGAATTCACGCGCCTTCTTATGGCTGCATCGCGGCCGTTTTCCGGGAAAGTAAAAGCCCCCACGGTCAACGCCTCCGAGCGCACCAGATCACGGTCGGCACGGGTTCCCCAATTGTCGTTGCGATCCACGCGTTCGCCGATCCCGCTGAAGAGGCTCAAACGAGGATCCGTGATCGCTCCGGTCACTCCGTAAGCGGTCAAAGCCGGCCCGACACCTCGCATTAAGATTGGCAAAGTAGCGCCGCGGGAAACGTGCACCCCGATTCCCGCGGTCATCACGGCATCATCCCGCCCAACTTCAGCTCGCCCCGAAAAGTTAGCCAGATGGCTCGGGAAGGCATCCGGATCCAGCGTGATTATTTCACTACGAGCAACGCCTCCCGGTCCTTCCACTCGCAATTGGTAGCGGCCAAATTGGTCGGCCGAGAAGGACGTAAGCTCTAGCCGGCGCGAAGTCTCCCCCGCCGGCATCGGCTGCCCGTCGAGTGCAGTCCAAGCGTAAACTAAAGGAGTCTGCCCTGACACCTGGCCTTCCAAGATGACCGTTGAACCCCGTGTCGGGGGCGTCACCAGCGGGCGGATCGCAACGCTCGGAGGTTGGTCCGCCTCGGTTAACGCTTGGATCGTTGGTTCATTTCCCGCCTGAAAATCTGCCTCACGGTAGGTAGTCTTGGTCGTCGCCCCCCCCGAAAACACCAGTAATTGAGTTGAGCGCGGTGCGATCTCATCCACGCGACCACCGGACCGCCCCAAATCGAGCGTGATGCTCAGCCCGACCGGATCTGCGATTGCCGTGCGATCGAAGTTGAGGACATACGGCAACGGGTTTGGTGAGCTTCCCAGATTGATAATCATGACTGCGACCCGATCCAACTCTGGGTCGCGGGCGGCAAAGACCAGCACATCCTCACGGGACGAGGTGGTCCCGACAGCCCTACCCGTGAAATTCTCGGCAAACAAACGCTGATGCCAATATGACGCTCGAGGAACGAAACGGGGGCCATCAAAGGCACTGTAATCGGTGCCTTCGCGACTGCCTCGGTTTTCAAACATGCTCCAGCTCGCAGCGTAAGTGGCGCCGTATTCCATCGCATAACCAAAAATGGCGCCAAACATCTGCCCGTTGCCAAACGTATGAACTAAAGGACCGTTCTTCGCATTAAATTCACCAAGCGCCCACCCCAGCGCATCTGCTCCAGTCCGGCCGTGCAACGTGTTGGCCCGGTCCACCGCCGCGCGAGCCTTGGCCATGCCGCTCCGAAAATCTTCGATCTCCGCTCGTCCGGGTTCGTTATTTGTTTGGGGATAGCGATGCCACGAAAGGCCGTCACAGTAGTAGTATGGCTGGCCGGGCACTTTTCCCGTGATGTCGTGCTCTCCCCCAAAAAGACTATCGTAAGCGGGATCCATAAAATAAGCCTCATCCGGACCATAGATGAGGATCGTGGGGTCGACCGCTTTCATCGCCGCCGCGATGGGTTTGAAATAGGCCACGATTCCTTCCGCCATCACCTCCGGTGAGGGGCGGCCATTCTGAATCCACGGCTCATTCCCTATATTCCAGAAACGAACCGGCGCCTCCCCTGCCAGATCCCGATTCAGCAACTGGACCATCGCCGCAGCCGCGGCCGGTGACTGGTATTGTGAGACTTGGACTAGGGGTTCAGCACCATAAGCTCGAATTTTGCGAACCCAGTCCGCCAGCGTTTCCGGCCCGGGAGGCAACACGTCATAGGCATGTCCCCCGATACGAATCAGGCTCACATGGGCATCACGCGTGAGCTCCCAAACCTTATCCGCCGGATCGCCATACCACAAGTTCGTGGCCACGAGCTGAGGACTAATTTCTCGTCCCGGCACCGGCTCCGCCGCCCCGACAAGAGTGACCGCACGGGTTAGCAAAAGCGCCAACAGGAAGTAAGTCTGATTCATGATCTGATTTAGGCGCCTGAATCTACCGGTCTTGTTTCCGACGAATTCTTTGGTATCGAGCTGCCACCCTCGGTTCCCTGCGGCAACTTGGGAACACTCCGGGCTGCGATATTCCAACTGTCCCCCGCGGCAGGCCCTGTGACCAAAACTCCCCGCACAAAATCCGGCAGCGGGCGGAGGGGGTCACTCGGCTGCATTCGGATCTCAACCCGACCGGGAGATCCAGTGGCGAATTGAGCGGCCCCGGGGTCGACGATATCTTCCTCCTCCGGGAAAAAATATACCTTATTCGGATCGACTATAGATTCGTCAGGTAAGCGAACGATCAGGACCAGTTCCCCATCCCATCGCTCCAAAGCCGCCGGCACCAACCGGTGCCCCGCGCGTGGACAACGTTCGCGAGCCCGTTTGAAAAGACGTGGATGTTGCAATGACTCGGCCGTATCTGCGCCCGCTACCGGAAGAGTCAGACTATCCTTAGACTCGCCCCGGACGCAGACGTCGCGGCAGGCGAGCCACTGCACGCTCGCCATCAGCGATACTGTCCGCAGTCCGGGCAATTGCGTCGGTGGCGTCACGTCGACAAGCAGGACCAATTCATCGTCATAGATGTAATGCCCGGACCCGGGAGTTTTCAGGTGGTGGGGTTGTGGCCAGTGAATAGCACTCACGGAAAAACCCTCCGGAGCAGTCCACTGGATTCGAGGCGCCATACCGGCTCCTCCTGGATTCATCCAATAGGTGTGCCATCCCGGCTCCATTACCAAAACAACCGCAACCGTAAAGGTGCTGCCCGGTCGCACCGTGGTGGTTTCACTCAACAAGGAAGAACTGACCGGCGGTGGTAACATGGGTACACTTTCGAAAAGCTGCATTTAGCCATGACGACCTTAGGACCGAGCCTGCTCCCGCAAGCTCGCGGGAGCTATTGCCACCGCGGGAGGCCTCCCACCGGAGCGGATACGGGCGGCAGTTCGTAAGCGCCTGGGGCGACTTGCTGGAGATTAGGCGTCACGACCGCATCTGCGTCACCAACCGTCCACGCCAGTCCCCCGAAGAGTATCTCGAGAAAGACGGGATTCGTCCACGTATCCTCCCGATGGCCCATGCCGGTAAAAAACACGCGACCCTCCCCATGGTGCCGTGCCCACGTGATAGGATACGGCGGACGTTGGTAGGGGATATAACCTCCCGGCGGCGGCCAGTCCGGCCCGGCATTGGGGTCGCGCATCTTCGCCGGATCCACCACGAGTAGCACGTGCATGTCCGAAGAAAAGTCGGTGAGCGAATACCACTCCTCCATCATCGACAATGTGTCACCCGTGTAGGCGAACCCGGGGAACCCTCGGTCAATCACGCGAACCGCTGCAATCTGCTGGGTGCCGTGGGTCATCAACTCTCCGCCCAACATGCGAATGTAAGGATCCGCCTTCTCTCCGTTTACCGCGTAGCGCCAAGTTCGGGCTTGGCTGGTGTTGGTATCGACGGTTTCACCCGTGTGGAAAGTGTCGGCCGCCGAGTGGACCCCGACGAAACCCTTCCCTTCTTGGATGGCTTCGAGCAAAGCCGACTTCCCTGCCTGAGTCATGGCCGGATTACCATCCCGCCCAACGGCAGTGAGGTCGCCGCTGGTGTAGAACATAAACGCATCGAACTGCGCTAAGTAGTCGGGAGTGAACAGGCTCCCATCTTTGGAAAAGGTGAATTCTATTCCGTAGCGCGGCCCTTGACGAGCGAGGGCCTTTTCCACCCAGCTGGGCTGGCCATCCACCCGTTTGATGACCTCGTGCTCGTAGTTGGAGGATTTACTGAAGAAGAGCACCCGGCGGGTGGAAACCTCTTCCGCCGGAAGCACCGCGGCGAAGAGTAACAGGGCACACCCCATCATCCGCCAAGTGCGCATCCAACTTACTGGAGCGTTCACTATTGCGACTCCTCCCAGGGAAGCACCGGTGCTTGCTGACCCTCGACCGGATAATACCCCCCTAGTTCATCCAGTAGGATGCGGCCCAATTCCACCGGATCAACCTCACCGTTGTGTTGCCAGACGATTCGGCCACCGGGCGCGATCAAAACCGTGTAGGGAATCGGCCCCAACCAACCTGCGCCGAGTGCTGCCGCTAGGGCATCCTGACCGTTCTCGGTGAAAATGTAGTTGTTCGTCGTTCGACCCTCAGCCTTCAGCGAATTCGCAATTCGGGTGGGCATACCGGCGTGTTGCCGCTGCAAAAACTGGAGCGCACGCGCTTCATGCCCCGGCTCATCCATACTGATCGAGATGAACTCAAAATCACGCTTCTTCAAACGACGGGACAATTTCGTCAGCTCGGGAAACTCCGCCACACAAGGCGCACACCATGTTGCCCAGAGATTGATCAACCGGAACTTGTTAGATCGATTCGCGGCCAGATCGGCGACGCCCACCGCATCGATCGGCGTGATCGCGATAGGTTCGTGGTCCCACGCTGCGGACTCGTTGGCATCGTTCGCCTTGGAGACCTTGCTCAACCACTTGACCGCGCAGCCCATGGGCCGGGTGGTGGGCACCTCGACCGGCCGGCCCGCCAGCAAATCCGCGAAGGCGTTCTTCGCATCGTGATGAGTCACCCCTTCCGGGCCCGCAAAACGCGAATCGTCAAATCTTCCCGAGTAGCGCAAGCGACGTTCGGAATCGAAGAGAAATAGGTCCGGAGTAGCGAGAGCGCCGTAGTTCTGGGTCACCTGCTGATCTTCTCCGTCATAGAGGTAAGGAAACGTGAAGTTGTTCTCTTTGACGTACAGCTTCATTTCCTCGAAGCTGTCATTGTATTTACTGTAGCCGAGTTCATCGACCGTGATAGCGTCGGGGTGGTTGGGTTGGATGGATACCACGCCGAGTCCGCGTTCCCGCATTTGATTTATCCAAGGAATCATGCGCGACTCCGCTGCATGCGAATAAGGGCAGTGGTTGGATAAAAAGACTACCAACAGGTAGGGAAACTCCGCAAAATCCACCAATTGGTAATTTTGGTCATCCACCCCGATAAGATCGAAATCCGGCGCGATATCACCAAGTTGCAGTCGCTGGAATTCATCAGGCAAGTTACGATCAAGCTCCGGGCCAGATCCGCGAATGTTTCCAGGAGTAGCGGCAACGGTGGGATGATTGGACATGAGAAGGAGCACGGCACAAAAGCCGATTAGTTTGGCTGAAGGGGAAATCTGCATGAGAGGCGGGAAATAAGTATCGGTAAAATAAGCAGCTCAGTGGGCCTGACGGATGCCTATTGAAACGGAAATTGAGCGACCCACGAAGTAGGCGACCGAACCAAGCAAACATGACATTCACCCCAACAAGGCTCGGTCGCCAAATTTCGTGTAACCGGCAAAACCGGGATCTGCTATTTTCTAAGTGCTGGCGTAGAAGGCGGCCTTTACCTCGGCCATGAAACGTGGAACCTCGACCCTTTGATCGGGGTTGGCTCCATCTGGGGTAAGCGTTTCGATCGGAACGTACCCCCGATAGCCTGATGCCCGGAGCATTCGAACAAAACGGTTTAGGTCTATCGGCACCTTACTGTCCTTGCCGTAAGGGCTTTCCTTCAATTGGAAATTTACCGTGTGAGGTAGCACCGCTTCGATATCTTCGTAGGGATTGTCACGGAAATTACCGGTATCCAAGATGACTCCCAGCCAAGGGTGATCCACCAGCTTCACCATCTCAATCGTCTGCGCCGCGTTCCGGAGGAAGTCATTGTGGTTTTGCACACCCACTACGACACCGTATTGTTTTCCATATTCCGCGCAGGTGCGAAGATCGTCAGCCATCCATCGGTTGATGTGGGCCCGGTCGACACCCGCCTCCTCCGCGCCAGCAAAAACGCGGATTACGGGAGCTCCCAGCTTTGCGGCAACTTCAATCCAACGCTTGGCTCGTTCTACGCCTGCTTGGCGGACGGCGACATCAGCAGTCGCGAAATTGTTGCGGATACCCGTGCCACTGATGTCGACTCCTAGGTCGAAGGCGCGCCGCTTGAACGTGGCGATGTAAGCATCGGAGGGGGGCTCGGGATAACCGGGGAAATAATAGCCGGTGGGGTCAATCGCATCGATGTTGTGCAAGGCGCAGAAATGGACGACGTCAAGTAGCGTCATATCTGGACCGTTACCGGCCAACCCCTTGGTCATCGCAACGTTGAAGGAAAAAGCATTTAGGCTGGTCTTGAGTCGAGAGCTCAGTTTTCCGCTCTCAACGGGGGGAGTCGCTTGCGCGGCTCCCCCAGAAAAGGCGACACCAGTTGCCGTCATAAGGGCCAACTTGGCCGATTGGGAGAGGAAACCTCGTCGATCTGTTTTCGAATTCATGGCAACTGGAGTGGTAGGATTAGTTGACGCCGTAGACTTCAGCCACGACTACGCCGGTGGCACCGTCTACGCCACTGATCTGCACGGTGTAAGATCCGGGTTCGAGGGAAAGGAGCAGCGCGCTATCAGCAGATCCGCTGGCAAACGGGAAGGCCCCGACTGCTGCCGCGGTGGAAGCGATGATAGAAGCATTTTCCGCTGTGCCCCAACCCGTGTTTTCGGCTACTTGAACCTGCGAGGAATTGAACACCTTAATGACAGGAGCGGTCAAAGCACCGGTTACTCCGAAGTCGGCCAATGCGGGTCCGGCTGCCCGGATCAGGACCTGTTGGTTGGTAGTTCCGACAACCACAAATCCGGGGCTCAACGGCTCCGCGGCTGAAGCTACGGTTCCACGAGTGGAAATGTTAGACATCCTGGTCGTCTCCGGAGCCGAGCCCCCACCGCCATTAGGAACGGTTTGCACAAAACCACCATCACCGCCACCGGTATCTCCGCGAGGATCGGTAAGATCGAGGCCATTCTGATTCACGTAGATATCGTCGGCATAGAAATCATCCAAGGCCTGCGGCTCGGCGATATTGCCCGCCGAATTCGTGAAATAGAACACATCCAAGTGGGCGTTAGCGGGATCGAGATCACCGTCTGGCTTGGCCCTGAAGCCGCCATACTCATTGGCATTGCCCGACAACGGGAAGGCCAGAATCGGCGTGCCGGTCCGCCCCACTCGGTAGTAAACCTGATAATCCTGCTCCTGATTGGCCGTGCTTAAATTGCGCACATAAAACCATTGGGACACCCAGATATTGTCCGGCCGCAGCGAGACAAGGTTCTGGAAACCTATCACCGATGAGGGATCATCCGGATTGGGATCGCCATTATAGGCGCGAAACTGATCCGCGTCCCGCTTGTATCCGGTCACGGGCCCGGACTCATTGTATTGGGTAGGAACATCGACCGCCGAAAGTCCCACGTTCATGTCGAGCGCAGGTTGAAATTCGGTGCCATCAATAGTAACCGTCTTCGTGTACCACCGGTAGAAGACCGTGCCGGTCGTGCCATAGTTGATGGGCGCGGATAGTTGTCCGATTAGACGACTCCGATGCTGTGCCTCAAAGGCGGAACCGGGAGCTAGGACCAGTACGTTGTTGCCGGCTGCGGCACCATTCGGGTCTGGATCGGCGGCAATGGTGGCACTCGAGTCCGCCGTGGTACCGACGTCACTCTGGGTCCAGATCCATTTGTCGAGATTGCCGTCCTCGAAATCGTCGAATTTCTGCCATTGGGCATGGGCAGAAGCTGCCAGACTCAAAGACAGCGCTAACAGGGTGTATTTTTGTATTTTCATTTTATGTTATGGGTTGGGGTAAGGAAATGGAGATGAAGAGCGGGTCATGAAGATCGGCAGTTAAACGCCGGAACGGGCGGGCTCAGCTGCTAGAACTGGACGGTCGTGGTGAACCGGAAACTGCGGGGGGTGTGGAACACCTCGCTACGCTTGTTGACCGGGCGATCGTTGAAGCTGTCGTAGTAGTTTGCCGTCGTCACATCGTAGCGATCGTCGAGAAGGTTATTTACGTTCAATCGAAGGCTCCAACGCGTGCGGCCCCACTTGAATTTGTAGAATAGACCCGCGTTGACCTTCAAACTGGCTGCCGTATCGGGCGTCGGAAAAAGATTCTGACCGATTTGAGCACCGCCAATTACAATGGAAGTGATCGAGGAACTCGAAAACTGCCCTCCCAGTCCGAAGCCGAAATTATTCAACGGCCCGTCGTTAAACTGGTAGCGCCCCCACATGGAGGCCTGATGAGCCGGGTTAAAGAATAGACTCACCCCGTCCATTCCCGAGATAGCCTCGCTGGGTCGGAGCGGATTCGATTCGCTCAATTCCACCCCGTGCTGGTCCAAAAACAGGTCAGCGTAGCCGTCGCCATCGGTGTCCTGCGAGTCGATGCCAAAGGCCTCTCTACCAAACACCTGAACGATCCGGGAGTATTCGGTTCCTGCATACATATCGCCGGTCGAGAGCGAGACAAAGTCGACCATATCAAACGCTCCTTTGGCCTCCCGGTGCGTGTAGGAGTAATTGAAGAGTAGTTGGATATTATCGTTAGGCTGGTAGATGAATTCTAGGTCTACGCCGATCGATTCGTCGTTGAAGGTCACGTTGGCCCCGGAGGAGCTGTCCAGGCTGGGATTGTTGCCCGCGTTGAATTCTCCGAAAAAGGATTCCTCTCGCCGGTAATTAAGAGGATCCTGCTGTCCCGGGTTGGCCGAGGAGGTCAATTGGTTGAAGAAAGCATCCTCAAACCACTGCCGCCAGGTGAAGGTATCCGTGACGAATTGCCCCGCCTCGTTCGTGTAGGCAAAATCAAACGGCGTATCCATCTCCGCATGCTCCACGTAGAATACCTGAGGGGAATCCGCCGTGCCTCCGTAATTGGCGAAACCGATCAAGCCAGGAATGAGCTGGCGCACCGGCGTGTTGTTTTCGTCACGGGTGGTGATGTACGTGGTTTGTTGCAGAGATACCGGATCGCTTGTGGAAGAACTGCCGGCCACATACGCATTTTGGAAGAAACCGGGAGTCTCTCGAACGTTTATTCCGTAGGACAGTGTCTGGGTCCCAATAGCCGGCACCGGGTCAAATCGATCGGACGTCGCATTCTGCCCTACCGGCAGATTAGGCGAGTCGTTCCATCGCGCGGGTGAAGGCGCAAAGCTGAAGTCCCAAATCGCGTTCTTCCGCTTGATGCTGTATGCCGCGATACTGCCCGTGAGGCGGTTCTCGAGATAGCTGAATTTCAAGCCCAGCTCCCGGGACGCCGTCTCCTCCGCTTCGATAAACTCGTTGTTACCGTCGGCGAGCCCGGTGTTAGGGGCAATGCCCTCGGAATAAAGACCGTAGACCGTCAGGGCATCGTTTAGCTTAAAATTCAGCGCCATCGACTTCGACCAACTGGAGATGGGCTCAGGGAAATTATCCGTGGCGTCAAAGCGCCCATAGGTGATATTTTCCGGGTTGTCCACATAGCCAACCTCACGCGCTTGGATCTGTTGCTTTGACAGCCCCTCGGTCAGATCCGGCGACAAACGAATAAAGTCCTGCGTAGAAGCGTTGTATTCATCGTAGCGTAGGCCGCCGAGGAATCCGAGTCGTTCGTCTAGGATGCTGCCCTGGTATACTCCGTAGAAGCCCTTGAACCAGATATCCTGTTCGGAGTACCGCAGACCGGGCATGGCCAAATTCTCGCCTTGATAACGGATCACGGAGTAGTCGTCCACCGGCCGAAAATACAAGCTGTCGTTATTGGCGGTGTTCCGATTATAGGTCCGCACGATGGACTCGGTGCCGTTCAGGAAGCGGACCCGATCGTTGATGAAATGATTACCGACTAAGAAGGTGTGCTTGGTGGCACCAAGCAGCGGCAGGTCGACGTCAAAATTATAGGTCCCACGCAGCCGCCATTGCAGGGATTCGCTGGCACTCGGTCGCTTGCTCCACCAATAGCGTGTGAGCTTCACGTCATCCTGCACATTGAGGTTAGCCGGGTTCAGATTGTCCCGATCGATGTAGAACTGCACGGGACGGGCCCAAACGTCATCCACGGTGAACTCAGTATCGCCGGTCGCGTTCAGCGTGTTGCGAAGACTCACCCCACCGCCACCATTATTCATGGTTTCGATATTGAGGGCGAGCTCCTCCGTCTCTTGTTCGGTAAAGTAGAAGCCGCCGGAAAATGCGAGGCGCTCGGTAGGGGTTACATCGAGATTCAATAAGAAATTCTCTTCATCCCGACGTTCGTAGGTATCCGGTCCCGTGATCCGGTAGGTATCAGGCAGGCCGCCGCCTTCAAGCTGTCGATTAGCCGGTTCGCTTTCATCGAAGAATAATTCCACCCGCGGTGTGCGCAGGGGCCGACCCGACGAATCGGTCGTCACGATGCGCCGACTGACCCGACCTAAGCCAGCGATGGGACCCACTTCTCGAGCGTAATTGTAGCTCTCATCCCATTGATTGCGAAAAAGAGGATCGTTGCCTCCTCCATCGTAAATCCATTGCGAGCCTGTCCCGTTGAATTGAGTGAACGATTTTTGATACTCCAACAGCATCTGGGCTTTGTCCCGGAAGCTGTATTCCATTTGCGCCACTTGGTAGCGTAATGACTTGCTCCGCCAATCCGTGTGATCGTCGCGCCCCTCCCATGCACCGGCAACCCGGTAGTTCAAAGAATGGCCCTTATCACTCAGGCGGATAATCGGACCGGTGACGTCAAGGGTGCCCCGCTGAAACCCGTCCGATCCTATCGAGGCTGAAACCGTCACTGCAGGCTCTGGTGAGGGGGTCTTAGGAATCGCATTCACGATACCCGAAAGAACGCCGATTCCGTAAAGTAGTGAATTTGGCCCCTTCACTACTTCCAATCGGTCCATGTTCACCGCGTCCAGCAGACCTCCCAAGGCAATGTTCGTCGTGGGCGTAATGACCACCCCCCCAACCCGGAAGCCCAGCCGCGTTTGGAAGGGAACATCAAACCCACGAATTGTAACTACATTGGCGAATCTACTGCCTCCGGCGGATGCAGAGACGGATTTTTCATTGGACCCACCTCCAGCGTTGGCATTGGGGCTATTGCCTCCACCGGGAGCCTCCAACGATTCGGTAAAGACCCCCGAGGAATAGGCCAACGCCTCATCAAAATCCGTCGCACCAATATCATCCATAAACTCGCCCGTGACGACTTGGATGGTCATCGGTAGGTCCTTGATGGCGGTATTCAAACTAGTGCCAGAAGTGGTATTGGAGGCGCGGTAGCCCATATCCTCACTGGCGGATACTTTAAATGGGGAGAGTATCACCACATTTTCCGATTCCTCCGCCGTCGCAGCAGCCGGCACCTCCGGTGCAACCTGTTGGGCGAGCGCCTTTCCGCCGCCGAATGACATGCATAGGATGGCGACGATCGCCGTTCCGACCGCAGGTGGGCGGAGAATTTTGTACGTGCAGGAGACGGAGCAGATAAGCCGATGCATGATGGGGTGTAGGAGGTTTCGCTGGAGATATCCGTCAGGTCGCGCTGACCAACGAAGAGCGAAAAAGTGGGGTTGAGGAGAGGGGGCGAAAAGCAGCAGCAGTAAACCTGCGCAATTACGGGATACGCTTCCGCACTACAGAGCACATGCCATCTTTTGTGCGCATCGTTGCATAGGATGCGAGACTGCCGGCCATGAGACCGCTCACGCTATCACGAAGCTGATTCCCTTTCACCACCCAACCCACGGTTACGCCTTGACCATAATTTGGAACCCTACAGGAACTTTTGCCCCGCCCCTCCTTCGTTGATTCCGTCACGCCCCCCACCCAAACGAGTTCCCCGCCGACCCGAACTAGCGTCCGCGGCCGACCGTCATCACCTTTCTTGTATTTGATTATTAAATACATTACTCAACCTACCGATACCCCCCGCAGGACAACTGCGAATCTCCCTCTAATTTAATCCCAAAATGATCACTTTGCTTCGATCCTCCAGCGGCTGGCTGGTCCTCGCTCTGGCGGGCGGGCTGACTGCTCAAACAGCCGATTCAACAACGCTGAATCTCACTACGGTGACTTACAATCACGCCTTCACGGCAGCGGACTTAGACGCCGACATCTTCGAACCCAACGGTCAACCGATACGGCCGAGTGCCATCACTTTCGATTCGTTGAATCGTCTCATGATTCTGGATACTTTTGCATCCCGTCCGGCAGACGAGCCTGATGGAAATGGCTCTAATTTGAACCAAATCTGGACGATCGATAACAGCTCGCCGGACGGTCAAACCAACCCTCCGCTCCGCCTACCCAGCGGTCCCATCACGGAGGGAAAATCCATTTCACCTACGATGTTTTTCCAAGGCAAGGGGGCTTGGTTGAACTGGGGAAACAATGTCCTTCATTGGCCGAGTTGGTCACCGAAAAACGAGTCCCTCCCCCCTCAGACGCTCTGGCAGGCCAGTCGCCTCGATGCGGATGCATCTGGGTCTGGCCTGACTGGGCCCGCCGTCGGTCCGGATGGAAAATTTTATTTCGCCATGGGTGATGCCGGAATTCAGCTGACCGGTCCCGATGATTCTGCCCTGCCCAACTCGAAAACGGGCATCGTTTTCCGTTCCGACCCTGACGGGGGAAATCTGGAGACTATGGCCATCGGACTTTGTGCTCCCCAAGCGCTGTGTTTTGACGCCAACGGGAACCTCTGGGTGGTAGACCAATTGCCCGCCGACCCGAACTCGCGCCTGTTACAGATAGTCGAGGGCGGCGACTACGGCTGGCACCGTGGTCTCCTGTATGCACGCGACGACACTATTTCGATAAACTCGGGATATACTTTGCCGCAGGCGGGGGATCTGCCGGGTGGAACTACCGCAGCGATCTTCCATCCAGGAACTGGACTTACCCCCAACTACTGGGATCGCATGTTGGTCAGTCACCGGTCGGGAAGCCGCCAAAACAGCGGTATCCTTTCAGTCGCACTCTCCCCTACCGGAGCGGGGTTCATCGCCACCTCAGGCCGTGAGTTGCTGCGGGGATCCGGGCCTTCCGATCTCCAATTCGGACCCGACAGTCGTCTCTATCTAGTCGACGAAGGATTCGCACCAATCGGCTCGGATTTGACCGGGAGGCGAATTCTGGTTTTGGACCAAGAGAGCCCGACCCAAGCGGAACTGAAAGTCCGGGAAGACGTCGGAAGCCTACTCTCCGGTGGCGTCGAAGATCTAACTTTATTCGACCTCTCTCGGCGACTGGCGCATCCCGACTATCGCGTAAGATTGGCGGCTCAATTTGGTTTCGCCGCACGCCCCCAAACGGCCTTACCCGTCCTTCGTCAAATTGTCATTGATACCAGCATTCCGCTCCGGAGTCGCTTGCATGCACTTTGGGCTATGGGTCAACTCGCGGACGCGGTGCCGGAAGCAATGAATGACCTGCCACGCTTAATGGTCGATCCCGAGCCGGAGATGCGGGCGCAGGCCGCACGTTTGGCGGGAGATGCGAAACGTTTCGAATTCCAGAGTTTCTTAATATCCCGATTAAAAGATGACACCCCCCGGGTTGCCTTTTTTGCCGCCCAAAGTCTCGGTAAACTCGGGCGCCCTGAAACCGCCACCGCTTTGTTCGATCTCTTACGACGCAACCGCGAAGAAGATATCTGGATTACCCATGCGGTCGTAACAGCACTTTCCCGCATCAATGCAACCGATGTTGTTCGCCTCAGCATCCATGACCCCTCGCCGGCAGTGCGCCGCGGTGGTCTGTATGTTTATCGTCGTTGGAAAGATCCTGCTGTCGCCGAATTTTTAACCGACTCCGATCCCACCATAGTGCGGGCGGCCGCTCGGGCGATCAATGATGAGTCCATTATCACCGCCCTGCCGAGCCTTGCCGACATCCTGCTCTCTTCACCGCTGGACGATGCCGCCCTGGTCTCCAGATCCCTGAACGCACATTTCCGATTGGGCGGTCCCCTGCACGCAACCGCGCTGGCTGAGTTCGCGGCCTTGCCCTACGTTCCGGCTTCATTGCGGGCGGAAGCCTTGGAGAAGTTGGGTCAATGGCTCGCCCCGCCCGAAAGGGATTCGATCAGTGGGCGACTTCGTCCAGTCGGCGAACGCGATCCAAATGATTCCCGTGAAGCAATGATGAGTTTTATCAGCGCCCTCAATGGCACCGCACCGGAAGCGGTGCAGGTAGCGACCCTTGAAGCCGTCGGAAATCTAAAGATGCAGGGCGTGGGTCATGCGCTGTGGGACATTGTCTATCAGGCTAACAATGCTCTCCCGACTCGAATTGCCGCCCTCCGGGCCTTGGAACAAGTTGACGACCTTCGCCTTGAAGTTGCCGCCCAGACCGCCGGGCGTTCGCTGAATCCCTCCCTGCGTATAGCTGCTTTGCCGATCCTCGCGCGGCGCCCCGCTGGCGTATCACTGCCTACGCTTCAATTTGCAGTTGATCACGGCACTCCGGACGAGCGTCGCACTGCATTCAAAATCCTTGCCGCAATGAATGATGAGCGGGCTGAAGAGCTGCTTCTTCGCAGCCTGACTCAACTCTCTGCGGATGGTGATCCTCCCGCATGGCGAGCAGACCTTCTAGATGCAGCCTCCAATTTGGCTTCGCCTGCACTCCAAGCGAAACTCACCGAATTGGAACAAGCTTGGCGCGATGCCCCAAGTCCGATCGAGCCCTACCGTGGCACTCTCTCGGGCGGAAACGCTTTGGTGGGACAGAACCTCTTTATGTCGCACGCCGCCATGCGATGCGTTCATTGCCATGACAACGAAGCAGAGGGTCCGGCGGCAGGGCCTTCCTGGCAAACGATAGCGAAGTCGAGGACGCCCGCTGAAGTCCTCATGGCGATCGTGACCCATGCTGCCATTGACTCGGGGAGCGACTCCTTGGCGCCACCCTCTTCCCAGCTCACGCAACTACCTCGAGTCCAGTTACGGGATCTGATGGCCTTCCTGACCCAGATACCTGAACCTCCCCTCCTCATGGAGCGGCGAAACCTTACAATGGCGAAGTCCCGTTCGGCGGACTGACCGATTTTTTCTTTGGCATCCCTGAAGCGGGGACTCCATCCGGAGGGCGTCAGCTTCTGGCTGATTTACGCGATTGAGAACGGGGTGCCTGGGGGAGTAAGGTATTGCCCTCTAGCCAGACACCCGGAACCAAAATCTCGTTGGGCACTTTAGGCACCCCCCGCTCGGCACGATTCATTAATCCATTGAGCGTTTTTACCGCCTGCGCGCCCAAATCAGCGCCGGAGTAATAAAGCCCCGCATGCTGCAACTCGGGTTGCTCCTTGCGCAATTCCACCACCCCAAGATCTTCCGGCACCGCAATTCCGGCCTCCGCCAGCCATTCCAGCACCGGAGTGGCCCATGATACCATTATGGCATCCGGCCGCCACCGTTTATACCACTTGAGAAATCGTTCCTTATCCGTCGGCCCCTCATCGTAAATCGGGAGGTGATTAACTTTCTTCAATTTGCGCTGCTGACAAAGGTAAGCCCCGATCCAGCGGTGGCCCACCCGCGGATAATCGTCGGGGGTCGAGAAAACCAACCCAATTCGGCGGTAGCCGCGGTCGATGCATTTTTGCATCAGGTAAAGACCGGTGCTAAAATGATTTTCCCCTACATGGTGCACCCGCGGAGTGGCCAGAGTAAGCCCGAGAGCCACAATGGAAAACCGTGACCAGTTTAGATCGAGTCGATCCAGACCCAACGGCAGTCGGTCGATCAAAATACCGGCAATACCCCTCGACCACAAAATGTCAGAAAACCGCGCCGGTGTCATGCCCGGTTCCGCCAACCAGAAATGTTCTAATTTGAAGCCCAATTCCTCCGCGCAAACCGCAGCACCGGGATAATAATCCGGCCCCATCATTGCGGGCGGACGCCAACCGTAGCGAGTCGGGTGACTTGTGACATAAGCAATGACCACATCCTTAACCTTCTGGCCATTTCGCCGAGACTTCATTAGTGCCGTGACTAAGGGATTAGCACGATATTCGAGTTCTTCAGCGGCCGCTTTGACCATTTCGCGGGTCTCCGCAGGGATACCAGGATGACCGCTTAGGGCGCGTGAGACCGTAGATCGGTGCATGCCAACCTTTTTGGCCACATCCTGAATCGTCGCGACCTTCCCCATTGGTCTGAATTGAATGTTCCACCCTTTTCATTGTCGAGCGCAGATAAACAACGAACGCGGCTACAGATTTCCTGCCAACGGCGAAAGTCCCGAGCACGCAATCACGGTGGCCGCGTTTTATATCGACGAAACCACCGTTACCAAGGAGCAATTTAGCGGCCCTGAAAAATACTTAAACAATTGCTTATCAATAGTTTAAAGGACCTGCATGATCCATTATTCTTTCAGTAAGTCATTTAGCCAACCGATATAACTGGAAAAGATAAGACAAACTGGAATATCGGAGGAAGAGATCAAACATTGGACTCAACGAAAAGCCCGCCAATCCTGAATCGATTAGAATCTGCAAATCTCAGTCCAAAGAGACTGGGCTGCGCCCCTAAAATCAGATCTAGTCTTAACCAAACTACCAACCGTGGTCGACCCATTCCCAAATCAACGCATTGAACTCAAACCCACCAGACTTTCGGACGACGCTCCCCGCGCTCCAAAACACCCTGAGATTCAAAATAGTTAAAGTTCAAATACACCGCAACCTCGAGTTTATTGAGTCCTATCCAACGCATTTTTCAGCCGTGAACTTTCCTACATGAAATCCAAAATCGCCCTTATCCTAGTTTGTCTTTCCGCTTATCTCACCGCCGGAGAACTCGACCCCGACCCCGTTCAGCAGCAGTGGTTCAAGCACTATGAGAAGCAGGCAAATTTGCCTGATCCAGGCAAAATGTTGCTCAACACCAAGCCGGAACCGGCTCTCACCGACGGCTTCGTCGATCTCTTCAACGGCCGGGACTTAAGCGGCTGGGAGGCGATCGGCGGCACATGTAAGTTTGATGTGCAGGGCGACGCTATCCGCGGCGTTTGCGACCCTGACTCGGAAAGCACTTACCTTTACACGAGAAAAGCAGATTTCGCGGATTTCATTTTTACCTGCGAACTCAAATGGGAAGTAGAGGGAAATAGCGGAGTGATGTTTCGAGCCAGCAGGACGGAAGGTAAAACCGGTCCCACCGCCTACGGCCCACAAATGGAGATGGAACCCTTTTCCCATGGGCGGGGTTGGTCTGGTGGCATCTATGGACAATCTGCCGGTGGCTGGTTCTACCCAGTCTGGCTCGCTGAACATGCCGAGACTCGCAAAGCTCAAATCCAGCACGGTTGGAACCGGATGACCATAGAAGCCCGCGGGGACAATGTGCGCACTTGGCTCAATGGTGTGCCCGTCGCCAACTGGGAAAACGATCAATTTCTTTCCGGGGCCTTTGGGCTCCAAATCCACAAAGGGAAAGAGGGCACGGTCTATTGGCGTAACTTGAAAGTGAAACCACTTCAATGAGCGACCTTAGGCCCCTAAGCCCGCGAAAGCCGAACGCATAACTGATTGATAGGAAATTCCTTTTTCACTTCACGCCGGGCAAGGGGTTTACAACCCTCTCTCCCGAACTGCAATCATGACCTCAAGCGTCGAGCCCGTATCCAAGGCATGAGAATGTATACTCAATTCGTTCGACCGCTGTTGTTCCAGCTGAATCCGGAGACAGCGCATACACTCACCATTGAAGTTTGTCGGATGGCCGGTCGCCTGCCACCGGTTCGCCACCTGTTTCGCCGTTGTTTCAATGTTACGGACCCTTTGCTGCAAACAAGTCTGGGGGGCTTGCCGATCGGCAATCCCATCGGGCTCGCGGCCGGGTGGGATAAAAGCGGACATGCGGCTCGGATGCTGGGTTACCTGGGTTTTGGTTTCGCGGAGATCGGCTCCATCTCGGCGGATTTTTCCGCTGGAAATCCCCGACCGCGCCTGTTTCGTCTCCCCCAGGACGAGGCCGTGGTGGTTTACTATGGCCTGCCCAATGAAGGCGCGGCCGTCATCGCGCGGCGGCTCGCCGGCTTGGGGGACCGGACCGTGCCGTTGGGGGTGAATATCGTCAAAACCAACCGGGGGCCGGGTGCGCCGCCCGATTCGATTGACGATACTATGGACGACTACGTGCGGAGTTTCCGCCAATTGTCCCCCCACGCGGACTACATGATGCTCAACCTCAGTTGTCCGAACGCCAGTGGCGGCAAGGATCTTTTCGCGGACGTGGAATACATTGGGCGTTTGCTTGATTTGATCGCAGTGCAGGAGGTGAAACTCCCCGTGTTTCTCAAAGTTATGCCCAGCGCGGACCCCGCCTTCATTGAAGCTTTGCTGGAGAAGGTCGCTCCTCATGTGTGGGTCAATGGATTCTGTTTCAATCTATCTCCCGGCAAGCCCGATTGGCTGAGATTGAAGACTTCGTCCGATATCTGGTCGCAAATGCCCGGCGCCGTTTCCGGCCCTCCGGTGGAGAAATTGGCCAATTCGTGTATCAGTGAACTCTATACGCGCATGCCGCGGAATCGGTTTGAAATCGTGGGGGTGGGCGGAGTCAGCAGTGCCGAAGACGCCTACCGTAAAATCTGCCTAGGAGCTTCCGCCGTGCAGATCTACACCGCCATGATTTACCAGGGACCGGGTGTGATCAGAACACTCAACGAGGGGCTTTGTGACCTCCTGCGTCGGGACGGTTTCACAAATATCCGCGAGGCCGTCGGCAGTGCCCACACTTAAAATTTATAGATTTATTCTCATACATAAATCAATCCTTCGAGGAGTCGTGTTCCCCGAGCGCGGTTCGTACCGTTTTCTTTCAATTTGGTCGGGGTTACGAAAACTGAGCCATTGAGAAAGTTAGTCTGGGAACCTAGGGAGGACCCAGATCACGAAAGGATAGGGATATACCACGGAGCAGAAGATCCGCATATTGCGGGAGCCCGAGCGGGCCGGAGCGACGGATCATAGCGGTGTGCCAGGAGCACGCCATCAGCGAGCAGACATTCCACCGCCGGAAGCGCGTTTCGAGCCGAAGGCGACACCTGAGCTGGCGAAGCATTGGGCATGATGGAGCTCGACCTCAGAGAACTGCAAAAGGAGAACGCCCGGTTAAAGTGCATGCTAGCCCGATGAGATGCTCGGTTAAGAGCTGCTGAAGGCAGCGCTACGCCGGATGAGTCGAGAGCACCCTGAGTTGGCCAGTCCTGACAGAGCGATGAGAAGGGAAAAGATCAGGCCGTTTATTCCTTGTGCCATCTCTCCTTTCGGAGAGCCTTGGACCGTGGCGACCGCGATTTCCTCCACCAGTTGGTTGGCCTTCAATGAGAGGCTGCTCGTCAGTGGGATTACTCGACGATTTAGGTCTGATTTAAGGTTATTTTTTGCAACCTTAACCTCTTATTTACAGGTGCTTAACCAATATAGGTTAAATACACACAACATGTTGATGATTGGCCCACCCGGGTCAGGGAAATCCATGATCGCGCAACGCGTTCCCTCCATCATGCCGCCTCCCACGGCCGATGAAGCGCTGGATATTTTGAGCGTGCAATCGATCGCCACGTCCGGCGTGAACGCGGATGAATTCGGTTTTGGCCAGCGGCCCGTGCGCAGTCCCCACCACACCATTTCGGATGTCGGTTTGTTACGCGGCGGCACCATCCCCGGTCCCGGCGAAGTCTCGCTCGCACATCATGGCGTGCTGTTCCTGGACGAATTGCCCGAGTTCAAACGCAGCGCCCTTGAAGTGCTGCGACAGCCCTTGGAGAATGGGGTCGTTTCCATCTCTCGTAGTGCTGGAAAAATCACGCTGCCCTGCGCCTTCATGCTCGTGGCCG